>Ga0247831_1001077_pt1 | contig 54888 bp, 55 predicted proteins | sample LaCruzMarch2015__9_FD_192406 | JGI IMG/M metagenome (GOLD analysis project Ga0247831, IMG submission 192406) | Freshwater microbial communities from meromictic Lake La Cruz, Castile-La Mancha, Spain - LaCruzMarch2015_1m | ecosystem: Environmental > Aquatic > Freshwater > Lake | place: Spain...
CAATTATATAATTATTATCTTTGGCGTAGTTCCTACGAATTCTTTCAAATAAAAAGGCTCAAAATCAGCAACATTTTCAAATTGTAGCTGCTCAAAAGAACGAGTGGCCAATGCCCCAATACTTTTAGCCGAAGGAAAAACTACTTCATTTACGAAAACGGCGTTTGAATCATTTCCCAGTGAGGCACGACACTTTTCTGCTCCATCGCCAAAGAAAATAATTTTATGACTTTCAAATAAATTAGAAAAAGATGTTTCGTCAATAATTTTGGCTTGAGTTGGTTCTAAGAGTTCAAGTGGATCAGCTTTATAAACAGCACAATAAACCTCCATTCGCCGAGCATCAAGCATCGGACAGAGCAAAAGTGATAACGGGCTAACGCCCGATTGATAATTGACAGCGGAATGCCGCCCAGCGGAATGCCGCCCAGCGGAATGCCGCCCAGCGGAATGCCGCCCAGCGGAATGCCGCCCAGCGGAATGCCGCCCAGCGGGGTGCCGCCCAATTGATAATTGATACGCCATTGCTTCCAAAGTATTGATAGCAATCAAAGGTTTTTCGAGCGTAAAACATAAACCTTTTGCAGTAGAAACACCAATACGCAGACCAGTATATGAACCTGGGCCTTTGGCAACAGCTATCGCATCAATATATTGCAGTGTCAAACCGGCAGTTTTTACTACATGCTCAATGAGCGTAGTAAGCATTCCAGAAGAAGACTTTTCATTATTTAATTCACTTAGTGAAAGCAACTTGCCATCTTGATGAATGGCAGCCGAACAAGCCTTAGTAGAAGTTTCGATACTGAGAATAATAGGCATTGACAAAAAATGTAGAAGGTAGATGGTAAAATGTAAAATGATTTTAAGGCTCATTCTACATTCTATCGGCCAAAATTACTCAATATTTTGATTCCCCTTGTAGGGGTTAGGGGTTTTATTTACTCCTAATCGCAATTACGGGGTCTAGGCGGGCAGCTTGCCATGCTGGTAAAATACCCGAAATCAAACCAATTCCACTCGAAATGAATAATCCTTTAAAGATATTTTTAGAAGTCAATATAATATCAAGTGTGCCGAGTGGCAAGAAACTCAATAAATAGACTAAAATAATTCCAAAAAGTCCACCAATTAAGCACAGAAAAATAGATTCAAAAAGAAATTGATAGAGGATAAAAGAGTTTTTTGCTCCTAATGATTTCTGAATTCCAACAATATTGGTGCGTTCTTTGACCGACACAAACATGATATTGGCAATACCAAATCCCCCGATTAGCAATGAAAAAAGTCCAATAATTGTACCTGCACCACCAATTACTTTGAATAATTCACCTAAAGCCGCAGCAGCAGCCTCTGGGCGATTAAGGGCAAAACTATCATCCTCCGATGGACGTAAACCTCGTTTTGTTCGCATCAGACCCGTTACTTCACCTTCTAACTCAAAAAGTCCTTCATCTTTATCAAATCCTTTCAGTAATATATCTCCATAGGGTTCGCCCGAAGAAAAAATACGTTTGTGTGAAAGAAACGGAATAAACACTTTTTCGTCAGGATTACCACCAAAATCAGCAATTTGCTTACCTTTTCGCTCTTGCACACCAATTACCGTAACATTTTGCCCTTTCATCTTAAAAGTCTGTCCAATTGGGTCAGAATCTGAAAACAACGCATCGGCAATATCAGCCCCTAAAATTCCAACATTCCTCCCAGACTCTACTTCTTGAGGAGCAAAATAACGACCATTTATAATCGGCACTTCGGTAATTTCGGTAAAGTCATAGGTAACTCCTTGACATAATGCATTGATACTATTACTGCCTTTCTTGCAAGAAACACCACCTGCAAAATCTATCATTGAAATTGCTTGGGCATTTTCGAGATTATCTCTTAAATATTTGAATTCTTCATACTTCGGTTCTGGACGACGAAAATATTTCCACCACGGATAATCGGCACCTCCAAAAAACCACGGCCATTTCTGCACATAAATTACATTCGAACCAATCGAACTCAAACTCCCCTTAATATTTGATTCGAGTGAGTCAACCATCGTATAAACGCCAATAATTGAGAAAATACCGACAGTTACCCCCAAAAGCGATAAAACTGTACGTAAAATATTTTCTTTCAAGGCATTCATCGCAAAACGAAAACTCTCAAATATCAGTAGGAATAACTTCATATTATCTTGTCCTGAAGGACAGTTTTTTTGAATAAATAATTTTACGAAAATAGGTCTGAGAAATAACTTTTGAAAATGAATTTCGTCAATCAGTAGTTTTTAGTAAATTAACGGCAAATTTCAAGGATATGTGGGGTTGAACTTCGCATTTATTAATCAACAATCTAAACAAATATGAAGAAAACACTTTTATTCCTAAGCCTATTTACGTTAGTTTTTTCCTGCAAAAACAAGCCTACTCAAACAATCGATGCTGTTTCGAGCAAATCGAAAGACTTATTTGTACTTTTTGAAGAAGACCCAAATCAAAAAGCATTTTTCTCTGACCGCAAAGGTGTAATTGGTCAAAATGGAATGGTGGCATCTGCTCATCCTGAAGCCTCTAAAGTAGGAGTTGAAATCATGAAAATGGGTGGAAACGCCATTGATGCTGCCGTTGCTACGCACTTTGCATTGGCTGTGGTATTTCCATTTGCAGGAAACTTAGGGGGTGGTGGATTTGCTGTTATCAGAGATAAAAACGGCAAGGCATATTCACTTGATTTTAGAGAAAAGGCTCCACTAAAAGCCAATCGTGATATGTATTTAGATGCTAAAGGTGATGTGATTCAGGGTCTAAGTTTACTTGGACATTTGGCAAGTGGCGTTCCAGGTGCTGTTGATGGAATGGCAGAAATTCATAAGAAATTCGGAAAACTATCGTGGGAAAAAGTAATTCAACCAGCTATTGATTTGGCAGAAAAAGGTGTAATTCTGACCGACCGTGAAGCTCTTGGATTAAATAACAATAAAACAGTTTTCAAAAAAGTAAACGGAGAAAATACAACTTATTTTATAAATCCAGAAAACCGTGATTGGGTAAAAGGGGATTTATTGATTCAAAAAGACTTAGGAAAAACTCTCCGAATTATTCAAGAGAAAGGTCGTAATGGCTTTTATGAAGGCGAAGTGGCCGATTTGTTGGTCAATGAAATGAAAAAAGGTGGCGGAATTATCTCGCACGAAGACCTCAAAAAGTATCATTCAGCTTGGCGTGAACCAATTACGGCCAACTACAAAAACTATAAAATTATCACAATGCCACCGTCGTCGAGTGGAGGCGTGGCTTTGGTACAACTTCTCCGTTTTGTTGAGCCTTATCCTTTGCGAAAGTGGGGATTCAATACAGATTCGACAGTACAAGTAATGATTGAAGCCGAACGCCGTGTCTATGCAGATCGTGCCGAATGGATGGGCGATATGGATTTTGTAAAAGTACCGATGAAAGAGCTAATGAGTAAGAGTTATTTAGAAAGACGTTGGAAAGATTTCAATTTTGAAAAAGCAACCGATAGTAAAAATATTGGTGGTGGAAAAATTACAGGAAAAGAATCGAATGAAACTACGCATTACTCGGTAGTCGACAAAGAAGGAAATGCGGTTTCGATAACAACAACACTTAATGGTGGTTATGGTAGTAAAGTTGTAGTTTCAGGAGGAGGATTTTTGATGAATAATGAAATGGACGATTTCAGTATAAAAGCTGGCGTTCCAAATATGTTTGGTTTAATTGGCAATGAAGCCAACGAAATTCAACCTGAAAAGCGTATGCTTTCATCAATGACACCAACAATTATAGAAAAAGATGGAAAGTTTTTGATGGCTGTTGGAACACCGGGCGGTTCAACGATTATTACTTCAGTTTTTCAAACAATTCTGAACGTAACCGAACACGGAATGACGATGCAACAAGCCGTAAATGCTCTTAAATTCCATCATCAATGGTTGCCTGACCGCACAGTTTATGAGCCAAATGCTTTTAATGAAAAAACAGTAAACGCCTTAAAATCAAGAGCTTATATAATTGATGCACAAAAAGGCACACTTGGCAGAATGGATTGTATAATGCTACGCCCCGATGGCACACTCGAGGGTGCATCTGACCCTCGTGCCGATAATACAAGTGTGGGATATTGAAAGTCAATAATTTTCAGTCAATAGTCCATAGTAAAATAGATAAATTCTCATTGCCCGCGGCTTGAGCGTAGTCGAAGGCGAGGAGCAACGAGAATTTATTTTCCAATTATTCCTTTTGTAATCAAATATGGGATTATTAACCAAAGTAAGCCTTTTATCAAAAAAAATAGAAAACCAGCCCATCCGAGCCGTTTAAACCATTGCTTAAATTTCGACTGTTCTTCCATAAAACTTTTTTACTGTTGACCATCAACTATTGATGGTTGATTTTTTGTATAGTTTTTCAACAAAAACATTAGTCCAATAGTTGCAATCAACGAAAAACCTACGATTGATAGTGGCACATCGTCCATACTTTCTAAATCTGTTTTTACGATTCCTATATTGTGCAAATACATTATCGTGATAGCAAAACCGTTATTGAAAATATGGGCAAAAATCGGCATAAGAATATTGCCAGTCCACAAATAAAAATAGCCAAATAGCACACCCAACATCATTCTGGGCAAAATACCATAAAATTGAAAGTGAATAGCAGCAAATATAAACGCCGAAACCCAAATAGCAATGTGTGGATTACCTGTTCCGAGTAATAATTTTCGCATGATTAAGCCTCTAAAAATCAATTCTTCTCCTATTCCTGCAATGACAGCAATAACAAAAAATGCTAATAAAAACTGCCAAAAAGAAGTAAAATCTGTAAAAAACTTAGTGGTTGCTGCCAGTTTGTCCTCCATTCCTTTCAATAATAGTTCTAAACCTTTCAAAGATTCAGGAAACGAAACTGCTTGATTGAGTTCCTGCAACCAACCATTGAAACCCATAAAAGAAATTTCTATCAAAACCACCATTCCGAACACCGCTAAAGTTGGAACTTTCTCAAAATCGAGGTCTTTCCAAGATTTTTTCTCAATAATTCTCCAATAAAACCAAGCAGTGCCTATAAACCCTATAAATGAGCCCAAACCCTGCCCAAAAATCATTCCGAGCCACGCATTAGGTAGTTTAGACAATTCACCATCACTATTCTTAAAATCAGTCAATGATGCACCGGCTGCCATCATTACTAAAATCTGAGTCACGCTTCCCAAAAACAAAAAACCTATAAAAAAAAGGCCAATGATTACAAGAAGCGATGACGCTGCGGGGTTTTCACGAGAATCGGTAAGTTTCATAAGTTTTTTTGTAAATTTGGAGTAAAATTATTCAGTTTTTACTGTATTCGCAATGTTTAAGCCACTTTTGACTAGTCGAAAGGAATTATTAGCATTTTTTTATAGTTAACTTTTTGTACGACAGGTTTGTATCGGAGTTTCGTGCAACCTTGTCTATCGGTTATACAAGCAAAACAGGTTAGAAACCTGTTCTACATTAGAAGATGGCAAAAATAGGTAATATAGATTTAGGAGAATTTCCACTTTTACTAGCTCCAATGGAAGACGTGAGCGACCCACCTTTTCGGTTGGTTTGTAAGGAAAACGGTGCTGATTTGATGTACACCGAGTTTATTTCGTCCGAAGGATTGATTCGCAATGCAGCTAAAAGTGTGATGAAACTTGATATTTTTGAGTATGAACGTCCTATTGGTATCCAGCTTTTCGGTAGCGACGTAGAAACAATGGGCGAATGTTCACGCATAGCTACGGCCGCCAAACCCGATTTGATTGATATTAATTATGGTTGTCCCGTAAAAAATGTTGCGTGCCGAGGTGCCGGGGCGGCTTTATTGCAAGATATTCCAAAAATGGCGGAAATGACAGCCGCCGTTGTGAAAAATACCCATTTACCAGTTACAGTGAAAACGCGTTTGGGTTGGAATGAAGAAACAAAGAATATTGGTGAAGTTGCCGAACGCTTACAAGACGTTGGTATTCAAGCACTTACCGTTCATGGACGCACGAGGGCTCAAATGTATAAAGGCGAAGCTGATTGGACTTTAATTGCGAAAATCAAAGAAAATCCACGCATCAAAATTCCAATTTTTGGTAATGGTGATGTTGATTCACCCGAAAAAGCCCTTGATTATCGCAATCGTTTTGGCGTTGATGGAATTATGATTGGCCGTGCCGCTATCGGCTATCCTTGGATTTTCAACGAAATTAAGCATTATTTCAAAACTGGTCAAAAACTTGCTCCACCAAGTATCGAACAAAGAGTTGATGCTTCAAAAAAGCACTTGGAGTTTTCTATGAAGTGGAAAAATGAACGCCAAGGAATCTTAGAGATGCGTCGACATTATAGCAATTATTTCAAAGGTCTACCTAACTTCAAAGAATACCGAATGCGTTTGGTCCTTTCTCTGGATTTCCAAGAAATCCTTTCAATTCTCGATGAAGTTTCAATAGTTTACGATGGTTTTTTACTCGAAAAACAAGAAATAATAGTCGCATACGCGGGCGTAGATTAACCTTGATTCGCTATAACCATATCGACTCTTTGTGTTGGCAAATTTCCCCTCCTTATCTAAGGAGGGGAAATTGAAATTTGAGACCTATTAGCTTAAAATAAACCTATATAAAAACCCACGTGAATAAAAACACCTTTACTAATCCCGAAAATAGAACATTAATTTCTTGGCTTTTATTATGCATACTGGCCATAATGTGGGGTTCTTCATTTATCATTATTAAAAAAAGCCTTGATGCTTTCACACCAGTTCAAATCGGAACAGTAAGAATTTTAGCGGCAGGATTGGTGTTTTTGCCGTGGATTATCTCCTCTCGCAAACAATTTCCAAAAGAAAAAACTAAATATTTTCTCGCCTCTGGGCTTTTGGGCTATTTTCTTCCAGCATTCTTATTTGCCTTTGCAGGAAGCAAGATAAACAGCTCATTATCAGGAACTTTAAACTCTGCAACGCCCCTTTTTGTGTTAATTGTTGGAGCATTTTTCTTCCAGCAAATCATCAAATGTTGGCAAGTGGCTGGCTTAATATTGGGTTTTATAGGAAGTTTAATTTTAGTACTTTCTTCGACTAAAGATGGAATTTCAATTAATCAACTAAATCCTTACGCCTTCTTGATTATTTTGGCTTCGTTGATGTATGGTTTTAACGTAAATATCGTTGGTAAACATTTAAGCGGAATCAATCCAGTTTTATTAAGTGGTTGGACACTTTTTGGCGTAGCCATCGTCTCCGCCATTATCCTTTTTTCGACCGATTTTGTTTCTCGCATCAATGCCGATACCACGCAACCGTTGATAATGCTTTTGCTGCTTGGAGCAATCAATTCGGGCATTGCAGCTATCATTTTCAACTATGTTTTGCAGATTTCTTCACCTGTTTTTGCATCTTCGGTCACTTATTTGATTCCTGTTGTTGCTACAGTAATTGGGTTTATTGATGGCGAATCTATATCTTTTTTGCATTATTTTGGTATGACAATCATTTTGGTTGGTGTATATTTAATAAATAAAAAGTAGTTATTGTTACAGATTGTTGTTTTTGGTTGAATGCTGTTTATTAACGACAATTTGAACGATACGAAGTACAATAATGTGCAACAACATCTAAACATTTTCAAACAAAAACTTCAACCATGCTTAAGGCAATTATAAACGACCAAACTTTTGATATTTCAGACGAAAAAGGAGAAATTTTAGTAAATAATCAACCATTTACGTGGGATTTTCGCGATATTTCTGATAATCATTTTCATATCATAAAAGATTATAAATCGTATAACGCCGAACTTGTAGAGTCCAATTACACCGAAAAAATATTTAAACTGAAAGTCAACGGTACAATTCATATAGTCAATCTCAAAAATCGTACAGATCTACTTTTGGAAAAAATGGGCATGAGCAGTGCTGCATCAGGTAAACTCAACAACCTTAAAGCTCCAATGCCAGGCTTGATTTTTGAAATGAAAGTAAAAGTAGGCGACGAAGTAAAAAAAGGTGATGTCTTGTTGATTTTAGTAGCAATGAAAATGGAAAACGCCATTAAAGCCGCAGGCGACGGAATTGTGAAAAGTATAAAGACAAACACAGGCGATAGCGTAGAAAAAGGGCAATTAATAATGGAATTTGAATAAAAAAGGCATTAAAATTATTATTATTAACATATTAAAGCCTAAGTGTGGCATACTTTTCTGTTTGATACAAATAGGTTTGCCACATTTGTTTTAATGGGTCAATTCAAAATTCTGCCTTCAAAATTTTCCAAACTCAAAAATTTAACCCTAACTTTGCTTTTAAATATACTTCTAATGTCTGAACTAAAATACAAGCGAATCCTCCTTAAATTAAGTGGCGAAGCCCTCAACGGTGGCGATAAAAGCCAAATTATTAATTCTGACATTCTTTCGCACTACGCCCAAGAGGTTAAATCTATTGTTGATGCAGGTTGCCAAGTAGCAATCGTAATAGGTGGTGGAAATATCTTTCGTGGAGCAAGCCAAAGCTCTGGAATCGACCGTGAGCAAGGAGATTATATGGGCATGATTGCAACAGTAATCAATGGTATGGCGGTGCAAAGTGCTTTAGAAAAAGCTGGATTAAGCACTCGTTTGATGTCAGCTATCAAAATGGAGCAAGTTGCCGAGCCGTTTATTCGCCGTCGTGCAATTCGTCACCTTGAAAAAGGTCGTATCGTAATCTTAGGAGCAGGAACAGGAAACCCATATTTCTCGACCGATTCGGGTGGAGCGTTGAGAGCCAATGAACTGGGCGTTGATGTATTAATGAAAGGCACAAGCGTTGACGGAGTTTACACAGCCGACCCACGCAAAGACGAAACTGCTATAAAATATGATAAAATAAGCTACGAAGAAGCCATAAACAAAAACCTAAAAGTGATGGACTTGACTGCCTTTGCACTTTGCAAAGAAAACAAAATGCCAATCATTGTCTTTGATATGAATGTTGCAGGGAATTTGATGAAAGTAGTAAAAGGTGAAAATATTGGTACTTTGGTAGGAGATTAATTTAATATTTATAAATATTGTAATGTTAGAAATACGAAGTTTAAAAAAATGGAAGAAATAGAATTAGTCCTTGATATGGCAAAAGACACAATGGAACGTGCCTTGAAACATACACAAATAGAACTTTCAAAAATTAGAGCGGGGCGTGCTTCTACCCAAATGCTCGATGGAATTCAAGTTGAATATTATGGTTCGCCAACGCCATTGAGTCAAGTTTCATCAATCAGCACACCCGATGCTCGCACAATCGCTATCAAGCCTTTTGAGCGTAAACTCATCAATGATATTGAGCGTGGCATTATCAATTCAAACATCGGCCTTTCTCCAGCCAATGATGGAGAAACGATTCGTCTTAATATTCCTCCATTAACGGAAGATCGTCGTAGAGATTTAGTAAAAAAAGCTAAAAACGAAATTGAAGTTGCTCGTGTAAACATTCGTAAGGTTCGACAAGAAGCAAATGATGAATTGAAGAAAATTCAGAAAGACGGTGGCTCAGAAGATGAAGTAAAAAAAGCCGAAGACCGTGTTCAAAAAATGACTGATAGCTTCATCACAAAAGCCGAACAATTAATGGCCGATAAAGAAAAAGACATCATGCAAGTATAGTGTAGCACAATTTTCCAAATTGTGCAAAATAATAGAAAGCCTGCTCCAAAAAGCAGGCTTTTTTAATGAAATCTTTATAAATTGCGTTGAAAATATATCATATTTCATACATCATACTTTCTTATGAATACTGCCGAACGCATAAGCGAACTAAGCGAAAAACTCAATTATTATAATCAACGCTACTATATAGATAGTGTATCAGAGATTTCTGACCAAGATTTTGACTTATTATTAAAAGAGCTAGAATCACTCGAAAATCAATACCCCAACCTTAAATTACCAGAATCACCAACGCACCGTGTAGGCGGTACAATTACCAAAAACTTTGCGAGTGTCGAACACCGTTATCCGATGCTTTCATTGGCAAATACATATAATGAAGAAGAACTCATCGACTTCGACGAAAGAGTAAAAAAAGGACTCAACGGCGAAACTTACGAATATATTTGTGAACTAAAATTTGATGGAATTTCGCTCTCAATGACCTACGAAAACGGTATTTTTGTTCGTGGCGTAACTCGTGGCGATGGCGTTAGAGGCGATGATATTACGAATAATGTAAAGACAATAAAAACTTTACCCCTCAAAATAAAAACGCCTCCATCTGAAGCAGTAGGGGCTTTTGAAATTCGCGGTGAAGGCTTTCTTCCTTATTCATCATTCGAGAAAATGAACGTCGATGCAGAAGCCGCAGGCGAAGAAAGTTACGCCAATGCACGAAATGCCGCTTCTGGAAGTTTCAAATTACAAGATTCGGCTGAAGTTGCACGTCGAGGACTTGATGCTTACATCTATCAATTTCTATCGGATGAAGAAGTTTTTACAACGCATGAAGAAAGCTTAATTGCACTCAAAAACTTAGGTTTCAATGTTTCTCCAACCTGGCAAAAATGCACTGATATTCAGTCAGTTATTGAATATATCAAACTTTGGGACGAAAAACGTTTTTCATTACCTTTGGCAACTGACGGTATCGTAATCAAACTCAATTCGATTGCACAAAGAGCCGAACTGGGTTATACTGCCAAAAGTCCTCGTTGGGCCATAGCCTATAAATACAAAGCCGAATCGAAACCTGCTATTTTGAAAGCTGTTACCTACCAAGTTGGTCGTACAGGAGCAATTACACCAGTGGCGGAGCTTGATAACGAAAAACGAAATGGTAAAGGAATACACTTATCTGGCACAACTGTGAAGCGTGCTTCATTGCACAATGCCAACGAAATTGAGCGTTTGGGGCTTAGAATTGGTGATACGGTTTTTGTTGAAAAAGGTGGTGAAATCATTCCAAAAGTTACAGCAGTTGATGTATCGAAGAGAGATATGTTCAATACGCAAGAAATTATTTACCCGATAACTTGTCCCGAATGTGAAGGAGCATTAACTCGCAAGGAAGGCGAAGCTAACCACTATTGCACCAACGAAAAAGGCTGTCCACCACAAATTCGTGGCCGAATTGAGCATTTTATTCATCGTAAAGCCATGAACATTGATAGTTTGGGTGAAGGAAAAATTGAACTTCTTTACGATAAAGGCTTGGTCAACGACATCACAGATTTATACGATTTGACCTACGATAAACTTTTCGGACTCGAAAAAATAATCGAAGATGAACTCACGGGAAAAATCAGAAAGATAGGTTTCAAAGATAAAACTGTTCAAAATATCTTAGATGGCATCGAAAAATCGAAGCAAGCACCTTTCAAACAAGTGCTTTTTGGTATCGGTATTCGTTATGTCGGTGCTACGGTTGCCGAAAAACTGGCGAGTTTCTTCAAAAACATTGATAATATCAAAAATGCCGATTATGAATCTCTCCGCACCGCTCCCGAAATCGGCGATAAAATTGCCCAAAGTATTGTAGAATATTTTAAGAACGAAGAAAATAAAATTTTTATTGAGAGATTACGATTAGCAGGTTTGAGGTTTTCAGCACAAGATGAAGTAAAAGAATTTGAAGGCGACCAACTTACAGGAAAAACATTCCTTTATACTGGCACCTTCGTAAATTTTGAACGTGAAGAACTCGAACAAAAAATCGAAGCCAATGGCGGAAAAGTTGTTAGTGGAGTTTCTGGAAAATTAGATTTTCTGATTATAGGCGAAAAACCTGGAGCTTCAAAAATACAAAAAGCCCAAAAACTTAACGTCAAAATGATTTCAGAAGAAGAATTTATGGAGATGCTTGGGTAGTTTTTGGAAATTAGTTATCAGGGAATTGCTTAATTAGGATTTCGTTCTTTGACAGCGAATTCCTAATTAGCTAATTTTTGTTTTTCAACTAGTTCACCCGTTACCAATTCTTCAATAACCAATCACTACTTCTTCAACGCCGCACAAAGCCACATACCAATTGTACAACAAGCTAAGCCAAGTGACTCACGCCCTAACTCTATATTAACCGTTTTCATGCCTTGATTAAGCAATACTCCCTCCCACTCAGGTGGAAATTGATTGATTGACCACATCAAAAACAACAAACCGATGCTAAAATACATCACCTTATCACCTTTCCCCTTCAACTTATAATAGCATAAATACATTGGAATCAGATATATAGGAATCCACACATAAGGATCGGGGTCATTGTACTGTACAAGAGCAAAAACACCACACAAAACCACAAAAAACCAAAGAACTACTTTCTGTATCATAATTTTAAAAGTATTGAGTTAGGAATAATTCAAAAACAAACAAAAATACAATGAAGGTAAATTAAAAAATATGATATATCTCCTTAATTTTTTTTAATCTTCAAACAATACTCGACAAACAACTGATAATCAGTTATTTATACGCATTTATTGTTACTATTAATCAAAAAACTATTAAATTGCAAAAAAACGTTTGCGGACAGTCAAAAAATTACTACTTTTGTGTCGGCAAATTACCAGCTCCTGCTGAATCCCCCAGGTCTTGACCGAAGCAAGGGTACTGTGGTCGAGCGGTGAATTTGCCTTTTTTTTTGACTTATTCGAATCAATATATTAGTAACTTCTATGTCAAATTGCCCCATAACATAGAAGTTCCCAACCAAAAGTCCCAATTTAAGGGATAGGGGTATTTTTCTCCATGAAATTTTTTATTGACACAGCCTCTCTCAAAGACATTCAAGAAGCACAAGACCTAGGTATTCTTGATGGCGTAACCACCAATCCTTCATTAATGGCCAAAGAAGGTATTTCTGGCAAAAACAACATTATGCGTCATTATAAAGCAATCTGCGATATTGTAGATGGCGATGTAAGTGCTGAAGTGATTGCTACTACTTTTGAGGAAATGATTACCGAAGGAGAAGAATTAGCCGAAATCGACGAGCAAATTGTTGTAAAAATACCAATGATTAAAGACGGTATTAAGGCAATCAAATATTTTTCAGAAAGAGGTATCAAAACCAATTGTACATTAGTGTTTTCAGCAGGACAAGCTCTTTTGGCTGCCAAAGCTGGTGCAACATACGTATCGCCATTCGTTGGTCGTTTAGATGATATTTCATCAGATGGAATGATTTTGATCGAAGATATTCGTACAATTTATGACAACTACGGATTTGAAACACAAATCTTAGCTGCTTCTGTGCGTCATCCTTTACATATCTTACAATGTGCTAAAATTGGATCGGATGTAATGACAGGTCCACTTTCAGCTATCATGGCTTTATTGAATCACCCATTGACTGATAGCGGTTTAGCTAAATTTTTAGCTGACCACGCTAAAGCAAATGCAAAATAAATAATTCTGAGTTCTGAGTTTTTACTCTCAATTCAGAACTCAGAACTCAGAACTCAGAACTCTATGGAGGTCATTTCACTACAAAACGCTTTTATTTACCAACGAGACCAATTGGTTTTGTCGGATGTAAACTTTAGTATCCAAAAAGGAGAATTTGTGTTTCTTATTGGCCGAACTGGTAGTGGAAAATCTTCTCTTTTACAAACATTATACGCCGATCTTTGGCTTGAAAAAGGTACTGGCATTGTAGGTGGTTTTGAGCTTCACGCTTTGAAACGTTCCCAAATTCCTTTTCTTAGAAGAAATATTGGTATTGTTTTTCAAGATTTTCAGTTACTAAGCGATAGGAATATTGATAAAAACCTCCGTTTTTATTTAAAAGCAATGGGTTTGAATGAAAAAACTGAGATGGACGAACGAATCGCCGAGGTACTTTCTTTGGTAAATCTTCCTCATATTCTCGAAAAAATGCCCCACCAACTCTCAGGTGGTGAGCAGCAAAGAGTAGGCATAGCAAGAGCGTTGCTCTACAAACCAGATATCATTTTGGCCGACGAGCCAACGGGAAACCTTGATCCCGAAATGTCAATAGAGATTTTGAAACTTTTCCTCGATATTAACAAAAAATCTAATACGGCTGTACTAATGTCAACACATGATTTTGAACTTATCGAACGATTCCCGCACCGCACACTCTACTGCGATAAAGGTGAAGTTCGTGACCTTGCTGAGAGTATGTAATTATTTGTATAATTACATCAAAAAACAACCAAAAATATCTTTCGGCAAAGCCCAATTTCTAGATTGAGCTATACTTCAATACAATATAGAATTTTATACTGCTACGAAACCAATTTAAATAAACGTCTGTTATATCAAGCCACATTCAAATTTACGTATGAGCAAATATATTTATGGAATTGATTTCGGCACGACCAACTCAGCACTCGCAATTCTTGATACAGAGACAAATAATATAGTAAAACTATTTACAATCCCTTCACTCCTATTTTTTCCAGAACCAATCAACTCGAAAGAGCCCGTTGTGCCGACAGTTGGCTATGAGGCAATTTCGCTCTATGTGCAGAATCGCATGCGTGGGAGATTTATGAAATCTATCAAGAAAGTTTTACCTAATAAAAGCTTTATCGATACTCGAATCGGATCGAAAAGTTATCGTGCAGAAGATTTAGTAGCTTTGATTTTAGTACATTTAAAGAAAATAGCCGATGAATTTGTGGGAGAAAACGTAAAGACAGCAGTAATTGGTCGCCCAGTAGTTTTTGATGAAAACTCAGAAAAAGATGCTTTAGCCCAAGAAAGGCTATCAAAAGCTGCACGAATTGCAGGTTTTGAAGAATTTTACTTTCAAATGGAACCCATCGGAGCGGCTTTTACGTATGAACGTCAAATCGAAAATCAACAATTAGTTTTGGTAGCCGACTTTGGTGGTGGCACATCTGATTTTTCATTGATGCGACTCAATCCAGAGGCCATAAATCAAGTCGACCGAACGGCTGATATGCTTGCACAAGGCGGTATTTATATTGGTGGCGATAGTTTCGATTCGGATATTATGTGGCATAAAGGCACGCCACATTTTGGACGCGGTGTAAAAGAAGCATTTACACCAGGAAAACCAATTGATTTACCACTTTCGTATTTTTACAGCATTTGTTCGTGGGAGAAAATGAACTTTTTGGACTCGCTTCGCATGAAGTTGAGTATTGCCAAATCTTACCAATATTCTGGTAAAGATTATCGAGTAAAGAACCTCCAAACTTTGATTGAACAGAATTTAGGATATGTACTTTTCAAACAAATAGAAAAAGCAAAAATCGATTTAACGAAGTCTAATGATACTATTTTTGAATTTAATGAAAGCGAAATTGCCATCAATGAGCCTATATCAATACAAGAATTTTCGAGAGAAATTATTGAAAAAAACGTAAATAAAATTGAGCAGTATTTGCAAGAATTTCTCGACAAAAATCAGATAAAAAATGATGAGGTTGATGTTGTCTTTATGACTGGAGGAACATCAATGATTCGTCCTTTAAACAATATTTTTATACAACGTTTTGGTTCAGAGAAAATCAAATCGGGCGATAATTTTAATAGTGTGGCAATGGGATTGGCCAACAGCTATCGTGTGTTGGCTGAGTCTGTTGAATCATAATTATTAAATATAAATATACCTTCTCAAATTTTGGGATAATAAGTTTAGTCCAAATGCTAGTGAATTTTGTATTAACGTCCAAATTGGACGTTAATACGAGCAAGATTTAATCATTAAGTTTAAATTATAATTTCCTTACAAAAAACCAGTCAACCCAATCTTAATTACAATTTGATTGGTGTTGGTTAATATCTGTTTATATGAAATCAAGTAAGAACTATTAATCTCGACACTATTAGGCTTTATAAGCTTAGTAGCATCGGCTTGCTGAAAATACGGACCAATATCAAGATAAATATTTTTCAGGTGTCCCGATAACTTTATTCCAAGCCCCACTCCTGCACCGTAATTTGGTACAATTCGATTAATGGTTGCCAATGTTTCACTATAATCTAAACTTTGTTGGAGTATAACGCTTGTTCTGATAAGTTTTGCACCAAAAAAAGCATCAACATAAGGATTTAGTTTTGAACTCCACAAAATCGGACGATAACGAGCCACACCATTTACCCAAAATGAATAATTTGCCACATAAAACTTGCCAAAAACATTGCTCACAATATTTTCGTCCCGTCCATTTGATTGACAACCTAATTCCGCCCCATAAAATACAGCAGATGCCATGCTACTTTTATAAGGGTTCATTAATCCACCTACCACAATTCCCCCTTTTGTACCATTCATATTAGCATCTTTCAATATTTTTTGATACTTACCAACAGCATTTCCAAGATTCAAAGATACATACCATGAATATTTATCTTCAAGATATTTTTCGGTTATATTTTGAGCAAATGCACTGATAATCAAACAATTAAATATGAGCAAAAGGTAGATTTTTGGTTTCATCTATTGTGGTGGTTTTGGTTATTTTTAGCACAATAATAAAATTGTGCTACTTCGCCGTCAAATACACAAACGGTACAATCATTTCTTCGATTGAAACGCCACCGTGCTGGAAAGTATCACGATAATGACTTACATAATGGTTATAATTATTAGGATATGCAAAGAAATAATCTTCCATCGTAAAGAAATATGCGGTCGAGATATTGGGTTTCGGAAGCATAAAAGTTTCTGGCTTACGTACTACCAAAATATGGTCACTTTTATCGTCCAAATTTAAGTTTTTGCCTTGTTTATAGCGAAGATTAGTATTCACATTTCTATCGCCTACGATGCGTTTTGGATGTTTTACTTTTATCATTCCGTGGTCAGTCGTGATAACCAAACGACCCTTTTTCTCAGAAATTTTCTTTAATAAATCAAGCAAAGGCGAGTGCTCGAGCCAAGACTTTGTGATTGAGCGATAAGCCGATTCATCGGGGGCAAGTTCTTTGATCATGCCCATTTCTGTGCGAGAATGAGAAAGCATATCAACAAAATTATAGACGATTGCCACCAGTTGGTTTTTTAATAAATTATTAAAATTATCGACCAAACTTTTACCTTGTGCCGTGTTCAAAATTTTGTGGTAAGAAAAACTAATGTTTTGGCGGCTTTTATCAATTTGGCGTTTTAAGAATTCAGCTTCATTATTATTCAAAGCATCTTCATTTTCGCCTTCATCATTTACCCATAAATCAGGGTGATATTTTGCCATATCGGATGGCATCATTCCTGAGAAAATAGCATTACGGGCATACGAAGTAGCTGTTGGCAAAATCGCATAATAATCGCTTTCTTCTTCTACATTAAAATAATCCGAAATTACTTCCTCTATTACCTTCCATTGATCATAACGAAGATTATCAATCAATAAAAAGAAAAGTGGAGAATCATTTTTCACCAAAGGAAAAACTTTGTTTTTCATCAATTGGTGCGAAAGTAAAGGCTTCTCAGCTTTTGGATCAGAAAGCCAATCTTCATAGTTTTCTTCTACAAATTTACAGAAATTTGAGTTGGCTTCGGCTTTTTGCATACCAAAAACCTCCTCCATACTTTTATCGTCTGATTTATCGAGTTGAAGTTCCCAAAAAATCAATTTTTTATATATCTCCGACCATTCCTTATGACCGATACGGTCGTTATATTGCATGGCCAAGTTTCTAAAATCTTGCTGATAACCCAAATTGGTTTTCTCTGAAATCAAGCGTTTATTTTCAAGAATTTTCTTGACAGATAATAAAATTTGGTTTGGATTGATAGGTTTTATCAAATAATCGGCAATTTGTGAACCAATTGCATCTTCCATGATACGTTCCTCTTCCGACTTTGTAATCATCACAACTGGAAGGTTGGGTTTCAAAACTTTAATCTTTGAAAGTGTTTCTAAACCAGTCATTCCTGGCATCATTTCATCCAAAAATACTACATCAAATCTTTCAGATTCAACTTTATCGAGTGCATCAGCTCCACTTGGTACAGGCGTAACGTCGTAGCCTTTCGCTTGCAAAAAAATAATGTATGGTTTTAATAAATCTATTTCGTCATCGGCCCAAAGAATGTTGTATCGCATAAGTATGAATTTAATCAACCCCTTAGAAGCGGCGAACCGCCCTTGTGGAGAGCTTGATATAAAGAAAATAGGACTATTCAATTTTTACTCTAACGAATAATTACTTTTTTTGTTGCCTGCTAAATTCTTTAAAAATTTATAATAAAGATTTATACTCTGGCAAATATATTCGACCGCTGACAAACGTATCCTAAAGGCGATTTTTGTTCAATTTTTCTAAATCTTCAGGAGTATCAACGCCGATACTTTCATAATTTGTAACAGTTGCATAAATTTTATAGCCATAGCCAAGCCAACGTAATTGTTCTAGTTTTTCGGTGTTTTCGAGTGGTGATGGTGGCAAATGCGAAATCTGCTCTAGCACATCATTTCGATAGGCATAAAGACCAATATGTTTATAAAATTCTGCATGTTCGAGCCAAGTTTCAGGTTCATGCCCACGTACATAAGGCACGGTTTGGCGACTAAAATACAAACATTGTTTACGAATCGTAAGCACAGCTTTTACCACATTTGGGTCGAAAAGTGTTTTATAATCATTTATTTTCTTGACCGCCGTAGCTATTTCGGTCTTAAAATCGAGCAGTTTTGCCATTTGCTCAATAGTTTCGGGGTCAATAAAGGGTTCATCACCTTGAATATTGATGATGTAATCATATTTGCTACATCCACCCGCCTTTTGTAGAGCTTCAAAACATCGATCAGTACCACTTGGGTGGTTTTCGGCGGTCATATAAGCTTCGCCACCAAACCCAATCACATGGTCAAATATTCGAGAATCGTCAGTCGCTACAACTACTCTACTTAGACTTTTTGCTTTTTGAGCTTGTTCGTACACTCGCTGAATCATACTTTTTCCGCCAATATCAGCCAAAGGCTTTCCGGGAAAGCGACTCGAAGCGAATCTTGCTGGAATTATACCAAGAATTTTCATAGGTTTTGTTGCTTGAAGAAGGCGAATTTACATCAAAAAAAAAATATATACGTTAATCTGTCACAGAATCATTAAATTTGCATAAAAATGAATTAAATACCAGAAAAAATGAAGTTAACTAAATCAAAAAAAAATTGAGAACTGCTATAAAATCAAGGTAATCAATCTTGGAAATCGTTCAAATTTTTTTTTATGATTAGTTTAAATTCGGTATTTTGATTAATTCGTTCATTATAAAAAAACTAATCACAACTATATGTTCAGATTATTTTGTTCAATAATAGGTTTAAGGTTTATTTTGACAAACGCTATGGCCAATCCTATTGATTCACTTGGATTAGAGAAAAGAAACGGCAAAATTTTAATTCAACATAGAGTTGAAAAAGGAGAAACTCTTTATTCTATTTTAAAAAGATATGATTGTTCGGAAAAAGAATTTTTATCTTTTAATACTTTTTTCAAAAAAGGAATAACTGTCGCTCCCGAACAAGTAATTGAAATACCAGTAAAAAGTAAGAAAGCAACAAAAAAAGCCCCAATTGATGAGATTATTACATTTACAGCCGCTAAAAGCGACAAAAAAAATATTGATGAAAACGGTATCGAAATAGTTGATGTGCCAGAAGCCACACCTAAAGAATCAACTCCGATCAAAGAGAAAGATGGTAAAACTGATTCATCCAAAGGCTTTTTAGCAAAAACGGATAATCTTGAGAAACCAACGCCAGCGAAAACTCCAGTTAAAGAGAAAACTCACATTGTGATTGCGGGTCAAAATTTGTTTACGATTGCAAAACTATACAATGTAAAAATTTGGCAAATCAGAACATGGAATAGTTTGACAAATGATGCCTTGAAAGTAAATCAAGTTTTACTAGTTGAAAAACCGTCAAATTTTGTGGCGAAAGTGGAAAAAAAAGTTGCTATAAAGGCAGAACTAGGACAAGTTCAAGCTCCTGCGGGTGATGTGGTTATAAAAGAGAAAAGAAATGAAAAACCAAAAGACCAAACGGTTCAAAATAAGCTTATAACAAATAAACCTGCTGCCACAATCATACCAAATGCCCCTGGTGGCAAGAAGTTTTCGGAACAAGGAATTGCCGAAATGATAGACGCGGGTGCAAGTACTAACAAGTTTTTGGCTCTACACCGTACTGCTCCAATCGGTACACTCATTAAAGTTGCTAACCAATCCAATGGGCAAAGTGTTTGGGTAAAAGTAATAGGTAAACTTAGTTTGGCGGGTGATGTAGTGATAAAAATTTCCCCAAAAGCTTTTGAAAAATTATCACCAAAAGACAAACGAATCAGAGCCGAGTTGAGTTATAGTATTAGTAATTAATAGTTAACGATCGGCCATCATCCGTCCTCAGTAAGATTAAATTTTACAATATCATTTATACGATTTTCATGCAAACAAAGTCAAAAATTTGGACGGTTTTATTTGCCGTCTTATATCCTTTCATTACTGTATTTGGTTTTTTATTTACTGCCATATTAGCCGTTTTCTCGTGGATATCTAATACAATCGTTTGGATTTTGAAAAGGATAAAATCTTAAAATAATGTCGCAAATCATTATTGATTTATTGAATGAAAAGTATGAGTTGTTTAATCAACCTAACTTCATTCAGCATGACCCAATTAGTATTCCGCATCAATTTAACAAAAAACAAGACATTGAAATTACAGGTTTTATTGCCGCAACACTCGCTTGGGGACAACGAAAAACCATTATTAATAAATGCAACGAGCTCATCGACTTGATGGATAATGCTCCCTTCGATTTCATCAAAAATCACCAAGATTCAGACCTCAAACGTTTTTTAGCCTTCAAACATCGTACTTTCAATGCTACCGATACGCTTTATTTTTTGGAGTTTTTTAAGGATTATTACGCAAAAAATGACTCTCTTGAAAATGCTTTTTTGGTGGGTTTGAAGGATAATGATGAAGATATTAAGACTGGTTTAGAAAATTTCCAAAAAGTATTTTTTAGTTTAGAAGATTATCCAATCCGCACACGCAAGCATGTGGCTACTCCCACCCGCAATTCTTCTTGTAAACGAATCAATATGTTTTTACGTTGGATGGTCAGAAAAGACAATAAAGGTGTTGATTTTGGGATTTGGGACAAAATAAAAACATCAGCTTTGGTTTGCCCCTGCGATGTTCATGTTGAGCGTGTTGCTCGAAAACTCGGTCTGATTACTCGTCCAAAGCCTGACTGGCAAACAGCCGTCGAACTCACGCAAAACCTCAAACAACTCGACCCTATCGATCCTGTGAAATATGATTTTGCACTATTCGGATTGGGCGTTGAAGGTTATATGTAAAGATTTTAGAATGACGATTTACGAATTGGTAAAAAAACAATAATTCGTAAGTCGTCATTCGTAAATCATAATTTGTTTAGAGTCCGTATTTATCAAGCAAATAAACCAAGGCGGCCATAGAAGCTGCTCCGAGATTTAGTTCACGCTCATTTACGGCTTCAAGCGTATCGGTTTTTGCATGATGAAAATCAAAATAACGCTGCGAATCTGGTTTAAAACCAATCAGTAAAGTACCTAGTTGACCTAAAGGACCAATATCGGCACCACCGCCTCCACGACCAATTTCTTTCAAATCATAAGCAGAAAGAAGGTTTTTATAAACCGTAACTTTAGCTATTTGAGAATCAGTTCCGACCATTCCGAAACCTCTTGGCGTAAATCCTCCATTATCAGATTCGATTGCGGCAATGTGTTTTTCGTTGTTTTGCTTGGCTAAATCAGCATATTTTGTTCCACCACGAAGACCATTTTCTTCATTCATAAACATTACTACCCTGATTGTTCGTTTTGGTTTAATACCCAATGCCTTCAAAGCACGTAAAACTTCGATTGACTGCACACAGCCCGCTCCATCATCCTGTGCACCCTCGGCCAAATCCCAAGAATCGAGGTGTCCGCCAACTACAATTATTTCATCTGGTTTTTCGGTTCCTTTAATTTCACCAACAACATTATGCGATGGAGCATCGGCTAATGATTCGCAACTTTGTTTGAAGTAAAACTGCAATTTAGGATTCTCTTTAAGCATTTTACTCAATAAATTAGCTCCATTGGTACTAATTGCTGCTGTCGGAATCATTGGTACACCCGTAGCATAACGCATACCACCCGTGTGCGGGTTGTCATCTTGTAGGGTTGTCATCGAACGAACAATTGCACCAATTGCACCATATTTTGCGGCTTGTGAAGCACCACCGCCACGTTGATTTACTGCACCGCTATATGCATCAAAAGTATTGACTTTCGTTGGGTCCATTGGTCGATTAAAAAGGACGATTTTTCCTTTCACTTTCTCAGTTCCGAGTGCTTCAAGTTCTTCAAAACTTTTTACTTCTATAACTTCAGCTTTGATTCCAGTTGATGACGTACCAATTGAGCCACCTAATGCAGCAATCGGCACATTGATTTTTTGTTTTCCCGCTTCAATAAAAGCAGTTTCTTTCAGACCACGCACCCAATGAGGAACCATCACATCTTGCAAAAACACTCGCTCAAAGCCATATTCTTCCATTACTTTTTTAGTGTACTGAACCGCTTTTGCAGCTCCATCCGAGCCGCTAAGTCTCGGCCCAATTTTTTTACTCAAATATGTAAGTGTTTTATACGCCTCTCCTTTGGAGAGGATTTCATTATAAATTTTTCGGATGACGAGCGAATCGCTGTCTTGTGAAAAGGCTGAAAAAGAGCAAAAAAGTAAAAAAATAATGATTTTTTTCATGTTTATTAGATAAGGTAGGTTTGGTTGATTTATAAGGCAATTTAGTAAAATTTGGTGAGTTTGACATTATGCTTGACTGACATAAAAATAAATTCTTTTGAAAAATATTTTTTCAAATAATCATTTTATAGCAAATATTATTTTTATTATTAGTATTCTTAAAAAAGATTTATCTTTGATAAATAAAATATTTTCGTAAAAATGCTTGAAGGAAAAGAATCTGTCGTAGAAATAAAAAAAAATAAGTTAAAACAACAACTTTTAAAGGAATTATACCTAAATGGTCCAAATACAATCATTGATTTAAGTAAAACACTGCATTCAAGTCCGCCATCGGTAAATGTTCTTTTTATTGAATTAATGCAAGAAGGTTGGCTTGCTGAAGTCGGAACGGGAAATTCAAAATCGGGCAGAAAACCTGTACTTTACGGACTAAACGCAAATCATGGCTATATTTTGACTTGGCTCATCAATAAATTTGATAGTACTATCATCATATATAATCTCAAAAATGAGATTTGTGCAAAAAAAAAATTTAAACTTCAAATCGAAAATAATGCCGGCTATGGCACATTTATATTAGAAAATACAATTGAATTTCTAAAAAAAGAAGGTATTATTATCGAAAAAGTCTTAGGTATTGGAATCTGTATGCCAGGCTTGATTGATAAAGAAACTGGGAAAAATTTTTCATATCCGACCAGCGAAGGCAAAGCCATTAATATACTACTGAGCGAATATTTCAATGTGCCTTCTTATACCCTAAACGATGCAAAAGCCATCGCTTTGGGTGAAAAACGCTTCGGTTTAGCTCATGATTTCAATAATGTGTTGGCCATTAATATCGATTGGGGAGTTGGCTTGGGAATTTTGATTGATGGTGAAGTTTTTAATGGAACTTCTGGTTTTACGGGTGAACTAGGACATATACAAGTGCGTGGAGCGGGCGAACTCTGTTCATGCGGAAAAATTGGATGTTTAGAAACCGTTGCCACCGCCCAAGTTCTTATTAAACGAGTGAAAGAGGAATTACAGAATGGTCGGGTTTCAAAAATTGTTCAACTTACGAAAGGAGATATTGAGTCGGTCAACGAAGATATGATTATTGCTGCCACACATTCTGGCGATGAACTTTGTATTGATTTACTCAACGAAATTGGCACAGAATTGGGTAAAGCACTTTCGATTGCCGTACACTTGTTTAATCCCGAATTGATTTTGGTAGATGGTCTTCTGGCCAAAGCTGATAAATTTATCACCATTCCGATAGAACAGGCAATAAATAAATACTGTTTGAGCGAATTTAAGACCAAATTATCGGTCAATACTTCTCAACTTGACGAATCAGCAGGATTTTTGGGCACATTCTCTTTTGTTTTAGAACATTTATTTGAAGAGGTATAGGCATTTTTTATTACAAAAAACACACTATAATGTAGGACAAGTTTAAAACTTGTTGAGATTGGCTGATTTTTTTGAAGACAAAATTAAAAGAGTTTTCTGTATGGATAAATTAGACGGTCGCAAAATAACAATTAATCAATCTTTCTTAGCATTATCTCTAAAAAACTTATCACGAGTTACGTTGTCGCTTGGTGCGGCTGCAGCACCTGCTTTCCAAGCTTGATCTTTCCATGCACCACTTTTTACGGCTTTTACGAAATTTACCCAAGCAAATGGATTTAATAAAGGATTGGTCGTAACGGATCCTCTGCTCTCCATTTGTTTGATAAACTGGTTTTGTGCGTAACGATAATTATCATTTGCATTCATGCCATGCACTGAAGCCATTTTGGCTATATTCTCGGGGCTGTAAGTTTCTGCTAAGATTTTGCGTTCACGGTCGTCGGGTAGTTTCATATCGACTAAGGCTTGCTTAAATTCTTCTTCAGTGCTAAAAGGATAAACTTTAACTTCTTTTAACATTTTTGAGTCGACTTGAAGCTCCACAAATACTGAATAATCAACATCGGTTTTCTTCGGAATAATATGAAATTGCTTCTTGAAACCTAAATAACTAAAATTAATGGTATCGCCCGGAAAAACTCCCAAAACAAAATAACCTTTACTATTAGAAAGTGTGCCTCGACCCGCCCTCGGAATAGTGATATACGCTCCAGGAAGTGGCTCTTTGGTTTGACTATCAATGACCAATCCCGAAAATGTAATATATTTAATTTCTCCTTGAGAAAAAGCCAAATTGCTCATTATCAAGGATATAAAAATCAACAGAAGTGTAGCTATATTTTTCATTGTGAGTGATTCAACCAAAAATTTTCAGAAATGTAACAATAAAAGGCATTGAAAGCAATAGTCCGTCGAACCTGTCCATAAAACCACCATGCCCAGGAATTGTATTCCCTGAATCTTTTATCGCTATGCTGCGTTTAAAGAGCGATTCAACGAGGTCGCCGAGTGTGCCTGTTATAAAAATAATAATAGCTACTCCGTACCATTGCCAACTTAACAAGCTATCGAAATACTTTGTCAGAATAAACGCTACAATCAATGAAGTTATTGCCCCACCAAAGAAGCCTTCCCATGTTTTCTTGGGCGAAACTCGTTCAAAAAGCTTTCTTTTTCCTAGAAATCTTCCTGCAAAATAAGCACCTGTATCGTTGGCCCAAAGAATAAATAAGCAACCCAAAATCAGTTGTGGTGCGTATCCTTTAGCATCGGTCAAAACCATTTCGTTGATGAGGGCAAAGGGCACAGCCACATAGATAATACCCAAAAAAGTATATCCCAAATTGGCAAACGGTTTAGTATCTTTCTTGCGGTAAAGTTTAATAAAAAACGTTGTGGTGAGTAAAGGAACGATTAAATAATAAAATTTGAAAGGCAATATCTCTTTTTCAATAAAAAAAGTAAGTAAATTTAGTACGATACCACAAAAAGTACCATATACACTAAGTGGATGGTTTTCGTCGAGTTTAAGGAGTTTATAAAATTCTCGTTGGGTAAGAATGCTGATAGCCAAAAATAAAACCCAGAAAGTCCATTCGTTATAAAGTACCCCGCCTAAAATAATACTCACACCCACAACTGCCGCAATGGCTCTTTGAGCAAGATTAGAAAGATTATTGAACTTCGTGGTCATTTTGATTAAATATGTCGATTACTACTTTTGCTATTGATTCCTGCTCTTCGGGTACTTGTATTTCGTAGTAACCTATGAGGTAATTACTGTCTTGTTTGTTGAGCACTACTGCCATTATTTCGTGGGTTTGTAAATCATTTTTTAATAATTCAGCTTTGAAGCTATTTTTGGTTTTAAAAACTTTTACCCAGTTTGCCATTTTGTATTGGAGTGAATTTATCCCAAATATAAGGTGAAAATGTTGAAAAAAAATGTTTGTGATAGAATGTACCTTTGAGCTTTGCTTTTTTCGTAATGTTGAAAGTTACTAAATACATTAAAAATCAGTTTAAATTCTTTATCATGCAAATAATTTTAGGCATTGACCATCATCATTTAACATAGTTGCTTTTTGGGCAATATTCAAACAAAAATTAATGTTTTGTATAGAAAAATGAGAATTTTGGATTTATACTAAAAAGCCACTACTTTAGTGGCTTAAACCAAAAATTCTAAGCCATTATGCTCAATGTTGCCCTTGTTGGATTCGGACTTTCGGGGAGATACCTCCAAGCTCCATTTTTTCTTACTAATCCAGATTTTAATCTCAAAACTATTGTTTCGGGTACGCAAAACCCACAAGACATATACCCGAGCGTATGCGTAGCTCGCTCGCTCGAAGAAATTTTGGCCGATACCGAAATCGACTTAGTGAGCATCGCATCGCCAAGTCATTTGCACTTTTCACAAGCCAAACAAGCACTTTTGGCAAGTAAACATGTGTTGGTTGAAAAACCTTTTACAGCAACCGTAGCCGAAGCCAAAGAACTCATTGAACTGTCGAAAAAGCAAGGGAAAGTTCTTTCAATCTTCCAAAATCGTAGATTTGATAGCGATTTTATGACGGTAAAGAAAGTAATTGAAAACAAACTTCTGGGTGAATTGCTAGCCTTTGAAGTGCATTTTGACCGACACAAGCCCATCTTAAACCCAAAAAAGTGGAAAGAAGAAGCCACTCCTGCGAATGGAATTTTATATGATTTGGGGGCTCATATCATTGACCAAACGATTGTGCTTTTTGGCTCACCATTGACAGTTTCTGGTGAAACCTATACCCAACGCGAAGGCTCAAACATTGACGATGCTTTTGATATTAGACTAGATTACGGAAAACTAAAAGTGACTTTAAAATCAAGCCTTTTGGTGCGAGAAGAAGGCCCAAGATATATTATTCATGGTACTAAAGGCTCGTTTGTGAAATATGGCATTGACGTACAAGAAGACCACCTAAAAGCTGGACTTTTTCCAAGAATGGAAGGTTTTGGTGTAGAACCCAAAGAAAAATGGGGAATTTTGAACACCGAAATTGGTGGACAACATCTCAAAGGAAACATCGAAACCGAAGCTGGTAACTGGGATTTACTTTTTCAGAACCTACACGGAGCGATAGTTGAAGGCAAAGAACTTTACATCAAACCCGAACAGGTTTTAGAGCAAATCAAGGTGATTGAAATGGTGAAGGGAATTTAAGCTTTTTTATGCAGCACGGTGAATTTACTTACTCGAACTTTCTTTCCCTCTGGGTCTTTGGCACGAGTCCCTGAGGGAAAGATTGATTCGGAGATAGATGCTAAGCCTTTTTTAAAATCGCTTCATGGAGCTTATAGGCCATCATCCGTTTGTCTGTATTTGAAGGGATTCGCTCAATTGGATTTGAAACCTGGTAGATTTGGCTCAATTTTGCTTCAAAAGTTTTCAAAAAATCACTTCGTAACTTTCTTTGGTTTTCGAGTGATTTTTTATCAATTTCGATTAATTCGTTGAGTTGTTCAGCACTTAATCCTTCTTCTCTTTTATTAATTATCAATTCTGTTAAAACTCTTTTCTCAATCGTATTCAAGGATACAAATTGCTGAGTATGTTGACTCTTTTTTTGTTTTAGAAAAATAAAACCGATTAATACTATCAAACCAAAAGCCGCAAGCCAATAAAAAGATGTTTTATTTATTTCCGAAACATATAATTTGCCAAGTGGTTTAGCATTTTTTTTCATCCGCTCAATTGATAAAATGTTTTTGACAAATACATCTTTCTGTGTACGCAATACCTGAAGGCTATGTAATGAATCGCCCAAGACATATTCTTTGGCAAACTCATTCTCAAAATTAGCAATACTCACACCAAGGATTTTCTCTTTATCATCCCATTGATATACTTCGTTTTTGATGGGGTCAATGATTATGACTCTACTAAATGGCGACTGAAAATAGTGAGCAATGAAATATTTTCCGTTCCAAAAAATATTTTTGTTGATACCGTCTTTATGAAAATAAGCTATTGCTTCCTGCTCAATTAGGCCCAGCTTCCCCCAAAGTTTGGTTTTGAAATCAAAAGCGTAAAAACCAAAGTCATAAATGGGTTTAGCTTTATTTTCAGCATCGCTGTAAAAATAATTTAAGCCTGAAAAAAACACATCTTTCTCCTTAGAATAACCTTCAAGACCCCTAGCAATAGATTTTGGTGCTTCATTGGCGGGGTTTAGAGCCATCCATTCTTTGGATTCGGGCTGAAAGTAGGTCATTAGATTATTCGTCCGAAACATGCCCTCACCACCAAAACAATAAATAATTCCATTACGCAAAAACCTGTTACTAAGGCAATTATACCCACGGAAAAAAGTTTTATCGATACGTTGGAGTTGCATTTTTTCAAAGTCAAAGATATAGACTTGGTTGGTGCAATCGGCTAAAATATAACTTTGATTGGCATTATTAGTTGGCAAACTCTCGAAACGAATGGCAGGAATTAGGTCATAGTCTTGTACATCGACTAAACTAACTTGTCCGACAGTTTGCCATTTTTCGGGCGATATTTCTATCTCCAAAATCTTCATTTGGGTATCAAGCCGATAAGCTTTTTTCTTCGAAACATCCACCCATTTGATGATTGACGAGAAAGAACTAAAGCTATTTGATAAACATAAAATAAATATAATTAAAGCTCGCATAGTATAAAAATAGGTATAATAACGGAAAAATATATGTGAAAGTAAGTGAGTAAGCGTTATCACACAAATTTTATTTTTTTGGACTTTGTGAGGATGTAGTTTTGGGAGAAAAAATGAGATAATCATTTTTACGATACAAATAAGAAACTATTGAAATGAAAAAACAAGTCCTGATTTTAATTTTCATCCATTTGCTCTGTTTCAAAACAAATGCACAAATTTTCACACTAAGTCCAAATAATGGTTCCATAACCATCACACCTAATGGATTACGTGGAAATAATAACAGTAACATTACATCTAATGTGGGATTAGGTGATGATAATCTACGATCCATTACTACAGGAGGTTTCAACGTAGCGATAGGAATAAGTTCTCTTACCTCAAATACCACAGGGTCTTCAAATACTGCTGTTGGCACCTTATCTCTCTCGTCTAATAAAACTGGTTCTAGTAATACCTCAAATGGAGTAAGTTCTCTTAACTTTAATACAACAGGTTCTTACAATACTGCAATAGGAGCGGGTTCCCTTGCCAATAATACCGAAGGTTTTTATAATACTGCTAATGGTTATTTAGCTTTACATAAAAATACAACTGGCTCTTTTAATACAGCCGTAGGTACTGGCTCAATTTGGGCAAACACATCTGGTAACAATAGTACAGCTACAGGTTATTTCTCTCTTTACTCCAATACTTCTGGTAGTAATAATACAGCAAATGGATTTTATGCTTTACGTTACAATACAATAGGTAGTAACAATACTGCATTGGGATATTTATCACTCAGCTCAAACACAGAAGGAAATAACAACGTTGCTTTTGGTGTTCAAGCCCTTAACTCAAATACCACTGCAAAAGAAAATACAGCAGTTGGAAGTTACTCTCAATCATCTACTACTACTGGTGTTCAAAATACATCTGTTGGGTATATTTCTTTGCCGACTAATACAACAGGATATCAAAATACTGTCATAGGAAGTTGGGCTATGGTTTATAATACTATTGGAAATTATAATACCGCAAGTGGTAATGGTTCATTACATTATAATATAAGCGGAGATAGAAATACTTCAAATGGGTATCAATCTCTTTTCTCGAATACTACTGGAAACCTCAATACTGCAATTGGAAATAGTTCTGGCTCAATCAATACAACAGGCAATAACAACACTTTTTTAGGGGCAAATGCTAATTCTTTAGTCAATAATTTAGAAAATGCTACCGCTATCGGATATGGAGCAATAGTAAATTCGAATAATAAAATTGTTATTGGTAATGCTTCCGCCACTACAGTAGGAGGTTATGGAACATGGACAAATTACTCTGACCGTAGATTGAAGGAGAATATTATATACACAGACCGATTGGGCTTAGAGTTTATTATGAGACTTAAAACAGCTTCATATAATTATTCAGATGATAAAAATAAGCGTCGCCGAGATGGTTTAATTGCTCAAGATGTTCAAAAAGTAATGCAAAAACTTAATATACCTTTTAGTGGTCTGATTGAAGACGAAGACAAGCAAAAAACCTTAAATTTATCTTATTCTGAATTGGTAATACCTCTTATCAATGCTGTTCAAGAATTAAAAAGAGAAAATGAAGCACTGAAAAAGGCAATACAAAAAGTTGACAAATTAGAATCGGAAGTCGCTAATTTTAATAGGTTTTTTTGTAAATAATCGATCTAAACAATTTCCGCAGTTTATCTGACTTTTAATTCAGTCAATGTGTTAGTTGATTTAAAAGCTATTGTGAAGAAGCGTTTAGAGAAAGCTAATACACTGACTCAATTTTAAACATTTAGCTAAACTCGTTATCAATATAACTAAGTTTAATTGACCAATGCCATAGTTAAGCATCACTGAAAAAGGAAACACTTATAGAACCTAAAAATATACTTTAAAAAATATAACTTCAGATTTTTAATATTCCCAAATGATGAGAAAACTAATTTTTCTTCTTTTTTATACATCCCTTTTTAAAATTCAAGCACAAAACCTAGATATAAGAGGAAATCTTTATGTAAGAGCCAATTTAGGTATTGGGACATATTCTCCATCGGAAAAACTCGAAATACGAGGGAATCAACATTTATATGGGATTTTAAGATTTAATGAAGATGGAAATATTGCAAATACTCATATAAACACTTATGAATTTAATAATGGCTCAAGTTCTATATATTCAAGATACTTCTTTGGGCATTATGGTGATTTAATCTTACAAGGGCTTACAACACCATATGCAGGCAATATTCAATTTGTTACAAGTTTAAATAATGGTTCATCTCCTACTATGAGAATGGTGGTTATGAATACTGGTAATATTGGAATTGGCAATTTCGCTCCAAATACAAGTCCAGTTTCACGATTACAGATACAAGACGGTGACATATTTTTACAAAACATTAACTCTGGTATTATAATGAAATCCATAGATAATCAATGTTGGAAGTTAAGAGTAAGTAATACAGGACAACCTTATTTTACATCAATTTCTTGTCCTAATTAACTACATCTCCGTTAGTCCGCATCTGTGAAGCTGGACTTAAAGAATTAGAGCATTTGTAACCGTAGTGGAACTATGCGACCATACCAGTTAATATCAAGTACCTAAGTAAATAAATTTTAAGAATGGGCTTTAAACGCTTCGGCGTACCGATATGCAATAAGAAACGATGGTAAAAATTCAGCCAAAAGACGACAACCAATAACATTAATGCGAACGGGGAAGTCCAGCATTACAAAAACGGAATAACAAAAAACATCTTTAAAAAGGATTTACATATTTTAAATCAGAAATCTGAATAAAATCCTTATCATTACGAGAAAGTAAAGTGTAATCAAGCACAATGGCAGTAGCAGCAATAATGGCATCAGGCATCTTAATTTTATATAATTGCCTCAAAGTGATGGTTTGTTCTACAATATCATCAGTAAGTGCAATCAAAATGCCATCATTGATAAAATTTTGAGTATCTGAGCGTTTATCAACATCTGGAAATCCAAAGCCAAGCAACTCAATTTTAGAAATGACAGAAAGGTAAAATGAGTCATTAACGATTGGTTCAATATAACGCAGAGCATTTTCGTTCAAAGAGCCATTCAAAAGATAAATAGCAATATTGGTATCTACAATATAGTTCGTTCCCATTCGTTACGAAGTTCGTTTAGTTGTAAATCAATTTCTTCTGTGGATAGTTTGTTTTTCCAAACGCCATTGTATTTATCAAACCTGTTTTTTACCGTTTTAGTTGGTTTTAAAGTATCAGCTTTAACGCTAACATTTTCAACGAAATCCATTGACCGAAGCAGTGCAACTAAATGAGCAACTTGGTTTTGGGCATGACTTTTAAAACTAATTGAGATTTCCATATATTTAAATTCGTTTTAGTATAACAAAATTAGTAAAAAACAATAACAAATGACCAAATACATTTCATATCTACTATCGTTTATGAGCTTTATTATTGGCTTAGTGTCGTGTAGTGAATACGAAATTATATTGCAAAGTAATGAGGCGGCACTCGAGCTAAAAGGCAAAGCAAAGCTAATAAGCAGAAAAAGGAAGACCGAAACCACCAGCACCACCAACGAGTGTTGCGTATGCTAGTGCCCCAGTTGTGTTGGCTGTTCCAAGGGCTAAACCACATCCACCTAACGCTCCCGCCCAACTCCATCCACCATTAACAAACTCTGCTTGCGTCATTTCCAATTTTTTCATTGTAATAAAAATTTAAAATTTGCCTTACAAAATCGTAAGGTGCTACAAACTTATGGCGTCTCACTGAACTAAAAGTTCAGTGAGAAAAAAAAATACAAATTATTTTGCTTTTCTCTCCTTATATTCTGAAAAAGCAATAATAGAAAAGAAGATTATTAAAAAAACAAATGCAACATTTTTGTTTACGAATAAGAGTCCAAAATCCAGTAAAACAAATAGAATTTTTTGAATTATAGATATTTTCATTGTAGTGTATTAAGATAAAAGTTTGGTAATATTTTAATAGAGATTCGGAGATTGAATTTATATTCTCCGAATCTGTAACAATAATTGAAATAGTCCTTTAAAGAACTTAATCAGCAAATAAGCATACACCACCAGCAAAAATTCCTAAAAATGGATTTACGAATCCGTACGCAATAGACATTACCCAACAAGCTACTTGAGTCTTTGTTGGTATAGCTCCCCCAATTGTACTTTCCATTTGCATCATTTGTAATTTTTTAATTGTAATAAAAATTTAAAATTTGCCTTACAAAATCGTAAGGTGCTACAAACTTATGGCGTCTCACTGAACTAAAAGTTCAGTGAGAAAAAAAATTACAAATTATTTTGCTTTTCTCTGCCCGTATTCTAAAAATGCGATGAGGGCATTGAAAATTATTAGATAAACAAACGCAATGTTTTTATTGATAAACAAAAGCCCGAAGCAATGAGCACAAAAAGGAGTTTTTGAAAAAGAGATAGTTTCATAATATGCTAAGATTTTAGGGGCAAAAGGTTTTTTTGTAAAGTGTAAAAATTTTTCAAATCTTTATGTCTTTTACCAAATTTAAGGGGGTTTTCTTGGAAATAGAACTTTCTTCCGATTTGTCGTAAATCGTAACCAGATATATTGTTGTGGCAGTTAAGGTTTGCTCAATGGCGTAAGTAATGACACGAAAGCCTCCACTTTTACCGCCACTTTTACTATTGCTTGCCAAACGAATTTTGTATAAACTCCAACCCAGTTGGGTGCCAATTTTGGGATTTTGTTTTATCATTTCACCCAAAAGCCCTATTTCTTGGCTTAGAGTTCTATATTTCTTTGATAAGCGTTTTACATTTTTCTTAAACTACTCCAAAACTTTTAGTTCAACCTTCATCTTTTAAATCTTTCATAAAATCATCAAAAGAAGTTGGTTCTAACTTTCCTTCACGAATTAATTTCATTTCATTTAACCCCGCAATGAGTGAGGGCAAGGAAACTTGTACATACTCATCGTTATTTTTATTGATAAGTGCTATTAATTCATTTTGCACCTTTTTGGGCAAAACCTTGTATTGTTCATAAATTATCTGTGCCGTACTCATTTTTGTCTAGTTTTATTTATCAAATTTAATAATTTCCTAAATCAAAAGGATATTTAGCTTAAAATAATGCTTTAATGTAGCTAAAACTGCTTTTCCTCCAGTCAAATTAGCGGCTTTGTCGGGCAGTATTTTCTTAAATCCAATCTCAAAACTACCTTCTTCGGTATAAATGTAGCTTCGGCTGTGCGGACAATAGTCAATCGGTAGGTTTAGGTCATTGATGAGTTCGTCTCTTAATTTGTACCACGCCCGCTCGGTAATACATAGTTTTCGAGAAAGCTCTTTGGGCGAACCTGTTGCTCTTTGTTTAATAAGATGATTGAGATAGTTCAATCGTTGGCATAATTTAAATAGCATGGTTGTAATGGTTTGAAAATCCTAACCAATGCTTTGGGAAATGGTCTCAGAACAAAAGTTATAGTGTCATTTACATTTTGAATATTGATACCAATATACTGTTAAATACGAAATATAAACAAGTGATATTGTTTTTTTGGTGATATATGGATAAAAATTGGTGATAAATGACGTTTGAGCTAAAAAAATATTTGTACTCATATAAGAAAGAATTTGTTATTATTTAGATTTCGACACACTTTAAACATTTTTTCACTACCTTTGTTTTCCGATAACTATAAATATTTTCGGAACTCTTTTATTACTCTTCGATGAATCAAAAACCCTCTGATGCCCTTCTACTCCTTGAAGATGGCACTTTTTTCAAAGGAAAAGCACTCGGCAAAATTGGCACTTCGGCTGGCGAAATCTGCTTTAATACAGGAATGACTGGCTACCAAGAAATTTACACCGATCCTTCATATTTTGGTCAAGTAGTGATCAATACTACTTCTCACATTGGAAATTACGGTGTTGTTTTAGATGACGAAGAGGAATCTGCGAGTGTGAAAATTAGTGGGATGGTCTGTAATGCATTCGCTAATCACTATTACTCACGAGCAACCGCCGATTTTTCTCTCCAAGAATATTTTGAGCGTGCCAATATCGTAGGAATCTGTGATGTTGATACCCGCCAAATTGTGCGTCATATACGGGATGCAGGTGTGATGAACTGCATTATTTCTTCTGAAATCCTCGACCCATCAGTTTTGGCACTACGATTAAAGAAAGTGCCATCGATGGATGGGCTTGAACTTTCTTCGATTGTTAGTACAAAAGAAGCCTATTATTTGGGTAGCAAAGATGCAAAATATAAAGTAGCAGTTTTGGATTTTGGTGTAAAGAAAAGCATATTGAAAAATTTCGTAGAAAGAGATTGTTATTGCAAAGTTTTCAATGCTAAAACAAGTTTTGAAGAAATTGCTGCCTTTAATCCAGACGGATATTTCTTGTCAAATGGCCCTGGTGACCCTTCGGCAATGCCTTATGCTGTCGAAACTATCAAGCAAGTAATCGAAACCAACAAACCAGTTTTTGGTATTTGTCTTGGCCACCAATTATTAGCTTTGGCAAGTGGAATTGAAACTTATAAGATGAAAAATGGCCACCGTGGCTTGAATCATCCTGTAAAAAACCTTCGCACTGGACTTTGCGAAATTACATCACAAAACCATGGTTTTGCTGTAAAACCTGAGCAAGTTTCAAGCATTGAAAATATCGAACTCACACACGTAAACCTCAATGATAATACTATAGAAGGTATACGTAGAAAAGATAAACCAGCGTTTTCGGTACAATATCATCCCGAAGCATCACCTGGCCCACACGATTCTCGCTATTTATTCGATGATTTCGTGAAGATGTTAGGATAAAATATTAATTAGCCCTTTAAACCTGTGAGGTCTGGGCGACCCCGTCTTTTTCAGACCTTGCAGGTTTTTTTTTATATCTTTGCAAAAAAAGGAGGTGAATAATGACAGAAGTCGTAAAGAAAAAATTGAAGAAGCCATTTATTCCAAGAAGCAAAGACCCAAAGCTAAATCTTTATAGCCCAGACGATATAATGAAGGCGGGAGGTTTGGCGGCTTTTAGTAAATTAATTGGAAATGATAAGCCGATAAAGCTTATCCCTATTGAATTTACGGAAGCAGAGTGGGAGCAGATGTTGAAAAACGGTATTGATTAACAAAATGGTTTTATTAGATACGAATATAGTTTTAAACTATATTAGAAAATATGCTCTTGTACCCGATGCTTGTTTTATCTCAATCGTTACGGTTGGTGAATTAAAGGCCTTTGCTTTAAAACGAACTTGGGGAAAACAAAAAAAAAATATATTACAAGTAAACTTAGGGCGACTACATATTATTGATTTTAGCAATACATTAACTGACGTCTATGCCGAAATAGATGCTTTTAGCCAAGGGCTTCATCCTGAAAAAAAGCTAAGTACTACTGCACGTAATATGGGCAAAAATGATATTTGGATTGCTGCAACAGCCTACTTTTTTGATATTCCCCTTCAAACTACCGACAATGATTTCAGCCATCTGACCGAGTTTGGTCTGAAACTTGATAAATCATCTCTTTGATAATCAATTATTTATGAAATTATACAGCACAAACCACCAAAGTCCCGATGTAGATTTAGCCGAAGCCGTTTTTCGTGGACTTCCTCCTGATAATGGTCTTTATATGCCAACTGAGTTTAGCCCATTACCTCAATCTTTTTGGAACAATGTACAAAATCTTAGTTTACAAGAAATTGCTTTTGAGGTTTCAAATACACTGATTGGAGCTGATGTTCCTGCCGAAGATTTGCGTCAAATCGTAAATAGTGCTATTGATTTTTCTGCACCGATTATTGAAGTTGAAGCAAATACTTATTGTTTAGAGCTTTTTCACGGCCCTTCAATGGCATTTAAAGATTTTGGAGCAAGATTTATGGCTGCTTTGATGTCGTATTTTCTGCAAAAATCTCAAAAGCAAATCCATATTTTAGTAGCAACTTCGGGCGATACGGGTGGAGCGGTAGCACAAGGTTTTTTTAAAACACCTAATATTGATGTAACAATTCTTTACCCAAGTGGAAAAGTAAGTGAAATTCAAGAAAAACAACTTACAACACTCGGAGAAAATATAAGAGCTTTAGAAGTAAGCGGTACTTTTGATGATTGTCAAAAATTGGTTAAATTAGCTTTCTTAGATAAAGAATTGACCGATAAATTTGATTTAGCTTCGGCCAACTCAATCAATATTGCCCGCCTTATTCCTCAGGCGTTTTATTTTGTTAATGCTTACGCCCAATTAAAAAAATCGGGTGCTGATTTACCAGTTATTATGTCTGTTCCGAGTGGAAACTTTGGGAATTTGAGTGCGGGAATCATCGCCTGGAAACTAGGTTTGCCTGTACATAAATTTATTGCTACTACCAACTTAAATAATGTTGTGCCAGCCTATTTAGAAAATGGCATTTACGAGCCTATAAGTCCTTCATTATCAACGATTTCGAATGCAATGGATGTCGGGAATCCGAGTAATTTTCCTCGCATGAAGGCATTACTTAATGATGATTTGGATTCTATGCGAGACTTAATAGTTGGTTATTTTTATGATGATAAGGCAACAAAAGTGGCAATGAAAGATGTATTCGACCGCACAGGCTACGTAATGTGTCCGCATACTGCGGTGGCTTATCTAGGCTTGAAAGCCTATACAAATTCAGTGTCAGAGCCAGTAAGTGGAATATTCTTTTCTACGGCACACTATGCAAAATTTTTGAATGTGGTTGAAGAAATTGTCGGTGAGCAGCCTATTCCAAAACGTCTTTCTGCTTTGCTTACTTTAGAAAAACAAGCAACACCAATGTCAACGAAATTTGATGATTTCAAGGCTTGGTTGATGGCGAATTTATAACATTATAAAGATTTGACAACTCTGGCGATGCCACGATTGCAGAGTTGTCAAATTTATCAAATTTTACATTTCAGAATTCATTGTTTGGCTTGTAAATGTACTTTCAAAAATCTTATCGGCATTTCCTGTTTCAAAACCATCGCGGCGATGAATTCTTTCGATTTTGTCAATGGTTATACCCGAAAATTGAGGCAAAACTTTTCTTTCGGCAAATTCTACATAACTTCCTGCTATCGAACGAATTACACCATCGGCAAATTCTGCATCAATCATTTCTGCTACGGTCGAACTTTGTAATAAACCGCCATCGGGGCTAATTTTTATTTTTCCACCAGCATTATTGAGTTTTATACCAATTCCCTCTAAAAAAGTATTAAATGCTTCAATTGTGCCATAGCCATTTTTTAGATTGTGCACACTAATTGTATAATGATTGAGGTAATATCGGTTATAAATCACCCAAGCTGCATATTCACTTTCTTGTTGTAGGGCTTCGTAATCTTCCCAAGTTGGTATTCGCCATAAAGGATTATGCAGAAATTCATTAACGGCAACTGCATCATTCAAATCCAAACTATCCGCTGGGTCGGATTTTACTTCGTTGGTATAACTTTTAATAATTCTTTGGGCATTCTCTGATAAATCATCTACTCGAAGCTCGCTTACGAAAATTCTTGGAAAAGCGGAATGCCGCCCAGCTGCATGCCGCCCGCTCACTTCTGGTGGTGAAAACCAGTAAGCATTTAGCTTTTTGCCTTCAAAATTGAAAAAATCACGTTTTTCGTAGCCAAGGTGAAGGAAGATTTTCTCAAAAGATTGAATACCCAACTGCGGAACTCCCATGGTACGAAAAGCTATATGGTCGTTTTCAATGTCACCTCTATCCGAAATAATTTCTTCGGTTATCATGGCATCGGCAACTTTATTTACATCAGGTACTCGCTCGCTATATCTACGCATCAAGCCGTCGAGTACGTATGTTAAGGTTTTTATTTGATTATTTTTCATTACGCCTAAACTTATAAATTATTTTTATCGGTGAACAGGATGCGGCCGTCGCTACGGTTCACCCCACATTTTAATCTTTAAAAAATGAACCGTTTTGGGTTTCAAGATAAGAACCGAAATCAATATCTTCTTGTTTCAAAAATCCTTGTTGCGGTAATTTGCCATCCGCTACCATTTCTACAACTGCAGCTACTGAAGCGGCCGTTGTCCACGAAATTGCTCGCCAATGTTTGCCATCAATTTCGATTGGCTTATAAGCTCTGTAAAATTCTTCACGAGCCAATTCTTCACCTTTCCAACCTTCTACAACTGCATATACATAAACTACGTCTTCCTGCACAGGTGGTTTTGCTTCGGTCAGAATCTTCTCTAGGAGTTCACGCTTATCTTTCAAAATTAATTCATATAACAAAAACTTCATTAATTTTGCATGGCCTGGATAGCGAATTGTTTTATAATTGAGTGTGTCAACTTTTCCTGCAAAAGTTTCGCACATCGTACCGAGTCCGCCCGAAGTACTGAACGCCTCAAATTCCTGTCCTTCGATTTGAATATGCTCGATACCATCGAGAGAAGTTACCATTTTTACTTCGCCGTTGTGAATCACTTCGGCATCGTTAATGTATTCGTTTATCACGCCTGCTGGCGACCAAGTGAATGAATAACCCATCAAACCATTTGGAAAACGCGGTAAAGCTCCCACTCGAAGCTCAATATCACGCAATTTTGTGAAACGTTTAGCTAAATCTGCTCCTACGATTCCGATTAAACCTGGAGCGAGTCCGCATTGTGGGGCCATAACTGCCATAGAAGTTTTTGCCATTTCTCTAATTGCCGTAGTTGTTGGCACATCTTCTGTCAAATCGAAATAATGAATGCCCAATTTATGAGCAGTTTGGGCAATCGGAAGGTTGAGATTATAAGGCATCGCCGACACTACCGCATCAAAACTTTTGAGCGAATTCTCTAAGAAACCGATGTCGTTTACATCGCCGAGTAATACATTAAAGGGCAGGGTAGTAGATGGTTGGCGGATATCCATACCCGTAACGGCAAAGCGTTTTGCCAGTAATGTACCAACCAACGAGCCCACCTTGCCCATACCAATGACAAGTACGTTTTTCATTGTTGAAAAAAGATTAAAATGTTTTAGATGAAGTATAAATGCGACAATGTGCAGCGAGTCGAAAAACTCGTTTCATAGAATGACAGACGAAAATCTGCCCTACAAAACTGATAAACTTTGTCGGAAAATAAAAATAAAAAAGACAACCTAACAAAAGTCAGGAACAAATGAGCAGGCACTACGTAGATAGGCGAGGCGTGCTAAGAGGTATTTTAGGTCTTTAAACAAGTGAAGAATATTTTTTTGCAAATGTATAGAATGAAAAGATATTTGCGAGTAAATGGGTGGAAAATTTTAAAAATATCCAGTACTTTCAACTCCGCTCAGCCAACGGATATTTAAAAAATTGGTGCCTGAGCGGAGGTTCAATGTGATTGACAAGGACTAAAGCCTTTCTTTATAAGTCTCGTATCCAAAACTTTTCAATAGCTTAAACTCATCATTTTCTTTCCATATACCGATTGATGGTAAACCAACGCCATTGAAAGTGGTGGTTTTTACCATTGTATAATGTATCATATCATCAAAAACTACACTATCTCCAATTTTCAGAGGTTCATCAAATGAATAATCGCCTATGAAATCTCCTGCCAAACAAGTCATGCCTCCCATGCGATAAGTGGGTTTTCTATTGCCAGCTATGGCATCGGTTGCTCCCCAAATACGTGGTTTGTACGGCATTTCGAGTGTGTCGGGCATGTGAGCTGCAAAAGATATATCGAGAATTGCTACATTAACGCCTTGAGCATCAACAATATCCAAAACCGTCGAGGTTAAATAACCAGTCTGCCAACCGATGGCCGAACCTGGTTCGAGAATAATTTCGATATTATAAGTTTTGCGTAAACGTCTGATTAAGGTAATCAAATGTTCGTGGTTATAGCCTTCACGAGTTATTAAATGTCCGCCGCCAAGATTAAGCCATTTTACTTGGTGAAGCAAATCTCCAAATTTTTCTTCGATATGAACCAACGTACGTTCGAGTGTAAAAGAATCATTTTCGCAAAGTGTATGTGAGTGCAAGCCCTCGATGCCTTCGGGGAGTTTTTCGCCTATTATATCTCTAGTAACACCCAGTCTCGAGCCAACAATGCAAGGATTATACATATCCGTTTCTACCTCAGCATATTGTGGATTTATTCTGATTCCACAGGAAATTTTTCTGTCAAAAGTTTGTACCTGGTCTTTAAACTGATTCCACTGATTCAAAGAATTGAACGTAATATGGCTACTATTTGCCATTATTTGCTCAAATTCTGCTGGTTTATAAGCAGGAGAATAGGTATGTGACAAACAACCCATTTCTTCAACAATTAATTGAGTCTCATTGAGTGAACTGGCTGTTGCTCCTGATAAATATTGTTTTACCATCGGGAAAGTGGCATACATCGAAAAGCCTTTTAAGGCCACTATAATTGAGGCACCCGATTCGGATTGAACTCGGTTAAGTAATTCAAGATTTCGGCGTAAGAGTCTTTCTTCTAAAACATAGCACGGCGAAGGAATTTGAGAAATATCTAATGACATTTTAAACGCAAAATGGATAGTGTAAGAGTTAATAATACTTTGAAATGTATTTTTGTTTTGCAAAATTACTTATTTAATACCATTACATAACAAAATATAGCCCAAACAATCTTGTAAGGGCTATTTGTGTTGATTTAGTAGGAGGATTGATTTGTAACTATTCGATGCAACAGCCCAAAGTGAATGACGGTCGCCTTATTTTCAATCAAAAGTATTTATACAAATATCTAATCATTGAGCCTAAAAAAAACAGGGATTGTGAATTTAACTCTAACGTTTCTTCCATTTTGTTTTCCTGCAATCCATTTTGGCATGAGTTTTACAACTCGCATTGCTTCTTCATCGCAACCAAATCCGATGCCTTTCATTGTTTCGATATCTGTAATGCTACCATCTTTTTCAACGATAAAACTCAAGAAAACTTTACCTTGAATATTGGCACGTTGAGCAGCAGTCGGATACTTGAGATTTTTGCTTAAAAACTTGTACATTTCACTATTACCGCCCATAAACGATGGTTGTGCTTCGACGGTTAGAAATTCAGTATTATCTTCTTCGATTTCAAGAACTTTCGTTACTGCTGGTGGGGCTTCAGCTGGTGGAGTTTCTGCAATAGCATCCGAAATACCCCCTTCTTTATCATTTATACTAATGATAGAAATATCAATTTCACTTTGTGGTGGTGGTGGGTTTTCAAGCTCGGTATTTTCAACTATTTGAATATCAGTATATTGTACTGTTTTCTTTTGCTCTACTTCCTTCGGTGGTTCTGGTTCTTTCGGTTTTTCTATTATGGATAGTTCTTCATCGGGTAGTTTCTGTACATTGATAACTACGCCCTCTTTATTCAGTTTTTCATCTTGCTGTCTCGCAAAAATAAAGTTAGTAAGCAGCATCAAAAGAAAACAGCCAACACCAATCAACAAGGCTCGATTGATATTTGTGGTGTAATGTGTACGAAGCTCATAAGCTCCATAAGCCTTGTTTCGATGCTCAAAAACAATGTCATCAAGTGTACTCGGAATGGGCAAAGCAGTAGCTCGCACCTCTTGTGTGTGAGGTTTCATTGTAGTAAAAGTTTATTTGAATATTTGTAGTCTCACTGAACTACGACACAATGGTAGAGAAGAAAAGTGAATTGAACAAGCAAAAGCGAAAATATATTTAGATGATTGTTTAAATATTTATTTATCGAGTTGAAAATTAAACAAAATGTGGCACACCTCATAATCGTCGTTAACAAGGTATGCCACATCTCTATAGACCAAATAATCAATATTCATGAGGTAAAATACTATTTATTTGCTCATGCCAAGGCAAACCTTGTGTATTGAGCAAATCCATGAAAGGGTCTGGGTTTAGTTCTTCGCAGTTCCAAACACCCGCTTTTTGCCATTCTGGGTTAGTAAGCATTAGCATTGCACCAATCATTGCTGGTACGCCAGTTGTATATGATACCGCCTGTGCTTTTACTTCTTTGTAGCATTCAGCGTGGTCGCAGTTGTTCCAAACGTAGTAAGTTTTGTCTTTTCCACCTTCAATTCCTTTGATTTGACAACCGATTGAAGTTTGACCAGTATAGTTTTCGCCCAAGGTATCAGGAGCTGGCAAGACAGCTTTCAAAAATTCTAACGGGATGATATCCATACCCTTGAATTTTACTGAGTCGATTCTTGTCATTCCTACGTTTTGAAGAACTTCTAGGTGCGTCAAATATGCTTGTCCGAAAGTCATCCAAAATCTGGCACGTTTCAAAGTTGGGAAGTTTTTTACCAAAGACTCAAGCTCTTCATGGTATAATACATACGATTCTTTCGGGCCGATACCTGGGTAATCAATGGCTTTGTGAATCGACATAGGAGCGATTTCTATCCATTCGCCGTTTTCCCAATAACGTCCATTTTGAGTTATCTCACGGATATTAATTTCGGGATTAAAGTTGGTAGCAAATGCCTTTCCATGGTCGCCTGCATTACAGTCGATAATATCGAGATAGTGCATTTCGTCGAATTGATGTTTGTTTGCAAACGAGCAGTAAACTTGCGTAACGCCAGGGTCGAAACCACAACCCAAAAGAGCCATCAAACCAGCTTCTTTGAAACGGTCTTGATATGCCCATTGCCAGCTATATTCAAATTTGGCCACATCTTTGGGCTCATAATTTGCTGTATCCAAATAGTTTACGCCGGTTTCCAAACAAGCATCCATAATAGTAAGATCTTGGTATGGAAGGGCTACATTGATTACCATTTTAGGTTGGAAACTTTTGATAAGTTCAACCAATTCGGGTACGTTGTCGGCATCAACTTTTGCCGTTTGGATTTTCACACCGTGCATTTCCTCAATATCGCCTGCGATTTTATCGCATTTCGATTTTGTGCGACTTGCCAACATGATTTCGGTAAAAACTTGGGAGTTCATCGCACATTTATGAGCGACAACGCTGCCGACTCCGCCAGCACCAATGATAATAACTTTTGACATTCTTGACTATAATTAAACTGATTTATCAGATTTTTTAATGAATTTGATTCGTCTTTTTTTCTCTAAAATACTTAAGCACATAGGATTACCACAAATATTTTAGTGAGTACAAATCCTTACAAATATACTACTTGAAATAGATATGAGGACACAAATTGTGTTATGTTTTTTTGAAAATATCAATTGCCGTTCAATAAGTTTATCCAAAATAAGAAATTTTTTTTGAGTATTATCGTTAGGTTTATATAGGGCGAGTAATTTAAATATTGAAGGCACATTGCGACTTTTATATAAAAATTACATCTAATAAATATTCCATATAAACCAAATTGAAATTTTATGAACAAACTAGCTAAATCTGAATCAATTAAGTATGCTGAATTATTATTAATCAGCGGCCTAACGTTAGCTGTTGCTATTGGTCTGTATTTTACTAACGTTACGATTTGGTAATTTTCAACATTTATTTCCTTATCTAATTAGAAATAAACAAAAATCCCCGTATAAGTACGGGGATTTTTTTATTTCGTTGTAAAGACAGGGTTGTATCAAAAGTAAAATAAACTACCTGCTGTGTCATCGATTACACAAATATTCAATTTAGTATAGAGCAGCTACACCTGGCAAAGTTTTGCCTTCCATGTATTCAAGTAATGCACCGCCTCCTGTTGAAACATAAGAAACACGGTCGCCGAAACCAGCGTTGTTGATAGCCGAAGCTGAATCTCCACCACCGATTAGTGAGAATGCACCGTTTTCTTCAGTTGCTTTTACTACAGCCTCAGCGATAGCGTTTGTACCTGTCGCAAAATTAGGAAATTCAAATACGCCCATTGGCCCATTCCAAAGGATAGTTTTTGATTTTAAAATGGTTTCAGTAAAAAGTTTCACTGATTCAGGGCCAATATCAAAACCTTCCCATTCGTCATCAATTTGACCTGTGGCTACCGTCATTCGATCGGCATCGTTCGAAAATTTATCACCACAAACATTGTCAAGCGGCATAATAAGATTTACACCTTTTATTTTTGCTTTTTCTATGAGTTCCAAGGCCAAAGGCATTTTATCTGCTTCTAAAAGCGATTTTCCGATTGCTCCACCTTGTGCTTTTGTGAAAGTATAAGTCATACCTCCTCCAATGATGAGGTTATCAACTTTATCCAACAAACGCTCAATTAATAAGATTTTATCAGAAATTTTTGCACCACCCATGATGGCCGTAAACGGACGCTCGGCATGATTTAAGATTTTTTCGGCGTTATCAACTTCGGCTTGCATCACATAGCCACAAACACGTTCAGCAAAAAATTGACCTATTACAGCCGTAGAAGCGTGAGCTCGGTGAGCAGTGCCAAAGGCGTCATTTACCCAAACATTACCAAGTTTCGATAGTTTTTCAGCAAATACAACATCCCCTTTTTCTTCTTCTTTATAAAAACGAAGGTTTTCGAGCAAAAGAACTTCACCGGCTTTAAGATTTGCAGCCTGTTCGATAGCCGATGCTCCGATGCAATCATCTGCAAATTTTACTTGTAAGCCTAAAATCACCGAAAGTGGATTTACTAAGTGTTTGAGAGAGTATTTTTCGGTTGGACCATCCTTAGGACGGCCTAAGTGAGACATTAAGATACATGAACCACCATCTTTCAAGATTTTCTTGATTGTTGGAATCGTGGCAGAGATACGAGTATCATCTGTAATTTCGTACTTATCATTGAGAGGTACGTTAAAATCTACTCTGATGAGGGCTTTCTTACCCGAAAAATCGTACGTGTCTAAGGTTTTCATTCAATAATGAATATTATAGTGAATGGCGTTTGAGCAAATAAGTAAATTTACTCATTTTTTACGGCTCAAACATTATAAAAAGTTTTTTAATAATCTTTTTACAAATATAAATTTTCTTTTCGCTTTCATCACGAAATACTACTATGTTTATTCCGTTATTTATTAAAAATACATTGAAAAATTATATTTTTTCTTTGCTAAATAAAATCTCGTTTTGTATTGCAAACAACTTTTTGTTTACGGATGTCGTCTTTGTTAGTAGTTTTGGAAATATTTACAGAATGATGAAATCAATATTATTATTTTTATTCTTAGTAACAGGTATTTTCACTGAGTTGAAGGCTCAGGAAGACGAGGACTATTATAAACCACCCAGTAAACGCTTGGATGTCAGAAATAATACCTACCCAAATCTTGACCGTAAAGCAGTGAGTCTATATTTAGGGCTTGAAGGTGGCTTTAAACTCAATTATGCGTCGCTGAGCAATTCTATTGGAAATATAGTAAGTAGTCAAAACAATAATGATTTTTCATGGGGTATTTCAATAGGTTTTAATTCTGATAATAAATGGGCAATTGAGACTGGGTATTTAAAAAATCCTGCCAATTTTATTCAAACTGTTGTCTCTGGTAGGGGCGTTCCATTTACTTACCGTATCGGAACTATACTCAACACAATACCGCTCAGATATAAATATAAAGTCTTAAATCTTGATAGGATTACTAAAAATGCCGCCATGTATGTGGGATGCGGGGTTTTGTTGAATACCAATGCTAAACCGCGACTGGTTTATACTAGAACGTTTACTGGTGTGACGGGCAATGCCTCAAAAAGAGATACAATAAGATTAATTTCTGAGTCATTCACCACTAAAAAGCTCTTTGCGGCTTTTGAGCTACAAACTGAGCTTCAAGGCCGTGTGACCAATGGATTTTACATCAGTTTATTTGGCAGAATGAATTTTGCACCGAATGGAGGTTTACGTTCGGATTTAGTTTATAAACAAAATTCAAATAAAATTGGTGAGGCAACTCAGTCTTTGAAAGGAATAAGTTATAATTTTGGACTCTTAATTAGATTAGACCTTGCAAGAGGTTATAAATATCAGAGCCAAGTTGAATGAATCGAAAAGTTATCATAGTTAATCGCCACTACCCACCAAACCCTGGAATCACGGGAGAATCTGCTTGGGATTTGGCCAAATATCTCATCGAAAAATATCAAGTCGAGGTGCATATCGTACACATCGAAGGTAACGACGATGGTGGCGGTGCTAAGCGTGAACCTTTGGGTATAGTACATACATTATCAAGTATTTATGAAGGAAAAAATAAGGCTTTGAAGCAATTAGCGGGTTTTTTGGAAGGTTTAATACTTATCCGGAAAGCTAGGAAAATTGACAAAAGGGCTGCAATTATAGTAATGACAAGCCCACCTTTATTGCCATTTTGGGCTTCAATGTTGCTCAAAAACGGAACGCCGCCCGAACAGAAATGGGCTTTATGGTCAATGGATTTATTTCCAGAAGCCTTCCTTGCGATTGGAATGATTGCCAAGGGAAACGTAGTTTATCAGTGGTTTTTGAAGAAAACATACAAAAATGCTCCAAATAAATTGATTGCACTGGGTCGAAAGCAGGCGGAGGTTTTAGTGGAAAAATATAACAAACAGTTTACAATCCATAGTGGGCAGCGTTCCGCTCAAAAGTCAATAGATAAATTAGATACTACAATTCTTCCTTGCGGAGTAATTTTTCATCAGACTTATGATAGTCAGTTGCCTACGTGGCGGAAGTTAGATGGAAAAATCTATTTTGGCTATTGTGGTAATCTGAATGATGCTCATAACGAAGGGTTTCTGATAGCATTTATCAAAGCTTTTGACCCCAAAAAGCATCATTTGATTTTGGCTTTATACGGTAAAAAAGCTCAAAATGTGCTTGAATTTGCTAAAAACTATGATGGAATTACAGTTTTACCGAATGTGCCACGAAGTCAATTAAACTTTTTAGATGTGCATTTAGTAAGTCTACTTACAAAATATACCCATTTGATGATTCCGTCAAAAGCAGTGAGTGCCGTTGCCGCAGGCGGAGCCATTTTGTTTTGTGGAAGTCAAGAAAGTGATAATTGGGATATGCTCCAAGAGGCTGCTTGGCTAATTAACGAACAAGGTGATTTGGGCGAAAAGATTAGAGAATATTTGAGTAATTTGACAGCCGAAGATTTGAACCATAAAAAACAAAATGCCCAAAAACTGAATACTGATTTACAACAAAATGTGATAAAAGCCTATGAAGAAATAGCCGATTTTATAAAACAAGTTTCTTAACTTGTTTCGCATTAAGCACAAGTCAGGATACTTGTACTACTAAATTTTTATAAACCTCCAAATACTGCTCAAGCACCACTTTTTCAGCATAATTATCCATCACTTTTTGACGAGCATTTTTTGAAAGTTCATTGTGGTTTGCATCAAACAAAACCCATTTCATACCTTCTGCTAAACTTTCTGCTAATTTGTATTTTGCTAAGAAACCTGTGGGCGGTACTCCGCTTGATTGGTTTTTAATCATTTCTGGAATTCCACCAACTTCAAAACCAACAGCTGGCGTACCACAAGACATCGCTTCCATGATTGTATTTGGTAGATTTTCTTGAATTGAAGAAGTAACAAAAACATCGGCGGCCGAATAAATCGAAACGATTTGATTGACATCAGCGATTCTACCCAATGCGTATGCTTTAAAAGGTAGCTTTTGAATAATTTCTGCATCGCTTTCGCCTAAGATTACTAATTCAATATTTTGATGATGGGAATGTTGTGTTTTTAAAATCTCTAAAGCTTCTTGAAAATAACTAAATCCTTTCCAAATAACCGAAATCTTTGCCGCTACAAAAAGGATTAGTTTTTTGTCAATTGGCAAGCCCAGTTTTATTCTTGCATCAACTTTATTTTTTGGCGAAAAAAGATTAGTATCCAAAGGATTTGGAATAGCTTTCACCGAAAAATCTTTGAATAAACTGCTCTTTTTTGCCCTATTACTCAGCCATTGACTACATCCTATTATCGTAATATTTCCCTTTGGGCGTAACTGACCGTTCCCTGAGCGAAGACGAAGGGAACGGTCTAAAATTGCACTTTTTCGTTGCCAAACTTTATTTGATAAATCATTCGGTGATGGATTTTTCAAATATTGTATACAATTTCCACAAGAAACTTGGTAGTTTTCACAGTCGCCGCTATGGTGGCAGCCGCCAGTAAAAGCCCACATATCGTGTAGTGTCCAGACGATAGGTTTATTGAGTGCAAAAAGTTTTTCGAGCGATTTTAATGATAAAAAACCAAAATTAATCCAATGCAAATGAATAATATCTGCCTCTTGCACAAGTGGATTTTCTGAAATATCAATTCCTGAATTAGCAGGTGAAAATGCAAACCTGATTTCTTTATTTTTTTCTTGAAATTTGAAATAAAGTCGCTCTCTTACAAATCGTTCAAAAGCTATTTTTTTTTGTAGCCACGTTTCTGCAATTGCTTTTACTTTTGGGTTATCTCGCTTTTTTTCTTGTACCAACATTGTTACTTCAATGCCTTCAGTTTTCTCCAAAATAGCCAATAAACGCAGGCATGCAATAGCTGCCCCACCCATGGCATCGTCTGTATTGATAAGTAGAATTTTCAAGCAGAAATAAGTTGATTTATAAAACTAAATGTAAATTACGTGATTTTTTATGAAAAAACAGTACGCTATCTATTTCACACCTCTCCGGTTTAATTTAACAGATTTTGTATTTTTAAATAATAGTTTGTAAGTTTTATAAAGGTTTTGCGACTAATTGTTCAAACGAATTTAATTATCGAAATGGAAAAAGATTTTGTCGAAATGCTCAATACTCATCGAGGAATTATCTATAAAGTGTGCAATCTATATTGCTACAATGAAGAAGCAAAAAAAGACCTTTTTCAAGAAATTGTTATGCAGTTATGGAAGGCATATCCGAGTTTTAGAAACGAAGCTTTGAATACTTCATGGATGTATCGAATTGGACTAAATACTGCTATTTCTAATCTAAGAAAAGAAACTAAAAAGCCTGATAGAAAGACAATTACGGTAGAAGAATTTCAGATTCCTGATATAAGTTTTGATACTGACGAAGAAGAAAAATTGGGAATGCTAAAGCTAGCAATAGAAAAGATTTCGGAAATAGAAAAGGCTATAATATTGCTTTATTTGGAAGAAAAAACTTATGATGAAATTGCCGAAATTATTGGTATTTCTAACTCAAATGTGGGAGTAAGACTGAATAGAATTAAACAAAAACTGGAGAAAATAATTAAATCAATTACACTATGAACTTAGAAGAACTAAAATCAGCTTGGCAAGTTTTCGACCGCAAACTACAAGTATCGAAGGCAATCAACGAAAAACTAATTTTAAGTATGATTAGAGAGCGGTCGAATTCGAGGGTTTCACGGCTCAAAAGAGACAATACATTATTGATGTTATTGATGTTTTTGGAGTTTACTTTTTTAGTTGCAGTTTTTGTAGGAAACCCTTTCGATTTTAAGTTTTTATGGCAATATGTGCCTTTTTTGTTTATTTCAATAGGTAATCTGATGGCTATAGTTATGCTTTTCAAAGTTTATAAAATACTAAAAACTGATATTAATGATGTGAATTTAAGGTTTTTCTTGCAGAATCTGATTGAAACTTTTAAAAAAAACAAAAAAGCCGAAGGCTGGTTTGGAATTATTATGTTTGTGTCGGGCTGTTTGACTGTTTTCTCGTTTTTTCCCAATAAACTCGCAACTAAAAGTTTGTCGATGGCAGTTATTGATACATTGATTCCGTTAGCCATTTCGGGTATTATTTATTGGATTGCTTATAAAATGGGAGCTTTTAAAAACCAAAAAGAAATGGCTTTTAAGAAAGATTTAACCGAGTTAGAAAATTTGCAGCTGGAGTTGCAAGAAAACTGATACCGTCTTAATAAAATTTACAAGCATATTTTTTCGTTATATACTCATAAACCATGTACACTAATGAAAAAAACGTTTACAATTATTGGCATATGCAGTTTTATTTTTTTACTGGCTTTCAGTTGTAAAGAAGCCGAAGATTCCCCCACAACCACAACACCGACTGCTCCGACGACAGTAGTCGTAACTCCTCCAGTAACTGTTGCTTATCAGGCCGTCGAGGCCTTTCCAAAGTTATCTTTTAATTCTCCTGTTGATTTTACTCTTGCCAACGATGGCTCAAACCGATTGTTTGTAGTTGAGCAAAGAGGTGTAATTCAAACTTTTGAAAATAACGCCAACGCTGAAACAAAATCGGTATTTTTAGATCTTATGAGTCGTGTTTCTTCAGGCGGAGAAATGGGTTTGTTGGGTTTGGCTTTTCACCCAGATTTTAAGAATAACGGTCTTTTCTTTGTGAATTATACCCGAAATTCGCCACGTCGTCAGACAGTAATTTCGCGATTTAAAGCTAATGGTCAAACTGCTGACCCGAGTAGCGAAGCCATTTTATTGACTTTTGATCAACCTTATACTAATCACAAGGGTGGGCAAATTTCCTTTGGTGGGGATGGCTTTTTATACATAGCAACTGGCGACGGTGGTAGTAGTGGCGACCCACAGAATTACGCTCAAAACCGAGCTAGTCTTCTAGGAAAAATGCTTAGAATTGATGTAAATACGACTAATAAAGGAAATTATGGTATTCCAAAAGACAATCCATATACTGCTAATACACAGGGTTTTAGTGAAGAGATTTTTGCGTTTGGCCTAAGAAATCCGTGGCGTTTTAGCTTCGATTCAGTTACGAAGGATTTGTGGACTGGCGATGTTGGACAAAATAAAGTAGAGGAGATTGATATTATTACGAAAGGTGGAAATTACGGTTGGAAAGTGAAAGAAGGTAATGATTGTTATTCAGGTGATTGCTCACGAGCCGATTTGATTGCTCCAGTTTGGAGTTATATAAATGGTGCTGAAGGACGTTCGGTAACAGGCGGAGTTGTTTACAGAGGCAAGAAATTTGCTGATTTAGTGGGGAAATATTTCTGTGGAGATTACATAAGCGGAAAAATCTGGGTTTTGACTTATGATGGAAAAACCGTCACAAAAAATGAGGTAATTACGAATGTCGGTGCTGTTTCAGCTTTTGGGCAAGATGCCAATGGCGAGATTTATATCTTGAACTATAGCAGCGGGAAAATTTATACTTTGGCCAAAAAGTAATGTTTTCAATAACGAACGAAACGTGGCAAATCTTTGCGTTGTACCACGTTTTTTCAATGTTTTATCAGAAAAACTTAGTTACTTTCAGCCATAAATTCTCCATTGCACCGTTCAATTCTGGCGAGATATTGCTCCAATAAATTATGCTACCGTAAATGAATGTTAAAATTATTGAGCGATACCCCATATCAATTGTCGTCATTAGTTTATTTCCGCTAATATTAGGTAAATAGCTAATAATCAGACCAATAATACACGAAACGATGATGATTTTTACCAAATCAAAAGATAAAGGTTGCATTCTGAGTTTGAATAAAACCACTAAAAAACGGGCTAAATTATAATAAACTGTTGCAAAAGCAAAAGCAATAGCTGCACCATTCATGCCATAAATCGGTATCAAAAAATAGTTGAGTGAAACCGTTATGATAATCAAGCCAACCATGATGTAAGTGTCATAAATATAGTATTTTGATAGCGTCAGAATCGTGCCGTTTAGTCCAGTTGCCAAATCGAAAAGTTTGCCAAGACAGATAATGATTACTACCATTTTGCCTGCCGAATATTCGGGTTTTAGGAAAAGAAAAAGATTATCAATGTTGAGATAAATTCCTAGAAAAATCCAGCAACCGACAATCAAAGCCGTAGTGCAACTTTTCTTATAAATTTTAGAAATATTCTCTAAATCATTTTTTGCAAACGAATCGGCGATGAGCGGTTGGGCAGCTTTATTGACTGCCAAAAGCGACATTCCCATTACACTTCCAAAAAACGATGCTGTGTTATAAATTCCAGTTTCTGAAAAAGTCGTAATTCCTGCCAACATGATTTTATCAATATATAAAATTACCATCGACGAAAAGCCAGTCAGAATTGTCAAGAAACTATAAAAACCAAATTCTTTATTAAAAGCGGGTGTCATCACCGAAAAATTTGGTTTTAGCGAAAATCCTTCGAGTTTGCTCGCTTTCCAGAGCATCGGCACTACATAAAAAGATACCGAAAACACCCATAGGTACATAAACTGCTGAAAATCAACAATTTGAAATACAATAAATAAAATAGCCACTAATTGAAGTAATCTTTGCAAAAACTGAGCTAAAAAGGTCCCTGTGACGGTATCATAAAGGTTTTTGGCGTAATTATCAAGTAAATTGAAAAGAAGCGTAGCGAATGTAAGGGGCAATAAAAAGTAGAAATTGTCTGCAAAAAGCGTAGAGTTTTCTTCGTTTTGGATGATCGTATTTTTGAGCAAAACTAAGCCGATAGTAGTAATTATAAAACCAACAATTCCGACCGAAAGCCCTAAAAAAAGATAACCATTATGGCCGTTTTTAGCATTTCTGAAATGTGGAAAAAAACGACTACCTGCGGCATTGAAACCCAAAGACGAAAGTTGAACCAGCACATACATGTAGGAAAGTAAAACTGCCATAATTCCATTTTGAGCGGGTTCAAGATAGTTTCCAATTAGAAAGAACTGCGTAATAAAACCAATCATCACCCCTCCATAAGAGAAAATTGTACCTAGAAAAGCTTGTTTTTTTATAACATTCATTGAAAATATTTTAAATGTATAATTTTATAAAATTATTAATATAGCTATTAAATCCTGTATATCTTTTCAATTTTTTTTATTTGTGGACTAAAATAATTGGTGTGCAATTTGCAAAGTTAATCATCAAAATAGACAATATTTGCAGTAAAATTAAATTGTTTGAATAATGGGTGTTTCTGAAGAAGTGAAAACAGCATCATTAGTGCTTGATAAAAATGATATTTGGCGTGCGTCTCATGCTGAAAAAATGTCGTATCCCGAAGAGGGAAACAATTATTGCTTCGCTGTGGAAGATAATAGTTTTTGGTTTAAACACCGAAACGATGTGATTCTGACGCTTACGCAACGCTTCAAATTTGCTAAAAACTTTGCCGATGTGGGTGGAGGAAATGGTTTTCAAGTGAAATTCTTGTCGGAAAAATACCCAGAAAAACAAATATTTTTGATTGAACCGGGATATGCGGGATGTCTAAATGCCAAGAAAAGAGGCGTAAAAGACGCCTATAATATATTTTTCCAAGAATTTCCGTTTGCAGAAAAACAAATTGATGGAGTCGGACTTTTTGATGTAATCGAACACATCGAGGACCATAAAGCATTCTTAACTGGACTTGCTCAATATTTACCGCCAGGTTCGCATATTTATATTAGCGTACCTGCTCATCAATGGCTTTGGTCGGAAGTTGATGACGAAAGCGGACATTACCGACGTTATAACCTCGAAATGTTTGATAAACTCGCCAAAGATTGTGAACTTGAATATACTTATGGCAGTTATATTTTCTCATATATACCACCCTTTATGGGTATTTTACGTGCAATACCATTCCGTTTGGCCAATTTTTTTGGTAAAACACGCAAAAATACACTCGATGCCGAATATGATAATCATACTCCATCAAAACTTGCAACGTCGATATTTAATAAAATTCACTATTGGGAATTAGCTCAACTGAGAAAATCAAAAATTACGTTTGGTGCAAGTTGTGCGGTGGTTTTAACTAAAAAATAGGAAAGGTTTCTATGGGAGTTGCCTCCAATCTTTTCACTTAATAGGATAAGAATATTGTTTGAAATAATTTAACATTGACAGGTTGCAAACTTTTCAAATACTTGAACTGTATTATCTGTAAACATAGAAATAATTTAACATTGACAGGTTGCAAACTTTTCAAATACTTGAACTGTATTATCTGTAAACATAGAAATAATTTAACACTGACAGGTTGCAAACTTTTCAAATACTTGAACTGTATTATCTGTAAACATAGAAATAATTTAACACTGACAGGTTGCAAACTTTTCAAATACTTGAACTGTATTATCTGTAAACATAGAAATAATTTAACACTGACAGGTTGCAAACTTTTCAAATACTTGAACTGTATTATCTGTAAACATAGAAATAATTT
>Ga0247831_1001083_pt1 | contig 54669 bp, 49 predicted proteins | sample LaCruzMarch2015__9_FD_192406 | JGI IMG/M metagenome (GOLD analysis project Ga0247831, IMG submission 192406) | Freshwater microbial communities from meromictic Lake La Cruz, Castile-La Mancha, Spain - LaCruzMarch2015_1m | ecosystem: Environmental > Aquatic > Freshwater > Lake | place: Spain...
CGAGGACGGCATCGAGCACACCCAGGCAACCACCAACCAAGAAATAGCCGCCTAACCAACCCTCTTGACCCCGTCAAAAATTACACCCGCGAAAACTCAGAAACACAACTTTTGACAATATCTCAAAAACATCCCGATGAAGCCCATGCACATTGAATTTTTCACCCGCGGCGCATGCCTCGCGCTCGTCGCCCTGGCGGCCGGATGCTCCAAGCCGGCCGAGAATGTGGCCGAGCCCGTGAGACCGGTGCGGACACTGGTTGTTGCTGCGGGGGGCGACTCCGCGGTGCGCACGTTTCCCGGACGAGTCGACGCCGCCCGGCAGGTCGAGCTGACTTTCCAAGTGCCCGGCCTGCTCGTCAATCTGCCGGTGCGCGAGGGGCAAAAAGTGACCGAGGATGAAGTCGTGGCGCAGCTCCGGCCGGATGAGTTTCAAGCCCGCCTCGCCGCTTTGCAGGGACAGCTCGACCGGGCGCGGGCCGACCTCCAGTCGCTCATGGCCGGGGCACGTCCTGAGGAGCGGCGCCGACTCGAAGCGCAGTTGCGCTCGGCCGATGCATCCCTCGTCAACGCCCGGACCGAGCTGACTCGCGCCCAGCAACTGCTGCGTTCCCAAGTCATTTCCCGGCTTGAGTTCGACCGGGCAGAAACCTCCTACCGCGTGGCGGTGGAAAATCGCGAAGCCGCACGCCAAACCCTCGAGCAGGGCCTGATCGCCCGCGAGGAGGACATCCTGGCCAAGCAATCCGAGGTCAGCGGCCTCGAAGCTCAGGTGGTCGAGGCCAACCTGCAATTGTCCGACACAACCCTCCGCGCCCCTTACGCAGGCGTCATCGCCCAACGCTTCGTCGAACAGGGCCAGAGCATCCGGGCCAAGCAGCCGGTGCTCAAGTTTCAGGACGTCGAGGAAATCGAGATCGCGGTCGATGTGCCGGAGAATGTCATGGCCTCCGTCGTCCGCACCTCCGACATCGTGCAATTGCTGGCCGAGTTCGCCGCCGCTCCCGGACAACAGTTTCCCGTGCACATCAAGGAAGTCGCCCAGCGGGCTGATCCGGTGACCCAGACGTTCACGATCAGGGTCGCCATGAAGTCGCCCGAAGGCCTCAACCTGCTTCCCGGCATGACCGCGACCGTGGCCATGACTTACCGGCCCGCCGGAATCCTCGGCGGTCAGGTCCGCGTGCCGCTCTCCGCCGTTGATCAGGCCAGCCCGGGTTCGCCAGCCGTTTGGGTCATCGGACCCGATGACCTGGTCAACCGCCGCGCCGTGAGGGTCGGACAAATCAGCGGCGACCGCATCGAGGTTTTGGACGGATTGCAACCGGGCGACCGCATCGCGGTGGCCGGCGTGACCTTCCTGCGCGAAGGCATGAAAGTCCGCGACCTTGGTGATTCCTTGGGAACCAGCCGGCCGTGAATCCAGGCGAGTTTTCAGTCAAGAACAACCGGGTCGTCCTCGTGGCCATCGCCATGGCGATCGTCGGCGGGATTGTCGCCTACATGAACATCGGGCGCCTCGAGGATCCCGAGTTCACGATCAAGCAGGCGCTCATCATCACCCCCTACCCCGGGGCCAGCGCCGAGGAAGTCGCGCAGGAAGTGACAAACCCGCTGGAGATCGCCTGCCAGCGACTCAGCCAGCTCGACTACATCGAGTCCGAGTCGGAGCGCGGACGTTCGGTCATCACCGTGACGATCAAGGACCGCTACGACAAGGAGCGCATGCCGCAGGTCTGGGACGAACTGCGGCGCAAAGTCTCCGACGTGCAGGCGCAGTTGCCGCCCGCCGTGCGCGGGCAGTCCATGGTCGTCGATGACTTCGGCGATGTTTACGGCATTTTCTTCGCCGTGACCGGCGAGAGCTTTTCCTTCCCGGAAGTGCGGCGCTACGTCGAGTTCCTCCGCCGCGAACTCCTCCAGGTTCCCGGGGTCAAGAGCGTGGCCCTCTTCGGCGAGCAGCGGGAGGTGGTCTTCCTCGAGATCTCCCGTCAAAGGCTGGCCCAACTCGGACTGAACGAGGAAGAAATTTACCGCAATTTGCAGGAGCAGAATGTCGCGGCCGACGGCGGCCGCATCCGCGTGGGCCCGCAGCATGTGCCCCTTGATCCGACCGGTGCTTTTGCCTCGGCGGATGAAATGCTCGAGATGGTAGTCGGCTCCGACCAGAGCGGACGCCAGTTCCGCCTGCGCGACATCGCGACAATCGAGCGCGGCGACCAGGACCCACCACGCCGTCTCCTGCGCTACGACGGCAAACCGGCCATCGGCCTCGGCATCTCGTCCGTCCCAGGCGGCAACGTCGTCGTCATGGGGGCAGCGGTGCGCGAGAAGCTCGATCAACTGCGGGGCAGCCAGCCGCTGGGCATGGAGATCGGCGAAATCAATTTCCAGCCGGAGGCCGTCTCGCAGGCCACGAACGAGTTTGTCTTCAACCTCGGCAAGGCGGTGACCATCGTTTTCGTCGTCCTCATTTTTTCCATGGGACGCAAAACCGGCTTCATCATCGGCCTCGTCCTCTTCCTTTCCATCATGGCCACCTTCCTCGTGATGTATCTGATGGGTGGGCTGCTGATGGAACGCATCTCTCTCGGGGCGCTCATCATCGCGCTTTGCATGCTCACGGACAACGCCATCATTGTCATCGAGGGCATCAAGGTCGGCATCGAAGCCGGGCGCAACAAGCTGGAAGTGGTTCGTGAAGTCGTGGCCGAAAACCAGTGGCCACTTTTCGGGGCCACGGCCATCGGCATCATTGCTTTTGCCGCCATCGGATTGTCCGACGACGCGACGGGTGAATACACGAACTCGCTTTTCTGGGTCATTCTCATCGCCTTGTCCGTCAGCTGGATTTCCTCGGTCACGGCGACGCCGCTGCTGAGCTACATGATGTTCAAGCCGCGGGCGGACGGTCCCGCAAGCACCGACGCGGAGAGCGATCCTTACCAGGCGATGCCCTTCCGTGTTTATCGCAAGCTTCTCGTCGTCGCCCTCCGCTTCCGCTGGCTCGTGGTGGCCTTGTGCGTGGTCGGCTTTGTCGTGGCTGCCTTTGGCTTCCGCTATGTGGACCAGAGTTTCTTCCCCCCGGCGACGCGTCCGCAGTTCATGGTGGATGTCTTTTTGCCCGCCGCGACCCACCTGCGCGAGACGGAGGCGGTGGCCGGCGAAATCCAGAGCTCTATCCAGGAACTGCCGGGCGTGACCCACGTCACTTCCTTCATCGGCGGCGGCGGCCTGCGCTTCCTTCTCGTTTATTCGCCGGAGCACGAGAACCGCGCCTACGTGCAGTTCCTGGTTGATGTGGACGACCCGGGAAAAATTCAGGGCCTCGTCACCGACATCCAACGGCGGCTGGACGAGCAATACCCGGATGCCAATGCCATCGCGAAAAAATTCCTCCTTGGTCCGGGTGCGGGCGGACGCATTCAGGTGCGCTTCAGCGGTCCCGACCCGGCGGTCCTGCGGCAACTCGGGGATAAAGCGGTGAAGATTCTGGAGGCGGATGGCAACGCTGTTTGCATTCGCAACGATTGGCGCGAACGGGTCGCCGCCATCCGTCCGCAGTTGCTTGAATTCCAAGCGCGGCGCAACGGCCTCACCCGCGTCGATGTGGCCCGCGCTTTGGAGGGAAGTTTCGAGGGGCGGCTGGTCGGATTTTTCCGCGAGCCCGGAGACTCAGGGGTCGGTGTTTTTCCCCAAGAAACGCGACTGCTGCCCATCGTGGCCAGGCCCCCGCTGGCCGAACGCGAGGACGTCGGCGCGCTCAACAGCCTGCAGATTTGGAGCCCGGTGGCCGGGCGGATGATTCCGTTCAGCCAGGTCAGCGGGCCCGCCGAGATCGTGTGGGAAGACCCGGTTGTGGCCCGCCGCAACCGCGCCCCCACCCTGACGGTTCATGCCGACCCCCGGTCCGGACTACCCAGTCAGTTGCGGGACCGGGTGCAAGAGGACATTTCCCGGATCGAGTTGCCGCCCGGCTACGCCATGGACTGGGGAGGCGAACACGAGGATTCCACCCAAGCCCGCAGCGCCCTGGCGGAGCCCTTGCCTTATGTTCTGGCTCTGATGGTTTTCATCGTCGTCTGTCTCTTCAACTCCATCCGCACGACCATCCTGATCTGGCTCGTCATTCCGCTTTGCATCATCGCGGTCACCGCCGGCTTGCTCCTCACCGGCATGCCCTTTGGCTTCATGGCCCTGCTCGGTGTGCTCGCGCTCGGCGGCGAACTGATCAAAAACCAGATTGTGGTCTTGAGCAAAATACGCACGCTCATGGCCAAAGGCATGGCGCCCTACCAGGCCCTCCTTGAGGGCGGGACGACCAAGATGCGCCCGGTCTGCATGGTCGTGCTGACCACGGTGCTCGGCATGATCCCGCTGCTCACCGATGCCTTCTTCGGCTCGATGGCGGTCTGCATCATGTTCGGCCTGTCCTTCGCCGCCGTGCTCTCGTTGATCGTGACCCCGGTGCTTTACGCCATCTTCTTCAAGATTCACGAACCGCGATCATGATCGCCTCCGGCCCCGTCCGCTTTTGCCCTTGACCGCGGATCGACGCGGCACCCATCTCCCGTCCGATGTCGACCGCAAACCCAGCCGACGAAGAAGCCCCGGGAAATTACGTTTCCACCGGACACCTGCCCTCTCCCGAACGGGTCACCGCACTCGTGGCCGAGGCCCATGAGAAGTTTCGCACCAACACGGAGGGTCAAAACTCCCAGGTTTATCCAGCGCTGGCGCGTGTGCCCTCGGATCTTTTCGGCCTCTGCCTCGTCGGGGTGAGCGGAAATGTCTATCAGGTGGGCGATGCCGAGGTGGAGTTTTCCATCATGAGCGTGTCCAAGCCGTTCGTCTTCGCCCTGGTCTGCGAGGTGATCGGCGTTGAAAAGGCCCGGGCCAAAATCGGGGCCAACGCCACCGGCTACGCCTTCAATTCCCTGGCTGGGATTGAAAGAAACCCCAAGGGACTGACCAACCCCATGGTCAATTCCGGAGCCATCGCCACGACCAGCCTTGTCCCCGGAGGTTCTCATGAGGAGAAGTGGCAGTTCCTCCACGAAGGGCTCTCACGTTTTGCCGGGCGGACGCTGCCCCTGAACGAGGAAGTCTTTGTCTCGGCCTCGGCCACCAATTTTCGCAATCAAAGCATCGCCCGCATGCTGCAGAGCTACGGCTCGATCTACCTTGATCCGGCCGAAGCGGTCGATCTCTACACCAAGCAATGCTCCCTCAACGTCTCGGCCAAGGACCTCGCGGTCATGGCCGCCACGCTTGCTGATGGTGGCGTCAACCCGGTGACCAAGGAAAGGGTCGTGGACGCATCCGTCTGCCATTATGCCCTGGCCGTCATGGCCACGGCCGGTCTCTACGAGACGTCCGGCGACTGGCTTTACGACATCGGCCTTCCCGGCAAGAGCGGCATTGGTGGCGGCATCCTTGCGGTTTCGCCGGGTAAAGGCGGCCTCGGCACCTTTGGACCGCGCCTCGATCAGGCGGGCAACAGCGTCAAAGGACAGCTCGCCGCCAAATTCCTCTCCCAGGAACTGGGCATGGACCTCTTCGTCTCGAAACCGGCCGTCTAAGCAATCCAGACATCAATATGAGCAATTCCACCACCGCCCGCGACCCGTGGCTGCCCATGATCGTCATTGCCATGGGCCAGGCACTCATGTCGTTCAATGTCGCCGCCCTACCCGTCTCCATGGGCGGCATGGTGGAAAGTTTTGGCGTCCCGCCCACCACCGTCGGCACGGCCATCATCATGTATTCCATGGGTGTCTCGGGCTTCGTCCTCCTCGGGGCGAAACTCGGCCAGCGCTTCGGTTCGAAGATCTTTTTCCAGGCGTCGGTCGCCCTCTTCCTTGCCGCCCTCCTCCTCGTTGTCTTCAGCCCCTCGGCCCAGTTCCTCCTTCTCGGCCAGGCCCTGGCCGGCCTCGCCGGGGCCGCGCTCGTGCCCACGCTCGTCGTGCTCATCGCCAACCATTACAACGGCGCCCAGCAGGCCAGCGCCCTCGGCTATCTCGGGTCGGCCCGCGCCATGGCCGGCGTTCTCGCCTTCCTCATCATCGGCTCGCTCGAGCGCTTTGTCGGCTGGCGCGCCGCCTTCGGTCTCCTCATCCTGCTCGCCCTGGCTATCCTCGTGATGAGCTTCCGGCTCAAGCCGTCCCACGCCCGGCCCGAGGTCAAGATCGACCTTTTCGGCGTGGCCCTGATCGCTCCCGGCATCATCATCCTCACGCTCGGCTTCAACAACATCCGCAACTGGGGCCTCTTCCTCGCGGGTCCGAACGCACCGTTCCAGATCCTCGGCATCTCGCCGGCCATCCTTTTCATCGCGGTTGGCGTGCTGGTCATCTCGGCTTTCCTCGCCTGGACGCGCAAGCGCGAGACGGATGGCAAAACCCCGCTCTTTGCCATGCAGGTCATCGAGTCATCGCACGAGCGCGCCGCGGTCCTGGCCATGTTCACCATCGTCGGCATGGAGGCCGCGTTGAACTTCTCCGTGCCCCTCTACATCCAGATCGTGCAGGGCCGCAGCGCCTTCGACACGGCCATCGCCATGATGCCCTTCAACCTCTCGGTCTTTTTCACCGCTTTCCTTGTCGTCAAACTCTACCACCGATTCACTCCGCGGCAGATCGCCCGTGGCGGCTTCACCCTCGCGGCGGCCGGGGCCTTCTGGCTCGCCTTCGTCGTGACGAACAACTGGAGCTCGGTGCCCGTGATGTTCGGGCTGATCACTTTCGGCATCGGACAGGGCGCGCTGGTCACCCTGCTCTTCAACGTCCTCGTCACCTCCTCGCCCAAGGAACTCTCGGCCGACGTCGGTTCGCTGCGCGGCACGGCCAACAACCTGGCGGCCTCCGTCGGCACCGCTGTGATGGGCGCGGTGGTCGTCGGCGTGCTCAGTGCCGGAGTGATGCGCGCCATCACCGAACACCCCGTGCTCACCCCGGAACTCACCTCGCAACTCGACCTCGACAGCATCAACTTCCTCAGCAATGAACGACTGGCGGAGAGGCTTGAGCAGACCACGGCCACGCCGGAGCAAATCACGGAAGCCCTGGCCGTGAACGAGGCCGCGCGTCTCCGCGCCCTCAAGGTGGCTTTCTTCACTCTCGGCACCCTGGCGCTGCTTGCCATTTTCCCCTGCGGACGTCTCCCTGATTACCGCCCCGGGGAAGTGCCCGACGAAGACGCCTGCTGCAAGGCCAGCAACAAGACATGATGACCATCGCGCGCGCCAGACTCGCCCTCCTCGGGCCGGCCTGCGCACTGGCCCTCGTCCTGCCTTCGCCCGCCGCGTCACCGGAGCAGGGCGACGGCACCAGCATCCGCGACATCGAGTCGACCAACTTCGACGCCGACTTCTCCCCCGGTGAATCCACCGTCAATGCCGAGGCGGAACTCGCGGAAATCTACGCCGACAACGAGAACTACCTCGAACTCGCCGGCGGCACGAGCCCGCTCGACCTCCTCGCCAACCCGATGGCGGAGCTTTACCGCAAGACGGGACTGCGCCTCGGCGTGGCCAACACCATGCTCTTCGCCCAGCCGTTCGGCGGGCAGAGCGATCTCAGCGGGTTCGGCGGCGATCTGGATTTCATCTCCTCCTGGACGCTGATCGGCCGCGGCACGGAGAACACCGGACGCTTCGTCTTCACCGGCGAATACCGCTACCGGGTGTCCGACCAGACGCCCTCACTCCTTCGCGGACAAATGGGCACGCTCATCCCGCCGATCAACACCTTCAACGAGCGTGGTTGGGTCATCCGCGACTGCTACTGGATCCAGCGCCTGTGGGAAGGCCGCATCCGCATTCTCGTGGGACGCGGCGACATCTCCGACTACGTCGGTTCCCATTGGATGCAGAACGTGAACAACTCCTTCGCCAACCGCAGCTTCTCCGCCAACCCCGCCATGGCCTTCCCCGGCCACGGCCCGATGGCCGGCATCTCCCTGCGCCCCACTGACTACTTCTACCTCACCGCCGGTGCCATCAATGGCTACAGCGACACCACCGAGGTCGGACTGGACACACTTTTCGATGAATGGGATCTCTTCAGCGTCGCCGAAGCCGGTTGGACCCCGACCATCAAAGGCCTGGGGCCGGGCCGCTATGCCCTCGCGGCCTGGCACATGGCGGCCCGCGACCTGTGGGACCTGCCGGAGGACTATGGGGTGACCTTCATCGCCGACCAGAACCTCGGCGGCGGCTGGCAGGTCTTCGCCCGCTATGCCTGGAGCGACGCCGCCCTGACCGACATCCGCAACCTCGGCCAGGCCGGCGTTGGTCTCAACGGCCTCCTCGGTCGCGAAGACGACCTGACCGGCCTCGCCTTCTCCGTGGCCGATCCCGCGAGCAACGACGTCCGCTACGAGACCGTGGCGGAAGTTTTCCACCGCTTCCAACTCACCCGCCACACCCAATTTTCCGTCGGCCTCCAGCTCATCGCCAACCCCGTCAACGCGCCCGACAACGAAACCGCCGGACTGTTCTACGCCCGTGTGCGCACGTCGTTTTGAGCAGGTTGACAACGGGGCCAGAAACCTCGGGGCGTGATTCGTGAGAAGTGCGGCGACTTGCGGCTGGCGAAGGGCCTGTAAAACTGTTTTCTAAACACCATGACCAACGACACAACTCAGGCAAGCGGAGGCGCGATGAAGGGCATGTTGGACTTCATCGAGAAAACCGGGAACAAGGTTCCCCACCCGGCCATGATCTTCCTGTCGCTCATGGTCCTCGTCATCGTGCTGTCGCACGTGCTCCATCTCGCGGGCGCGGCCGTGACCCAGCAGGTGGTCGATCCCGCGACCGACGAAATTCAGACGGCCACGGTGGTGGCGCGCAGCCTGCTCACGACCGAGGGAATCCGCTTCATCTACACGTCGGTCATCCCGAATTTCATGAGCTTCACCGCCGTGGGGCTGATCATCGTGGCCATGATCGGCGTGGGCGTGGCCGAGTCGTCGGGGCTCATCCAGGCCCTCATTCGGCAGTTGGTGGCCGTCTCGCCCGGTTGGGCCATCGCTTACATTCTGGTCTTCATCGGTATCGTCTCAAGCATCGCGGCCGACGCCGGCTACCTCGTGCTCATCCCCCTGGCCGGCACCGCCTTCCTCAGCGTCGGGCGCCACCCGCTGGCCGGCCTGGCTGCGGGCTTTGCCGCTGTGGCCGCGGCCTTCACGGTGAACATGCTGATCAAGCCGCTGGATGCCGTCCTCACCGAATTCACCAACGACGCTATCCATCTCGTCAACCCGGCCGTCTCGATCGACCTGACGGCCAATCTCTGGTTCTCCATCGTCTCGGTCATCGTGCTCACCGTGGTGATCACCTTCGTGACCCAGCGGATCGTCGAGCCGAGATTGGGGAAATACGAACCGGGCCAGGCCGGCGACCTCGCGGGCACGGCCGACACGCCGGAAGCCGGGGTGACAGGGAATGAACCGCGTGGGCTGAAATTCGCAGCCTTCGGCCTCCTGGCGGTGCTCATTCTATTCGGACTCCTGACCATCGGTTCAGACGCCCCCCTGCGCAATCCGGAGACGGGCGCCCTGATCGGCAACTCGCCCCTCATGAACGGCCTGATCGCCGTTATCATGATCGTCTTTCTCGTCGCGGGCGCGGCCTACGGGTTCGGGGCCGGGACGATGAAGAACAGCACGGACATCATCAAGGCCATGGAAAAGGCCCTGGCCGGACTCGGCAGTCTCATTCTTCTCCTCTTCATCCTCAGCCAGTTCATCGCCTACTTCAATTACAGCAACATCGGAACCATCCTGGCCGTCTCCATGGCCGACGCGCTCAAGTCGGCCAGCATTCCGCCGCTGATGTTGCTGCTCGGCTTTATCGTGGTGGTGAGCCTCATCGACATTCTCATCTCCGGGGCGATTGCGAAGTGGGCGCTCTTCGCCCCGATCTTCGTTCCCCTGCTCTTCCAGTTGGGCGTGGCGCCCGAATCGGTGCTGGCCGCTTACCGGATCGCGGATTCGCCGATGAATGTCATCACCCCGCTGAACGCCTATTTCGCGCTGATCGTCGTCTTTGCGCAGAAATACGACGCCAAGGCCGGGGTCGGGACCCTCGTCGCCTTGATGATCCCCTACGTTATCGCCATCTACGTCGTTTGGACGCTGCTCTTCGTCGCCTGGTTCCTGCTCGGACTGCCGTGGGGCTTGTGAGCGGCATGCCGAACGCCCCATCCTTGCGGTAGCGGCTTGGTCACCCCACGCACCCCCGGAAAATCACACCGCCCCCGCGACGAGTCATGACGGCAATAGAACAATCCCCCGAACGCCGGGCGTTGATTTCTTCGCTCGTCGCCACCGCACTTCTTTGTGCACTGGGAATCGCGTGGGGGGTTGCCATCGGGTCGCAGATGATCCTCTTCGACGGAATTTTCGGGCTCGTTGGCGTGGTGACCTCTGCCATGCTCCTGCAGGCGTCCGCACTTGCCCGGCGGGAGCCATCCCGCCACTACCACTACGGGCAGCATTCGGCCACACCACTGGTCATCGGCATTCAAGGATTCGTGCTTCTTGGCACCTTTGCTTATGCCGCGATGGAGGCCTTCACCTCGATCCGCCACGGAGGCAGCCACTTCTCCGCGGGAGTGGCCGTGCCCTACGGCGTGGTCACAACCGTGGCCTCGATCCTCTTTGCGTTCTGGCTGCGACGGCGCGTCCGCAACTCCGACCTCGTGAACGCCGAGTCGACAGCGTGGCTGGTCGCCGGCTTGCGCGGAGCGGGTATGGTGGCCGGATTCACCCTCATGCTTCTCCTCGAGGGATCGACGTGGCACGGCGTTGTTCCTTATATCGACCCGGTGATGGTCCTCTTGACCTGCGTGCTCTTCATCCGACCGCCGTTGGAGATGGTCCGCGCGACGATCCACGAACTCCTTGAGGGCGCACCTGATCCCGGGGTCCAAGAGCCGGTTCGTGAAGTGATCGCCGCCGTCAAACGGGAACACAATATGGCCGAGCCGACCGTGCGCATCAGCAAGGTCGGCCGGAAACTCTATGTCGAGGTGGAGGCGCAAGTGGACCCTGGGATGACGGTGCTCCAGGAGCACCAGATCCGGACCGTCCTCGAAAGCAGATTGAAAACCCTGCCCTACGACATCTGGCTTTACATGGACCTAGTCCCCCTGACCTTAACCTCGTCCCGACGATGAATGCTGCCTCCACAACACCTGCAGTTCCTCCGACGACGAGCACGGCCATCCTGCTGGAATTTCTCTTCCGTCTCGGCCGGGCCTACCTCGCGTGTGGCGAACAGACGGCGAAGGTGGAGAGCCTTCTGCGTCTGACCGCCGCGGCCTACGGCATGCGCAAGGCGAGGGTCGTGGCCTTCCCGACGGCCGTCTTCATCTCGCTGCATGACAGCCAGGGCGAGCGCGTGACCTTGGCCGAAAGTCCGCCGGAGATGCTGCGGCTCGACCAGATGGCGGAGGTCTACAAGCTCGGCGAACAGGCTCAGCGTGCAAGCATCGATCCGAGACAAGGCCTCAAGCGGTTGGCGGCGATCCAACGGCAGAAAGTGCGCTTCGGACCGGTCGGCCATCTGGCCGGTCATGTCATCCTCACCGTCGGTCTGGCCCTCGTCCTCATGCCCACCCCGGCCAACCTGGGTGCGGCGGCGGTGCTCGGCCTCATCGTGGGCCTGCTCAAACTCCTCGGGCCCGACCGGACCCTGCTGGCTGTGCCGGTGCCGGTCATCGCGGCCGCCGCGGTCTCGTCTCTCGTTTTTCTCGCCATCCGCCACGGAATCGACGTCGATCCGTTGCACGCTTTGGTCCCGCCCTTGGTCACTTTTCTGCCCGGCGGCATGCTGACCCTCGGAATGCTGGAACTGGCCTACGGCGACATGGTCAGCGGGTCGAGCCGGCTCATCGCCGGATTCGTCCAGTTGGTCCTGCTCGCCTTCGGCCTGGCCATCGGGACGATCCTCACGGGTTACGTGCCCGCGGATCTCGTTTACTCCGCAGGCAACTATGTCCCCATTCTGTGGACGCCGTGGATCGGGGTCCTCGTGTTCGGCCTCGGGGTTTACCTGCACTTTTCCGCCCCGCGGGGATCGCTCCAATGGATGACGCTCGTGCTGCTGATGGCGTTCGGGGCGCAGCGTCTCGCGTCCGTCTATTTCAGCAGCGAGCTGAGCGGGTTCTTCGGCATGCTCGTGGCCACGCCGCTCGGCTACCTTATCCAGAACCGCTTCCGCGGGCCTCCCGCGGTTGTCACATTCTTCCCCGCGTTCTGGCTGCTGGTGCCTGGGGCTCTCGGGTTGCTCAGCGTGACCCGCATGCTCAGCGACCGTGCGGCCGGGCTCGACGGACCGGTCACGGTGGTTTACGTGATCACGTCGATCGCCCTCGGCACGCTGGTTGGTGCCTCGATCTATCGTTGGCTGGGCGAAAGCCTCGGCGGTCTGGGGGAGCGGATGAGGCACCGCCCATCGATCCGATAAATCAAGACGCTCCGGCCAGCTCCGGCCAGAGGTGGGCCGACATCTTCATGCCAGCCATGTAAGCATCAAGGGAGAATTTCTCATCGGGCGAATGCGCGTTGTCGTCCGGCAGGGCAAGTCCGAGCATCAGCGTGTCGGCTTTGAGGTGCTGCTTGAACGCGGCGATGATCGGAATACTGCCGCCGCCGCGCACAAGCACGGTGTCGTGGCCGAAACCGGCCTTGGCCGCCCGCAGGCACGCCTGCGCCAGCGGTCCGGTGGGATCCACAATGTAGGGGCCGCCTCCCTGGCCCTCGGTCACCGTCAGCTTGACCGTCGGAGGGCAGATGGCTTTGAGGTGTTTCTTAACGAGCGCAATGATTTTCTTCGGGTCCTGGTCGGGCACAAGGCGCATGGTGATCTTCGCACTGGCCCACGAGGGAACGATGGTTTTCCCGCCCTCGCCCTGATAGCCGCTGGTCAGTCCGTTGATCTCAAAGGTCGGCCGGGCCGCCCGCTGCTCATCCGGGGTGTAGCCGGCCTCACCGAAGAGCGCCCCCACGCCAACCGACTTGCGGAATTTTTTCTCGTCGAACGGAACTTTGGCCATTTGCTTGCGCTCGTAGGCCGAGAGCTTGACCACGTCGTCGTAGAATCCGGGGATCGTAAGGCGACCGCGTTTGTCGCGCATCTGACCCAGCATCTGGCAGAGCACCATCGCGGGATTGTCCACTGCGCCGCCGAAGAGACCCGAGTGCAGGTCGCGGTCCGGCCCGTCGAGCCGGATCTCGAGTGGGGCCATGCCCCGGAGCGAGTAGCAGAGAGCGGGATGCTTCATGCTCGGGATCTCGGTGTCCGAGACCACGAGGGCCTTGCAGGCGAGCTCCTTCGCGTGCTTGGGCAGGAAACCGTAGAGTGCCTTGGAACCGACCTCCTCCTCGCCCTCGACGAGGAAATTCACGTTGCAGGGCAGGTCATGCCCGGTCTTCAACCACGCCTCGACGGCGTTGATGTGGGCAAGGTGCTGGCCCTTGTTGTCGCTGATGCCGCGGGCATAGACATTGCGGCCGACCCGACGCGGCTCGAATGGGGGCGAGGTCCAGAGATCGAGGGGATCCGGCGGCTGCACATCGTAGTGACCGTAGACCAGAAAGGTCGGCTTCTTGGGGTCCTGTTTCGGAGTCTTGGCCATGACGACCGGATATCCTGAAGTCTTCCGGATCTCGGCGGTGAGGCCCGCTGCGAGACACCGGCCGACGAGCCACTCGGCGCAGCGCCGCATGTCGCCGGCATGATCGGATTGGGCGCTGATGCTCGGGATGCGCGTGTAGTCGAAGAGTTCCGCGATGAACCGCTCTTCGTGTTTGTCCAAGTAGTCGATAACTTCGTTTGGTATCATGGCGACCTAAATACACCCTAGGCCCGGTTTCCGCACACCTTTTCAACGGCTGAGCAGAGGGCTCCCATGGAAACCCCGGCGAGGCTGCCACTGATGACCGACGCCCATGGTCGCGATCCTTGAACCGGGAGACCACGAGCACCGTGCCCCCTCATTTTGAGCTGACGCCGACGAGTCTTCTAAGCCTCCTGCGCCCGTGGCAGAGCCGAGCCGAAGGTGATCAGAGAGATGCCGAGGAAGATGCTGTTGAGGCCGAAAAGCAGGCCGATGGCCCATTCCGCGGTCGAAGGAAATTTGGCCAGCAACATGATGCCGAGGACCAGCGCGGCCACGCCATTGATCAGCAGCCACAGCCAGGCTGGATTTTTTCCCCGCAGTTTCAACCCCAGAACCGTGCCGTAGATTCCCTCGACGATGAAGACCGCGCCGAGGATGAGCGTCAGCGCGAGCACGCCCTTAATGATATTGGTGACGAGCATGAGGCCAACAATGATGCGCAAGGCAGCGGAGAAAAAATCCAAGAGGCGATGCTGCCGGGCCCGGCCGAAGACGGCGGCCACCAAGAGAAAAACACCGCTGACCACAATGAAAATGCCGATGAACTGCGTGATGGCGATGGCGGCCATGCCGGGACGGCCGATGGCGTAGAAGCCCACGAAGACGGAGAGGATGCCGCCGAGCACATACCAGATGCGGCCGACGGAGTGTTGCGGAGGTGTGATGGCGTTGGTCATGCCGCATGGTGCGTCCGGAGTCGGCTTCGACACAAGCAGACTCTTCCCCCGGCCTTGTCATCGTTTCACCCGCCCCACATAAATGCGGCGTGTCATCGCTCATTTTTCGCCGCGCCGTGTGGTCGGCCGTCTTGGTTATCCTCGCGGCCACCGTCTGGCTGCTGCGCCCCTTGGCGACCGACGACATTGTGTCCGCCCCCGCCCCGGCAGCGAGTTACGAGGAGGCCATGACGCGGGCTGAAGCCATGCGGACGCGCGAGGATGCACTTCCGCTCCACGAAGGCGGACGCACGATTGTCCTTTCGCACGGCCATCGCACGGAACGAGTCTTCGTCCTGCTGCATGGTCTGACCAACTCGCCCCGGCAATTCCGGCAACTCGGTGAGGCACTTTTTGCCGCCGGGGCCAATGTGATCATTCCCCGCCTGGCCCACCACGGCTTGGCTGACCGCATGACCGAGGCGCACGGTGCACTCAACGCCCAGGATCTCGTTCGCTACGCGGAGTCCGGCATCGATCTCGCCCAAGGCCTCGGAGAAAAAGTCACCGTCGTCGGCCTCTCGGTCAGCGGAACTTCCGCCGCCTGGCTGGCCGGTGCACGCGATGACCTCGACGAGGTCTTCCTCCTCGCCCCGCTCTTCGGGCCGGGGGTCTTGCCGGATGCTCTGGCCGCACCCCTCACGGCGGCCCTGGTGCGTTGGCCCAACACGTTCCTCTGGTGGGATCCTCGCGTGCGGGAAAACCTCCCCGGGCCGCCCACCAACTACCCGCGCTTTCCCACCCGCGCCCTCGGCGAGGCACTGCGTCTCGGGATTGCTGCGACCACCCCGGATCGGCCGCTGAAAGTGCGACGGCTTGGGGTTGTTCTGAGTGAAAAAGACGTGGCGGTGAACAACGCCCGGACCCTGCGCCTGGTCGGACAGTGGCGCGAGAATTCCCCCGAAACGGAGATTTTCCTCCACACGTTTCCGGCCGCGGAGAACATCCCCCACGATTTCATCGACCCGCTCCAGCCCGGGGCCCGCACCGGGGAAATCAACGCCAAGTTGCTGACCTGGCTCATGGGGAATGCGGACTGAGGCTGACCGAAGCACCAATGAATCCCAAAGCCGTGAGTGAGGATCGCTCCGTGTTGCCTCGTGGTTGGCGAAGGCGTGATTTTCTCAAGCTGGCCGCCGCAGCGGCACTCTGGCCGCTCTCGCGTGCGGGCGCCGCGTCGCAGTCGGCGTCGGTCGTAGTTATTGGTGCCGGCATGGCCGGACTGGCGGCTTGCGACCGATTGCAACGAGCCGGAATCGCCGTCACCGTGGTGGAGGCGCGGGATCGCATCGGGGGGCGGATCTGGACTCATGATGGTATTGATCTCGGCGCATCGTGGATTCATGGGCTAAAAGGAAACCCCATGACGAAGCTGGCGCGGGCCAGCGGGGTTGAGCCGGTCCCTTTTGATTACGAGAACATGGAGGTGCGGAACGATGCGGGAGCGTTGCTCACCGATGATCAGGACCGCTGGGTGGATGAGGCCTATCGCAAGTTTTCCCGCAGGGTGGAAAAAGCGCAGGGAGATGCCGGCGTGAAGGATTCCCTGGGCGGACCGTTTGATTCCTTTCTCGCGTCGATGGCGGGCGAGAAACGGCATCTCGCCCACTACGGACTCTATACGAACATTGTCCACGAATACGCGGCGGATCCGCCGGCGCTCTCCCTGCGCTATTTTGATTCCGGTGAGGAGTTTGGAGGATCGGATGCGATGCTGGGCCAAGGATACGCCGGCCTCCTGAGCCAACTCACCCCGCCCCAAACCCTGAGTCTGGGCACCCCGGTTCGGGAGATCGCCTGGAATGACGAGGCAGTCCGGGTCGAAACCGACGGCTCGCCCATCGTGGCTTCGCGTGCGCTGATCACGCTTCCTCTCGGCGTGCTTCGCGCGGGCCACGTGCGATTTTCGCCCGACCTGCCTGCGGCCAAAGCCTCGGCCATTCATCGTCTCGGCATGGGCACCCTCGACAAGCTGGTGCTGGTCTTTCCTCGCGTCGGATGGCCGAAGGAACCGGAGATGTTTGGCTACGTGCCTGCGGACAACCTGCAGTGGGCCGAGTGGGTCAACATGGTTCCAGTCAACGGGCGCCCCATTCTCATCGGCTTCAATGGCGGGCGCGTCGCGGTGGATGTTGAGTCCTGGTCGGATCGCGAGATCGTGCAAAGCGCGCTGACCGTGCTGCGCAAGATGTTCGGAGCCGATCTGCCCGATCCGGTTTCGCACACGATCACCCGGTGGCAGGCCGATCCGTGGGCGCTGGGCAGCTATTCCCATCTCCCCCCCGGCTCGACGCCTGACGACCGGCGCGTCCTGGCGGAACCCGTGGAGGGCCGCGTATTTTTTGCCGGCGAAGCCTGCTCGATCGAACACGCCGCCACCGTCCATGGCGCCTACTTGTCCGGGGTCAAAGCTGCGGAAGAAATCCTCGCGCAGACCCGCGGCTAGATTCGTGCATCCGAGCCGGGCGTTTTCTTGTCGTGCGAGCTTTCCGGGTGGGCAACACTGGCCCGAGCAAAACGACTCCCATGCCTATTCCAAAAATCCTCGCTTTCGGCGGCAGCCTTCGCCGCGATTCCTTCAATCAGAAACTCGCCACCGTGGCCGCCGAGGGGGCACGTGAAGCGGGAGCGGAGGTGACGGTCATCGCTTTGCGCGATTTTCCCCTGCCGCTCTTCGATGCAGACCTCGAAGATGCCGATGGCATGCCGGAAAACGCCAAAGCATTGAAGGCGCTTTTCGCCGCGCACGACGGCCTCCTCATCGCCTCGCCGGAATACAACAGCAGCATCAGCGCAGCGCTGAAGAACGCGCTCGACTGGGTTTCCCGCACGGAGACCGAGGACGAACCATCGCTTTCGGCCCTGAGCGGCAAGACCGCGGTGATTTTGGCCGCCTCGCCCGGAGGCATGGGCGGCCTGCGCGGCCTCGTCCACCTCCGCGCCATCCTCGGCAATATCGGCATCACCGTGCTGCCCGATCAAATTGCCGTTGGCAGCGCGCACCAGGCGATCAAGGCTGATGGAACTCTCGCCGACGGCACGCAACACGCCCGGGTGAAGCAACTCGGCGCGACGCTGGCGAAGCACCTCGCCAAGGTCCTCGCCTAGGCCCGATGGAGGTAGATTGAAACGGGGGGCATTCGCCCTTCCGCCATCTCGGCTCGCGTCTCAAGTTTCCTCCGAGAGCAGGAGCAAGCGCAGGTTGGGGAAACGACGGAAGCCCTGATCGAAGGTCACAAGACGAAGTCCCCGATCGAGAGCAGTCGCCGCCAGCATGGCGTCGTTGCAGTCGTTGCCGCTCAGCCCCAGAGTTCGGCACATCTCCCCCCAGCGCTCCCGGGCGGAATGCGTCCACGGACAGACTTCCACGCCCGGCGACGAACAAAGGATGTGCAGAAAGTCCCAAGCTTCGAGGAGGGGCGTGGGTGGGGTAAAAATCTTGGGGTGCGTGACGACGCGGAGAAACCCTGCTTCTACCGTGGGAAAAAGGCGGAGAGAATGGCCGGCGTTCAGGCTGTGCTCCAGCCATTGCTTGGCCACCCGGTGGTGCCTGATCTCTGGGCGAAGGGCTTGAATGAGGACGTTGTTGTCCAGCAGGTCCATGGTTTAGCCAAGCCGCGAAAGATCATCTTCAAGCTCCGCCGCCTCGCGGCGACGGTGCAATTCCTCGTCGGTCAGCGCGGGGCCAAAAACCGAACTGACCGGGAGAACGATCGGCTTGATGGGCCGTCGCTCCAAGCTGGCCAAACGCTCCTCCACCGCCTCCTCAAAAAAGCGCGTCAGGCTCAACCCCAACTCGCTGGATTTAGCCTTGGCCCGCCGGTAGGTGTCGTCTGTAATACGCAGGGTTGTCTGCATGACAGAAATCTGTCACTATGGGCCCATCCTGTCAACTGCAGTGGCCTGAACCTCGATTGGCCCGTGCCTTGGGATGACTATGTGATCGCGCTGCGGCAGCGTCTGGTCGAGGCGGATACTCCTCCGGCGGATGTGATTCCGCTTCTGGCGCTTTGTGCCCGCTACCGTTGCGCCTTGGAGCAACTGCTGCAGGCGCGCGCGGCCGCAGCGCGGTTGCGGCTGGACGATTATCTCGGCGACGTGGCGCTGTAGATCGGGCCCACGCTCAGGCACCGACGGACTCAACCTCGCCGATGGCTTCCGCCGCTGGGGCCGGGGCCGAGCCGCGGCCTTGGCCGGATTCGACGAACTTCACGCTGACGAGCTTGCTCACCCCGCGTTCCTCCATGGTCACGCCGTAGAGCACATCAGCCCGCGAGATGGTGCGCTTGTTGTGGGTGATGACGAGGAACTGGCTCTGCTGGACGAAGCGATCCAGCATGGCGAGGAAGCGGTTGATGTTCGATTCGTCGAGCGGCGCGTCCATCTCGTCGAGAATGCAGAACGGACTCGGCTTGACCATGTAGATGGCAAAAAGCAAAGCGACTGCCGCCATGGTGCGCTCTCCGCCGGAGAGCAGCGAAACGCTTTGCAGTTGCTTGCCGGGCGGCTTGGCCGTGATCTCGATCCCGCTTTCCAAGGGATCGGCGCTGTCCATCAGGGCCAAATCCGCCTTGCCCCCGCCGAACAGCTCGCGGAACGTCTCGCGGAAATTGTCCCGGATCTTCTCGAAGGTCTCGGCGAACAGCGTGGTTGTGGTCGCGTTGATCTTCTTGATCACCTCTAACAATTCATCCTTCGACGTCGTGAGGTCGTTGAACTGCCCGTCGAGGAACTTCTGGCGGTCGAGCAACTCGTCAAATTCCTGAATGGCATCAATATTGACCGGGCCCATCGAATCAAGTTTCTCGCGCAGCTCGGCGACAAAGACCTCGATCTCGGCCCAGTCGAGCTCTGCCTCGACCGGCGGCTCGATCGTGTCGGCCACGGACTGGGACGGCTCGGCGGCTGCACCCTCTTCGTCCGGGGCCTCCGCCCCATCCTCGGACACCGGGGCACCTCCGCTCTTGCGGCGCTTCCTTTGCTCGCGCACCGAGCAATGGAGGGCGTAGGTGTCAATCTGCACCTCGGCCAGTTCGACGTGATGGCGACGCCGGATGTCCTCAACGAGATTTTCGATCTTGAGGCGCAACTCGGCCGTGCGCACTTCCCAGCGTCCCTTCTGGTCCTGCATCTCGCCGTGTTCCCGCCGTTGCTGGCGCAGAGTCTCCTCGGCGGTCTGCACCTCGGCCTGCAAGCCCGACCGTTCCTGCTGGAGCGCGGCAAGGTCTTGCTGGCGGCCGTTGAGGTCCGCTTCCAACGTGGCCGCCTCGTGACGCAGCGTCTCGCTTTGTTGACCGATCGTGGAGATGCGATCCGCCGCGGACCGCTTTTCCTCTTCACGTTGCCGGGCCGTTTCCTCCAATTCCTCGATGCGGCTGAGCATCGGCGCCCGCTGGCCTTGGAGGCTTTCCTCCATTTGCCGGGCCGTGGCCAACTGCACCCGGAGTTCATTGAACTGCGCGGCAGCCGCCTCTTCCTCGCCGGCCTCGCGCCGGGCTTCTTCCATGGCCGCCGCGGTCTTGGCCGTGGCCTCACCAGCAAGTCGTCCGCACTCGGCCACGCGGGAATTCAAATCCTCCGTGCGCTGACGCGCCGCCTCAAGGTCAGCGGCCGCCCGCTCGCGTTCGCGCTCGAGCGAGGCCGTGCGGCTCTCGGCTTCCTGCAATTCTTTCTCTAGCAAGCTGTGCGCGGCCCTCAGCCCGGCCACGTCATTCTGTCGCTGACGGACATTTGTGCGCCCAGCCTCGAGTGCCTCCTTTTTCAGCTCGCGAGCGGAAAGCACCGCAAGCCTGGCCGCCTCGTGCCGGGCCAGGGTTTCCTGCACCTGACCGAGTTTGGTCGCCAGAGCCACGATCTCATCCCGCCGCTGCAGGGCCGAAGTCACACCCTCACCGGCGCGTCCGCCCGTCACGATGCCTGCGGCATCAATCAACTCCCCGTGCTGGGTGGCGAAGGCCGTGGAGGAATGATGTCCCCGCAGATGCATGGCGTGGTCGAGGTTGGTCGCCAAGGCCACACCGTGCAGAACCCCGCGGACCAAGCGTTGGACGTCGTCGCTGTCGCAATGCACGCGATCAGCGGCCCAGCCCAGCGAGCCCTCCGGCGCGGCCCCCGCTTCTCCCCAGTGACCGCCATTCGGCGTGACCAAGCTGGCGCGGCCGAGCTTGTGCTCGTAGAGCGACTCAAGAATCTCCCGGGCGGAAGTCCGGTCATTGAGCACGATGGTGTCACCGCGCGAACCAAGGGCGGCTTCGATGGCGGGCAGAAAACCCGGCTCGACCCGCAGAAGGCTGCCCAGCATACCGCGCACGGCGGGTTTGAAATGATCCGGCCGGTCGAGCCCGCGGAGCACGGCCTGCGCGCCGGGGGCCGCTCCCTCGCCTTCGAGATTCAATTGCTCAAGCACCTCGAGACGCGATTGGATCTGGGCCAGCGAGCGCTGGGCCACGGACATTTCGCCCTCCACCCTTTGGCGCTCAAGCTCGCCGCTCTCCAAGGCCGCCTCGGCTGCGTCGAGGGCGGATTCCGCCTCGTGCATGGCCACGACGGCCGCCTGCACCTGACCGGAGGTTTCCTCGAGGCGGTGCCGCGCGGCGGACTGGCGTTCGAAGAGTTGACGCCCCTCGACTTCGAGCGCGTCGATGCGGTTTTGCGCCGCCTCGCGGCGGGCCTCCAGCCCGGCCAACTCGCCCTGCAGGCGAAGTGATTCGTTCTCCGCTTTGCTGATCTCGCCCCGCAAGGCTTCCAGCGATTGAAGGGAGGATTCGCGGCGGCCCGCGCTCTCGCGCAGACGCGCCTGCAAAGTGTCCAATGCGGCCGAGCGTCCGGAAAGCTCTTCCGTCACGCGGGCCAACTGCTCGTCGGTGCGCCCCATTTCCTCGCGCTGGACCTGCTGCCGCTCGCGGGCCGCGGAAATCTCGGTCTCGCAGCGGCTGATCGTCCCGCGGAGTTGCTCGCAGGTTTCCTCGTTGTGGGCGGCCCGACTCTGCGCTTGCACCATGCGATCGCGGAGCGACTGCATGGTCAGCCGGGAGGTCTCGACCTGATGCTCCAACTCCCCGAGGCGCGCGCGATGGCCGGCCACGGCCTGCTCGCCATTCTCCAACGCGGTCACGGTTTCGTTCCAGCGGGTCTCCAAGGCGGCCAGCTTTTCCTGCACCTCGTCCTGCGCGTTGCGGATCTGGTCATGCTGCCGGCGCACGAGATGAAGTTCCATGACCTTGAGGTCGGACGAAAGTGCCTGGTAGCGCCGCGCCTTGCCTGCCTGACGCTGAAGCGAGCCGATCTGCCGTTTGACCTCGCGCATGATATCGTTCACGCGCACGAGATTGGCCTCGGTGTATTCGAGTTTGCGCAGCGCCTCGCGCTTCTGCGCCTTGAACTTGGTTATGCCCGCGGCTTCTTCAAACACAGCCCGACGGTCCTCGGGACGGCTGCTCAGGATCAGGTCGATCTTGCCCTGCTCCATGATCGAGTAGCTGCTGCGGCCGATGCCCGTATCCATGAAAAGCTCATGGATGTCGCGCAAGCGGCACGGGGTTTTGTTCAAAAGGTATTCGCCCTTTCCATCCCGAAAAATGCGCCGGGTCACGCAGACTTCCTCCCACTCGGTGCCAAGATGCTCCGAGCATCCGCCAAAGGTCAGCGAGACCTCGGCCATGCCGACGGCCGCGCGTGAATCCGTGCCGCTGAAAATAACGTCCGCCATTTCGCCGCCGCGCAACGCTTTGGCCGACTGCTCGCCCAGACACCAGCGGATCGCGTCGAGGATGTTCGACTTGCCGCACCCATTCGGGCCGACCACCGAAGTGATGCCCTCGTGAAATTCCAGATGCGTCTTGTTGACGAAAGATTTAAAGCCTACGAGATCGAGAGATTTGAGAAACATGGGGAAGATACTCCAACTTTCATTATTTAGGTTGCCCGAGCCGTCATGGCAACCCCTGACACCACAAATTGTGGCCTTCGGGGCAGACCCCCACCATACCTAGATTCATGCCCGACGTATCCGCGTCTGTTATATCGCTTTCGCCCCCGCGGGGCCCGCTAAAACTACGCTCTGGGCCGCGCCGAGACCTCGCGCGCTGCAACCTAGTTCCGTCTTGGGAATTGCTCAACCGCCGGAACTTCATTGCCTCCGCCTCAAACAGTCCGGCGCTGTCTGTCTCGGAGGACTCCAGCAACTTGACCGCTTCCTCGGACGTCTTGTCTTTCAGCTTTCCGTTGGAGTCGAGCAAACGCACCTCGATCTGGGTGGGTGAGGTCTGCTTGAGCAAAATCGCCGTGTAGGTCTTGTCGTCCGGCGCCGGCATCCCCTTGGCGAAACTCGCAATGGTTCGCAACTGCAACAGCCTGACGTCGTTCGTGGGCGCCCGCCCGCGGACCTCGTAGTAGACAGCCTCGCCCCCCGGGCCGGCCGGATGGACCAGCAACCACCGGTCGCCGTCCACCGGAGCGAAGACGGCGTATTCCGTCTGCCGCGGGTCACCATCGTCTACCGTCTGCACCCACACCCCGGCCAGGGAGTCGGGCAAGGCAACGAAGTTACCGGTCCAAAGAGGACGCTCAAACAGGCAGCCGACCAGGAGCATCGCACCTGCCAGCGCGGCGAGGAAACGTGCGGCCTTCATCAAAAGCCCCTAGTCCTCCAAGGTGAATCCGATCCGCACCGTGACCTGCCAGTGGGCCACTTTGCCGTCTTCGATCTGACCGCGCGTTTCGACCACCTCGAACCAGCGCATGTTGCGCAATGTCTTGCCCGCCCGGGCGATGGCGGTGTTGACCGCGTCCTCCATGCTGACCGGCGATGATCCGACCAACTCGACTTTCTTGTATACGTGATGACTCATAGACCTCAACTTACTCCGCCCGCCGACTCGTGTCGTGGCAAAATCCTCCAATGAATGCTGACGTTCTCATCCTCGGCGCCGGGATCTCCGGCCTTCAGGCCGCCCGGCTTTTGCGCGCGGCAGGAAAATCCGTGATTGTTTTGGAAAAAAGCCGCGGTCTTGGTGGCCGTGCGGCCACGCGGCGCTGGGACAACTTTCCGGTGGACCACGGGGCCCAGTTTTTCACCGCCCGCTCACCCGAGTTTGCCGCCCAAGTCACGGACTGGCTGGGCCGGGGCGTGTGCACGGAGTGGACCCGCGGGTTGCATCAATACTTCGACGCGCGCCTGCATGCGCCGGAAGGCGAGCCCCATCCGCGCTACGCCTGCCCCGCGGGGATGTCATCGCTGGGCCGGGATCTCGCCGGGCCCGACCCGGACTTTGTCCGCCGGCAAACCCGCGCCATCGGCGTGCGCCCGGCTGACAACGGCTGGCTCGTCACCGGCGAGGCGGGCGAAGAGTTCCGCGCGCGAAGTTTGCTCGTAGCCACGCCGCCCGCACAGGCCGCGGTGTTGCTGCGTGATGCCTGCCCCGCAGCGGCCGCCCGCCTTGATGCCGTCACGATGTCTCCCTCACTGGCGCTCGTGGTGCGTTACCCGCGTCGTCCGCTCGCATTTTGCGGAATTCAGGCCCGGCATCATGCGGTGCTTTCGTGGATCGGCCATGACACCTCGAAACGCCCGGATCTTCACGCCGGGGTGACCATTCTTGTGCTGCACGCCGCGTCCGCTTTCAGCCGCGAGCATTACGAACGGCCGGAAGACGAGACGATGGATGCAATGCTCGCCGCGGCGGGAGAGATCACGGGCGAAGATCTGGCAACGCCCGAGGCCGAGTTTCTTCAGCGCTGGCGCTATGCACAGGCCGAGGACGTAGCGCTGGAACCCCGCGTTCTCGCCATCGATGCGGAGGCACCGCTCCTTGTTGCGGGCGACGCCTTGGCCGGCGGAAAAATCGAGGGAGCCTGGCTCTCGGGACGAGCGGCGGCCGAGGCGCTGCTTCGAGTTTAGAGCAAAGCCGCGGTCACTGCTTTTGCAGGATCGCGGCACGGCGCGGGGGCAGGGCGAGCTTCGACTTGCCCCCCTCCCCGGCGACCAAGCTGGCTTGGCCCAGGCGGTCCTGCCATTGGCCGGTGAGGTCGAGGCTCACTTCCTGCGCGTCCGGCGAGTTGTTCAAGAGGACGAGGACTTCCTCGCGTCCCAGCTGGCGGCGAAATCCGTAAGTCTGTCTCGCATCATCCGTCACCACATTCTCGAATGTTCCCGTGCGCAAGGCCGGCAACTCGTGGCGCAAAGCGATGAGCTTTTTGTAGTGGTCCCGCAGGTCGCGATTGACCTCGACCTTGTCAGGTTGCGCTCTTTTCGTTCCGTCCGGCAGCGTGGCCTCGTCCGCGTAAACCAGATCGTCCCAGACCATGGGCTTGCGGCAGTCCGGGTCATTGGCCCCCCACATTCCGACTTCGTCACCGTAATAAATCATGGGCGCCCCGACATACGTCATTTGCAGAACGGCCAAAAGTTTCTGCGCCTCCAACTCCTCCGGGGTTGGCTTCCGCGGGTTGTAGCGGCCGTTCTCGACCTTGGAAAAATCAAAGTAGGCGCCCCAGTCTTTCGCGGCCTCTTTGTCGCGATTGACGATGTGCGAGCCAATGCGGTCGGTGTCGTGGCTGCCGAATAAATTCTGCTGCACCTCGGCCACTCCACGGGGAAAGGCCTCCCGCAGCTCACGCAGGCGCCGGTCGAACTCGGTCGGAGTGATGCGTGTCTTTTCATCCGCGAAAAAATCCGAACAAGCGAAGGCAAAATTGTAGTTCATCACCGCGTCGAACTCGTCACCCTCGAGGTAGGGTGTGAGCTTCGGCACGGGATCGATCAGCTCGGCCGTGATATACGCCTCGGGATTGATCCCCTTGACCACCTTGCGCCACTTTTTCCAAAACGCATGCCCGACGCAGAAAGCCACGTCGAGGCGCCAGCCATCGATGCCGTCCGCCGTGTTCCCGTCGCCATCGGGATCCATCCACCGCTTGGTCGCGGCAAAGATGTAATCGCGCGGACCGGCCACGATTCCGTCCGCGTCCTCGCGAAACTCGGGGAGCGTCTTGTGCCCGAACCATCCCTCGTAATCGAACTCGGTTCCCCGGGCCTCGTCGCGCCATGACTTGACCGCAAACCAATCGGCGTAGGGCGAGGCCTGCTGGTTTTTCCACACGTCCAGAAAAGGCCAACTGCGAATTCCCATGTGGTTGAAAACGCCGTCGAAAATCACGCGGATCCCGCGGGCGTGCGCTTCTTTGATCAGCTGGAGAGCCAGCTTGTCCGCGGAGGTCCAGAACCACGTGGCGGGATCGCCGGGCGTCTCCTGGGCGATGAGTTTCCGGTCACCCGCGGGGTCCGGACCGAAATTTGGGTCGATGTGATGGTAGCTGATCGCGTCGTATTTGTGGGCGGAAGGCGAGTCGAAGACGGGATTGAGGTAGATCGCATTGACCCCGAGGTCCCGCAGGTAGTCCAGCTTGTCGATCACCCCCTGCAGGTCGCCGCCGTAGCGCCGCCGTTGCACCAACTCATGGAAGGGCCGCTTGTCCGTTTGCTCCCAAGCCTGCCGCTCATACCAGTCGGCCGTCCACGGATGGATCCGCCAAGGCAAACCCGGCTCGTCCGGAAACGCACCTGCCAGGTCCGCCTTGGTCGGGTCGTTGGCCGGGTCACCGTTGCGAAAGCGCTCGGGGAAGACCTGATACCAAACGGCGTCCTTGGCCCAAGCCGGGACAAATTTCTCTGGGTTCACCGGTGTCTCTTGCGCAGCGCCGGGCGAGGCGATGGACCAGCCACCGCAAGCCAGCGCCAGCAACGCGGCTTTCCTCACGCCTTGGGCAGCAGGGCCTGCGCCGCTGCGACCAACGCATCGGTGCTGATGCCGAGCTTCTTCAGCACCGTGCCACCCGGCGCACTCAAGCCGAACCGGTCGATGGCCAACACGCGGCCCTTGGGTCCGACATAACGGAACCACGGCTGGCTGACCCCGGCCTCAATGGAAACACGCCGCTCGCAGCTGGCGGGCAAAACCGCTTCGCGATAGGCGGCGTCCTGACGATCAAAACGTTCGAAGCACGGGAGCGAGACGACGCGAACGGTCGGCCCGAGTTTCTCGGCCGCTTCCATCGCCAAATGCAATTCGCTGCCGGTCGAGAGAAGAACCAGTTCGAGAGCACCGGTCTCGCGGCGGGCGACGTAGCCGCCACGCAGCACGCCGGCCCGGGCCTCTTCCTCCGGAACCTGCCGCAGCGTGGGCAGAGCCTGGCGGCTCAAAGCCAGCAAAGTCGGCCCGTCCATGCGCTCGAAGGCCGCAGCAAAAGCCCCGGCGGTTTCCGCGGGGTCGGCCGGACGAATGACATCGAGGTTCGGAATGGCGCGCAACGCCGCAACCGTCTCAACCGGCTGGTGCGTCGGGCCGTCCTCGCCCACCCCGACCGAGTCATGGGTGAAAATGTAAACCACCGGCAGATGCGAGAGCGCCGCGATACGAATCGAGGGACGCGCATAGTCGCTGAAAACGAGAAACGTGGCACCGCTTGGACGGAAGATGCCATCGTAGGCGAGGCCATTGAGGATGCCGGCCATGCCGTGCTCGCGGATGCCGAAACGGATGTTGCGACCACTGTGGTTGCGGGCGTCAAAATCGCCGCCATCCTTGATGTAGTTGAGCGTCGACCCATGAAGGTCGGCGCTGCCGCTGACCAACAGCGGCAGGGCTTTGGCCACGTGCTGCAGCACATCGCTGCCCGCCTTGCGGGTGGCAATGTCCGGTGCGTCGGCCGGATAGGGCGGAATGCATTTGAGCAGGTCGGGCACTTTCCGGGCCACGGCTGATTCCAATTCGGCTGCGAGATCCTCATTCGCGGCACGCCACGCATCGTAGCGGGAGTGCCAGTCGGCCCAGGCCGTTTCGAGTTCGGCCGCGTGCTGGACAAAAAATTCCCGCACCTCCGGCGAGACGTAAAACTTTTCCGGCGGCAGGCCCAAACCCTCTCGCGCCGCCGCGGCAAAAGCCACCCCGCCCTCCCCGTGGGCTTTGCTGGTGCCCGCCACCTCGGGAATGCCTTTGCCGATCATGGTTTTGGCCACGATCAACTGGGGCTTGCCCGTGGCCGCCCGGGCTTTGGCCAGAGCGCCGGCAAACTCCGCCAAATTCTGACCATCCACCTCCTGCACGTTCCAGCCGTAGGCGCGGTAGCGGGCGGACGTGTCTTCGCTCTGCGTGAAGAGCGCCATGGCGTCGAGCGTCACGTCGTTGGAGTCGTAAATGAGGATGAGGTTGTCCAACTGCAGGTGACCGGCGAGGGCGCTGGCCTCGCTGGCCACGCCTTCCTGCAGGCATCCGTCGCCGGCGAGGCAGATCACCTTGTGGTCGAAGATCGAATGCTCGGCCGTGTTGAATCGGGCCGCGGACATCTGGCCCGACATGGCCAAGCCCACCGCATTGGCCACGCCCTGACCGAGCGGACCTGTGGTGCATTCCACCCCCGGGGTCTCGTGAAACTCCGGATGCCCCGGCGTGATGCTGCCGAGTTGGCGGAAGTTCTTCACCTCTTCGAGCGAGAGTTCGTAGCCCGCGAGGTGCAGCCAAGCGTAGAGGAACATGCTGCCATGGCCGGCCGAAAGAACGAAGCGGTCGCGGTTGAGCCAGCGGGGCTCCTTCGGATTGTAGCGCAGAGACTGACCGAAAAGGACGGCACCAATTTCAGCGCAACCAAGCGGAAGGCCGAGGTGGCCCGATTTGCAGGCGGCCACGGCATCAATGGCCAACCCGCGCGCGTCGCGCGCGGCCAGGGAAAGAACTTCAGGCGGAAAACTCATAGAACCGCCTATTTCGCCGCGCCTTCCATCCTGCGGCAAGCAAACTCTGGATTTCTGATGCAACTTTCCGACGCTTGGGCCAAGCTTCCCGATCCATGATGGAGCAAGTCACTGTGCGTATCCCGGCGACCAGCGCCAACCTCGGCCCCGGCTTCGACTGCCTGGGCGTGGCCCTCGACTGCCATAATTTTGTCACCGTGGCGCGGGGCGGACCGGCCGCCGCCAGCGCCATGGTCGCGGAGGCGGGGCATGCCTTTTTCACCGCCGCGGGGTTGGACTCTTTCGAGTTTTCCTGGGAGATCAGCGGACGCATCCCCCGCTCGCGGGGCCTGGGCAGCAGCGTTGCTGTCCGTTTGGGCGTGCTCCACGGCTTGAACGAACTGTCCCTTCGGCCCCTCGACCCCGTGGTGCTCTACCGCCTCTGCGCCGAACTTGAAGGCCACCCGGACAACGCCGCCCCGGCCGCATTCGGCGGTTTCGCCGCGGCGCGGGCCGACGCAGTTTTCTTCCGCTGCGACGTTGCGCCCGTCCTCCATTTCGTGCTGCTCGTGCCGGATCAGGAAATCGAAACGGAAGCTTCGCGCGGACGTCTGCCCGGCGAGATCGCCCATGCCGACGCCGCACGCAACGCGGCCAATGCCTCCCTCATCACCGCCGCATTCGCCTCCGGTCAATACGAACTGCTCCGCGGCTCCCTGCGCGACTGGTTGCACGAACCCTATCGAGAGGGGGCCAACCCCCATCTGCGTCCCGCCGTGGAGGCCGGGGTGGCCGCCGGCGCGCTGGGCGGATACCTCAGCGGCTCGGGCTCTGCGGTGGCCTGCCTCACGCTCGAACATCCCGCACGGGTGGCTGCGGCGATGCAAGCTGTAGCCCCCTCCGCCCCGGTCCTGGTCCTCCGCGCCGACAATTCCGGCGTGGTCGTGACCTCCTGATTTCGCATGCGGGTCATCCTTGAACGGTTTGAGCGCTACGCGGTTGACGTCATTCTCGAGCGCCGCGAGGGCAGCCGTGCCGACGTCCTCAAGTTTTTCCTCGGCGGATTCGCCGTTGTCTACGAGCGCGCCGTCCAGATCCGCCTGGCCCTCTACCACCGGCGCGTCCTCCGCCCGCAGGAACTGGGCTGCAAGGTTGTCAGCATCGGCAACCTGACCGTCGGCGGCACCGGGAAAACCCCGGTCGCGGAAATGCTGGCGCGCGAACTGCAAAAGCGCGGACGGCAGGTGGCCATCCTGAGCCGCGGTTACAAAAGCGTGCCCCGTCCGTTTGTTCAGCGGCTGCGCCAGAAAATCTTCAAGAATCGGGACCTCTTTCCGCCGCGCATTGTTTCCAACGGCACAAAAGTTCTGCTCGATTCCCGCCGGGCCGGCGACGAACCCCACATGCTGGCCAAAAATTTGCCCGGCGTTTGTGTGCTGGTCGACAAGGACCGGGTCAAGAGCGGCCTCTACGCGCTCCGCCACCTCGGCAGCGACGTGCTCCTGCTCGACGACGGCTTGCAATACCAACGCCTGCGGCACCGTCTCGATGTTGTGCTGGTCGACAGCCAGGCCCCCTTCGGCAATGAACACCTCCTCCCCCGCGGCACCCTGCGCGAGCCTCCGGCCAACCTCCGGCGCGCCTCCTACATCGTGATCACGAAGTGCGGGCCCGAACCCGACCCGCAGTTGTTGGCCCGCTTGCGCTCGCTCAACCGCACGGCCGCCATCATCGAGTGCAGCCACTCTCCTCGCTATTGGCAGGACATCCGCACGGGCGAGCAATGGCCGCTGGCCCATCTCAAGGGACGGCACGTCGGCGCCATGAGCGGCATCGCCCGTCCGGAAAGTTTCGAGGAGGGCGTGCGGAAACTCGGACTGCACGTCGACATCGCCAAGGGTTTTGCCGACCACCACCGCTACACCAAGAAGGAAATTTTGCGCTTTCTCGAATGGTGCGACCGCCGATCCCTCGACGCCCTCGTCACCACGGAAAAAGACGCGGTGCGCTTTCCCGAGGTCGATGCCCCGGCCGTGCCGATGCATTTTCTCCGCGTCGAGATCGAGATTCTACGTGGGCGTGAGCACTGGGAGGATTTGCTCACCCGGGTGGCCGGTCCGCGAGCCGCCTAAAACCGAGCCCGCCAAACGTAACGCTGGAGCAACACCTTGAGGGTGGCGGTCAGCGGCACCGCCAGCAGCGCGCCAAGCAGCCCGCCGAGCACCAGACTCCAGACGAGGACGGACATGATGACGGTGAACGGCCTCAAGCTGACCGATTCGCCCACGATATGCGGCGAAATGAAGAAACCCTCAAGGTTGTTCATGCCGATGAAAATCAGCGTGACGATGAGCGGATGCGTCCAGTCTCCGAACTGCGCGGCCGCGATGAGCACGGCGGGAATCCAGCAAATGAGGATCCCCAGATACGGAATCATGGCGAGTATGCCCACGGCCAGGCCGATGAGCAGGGCGAAGTTGAGTCCCATGAAGAGGAGAGCGATGCCGATGAGCGCTCCGTCGATCAGGCTGACCATGAATTGCCCGCGAAAATAGCGCAGGAGGTAGCCGTTGATCTCCTCGACCAGCGAGGCCACTTCTTCCTTCAGCGGAGAATCGGGCAACGGAATGTATTTGCGCCAATCCGCGGCCAGCTTGTCCGAATCCTTGAGGAAAAAGAAAAGGAAGAGCGGAACGAGAAGCAAGCTGAGGGCGATGCCGGCGATGCCCAGAAAACCGCCGATGCTCTGCTTGAGGAAAGTGACGGCAGAGGTCGCTATTTCCGGCAGTTTGAGTTGCAACCAATCGACAAATTGCTGCACGTAGGCCCCGGCCAGCGACCAGACCTCGGCCCGCACGGACCTCTCGGCATCCTCGAGCACATCCGGCTGGAAGCGCTGCTGCATGCCCCTTCCCCACTCGAGTGCGGAGAGAAGCCACTTCTCGCCCCGTGCCGTGTGCTCGGGCAAGGCCCGGCCGAACTCGACCGCCTGATGGGAAATCGCGGGTGCGACCCAAAGAACCACCCCGGCAAAGCCCGCGGCAAGGAGAAGCATCAACAGCAGCACCGCCCAGGTGCGGCTGAGACCCCAGGCGCAGAACTTTGTCACCGCGGGAGACAGCAGGTAGGTCAGGATGACGGCCACGACCACCGGGATCAGCAGCGGTTGCAAGAAGGCCAGGGCCCGGACCACCAAAGTTCCGGCCATGGTTATGATGACAAGCAGCACGGCCACTGCGACCGCTGTGAGTGACGCATACCACAGACGCTTCTGCCAAAGGGTCGGCCGGATTTCATGCGGTGTCATGGACGCGCATCCTGTCCCAACCAGCGTGGTCTTCAAACCGAAAACTTCCGCCAGATGAGGAGGAAGAAACCCATCCACCCCAGCAGCAGGATGGCAATGAGCAACGCCCCGCCCGCCCCGCGTGCGGGATGGGTCAGCCAAGACGAAAACCGACGATTAAGCCAGGGCATGATCGGCCAGGTCAGGAGGCTCACGCTGACCAAGTTCGACAAGAGCATGCGCGCGGGCCGCGGAAGCCCGCCGATCCACGGCTCCAGCGCGAGCCCGAGAAACATGACGGTGGGATAAAGTCCCAAGACAACAAGAAAGGCCTGCTTCCAAGCCGGCGGCGGTGCGGGTCGGTCCGGCGTATCGTCGAAGCTGAACCATCCGCCCAAGCCGCTGGCCAGCGGACGCGTGGTGTAGCCCTCGACCAGCGCCGGCAGTTTGGCCACGCACGCGGCACGGCGGGATGAGGCCATCCACCCTTCATAACTGGCCGCCGACTCGAACCGGCAAATGTGGACCCATTCCTCCTGCACCCCGGGCTGGGGATCGAAGACATCCACGCCGAGAAAGCCGGGCCAATCGGCCATGGCGTGTAGGATTTCGCTCCGCCAGTTGTTGAAGGCGGCCTCGCGTCCTGCCTTCACGCGGTGCGAGAAAACCACGGTGACCGGCGGCGATTCTTCCGCCACTCCGGCCACAACCTGCAGATGCGGATCGCCCTCGATGCAGTCGGCGATTTTTTCCAGCATCTGACGCCGCTCGTTGCTCTGCAGCCAGCCCCGCAGGGACTCCGTGGAGGCAAAGCGAAAAACCGCGACCCATTCCTCCTGCAATCCCGGGCTGGGCCGGATCAACTCCTTGCCGAGAAACCCGGGGAACCGAGTCATGGTCGAGGAAATCTCTTCCTGCACGCGCAAAAACGCCTCGGACATTTCCGGGCGCACCCGCTGCACCGCCATGACCGTGCAGGGTCCGCCCCCCACCCCGCTCACGTCTTCTCCTTGCCGAGAATTTCAAAATACGATCGCGTCAGCGGGCGACTGGCATCCTCCGGGCCGAAGCGCTCAATGCGCATTTGCTTGAGCATCCACTGGCCATCGATCCGCTGCCCGGAAACGACTTCGAACCGCCGCAGCAGTTTTCCTGCCCAGTCAAATCCCTCGATGCGCAGAAGCGCGCCGCTGGCCTTGTCCTGCCACAGCCGCACCACGGCAAACTCCGACCCGCGATTGCCCGGGCGCAGTTCGATCTGCCACGCGGCACGCCCGCGGACCTTTTCCTCGCCGAGCATTCGTGCGTCCGGCCAGTAAAGAAACCCGAGGGCCAGGTCTTCCGCAGTCACATCGGTCCCCGCGGCCACGGGCTCCTGCATTCCCTTCTTGATGGCGCGTCCGTCCCCGTCGAAAACGCCGGCGGTCTCTTCGCCCAGCCGCACTTCGAGCACGCGGGGAGGACTTTCGAAGCTGAAACGCAGACGGCCAAAATCGACCGCGAGCGTGAAAGGCGCAAGCTCACCTCCCGCCCGGAGTTGGCCCCGCAAGGTCACCTGCTGGCTGGTCGAACCCAGCCGGGCCTGTTGCAAAAGCTCCCGCGGGTTCGGGGCCTCGGCGCGGGTGTGGGCCAGTGCCGCCAGGGCGAACCAAAGCGCCACCCAAACGCGACAGGTTATGGTGATTTCTTGTCTCATGCGCCGCTTCCGCGAAGACTACCATACGTGGCAGCGCCTCTCGATCAGCAAGTCTTTCTTTTCCTCAACGCGGACCGTGGCCTGCCCTGGCTGGACCGTTTCTGGGTCGTGCTTTCCAGTCTCGATTTTTGGATGCCCTTTCTCGTTCTGGCCGGTCTTCTCATTCTCTGGCGCGGCGGTTTCCGCGCGCGGACCATGCTCGTCTGCCTGCTTCTTTCGGTCGGGATCATGGAGGGCGGTCTGATCAATCCGTTGAAAAAGCTCATCGGCCGCCAACGCCCCTACTACGTGTTGGCCGAGGCGCGTTCCATGGACCTGGCCCCGGCGACCCCGCGGTTTATGGCTCTCGGCCTGCCCCTGAACATCCGGCCCGCGCGCTTCGACGAGCCTCTCCCCGCCGTGGGCAAATCTCTGCCCTCGGCGCACACCACGAACATGTTCTGCTTCGCCACCGTGCTGACGGCGTTTTACCGCTGGCGAGGCGCGTTGTTTTTTCTTCCCGCCGCGCTCGTCGCGCTCTCGAGGGTCGGCACCGGGGCGCATTGGCCGTCTGATGTTCTGATCAGCGCCGCGCTCTCGGTCGCAGCGACTTCGCTGCTGCTCATGCTCTACAGCCTTCTTTGGCGGAAATTCGCGCCGCGCCTCGTGCCCGGCTTGGCCGCAGCGCACCCGCGCCTGCTTCGTAACCCATGATGGCACGGCTCCTCCTCTGGATTTTCTTGGGCCTGGTGACTCTGGCGCGGCTTTACCTCGTTGCCAGGGCCGAGCTCTCCGCGGATGAAGCCTACTGGGCGCTGTGCGGATGGCAACCGGCGGTGGCTTATTTCGACGGGCCGGGCGGAACGCTTCTTGCCGTGGCGGCGGGCGTTGCTTTGGGGGCGGCCGGACTTTGGTGGCCGATCTTCGCGTTGCTCGCGACCCTTGCCTTGTTTTTTCTCGTGGCCCCGCTGGCCGGCACGCGGGCGGCTCTGGCTGCGGCCGTGCTGTTGAATTTGCTCCCGGCTTTCAATCTGAACGCCTTGACCCCGGGTGACGCCATGCCCCTGACGATGTTCGCGCTCGGCTTTATGGCGGCGGCCTGGAGGGGGCTGCACCACAATTCCATATCGTGGTGGCTCGGGGCCGGTTTTTGCGCGGCGGGCGGCCTGCTCTTTAGTTACCAAGCGTGGTTCTTTCTTCCGGCCTTGGCCGTGGTTCTACTTGCTTCCCGCCGCTGGCGCTCGCGGCTCGGCGGCGCCGGGTTCTGGATGGCCGCCGTGCCCCCGCTGGTTGTGCTCGCAATGCTGTTGTCGTGGAATGCCTCGCATGACTGGATTCATTTCATTCGCGGCACGTGGCAAACCGCGCTCGATCTCCAATGGTGGAGACTGACCGGAAGCCTGTGGCGGGCGGCGGGGGCCGCTTCTCCCTTGGGCCTTGCGGTGCTCGCCGTGGCTCTGGCTTTCGCACTGCGCGAGGTTTCCGTCGCGCCGAAGGCCAAGTTCCTCGTTGTGCCGGCGCTCTTTGCCCTGCTTGTCACAGGTTACGCCCTGCTGCGCGGCGAGCCGGCGCAGCCCGCCGGACTGATGACGGCCGGACTGGCTCTCCCGATGGTGGCCTGGCTTCCAGCTTCAGCCGGTCGCCTCCCGACCCGCCTGCTGCTCGTGCTTGTCTTCCTCACGACGGCTCTCTGGAGTGCGGCGCAAATGGCCCGCAGTCATCCGGTCGACGCGGGGTTTAACGCTGAAGTTGGACGCGAAATTGAAAAACTCCGCAGCAGCCAGACGCCACCCGTCTTTCTGATCGCGGAGAGCGCGCCGCTCGCGTCTGCCATCGCCCTCCACCTTCAGGAGGCCACCCCGGCCCTGCCCGGGCATCCGCCCGTGTATGTGATCGAGTCCCCCAGCGCGGAGAGCCAATACGCATTCTGGCCGAGATATGACCAGTTTACCGAAGCTCCGGCGACGCCGCCGGAGCCGGGCACGGATCCCTACACGGAGCAAGACGGCTTCAATCCCTTCCTTGGCCGTTCCGCCTTCTATCTCACGACCCAAGCGGAGGTAGATCTTCCACAGGCCATCAGCGCGGCCTTTGCGACCTGCCGGTTGCTGGCCGAGATCACCCTGCCGTCGGGACGCATCCTCCGCGTGTTCCTTTGTTCCGAATATCAGACCCTGCCACTGTAAGCGTGACGCGCTGCCGCGCCGCGGCTAAGATGATCGTTCTCATGTCCAAACCAAAGGTTCTTGTTTCCGATCCGATCTCGCAGCGCGGCGTTGATGCCCTGGCCGAAGGCGGCTTGCTGGATGTCACTTTCCAACCCGGGCTTCCCCATGAGGAACTCCTCAAGATCATTTCCGAATATTCCGCCCTGGTTGTGCGCAGTCAGACAAAAGTCGGGGCCGATGTCATCGCCGCCGCGACCAAACTCAAGGCCATCGGGCGAGCCGGCGTCGGGGTCGACAATGTAGATGTCGAGGCCGCGACCAAGCGCGGCATCGTGGTTATGAACACGCCGGGGGGGAATACTGTCTCGACAGCCGAGCACGCTTTCTCGCTGCTGGTTTCGGTCGCGCGAAAAATTCCCCAGGCTGACGCGAGTGTTAAATCCGGCCAGTGGGACCGCAAAAGTTTTCAAGGCGTCGAGCTGAACGGCAAGACCCTGGCAGTGCTTGGCATGGGCCGCATTGGCACCGAGGTGGCCAAGCGCGCCCTCGCCTTCGGCATGCGTGTCCTCGCTTACGACCCGTATCTTTCGGAGGCCCGCGCCCGCACCCTCCAGGTCGAATTGGTCGAGAAGCTCGACGACGCGGTTCCTCAGGCGGACTTCATTACCATGCACATGCCGCTGACGGACGAAACCCGGCACATGCTCAATGCGGAACGGCTCGGTCGGGCGAAGAAAGGCGTGCGTATCGTCAACTGCGCCCGGGGTGGTCTGATTGACGAGCAAGCGCTGGCCGCCAACCTCGTGTCCGGCCACATCGCCGGAGCTGCGCTGGACGTGTTCGAGACGGAGCCTCCCTCGGCCGACTCACCCCTTCGTGCCGCGCCGAACGTCGTTTTCACCCCGCACCTCGGCGCATCCACCGCCGAGGCCCAGGAAAGCGTCGGCATCGAGATTGCCTTCGCCATCCGCGCCGCCCTGCTCGATGGCACAATCAACAACGCCGTCAACGCCCCAAGTGTGGACGCCAAGACCCTCGCCGTTCTCGGTCCTTATCTCCGCCTGGGCGAAAGCCTCGGACGTTTTGCCGTGCAGATCGCCCCGAAACGCTGCGGCACACTGCGAGTCGTTTATAGCGGGAAGGCCCGCGATCTCGACACCACGCCGGTCACCCGTTCCGTGCTCAAGGGTTTCCTTAGCCACATCTGCGGCAATGAGGTCAATGAGATCAACGCCCCCGGCCTCGCCGATAATCTGGGCTTGCAGGTTGTCGAGTCCCGCGTGAGCGACAGCGGCGACTTCACCGACCTCATCACCGTGACGGCAGAAGATTCGAACGGCCATGCCTCGGTCTCCGGGACGTTTTTCGGCAGTAAACCGCGCGTGGTGGTGATCAACGGCCGTTACGTGGAAGCCCAACCCGAAGGACCTCTCCTCCTGCTCGAAAACAAGGACCGCCCGGGCATTGTCGGACATATCGGCACTTTGCTCGGGCGCCATAAGGTGAACATCGCCAGCATGTCGCTCGGACGCGATCAGGCCGGCGGAACCGCGCTGACCATCCTCAATCTGGACTCCGCGCCCGACGAGCAGGTCATGGCGGAACTCCGCCTTGATGCCGACATCGTCAGCGCCCGCATTCTCAAGCTGTAGACCGCGCCGCCAAGACTTGACGGGCGGCACGTCGTCCGCTCGCGATGGCCCCATGGACCGTTCCGCTGTGGCCCTCGAGATCTGTAGCTTCACCGGCAAAGAACAGCCTCTGGCCAAGCGGCGCCGCCAGGTCCACCCGGTGTTTCTGCTCGGTGTGAGCCAACGGAAAACTATAAAGGCCCCGAATGAATGGCTCGCTCGTCCAGTCCGCCACGTAGGCGTCCTCGAAGGCGCGCGAGGCTATCTCTCCGCCAAAGATGCGATCCAATTCGCCCAAAGCGAACTGAACCAGGTCCACCCCAAGCCCGCGCAGGAAATCGGCCCGAGTTCCGCTGACAAACGAGGTCAGCACATGCGCTTGACCGCCCCGCCCGTTCCCTGGAGTCCAGAACTGCGGCAGAAACGTGTCTGAGTGGAGGAAATACATTTCCTCGGGCCAAAAACGCCGCCGAAATCGAAGAAGAATCTTCAGCCCACCGTCCATGCCGATTGCCCCGATGGCCTCGCGCTTTTCCGCTGGCAAACTGGGCGCGAACTCCGGGCCGCCCTCGCGCAAAACCGCAACCGAGCCGGTAAAGATCACCGCATTCGCCCGGAATTCATCCCCACCAGCCAGCCGGACCACCACATCGGCCCTACCCCATTCGATCCGCGCGACCGTGGCACCGAATCGGATCCGCTCACGAACACCTACCAACAACGGGTCCAGCAGGCGGACATATGGTCCACGGACCGTGTAGTTCTCCTCGCGCAGTTGCCAGTTCTTTTCGTAACCGACGAAACCACGCATCCCCAAACGGTCGAGTGTTGTGCCATGTTCGACGCCGAGTCGCGAGTCCAGATAGTGCCACGCCCGGCCCGGGATGTGACGGGCTACCAGGCACTGTTCGACTGTCCAGGCCGGCCCCTCGAAGCGGCTGACTTCGTCAACAAAGGCAAACGCCTCGCGCAGGTCGTCTCCGGCGCGCGCCACTTCGAGGGAGACCAATTGACCATCGAAGCGGATGTAATCATTCCGCGTCTGATGGTGAAGCAACTCCGCCCCGGCCTGGCGAACGAGCGGAACCAGGCAGTTCTCAAGGCCGTGAACTTCCTCGGCCCCGAGTTCGATGGGAAAATCAGCGAACCCATCCAAATGACGGATTCGCCCACCGGCCCTCGCGCTCGCCTCGAGCAGGGTGACCTCCGAACCGGCGGCAATCAAATGATCGCCGGCCGCCAGCCCCGCGGCTCCGGCTCCAACGATGATAACCCGATGACTCGCCATTCTTCTACCCGCCAGCAAAGTCCTTCCTCCGCGTGGAGGCAACTCGATTCAGACCAGCCTCCGGCCTCGATGGCGACAGACGCTTATCAACCTTCTCTGCCGCTAAACAACCAGCAACGAGCGGTGGATCTTCGCGATCACCTTGTGGACGAAGGTATTCGTCCCATCCCCCACCAGGGGCTTGTGCGCGTCCTCCGGAAAAAGAAAGACAAACAGCCCGTCGTGCAGGGGGAGCAAAATCTCCGCTTGGGCCGGCGCGTAAAATTGGAGGTCCGTGGCCTCGTCGTAGGCGACACCAGGGGACAATTTTGATGCGGACTGCCACTCGATAATCTCCCCGCCTCCGAGAATGAATTGCAGGTCGATGTATTCCCGGTGTGTTTCCCAACGAAAAGCCTCTCGCGCCCCGGTGTCCTGGCGGAGAACCTTGGCAAAGAGCTGGTCCCCGGCGAACTCCACCTTGGCACCGGGCTCGACGGCACGACAGTCGGCCACCAGCCAAGCAAAGAGCGGAGCCGGGTCCACGCCGTGAAAAAGTCCTTGGTAACGCTGCAGATTGTCGTGCGCGTCGAGAATCATAAGAAGATGAAGATTGAAATAGGACGGCTGAGGAGTAAAGGACTCAGAACGGCCGCTCCGGGTTGTGCGGGCGGCCCGACTTAAGCGGGTGCCAGTAACTGGGCGCCGCCCGTCCTCGCAGCTGCAGCGGATCGCGACCCAACAACCTTCCCAGCATCGCCATGGGTGTGACGACGAGAAAAAACACCGCGCTCAGCGCCACGTAGCCAATGATTGAACCGATGACATAAACGAACCCCATCCAGGCCCAATACGCCGGGAGTCCAGCCTTGCAGCCGGTGATGCCGGTCAGAAACGCCACGACCCCAAAACCCCAGAGAAAGGAGGCGAAACCCCGGCCGCCCGCGAAGATGCCCCAATCCACGAAGTAGAAAAGCCCGCCAACCGCCCCCAGCGCCCCCAGCAGCACCAAAGCCCACTGCCGCATTTCTTTCGGCGAGGGGTGCCAGTTGATGCGAATCATGGACGGCGGGAGGCGAGACTAAAACAGGGTGTAAATGAATGGGGCTGCTTTGGTCCCCCCAAGCACAATGAGAACACCGACAAGGAGTAAAATCAAAATGATGGGCGCGATGAAATAGGCCTTGTGCGAGATGATGAAATCGAACAACTCGGCGATGAAGGAACGGCGGGACATGGAGGGGTATGAAAAGTGAAATTTGACAGGTGACGAGTTTTTCACAAACGCAACCGGAGCCGCTGGCTATTTTTCAGTGTTTCAGATTTCGGCATTTTCGATCAATCCGGTTTGAAGCGCTTCTTGTATGCCTCCGCTCCGGCCATCGTTGGCTGATCGGCCTTCCGCAGCAAGCAGTTCTCCACGACCAAAACATCCATCTCGGTGAACATGAAACAACGATAGGCCTCCGTCGGCGTGTGCACGATGGGCTCACCGCGGATGTTGAAGCTTGTGTTGACCAGCACCGGGCAGCCGGTCAGACGCTCGAACGCCGTCAAGATGGCGTGAAACCTTGAAAAACGCTCCGCATCGACCGTCTGCACCCGCGCTGAACCGTCCACATGCGTGACGGCGGGCAATTCGCTGCCCACGGAGCCAAGCCTGTCCAATCCGGCCGACGCCCCCTGCGCGGCCGTTGGACCTTGTCGACGGTGAGGCTGCACGGCCGCGACCAAAAGCATGTAAGGGCTCTCCGCCTCAAGGGCAAAGAATTCGGCCTGTCGGCCCGCGAGGACCGCAGGAGCAAATGGACGGAACGACTCCCTGAACTTGATCGCGACGTTCATGCGCTTCTGCATGTCGGCCCGGCGCGGATCGCCCAGCAGGGAACGGTTCCCGAGGGCCCGCGGACCGAACTCGGCCCGGCCGGCAAAGTGGCCGAGAATTTTTCCTTCGGCCAATTCCCGCGCCACGGCGTCGGCCAAGCTGGATTCGTCGGCGAACGATTCGTAAATTGCTTCCGCCTCATCCAACTCCCTCCGCACTTCGTCCGGGGAGAACTGCGGGCCGAGGCAGGAGCCGCGCTGGGCATCCCCGGGGACGACTGGCCTCGCGTGACCTTGTTGCTGATACCAGCACCAAAGGGCCGCTCCGAGGGCTCCGCCAGCGTCTCCTGCGGCCGGCTGGATCCAAAGTTCGTCGAATGGCCCCTCCCGCAGGAACCGCCCGTTGGCCACGCAATTGAGGGCCACACCACCCGCCAGACAAAGTTTCTTCATCCCGGTCTGTTCGTGGACGTGCGCGCCCATTTTCAGCATCACTTCCTCCGTCACCAGCTGAATGCTCGCGGCCAGATCCATATCCCGCTGAGTCAGCGGGCTCTCGGGCTCACGGGGCTGCCCGCCAAAAAGCCGGTGAAAGCGCGCATTGGTCATGGTCAGTCCGCGGCAGTAATTGAAATACCGCTGATCGAGCCAGAACGAGCCATCCTCGCGGATCGAGATAAGTTGCTCACGAATTAGCGCGGCGAAGCGCGGTTCACCGTAAGGCGCGAGGCCCATGAGTTTGTATTCCCCGGAATTGACGCGAAAGCCGGTGTAAGAGGTGAACGCGCTGTAAAGCAGGCCCAGCGAGTGGGGAAAACGAATTTCGCCCCGCAACTCGATCTGGTTCTTACGCCCAACGCCCCAGGTGGTGGTGGCCCATTCTCCCACCCCGTCCACCGTGATGATCGCCGCGTCTTCGAACGGGCTGGGAAAAAATGCGCTGGCCGCATGGGCCTCATGGTGGGTGGTGAAGTAAATCGGCCCGGTGTAGCTCCCGCCCAGACCCCGGTCGATTTCGCGCGGCAGGTGCAACTTGACCTGCAGCCATTGTGGCATGGCACGAAAAAAGGAAGCCAGCCCGCGCGGGGCGAAGGCGAGGTAGGTCTCGATTAATCGCTCAAACTTAAGCAGGGGTTTCTCGTAGAAGACCACCGCGTCGAGCTCCGCCGGTGTGATCCCCGCCGCCCCGAGGCAATAACCCACGGACTGCGAGGGAAATCGTTCATCATGCTTCCGGCGGGTGAAACGCTCCTCCTGCGCGGCCGCGACGATATCCCCATTCCGCACCAGCGCCGCCGCGCTGTCATGGTAGAAGGCCGAGATGCCGAGAATGTTCATGGAAAAAACGCGGGGGGCGCAGAGCCAAACTCTGCGCCCCCCGCGGGAAAAAATCGATGGCGCGATGCGCCCGGCCCAGGCGGACCTCAGCAGATCCCGGCATGATCAAGCGCCCGCTCGAAACTCACCAACCGCCGGACCAAACTATTGTAGCGCGCATAAGCATCGCCCGCTTCCTGCCCGAGCAAGCGGTAAAGGGTCAACTCGGCTTCCGGAACAAGGCACACAGTCTCCTCCAACAATCCGTGACGCACGAGACGCGGGCTCGCCATGGAAGCCAGGCATGCCTCCACCGTCACGGCCCCATCTCGCAAATCAGCCATTCCTTGCTGCACCAGTTCCGCCCCGGGAAACATTGCCATCGAATTCATGACATCTGGTTTCGCCCTACTTTGCGCAAAGCGCCTCGACCTCGGTGCGAAAGCCCAAGGCACTCACTGCCGGGTAACGGATGAGGGCCGGTTCGATGGCGTGGAATAAATCCAACAACCGTTCAGGTTGGACTAACCCTGCGGCCAGCATGGCCGCAACATCACCTTTGTCGCGAGGATGTCCGCGCTCGATCTTGGACAGCGCCTGCGCATACGGATCGTAATGGTAAAAGTCCAGCTTCCCCTGCCGCGCGATGAACAAGCTACGCTCCTGCCACCCGGGAAGCTGGGGAATGAAGTCATCAGGGCTGGCCAGCTCGATGTTCATGTTTTCGCGCTCCTTCACCGCGGCAATGGCTTCATACAACCCAGCCGGTTCGGGGATTGCCTTGAGATCAATGTCGATGGTTGAGGTCCGCCAACCATACAGCAAGGCGGTCACCCCTCCGGTGAAATATATTCTACCCTCTCCCCGCACGGAGGCCCCCAGGGCCATCATCAACAGCTCGACCCGCTTTTTCGTGACGGGCGGTCTCATGGGGCGGCGTGCCCCGCCTCCGCGAGCCGGCGCAGATAGGATCCGTAGCTCGATTTGCCGAGGCAACCCGCGCGGGCTTGTAAATTCCCCCGTGTAAGCCACCCCTGATGGAAGGCGATCTCCTCCAGACAACCAATCATGAGGCCCTGCCGGGACTGGATGGCATGAACGAAAGAGCCAGCATCGAGCAAAGACTCTGCGGTCCCCGTGTCGAGCCAGGCCGTGCCGCGCCCCAGGATCTCGGCTCGCAGGTCGCCCTCGGCCAGGTAGCAGCGGGCGAGGTCGAGAATCTCGGTCTCTCCACGGGCCGACGGACGAAGCGAAGCAGCAAACTTGGGGGCCCGCTCATCAAAGAAATACATCCCGGGCACCGCGTAGCCGGAGCGCGGGTTGACGGGCTTTTCCTCCAACGAGATGACACGTCCGTCGGAGGCCAGCTCGATGACGCCATAGGCGCGAACATCCGCCACATGGTAGGCAAACAAAGTCGCGCCGGGGGCCGCAGCGGCCGCCCGAATGGTTTCGCCCAATCGTGCGCCGTAGAAAAGGTTGTCGCCCAAGACCAAACAGGAGGGCGCCCCGGCGAGGAAGGTCTCTGCGATGGTCAGAGCTTGGGGCAGACCGTCCGGGCTGGCCTGTTCGGCATAGGTGAATTCGACCCCGAAAGCTGACCCGTCGCCGAGCAATTCGCGAAACCTCGGCAGATCACGCGGGGTCGAAATGACCAGAATCTCCCGCATGCCCCCAAGCATCAGCACCGACAACGGGTAGTAGATCATCGGCTTGTCGAAGACCGGCAGGAGCTGCTTGGAAATGGACGAGGTGCATGGGTGCAGCCTCGTGCCGCTGCCTCCGGCGAGAACAATACCTTTGCGCGTCGTTTCCATGGAGATCAAAGATACGCGGACATCTCGTGAAGCGTCGGGTCACGCCGCGGCGGCAGGCGGCGACGCATCGCAGAAAGTCCTGCCTTCCCCGACGCCTCCTGCTCCCCGGGGCCCGGGCCCGTCGGATCGTCGCCCAGCGCCTCGCCGTATTCCGCCTCGAGCTTCTCCGGATCCTCACCTTTTTCCATCCGCCCGATCATCTCGACCATGGCCTCGGGCATTTTCTCGCCGGTCAAATCCATCATGCGCCGCATCAGCCGGCCGAGCTGCCGCGGATCCGGGTTGGCCTCGTCCATGCCAGACATTTCGCCGGCCAGCTGCATCATCTCGGCCTCCTGCCGCGGATCTAAATCCGGCATCCCTTCGCCCGCACCCTCCGGCTTTTCCTTGGCGCGGCCCGTGATGGCGAAGGCGGACATCAAGCGCTCCATCTTTTTTTCATCGCCATCGGGACAACGTGGAACCGCCTCGGGACCGACCAAACGACGCGCGTAGAAGCTGTAAATCCTGTGCGTATCGGGCGAGTAGTATTCGTAGATGGGCATGATCGGTCAGTGACTTGTGACAGGGGGCTAGCGAGGAGTCACGACTTGGACAAGCCGAGCCGCTCGCGCCCGTAGCTGCGGGCTTCAACGGCTTCGCACCAAGCAGAGTTGGCCAAATACCATTCCACGGTGCGGCGCATACCGGAGGCAAAAGACTCGGTTGGTGCCCAGCCCAATTCCCGGGTCAGTTTGGAAAAATCCATGGCATAGCGAAGGTCGTGGCCCGGACGATCAGTCACGAAGACCTTGAGACGTGCGTGGGGGCCCGCCGGATCCGGCCGCAGCTCATCGAGCAGTCCGCAGATAGTGTCGACCGCGTCGATGTTTCGATGCTCGGCCGCACCCCCGATGTTGTAGGTTTCGCCCAGACGCCCGCCCGTCAGGACAGACCGGATCGCACGGCAATGGTCCTCGACATAGAGCCAATCTCTCACGTTCTCGCCCTTTCCGTAGATCGGCAGCAGCTTGCCTTCGACGGCGTTGCGAATGATCAAGGGAATCAGCTTTTCTGGAAACTGGTAGGGGCCGTAATTGTTCGAGCAATTGGTGGTTAGCACAGGCATCTTGTGCGTGTGGAAAGCCGCACGGACGAGAAAGTCCGACGCGGCCTTGCTCGCCGCATAGGGGCTGTTGGGCGCATAGGGCGTCTGTTCGGTGAAAGCCGCGTCGCCAACTTGCAGCGTGCCGTAAACCTCATCGGTGGAAACATGGAGGAAACGGAACGTGCTGGCCCTTTCCCCCGACAAATTCTTCCAGTAGTCCCGAGCCGCATCGAGCAAACGCTGTGTCCCGAGCACATTCGTGGTGATGAACGGCTCCGGGGAATCAATCGACCGATCGACATGCGACTCGGCTGCGAAGTTCACCACGGCGTCGATCCGATGCTCACGCAACAGCCGGCCCACGAGCGTGGCGTCGCCGATGTCGCCCTCGACAAACACGTGCCGAGTGTCCCCGTCGAGATCCGCCAGCGACCCGCGGTGGCCGGCGTAGGTGAGCAGGTCGAGATTAACGACCCGGCCGATCTGCCAGCCGGGCGTGGTTAGGGCAAGGCGGACAAAATTGCCACCGATAAAACCTGCGCCACCAGTGACAAGGAGATTCATGGGGAAAGTGACAGGTGACTTGTGACCAGCGACTAGCGGCAGCCCGGCCTCACCCTCTTTGGTCGGCGACTTTCAGCGCCGCATCGTTAGCTAGACGCTTTTCGCGCGCGCTGATGAGAACTTCCGCGGTGTCCGCCAGCCCGGAAAGCATATCGAGCTTTTTGCTCAGCGGCAGATCTGCGATCTGGAGAAGATGCGAGATCTCCGCACCCTCGGAAGTGCAGTAAAACCACGGGTCCTCAGGGTATTGGCGGCGCTTCATTCGTCGGACTCAGCCACCCGAGGTGCTGCTGGTTGAGGAATTCGGCGTTCAGACGTGCCGGGGAATATCGCGAAAGCTTCGTCGATGAAATCCAACTCCTCGGAGAACGGCAGATCACAGGTTTTGAGTAACGCCGCGATGCGTGCGCCCTCAAAGGTGGCGTAAAACCAAGGATCGTCAGGGAAGTGCCGCCTTTTCATTCGTGAAGTTTGGTCAAGGCATCGATGTCCGCCAAGTCCTGAGGTCGCGAGGCGCTGCGCTTGAGGTCCAGCAATGCTTCCAGTCTGACCACGCGGGCCGAGACATCCGGCGACACGGTCTCGATCTTTGCGTTGCCCCACTCGGTATCGAAGACAAAGGGTTTACGAACGAAGACATCCACATCCGGAGAATTGTCGCGCCAAAACTGCAGGACGATCATGTTCCTCTCGCGGATCAATCGCTCGCGAACACCATCCGCAGCGAACTCTGCCGCAGAGACGGGAACCTTGGGCTGGTAACCTGCCTGGGCGAGAGCAGCAAAGCGTGCCGTCACATTTTCCGCATCAAGCGCAATAACCAGGTAGGTCGATATTCTTGGTCGTTCGAACATACCCGTGGGACACCACGGCCAATCCGCCGACGACCACATAGCGGATGTTCGCCGTATTGAGAGCGGAGAAAACATCAATAACGCTTTGCTTGAAGTTCACTGTATTGATCCTGCTGCCAAGCTGACATCAACACCCCCCGCTCAGCCCTCAACTCCCAACTTCCATTCAACTCACCGCGGCCAACCGCAGGACACGCCAAGCCGCTTCGAGCGAGATCTTGGTGGACATCTTGGAATCGCCGACGCGGCGCTCGGTGAAGACGATGGGCATCTCCTTGATCGTGTAGCCCTGCTTCCACGCGGTGTGATGAAGCTCGATCTGGAAGGCGTAGCCTTCGGCCTGCACCTTGGACCAATCCAGGTCGCGCAAAACCTCAAGGCGGATGGCCTTGAATCCGCTGGTCGGATCGCTCATCGGCAGGGCGGTCAGGGTGCGGACGTAGAAGCCTCCGAATGTGCTGATGAAGAGGCGGCTTTGCGGCCAATTGAGGACGGAAATGCCGCCGAGGTAACGCGAGCCCACGGCGACATGCGCACCCTGCTCGAGCGTTTCGAGCAGCTTGGGAATGTCCGCCGGATCATGGGAGAGGTCGGCGTCCATCTCGATGGCTGCCTCATAGCCCTGCTTGACTGCCCATTGGAAACCTCGGCGATAGGCCGAGCCCAAGCCGGCCTTGCCCTCGCCGGTCAGGAGGTGAATCCGCTTGTGGAATTCCGGCCGGCTCTTGACCAACTCCGCGGTGCCGTCCGGTGAGCCGTCATCGACGACCAGCACATCCACGTTGCGCGGCAGATCCATGACCAGATCGAGCGTCCGGTTGATCGTTTCCCGCTCGTTGTAAGTCGGAATGACCACGACCGCCTTGGCTACGGATGCGCGGGGTGGTTCGATCTGCGGGGTTCGCTTGTTGGCCCCCGTCCACTCGTCGCGCCAGCGGCGGGGCACGATCGGGAGGGACATGAGGAATAGAAGCCCGAGGACACCAGCCCACGAGAGACCGGCGATATAGACCACCCAATTATACCAGCGCGGCGGAGAGAAGATGAACTCAACGGGACCTTCGGTGCGGCTGAGCGGGATGGCCATGAGACCGCCGAACGCGCGATAGATCGGAACTTCTGCGCCGTCCGAGTAAGCCCGCCAATCCGGATGCCACGCCTCGGTGACCACGAGCCACCCCTCGCGGGCGGCAAAGGGATCGAAAACCATCTGCGACGGATTGGTCCGCGGCAGCGCAAAGGGCACGCGTTGGAACGGGGCTCCGGGGGATTGGGCGTATTTCTGGGCCAACTGCACGCCGCCTTGGGTGGACCCGGCCCCGGCGAGGAACGGGAAGGAGCGCTCGTTCGGTCCGAGCTCCAACGGAACCGCATTGACCTTGCCCGCCGCATCAAGGAAGGCCGGGGCCATCGCTTCCGTTCCCGGATCCATGGCGATGTATTCGCGGGCGATGAAGGCGGGGGCGAGCGAGTCCTTGTTTTCGAGAACGCGGATGAACTCGGAATCAAACCCCGTGGGGTAAGCGCTGGAAAACGCCTGCTGGATCTGCGGTGGAGTGAATGGGTCCTGTTTGTCGAACAGCACGTGCGAGATGCCGCCCACCCTCATGTAGGTCTGCATGGCCGGGGCGGAACTGTTGGCGCCATTGACCAACCCGCGCATGCCCCGCATCTGGAAATGGCTCCAGGCTGCCTCCGTGTTGATCCCGCGCCCGGATTGCATTGGCGTGCGCAGGTAAAAATAGCGGCCGGAGAACGGATACACTCGCCCCTCGATGAGGGACGTCTTGAGGTAGCGCTGCGCGTTGTCGAAATCCGTGAACGTCTGCGCCGGCAGTCCCGGGGCAAAGAACTTGGAAAAGTAGGCCGACGCATCAAGCATGGCGATGACCGCGAGCAAGCCGACCACGACCATACGGTCGCGCTTCTCGATCATCGACGAGAAAACCTGCTGCAGTGCGAGCGCGCCCGTCACGGCCGCGGCGAAGAAGCCGACCTCCCAGAATCCCCACGGGGCGCGGATGTCGCGATAGAGCGGCAGTTTTTCCAACAGAACGAAGCCCGGAACGAAGAGGTAGACGAGAATGAGCAACGCGGCCCACCAACCCCGGCGGGGCGTGGCCGGAAGAATCGCGTAAATGAGAAAAAGTGGCAGAAAAGTCATCAGCCACATCAAGGCGGCGATCCAATCCGGTGCCTTGGCCGAGGCCTTGAGAAATTCCTGCACGCCGGTGAAGACCGAAAAGGGGCCCTGCGACAGCCAGAGCGCCAGCAGGGTCATGCCGACGAACAACCGCAACAACACCCCGTTGCGCGTGGCCAGCCACGACGTGTTGCGCCGGGCCCACCAATAGACGGCAGCGACGGCGAAAAACGTGATGAGCCCGATGTAGAACTGCCCCCGGTCGGCCGTGAAGTCCGGCCGCATGGCGGCGAACAACCCGTTGTTCCGGTCGAGCACGGAAGTGAAACTCTTCAGCGAAAAAGCCTGCTGCCACCCGGCAAAGTTGTCGTAGCTGAACGCCGCGACCCACTGATACTCGCGGGTCAGCGGCAGCAGAAGAATCACAGCCATGAAGAAAACCAGAGCGAGCGAGACGATTGTCCCGCGCACCAACGCAACCCGGCGCTCCGGTTGGTCGATGAGCAACCAGATAAAGAACATCCCGGCCAACGGGGCGAACATGAAGGTGAGTTTCGCGTAGGAAAGCATCATGGCCGACCAACCAAAGGCCAGCCACGCCGAAGCCCGCCATGAGCCTTCATCGGCCAACTTGAGGAACCCCCAGAGAATGAGCGGGGGAAAAATGTAGGAATAGGCGCCCATCCAGTGCTCGAAATTGGCGATGCGCAGAAGCATCTGGGCATTGAGAACATAGAGAACCGCAGCCACGGTCGCCGTCCATTCGTTGCCGCTCAGGCGGCGGACGAAAAGAAACATGGTGAACGCCGCGGCCGGAAGCACAAGCATGGCGGCGAGTTTGATCCCCTCCGGGTCGCCGAAAATCTTGTAGAACAGCGTGCCGAAAACCAACGGGAAGGCGCTGAGAAAATACGGAGTATTGCTCTGGCCTTGGAGAAAGTCAGGCCCCCACCAGGAAATGCCTGCCGGGGTGAACATGCGCCCGACTTCGACAATGAAACGACCGACGTCGCCGTAGAGTTCCTCCTGTGAGGGGGTCTGGCGAAGCCAGCCGAAAGCCAGGACCCCGCAGTAGAGGATGACGAATCCCAGCAGCACCAAGCGGGCCGAGGACAGGAACTTGGGCCCGGAGGCTGTGGAGGAGGCGGGGTCTTGCATGGGAGTGGGCGAAGTCATCAGGAAATGGCGCTTTCGACAAGAAATTGCAGTGCATCGTCGCCCTCGGGCCAATCCGGGCAACCTGAAGGCGCGGCGATATCGAGGGCCCCCGAGGCCGGCGTGGGGTGAAACAATTTGCTCCCGGCCTCTTGATCGGCCTCGACCAGACGGGGAGCGACCTGCAAACGCTCGGCCATCAAACGCGCCACGTCGAAATAACTGGCGTCGCGTCGGGCCGACATCTGAAAAACTCCCGGTTGGAAGTTCTCCGCCAACCAACCCAAGCCGGCCACAGCCGGTTCCTGCCTGACGGGGGCAAGGCGCAGGCGGGTGGAAGCGCGGACGGGCTGGCCTGCCCGGAGGCTATCGGCCCATTGGTGCAGACGCGGAAGGACGGTTTCGCCGACTTTGGTTAGGCGGACGATCGCGTCCACGGCCGGATCGAGCGATTGCTCCACCTCTGCCTTCTGCCGAGCGTATTCACAGCAGGGCGAGATGGGGGCGTATGCTTCCGTTGGTGCTTGGCTGAAAACGAGGCTGGTGGAGAGAAACACGATGTTCGAACCAGTCTGGCGCAAGCGGTCGATCAGGGCGAGATTCCCGTGCACATTCGCGGTATGGGTCTGGTCCGGCTTTTCCGCCGCCTCGACCACCCCGCCATGCCAAGCGCACAGGATGGCGGTGCGAATACCGGTCGGCAGCGGTGACTTTTCGGGAGTCGCCAAATCGAACTCGACCAAGCCCAGTCGCGCGTTTCGGCACGAGCCGGCACAAACAACCCCACGTCGCTCCAGCCGATGGAGCAAAGAGCCACCGAGCAGCCCGGCGGCCCCGACGACAAAGATCACGCGCCCGTCCCCGCCCCGCCGCGAGGACTGCAGGCGAGGCCAAGGATGTATTGCGCCATGGGGAAAAAGCCGGTGTGCACGACCTCGTCGTTCATCGAAAAGAGGAAGACATTGTAAAAATGCCTTCCGAGCAAATCCCTCATCCCCTCGCCGTCCTTGCAATTCACGTGCCCCTCCCGGCTGGGCTTGGAGGCATGCGCTTGGGACGCCTGAGAGGGGCAGCCGAGGAGCAGGACACCATGAGGCCGGAGAGAGGCAACAATGTTGCAGACGAAGGCATCCTCGGCGGACGACGGAATGTGCTCGATCACGTCCAGCGCATAGGCTGCGTCAAACACCCCGCGATCGAGTGGCCCCGCGGTCATATCGTGAACAGCGAACTCCACCGGCCAGCGAGGGTCCATGACCGCTTGGGCGTTCGCGATGAAGACCGGATCGAAGTCCGCCGCCACAACCTCGGGAACAGCCTGCCGCATGATGCGCGTGCCAAAAGCATCCGCGCAGCCGACCTCCAGGACGCGCCGGCAGCCGGAAAACATTTTGGAGGCGAACTTGTAGCGAGAGAGCAGGAAGGCCAAGCGCTTGGGATCATCCTGCCAAGTCTGGCTGCTCATCAGGCCGAACTGCGCGGTGTCCCCCTGCGCGCCGCGCTCGACAAGGAACTGGTATTGGGGTTCGCGGGATTGCGGGGATGTGGTCATAGGGTTGCGGGGATTCTTGGTTGCACTAACGCGGGCTGGGAGGTTCTGATGTCCCATCAAGCGGATTCGCAGCATGAAAACGGCAGGACGCCCGAGTCAGTCTGTCCGCAATGGCGCCGGAAAGCAACGGACTGACCCCGACAAAGACATCGGCTCCATCCGGCGCACAAACTTTAGAGGGCTCTGCAATCATTAGCACTCGTGTTCCACAAACGCTCCTCTCCGCGCCCAATAACTCTTTGCCTTGCTGAGGCGAGCCTGAAGGCGCGGCGTTATGGTCGGTGGAAGTTCGTGCTGAAAAACATTCAGAATGACCGTGGTCCACTTGATGGCCTGCAATGGGAGCAGGCAAGCCACCCGCTCTGTGAAGTCCTCGCCAAAATCGGCCCTTAGCCTTAGTTCCTCAAGGAACTCTGCTTGCAAGTGTGTATCAAGCGGACACTCGGGCTGCAGGAAAAAATCGGCCGCAAGCTTGGCCGGATCGTCCCATCCGGCATGCTCGAAATCGAGAAACGTCCAATGCCCGTTCGGACGCACTAGGACGTTGTGGAAGCCGAAATCCGACGGAGACAAAGCGTATTCAGTCGGCCGAAGCATCCGCTTGCCGTTCCCCTCCGTGCGCAAGAAGGCTGGAATGAGCTCGCTTCGGACGAAACACTTCATCTCCTCGACGATCGGCGGCTCGCTGGTGCGACTGGTCAAGGCTTCGAGCCGCAGCCAAATCCGTTCGCGATGCCCGGCAAGGTCAAAGGCTGCATCGGATGCTTGCGGCAGGCCGACTTGGCGCGCTGCCTTGCGCAGTTCCAGTCGATTGAGGGCGGCGACAAAGCCGGCCATCTCGGCCATCGCGGTGTGGTTGATTTGACTCGCGGACGGTCGCTCACCCTTGACCCACTCAAACAGCACACACCTCGCGGCCTCATCGAGGTCAAGAACCTGAGGCACAGATTTAGGGAGATGCCTAGCCAAGAAGCCATGCACGAAGGTTTCATGTTGGAAGGGCTCTGCCGCGGCAATCCCCGCCCCTCCGTAGAGTTTCAGCACCGCGGATCGCTCACCGTCCTCGAGAAGAAAGACCTTGTGGCGGCTGCCCCCCGAAAGCCGCGTGCAGCTGGTATGCTCGGGCCATCGACCACGCTCCAACAGCGTTGACGCCCCCGGTAGCTCAAAGGGAGACACTCTCACGGCAACAACAACCCGGTCAACTCGGACCAAGACGCGCATGCCTGACCAATCCAATCAGCAGTGTGACTTCTTGCGGGATCAAACAAGACAGGACGAACACCGACAGGAAATGCTCGATCACCCAGCAACTCCGGAAGGTCGTCGATGAATACATCCGGCCCCAAGGAGCCGATTCGGGTAAGCTTCGAAATTTTGCTCTCCTCTAGATATACCGCGATATCACCTAACCCCTGTCCCTGCAGCCACAGACGGGCCGATTGGTGAAGATTATACGCCTGCCCCGCAATGGGGTGGCGGGTTCGATGGCTAACAACAAAACATTCACTCCCGCTCCCCATAGCCCGGGACAGAAACTCCGCCGCGCCGGGAAAAAGGCGGGCTTCGGGCATGAGCGGGCCGTAAATCTCACCCTGCAGATTGGTCCACTCAGCCTCGCGACCGTGTTCCCGCAGGTGCTCACGCAGCGTGAGCTTGGCGTTTAGACCTGTGCTGCAAACTCCATACTCACGGCAAAGCCGCGCGATCGGCGTCGAGTAATCGGCAAGCGTATTATCGAGATCTATGCCAATGCGCATGGCGCCTCCTAGCATTGGCCGTAGAGGAGTTTCGACACCCTCCGTATGATAATGTTTTGCAGGGAGTGCGCCACGGATGCGAGGTTGCGGAAGGTGAGCGCCTTCGAGTTTCCGGCCTGGCGCTCAACCCCGTAGATCGCGACCTCTTTGTAATTGAGCCCGCGGGAGAGAAGGCGGGTCAAGAGGTCGGCTTGGAAGCCGAAGCCGTGCGAGTTCGAATGCCAGCGCATGACATAGGCCCTCCGTGTGACCACCATGCCGTTGTAGTATCGCAGGCGGTGACCACTGAGGAAGTTAACCAACGCCGTGTAAATTTTGGAGATAACAACCCGCGACTGGGCGCGCCCGCGAATCTCGATGTTGTAGGGAATCAGCATCTCCGCCGTGCCGATCTCCTTGAAAATCGTCACCAATGTTTCCTTGGGCTCGACATTGTCGCCACAGATCAACCGATACCACTCGGACCGCAAGAGAAATGCCGCTTCCGCGTAATTGTTAGCCAGGCCTTCGTTGTGAGCATTGACGCAAAGCGTGAGAGCTACGTCCGGATGCGACTTCCCGAACGACTTGATCTTCTCAACCGAACTATCGCCGGAACAGTCGTCAATGACCACAATCTCAAAGCTGATCCCCACCTCGCGACAGGCCGCGACGACCGTTTCGAGAGTAGCTTCGATGTTCTCCTCCTCGTTGTAGCAGGCCACGAAAAGACCCAACTCGAACGGCGGTGGCGGATTTTCCACAGGCGGCTCCGGGCCGAAATGGACAAGCTCTTTGAATTGGTCTCTCATGGCATGAATTCGCTGCGACGTCCCAGAATGGCACGTTTCAATCCGAAGATCACTGCCGCAATGACAAGCAAGCGTCGTTGCCCGATCATGTAGCGGCCGGCGTCCAGCCGCAAGTCCCCGGCCGCCACCAACCTTTCCAATCGAGCCTGCAACATGCTTTGCTCGTCGTATGTCGCGCGCAAGGCTTCCCCGGCCACTCCAGTTACCCCTGCGTCGAGCAACTCGCGATAAATGCGGACCCGCACGGAGGATTGGCCAAGATTGACAAAGTTCGCGTATCCGTAAGCGAGGCATCCATAGATCGGGAGATCTACAAGGAGAGCCGACAACCCTGAGATCAACCAGTCTCCGCCTGACCACGCGGCCGCCACACCCGCAAGAAAAACCACGACAAGCCCCACCATCCCGGCACCCGCCAGCGCATTGAGCAAGGGTGCATGCGGGTTCATTCTGCACATCATGGCGTGCATGCCGCACATTACGGCCAAGCCCGCGACGGGAGCAACAAGATGGATAATCTGTGGGAGCTCCTCGCTCATTATCCTCCGTGGTTTCTCATGCAAAGGACGACCTCGCGGTGGAATAGCACCAACCGGAACAAACGATAGGGATGCACCGCCAAACGGTATCGCCCAGCCTCTTCAATTAGCATGCCTTCTTCCATCAGAGCCGATAGTCGCGCAGCAACAAAAGGACGTTTCTCGATAAAAGCCGCCAACTCCTCAGTCCCTACACCGGGTCGGCCACCCTCGCTGATATACCGTAGCAAGCTCAGCGTCGGGCTGTCCGCCTCTAGCGCCGAATAAGTGACCACGTAAGCCAGCGTAAAGGCGAGCACACCCATCGCCACGTTGAGCCACTGGATCCAAGTCAGGGGCTGCAGCCCCGCGGCCTGAACCACCCACGCAGCCACCGGAAACAGCACCACGCCGCCGACGAGAAACAGGACAAGCAGGGCCGGACGCTGACGCCGTGGCAACCGGATGCGCCACCAGGCCAGGTGGACAAGAAACAGCACTCCCAAGAGCAAGCCGAGAGCCAGCAGAACATTCATGGTTGATCCCTAGAAAAATCCGGCCGGCTCCACTTTACCGTGTGCTTGCAGCGGTTCGATAACCGAGGAACACCAGCCCCCCCAGCATGTTGGTTACGAGCATCATGCCGAAGACAGCGAGGGAAGCTGCCAACGCCTGCTCCTGGGGCACGTTGCCCAGCACGCCGAGAAAAAGCACCACGAGGTATTCACGAACACCCAAGCCGGCAATGGTGATCGGCAGGGCGTTGGCCGCCAGCACGACAGGCACAAAGCCGAACCATACGCCCGGCGCGAGCGCAACGCCCACGGCCAGTCCCGCCACATAAAACACCGCGCAGAGCACAATCTGAACTGCCAGCGCCGCAACCAACACGAGTGCGACGGTCCGCCCGT
>Ga0247831_1001084_pt1 | contig 54665 bp, 38 predicted proteins | sample LaCruzMarch2015__9_FD_192406 | JGI IMG/M metagenome (GOLD analysis project Ga0247831, IMG submission 192406) | Freshwater microbial communities from meromictic Lake La Cruz, Castile-La Mancha, Spain - LaCruzMarch2015_1m | ecosystem: Environmental > Aquatic > Freshwater > Lake | place: Spain...
ACTGGAGGCCGGCGTGCGCGCCCGCCACGCGGCCGGCGACCCGTGGATTCTTGAGGACTGGCGCAAGCTCACCACCAGCGACCACTTCTACTACATGTGCACCAAGTACTGGGCAGACGGTGACGTGCACAAGTACTTCAGCCCCTACGACAGCCCGTACGACGCGTACATCAACTTCATGAATGTGCTCGACAATCTGCGCACGCGGGTTGGGGTGTAAACAGGACGCTCGATTCGGTCAGCTCACTGGTTGGCGCGATTCCGGAAGTCGGCGCGGTGCTGATCGGGTTGGCGCGCCGTCTGTAAACCCCTCTGCCACCAGCGCGCCCGCGGACTGTCTACGAAATTCATCAGTCATGCGGTGATCGAAGCGCGCGATGGCGTGCTGTTGGCGTCGGTCACTGACAATACAGCGCAGTGCTATCCAAGCCATCACCACGGTCCAGAACGCAAACGCGTACAAGACAATGGACCGAATGGAAACCATCGCGACCGCGCGAACAACTGGCGGTGTGTCAATGCGGTACATCGCTGACGATGCATTCAGGTTGCGCGCCGCAAGCATGGTCATGATCTCACGGGCACGATCGCTAAATGCGGCGATCGATTCGGAAACCAATTGCAATTGCGTGCTGTGCGCCTCGGCGCTGGGCTTCGCTACAGAATCCCCTTTGACCATTGACTCCAGCCACGTCTCAAATTCAAGGTTGGTGGTCAATTTGACTACGTCCAACTCCGCCTGCAAGCGTCGGTCGGTGAGTTCACGGCGGTACTCCACATCCCGACTCTTCACGGCCTGTTCAATGACACGGTCGATGAAGGTCCCGTCGACATTGGCCATCAACCCGGACTGATACGGTTCGTCTGCCACCCGCGGCGTGGCGGGCCCGCGAACGAGTCGGGTTTCATCCGAATATCCCTCGAAGGCCTCACGGAGGACACGCGCCCGCTCCTTGGCGGCCTGTAATTCAGACTCCAGCAATTTGGTTCGCGTGGACCGAATCGCTTCGTAGGCTGCAGGCTCAACCGTTCGTGCCTGTCGCAACGCTTCCACGTACGCAGGAATGACCTGGTTACGCCGTACGGCATTCAATTGGTGCCCAAGATCGACGATCGATGCGCCACTCGTGTCCTTGATGCCGTCCGATCCGTTCAGCTTTGCCATGGAATCAACGGCAACCATCAGGGAGTCGGCGAACTCCTTCATGCGCTCGGCGTGGACCACGCCACTCGCTGCCGACTGGCTGGTGAGCAGGTCCTTGGAGGACAGCCGCAATTCCGCGCCTACCGGCAATGGGTAGTCATAGGAGCGAGCGCCAACAGCGTCGGTCGTTCGCACCCACTCTTCTGGCAGCGCAAGAATGAAGCGGGACATCTGCTCATCGGTCAACTTGCCGGCTGCGCCCAGTGTGATGGTGAGCGATGCGGAATTCATCGATTTTAACTTTGCTGCGAACTCTTGTTCAATCGCACCGCGCTCGGATGAGGTGAGCTTGGCGTTGGAAAGCTTCTGCAGGTATTCGCTGCGAGTCAACTCCAGGTCTGCTCCGCCGGCAGCCACTTGCAAATTGCGGCTGAGGTCAGCGAGTGGAATGACTTTCTCCAGTTCTTGGGCGCGCCACACTGGCTCCACCACATAATTTGCCAGAATGTCCTGTGGGGCATAGGTGGTCTTATTGGGGTAACGCCCCTCGGCAGCTCCAACGAACACCGGCGTGATATCAAGACTGCAGTAGCGATCTGCACGCGGCAACGCAAGCGCCACGGCCATAGCGCCAACGGTCAACAGCCCAACGATGGCGGTGGCGGATACGAAACGGCGCTGATGGCGCTGCAGGAACCCAAGAATGTCCAGTGACCCGCCTTCGTCCTCGGGGGGGAAGCCATGATCGGCATGGTCTGCATGGCCTGCGCGGTCCCCACGCACCACTGAACTACCGACCGCGACCTGTTCCGACCGGGATGAGTCATATGTCATGCGAATGATTGTAACGCGCCACCGTCCGTTACCCCCGCGCCACCCGCTCACCATCAACGCCCTCGCGCTCACACCAACGGCTCACCACGCAAGCCGTCCATGCCCGTTGTGCGGCGCCCTCGTCGCCGGCGCGGGCTTGCACCAGTGCCGCATGAGCGGCTTTGCCATCCAAGATCCCCTGTGCTTCAAGGCGTTTGGGCGAGAGAACCTCGTCCACCCACTCCGCCAGCGGACCAGCAAACCACAGGCGGAGCGGTACACCGAAACCCTGCTTGGACCGGCCAGCAATACCGTGGAGTTCCTTGGGCAATCGGTGCCGAAGCGATTCGCGCAACAGCAACTTGCCAACCGTTCCATCGGTGCGCCACACGGGCGGAATTCGCCAGGCAAAGTCGAAGAGACGGGTATCCAGCATGGGGTCCCGCGCTTCAAGACCGCACTCCATGCTGCACCGGTCAAGTTTGGTGAGGATGTCATCAGGCAGGTAGTTGGTCTGATCGCGGAGGAGCAGTTCGTCAAAGAATCCATCCGCGTCGGCTGGGAACTGCCGCGGCATGTCGCGCGTTTCACGAGCAACGGTACTTGCCCAGAGATCGGAGGGCAGCCGCTGAATGAGCGATGCGGGCTCTGGCCAGACTGCAAAGAACGATCGCCACAGTTCCTCATCGCCCGCGGCGCGCATACTGATGGCAGCCTTGTGCATGAGCCGGCCTCGCTGCGTGCGCCGCAGTGCAGACGGGAGCACGCCCTCAATCGGCCGCAACGCACGGTCCCAAGTGTCACCATGAAGCATCTCGATGGCATCGGCCATGCGCCGGCGCGCAAAGAGTGGAACGGAACGGATCCAACGCGAAAGCGTGAAACCGCGGAGATGGCGTTCATATCCGCCAAAGAACTCATCGCCGCCGTCACCTGTCAGCACAACACCCACGGATTGCCGCGCGAAACGTGACACCGCCAATGTTGGAATAGCGCTTGAATCAGCAAACGGCGCGTCAAAGCAGCCAATGCTGTCTTCCACGAGCGACACAAGGTCGGCGTTGTGGATCATCACTTCATGGTGGTCCGTGCCAAGAGCTTTCGCAACGCCGCGCGCGTGAGCGCGTTCGTCGTACTCGGCGTGCTCAAAGCCAACGGTGAAGGTGCGCAGCGGTGCAACGCCGGCGTGACTCATGGCCGCCACTACCAAACTACTGTCAATACCACCGGAGAGGAATGCACCAAATGGCACATCACTCATCAGGCGGCGACGCACGGCGGACTCCAGTAGTCCATCAAATGCGCGCACCATTTCGGTGCGGTCGCCATGAAACCCCTGTGCGCGTGCGGCGGCGGCGGCGGTGCGCACGGAGAACCACTCGCGCTCGCTGACGCGGCCGGTACTGAGATCAACGCACAGCGCATGGCCCGGGCGGAGCGCATGGACACCTTCATAAATCGTGCGCGTTCCACGCACCGAAAGGGACCCAAGCACTGAAGCGATCGCCATGGGTGAGACACGGTTGCGAAAGACTGGGCATGCAGCTAACGCCCGCAATTCGCTGCCAAACACGAACACCGGCGCGCCGCGTGTGTCATCGGCATGGCCCCAGAAGCATGGCTTCACGCCGAATCGGTCGCGCACTAACCAGAGCACGCGCTCATGCAGATCAAGCGCGGCGAAAGCGAACATGCCGTCAATGTTCGGAAGCGCTGCCTCCACTCCGCGCGCGTCAAGCAACGCAGCGAGCGTGGCGGTATCGCCAGTCGATGGGCCAACACGAACGCCCGCAGCGAGCAATTCCTGTCTTACTTCCTGATGATTCCAAATCTCACCGTTGTAGGCAATCACCCAGCGACCGGACGGTGAAACCATCGGCTGCGCAGCGGCCTGCGACCGGTCAATGATTGCCAACCGACGGTGGGCAAGCCCCAGGCCGAATCGCGGCTCAAAGTAAGAACCCTCGCCATCGGGGCCGCGATGCGCAATCATGGCGGACATGGCGCAAAGTGCAGCATTCGGATCAGTGATCCGGTCTGAACGATCGATGAAGCCGGTGAATCCGCACATGTATGAACTCTGATGCTTTGAACCCCGCCACCCGCGAGCATGACGCGCCAAGCGACCCGCGTGTCTTGGCAGCAAGCCGCTCACATGAGGAACACCGCTCGTCGCCCCACTGATTTACTTTAGCCGAAGCGACCGTTACTTGGCCTGATGTTGACTTCCCAATGCAAGATCTTGAGTCAACTGTTCGCGAAACGTCCGTTGCAGCAATTCTCGCCGCCGCGCGCTGGATTCTGCGCTTTGAGTGATCAATTGCTCTAGTCGCGTTTGACTGGTTGGATCACTGCTAGGGGCTGCTATGACAGACTTTAAGTCCCCAAGGCTGATGAGCGGCTTCAGGTACGTCATTGCCAGCCCTTCAGCCCCTGATGTTACACCTTTGTCTAAGTAGTCCGAAAGATTCAAATCCAAAAGGCATGCTGCACCTGCGATTGCTTTGTCTAAGGCTTCGTCTGAGACTTTAGAGTGTCGAGCCATGGATAAATCAAGGGTTCCCGCGCGCCATAGTGGACGCAACTTCGGATACTTGACCAGAAACATCCAGGCCGCTGGGAGTCTGATTCGCCGCACGAGTCTTTCAATCCCAGACTCAGGCTTTACGCGTCCAATGATCTGAATCCGAATTCCCTGTTGCTTGAGCCACGCACAATCTGGACATAAGTCTGCGAGGCTTTCATAGTCGCGTCGCTGCGAACTGATTTCCCCGACCACCGCGATGGATGTGTTCGTGTTTCCGATTGCTACTCGGTCATCGGCGCACGCATGATGCATGCCTATCGCAGGCATAACCAGCGCGTTGCGAAACCGATCTGGAAACAACGATTGACAGTAAATACCTGTCTGCGTACTTAAAGAAACAATCGATATCTTTTTACAATCTTCGGGACTTAGCCTTTCAATCAAGCTAGCGAGGTCGACTTCGGGATTGTGAATGACGATGTAAACAAGTTTGTCCAGACTTAAGGCGCGCTGGACGAGCGTGAACATGTCGTTCAGGCGGTTGAGTGCGCGCGCCGGGGACAGGGGCGACTGCGTTGATTTTGGCGCTGGAGGTACGGTGCCTATGAAGATGGCGTCGGCGCCTTCCATGAGCGAATCCGTCTCCTCGGAATTCTGAGATAAAGCAACTTTGAACGGAGTGCTGTTTAAATCAGCAACAGCCTTTAGTTTTTCAAAGCTCGAACCTCCAATGCGTCCGATGGCTCTCTGAATTCCCATCCGTGGCGAGATGACCGTTGTTGGTATCTGAAGTTCAACAGTGTGCTTACAAATAGCAACCAGAACTTCCAAGTGAAAGGTCATGAATTCGATAGCAACTATGGACCGTCCTTGGCTGATACGAGCGCGAGGGTTGATTGGGGCTTTGCTCAAAGTACTGTGCTCGTGAGTGCAAATATCATTTTGAATAGCGCTAGCTTCATCGCTGGACAATGTCAACGTGCTTGCATCATTGCTTTACCTTGAAGATACCTTTAGCTTTCCGTATCAAGAAGGCAGCTTCCCTTGTTCGGCCGTGTTGATTGGTCTTGCAACAAAGGAAACCATGAATGCACTAACCGTCGAGTCACCACCACCACTTTGCGAAGGCGGTAAAGGACCGTCAGAAGCAATTTGTACTGCACCAGCAGCGCAACGATCTTGACGTTTAAATCATTGGACTGACGATGAAGGCTGACGGGAATGGGGCGGATTGATTCTTCCAATTGGGGCATCAATCCCGATGTGATTTCCTTGGCTATCGCGACCAACTTGTCTTCAACATGAACTTCGTAGGTCAATAGCCGCGTGAATTCTCCGTGTTTATAACTAGTCTTTACCAACCTATCGTGTTTTTCCAGTCGTTGGTAGAGCCCTGCCGCGCGAATAGCTAAGTTCCATCGCATGAGTCGGCTCGACGGGGCTGTTTCGCTCGGCTGCGTTTGCGACCAACTGCGTGTCTGGATCGCGATCGCATACGAAGCCGCTTGTTTGAATTTGTTACGCCTACTTAGATAGTCTTGTTGAACTTCAAGGCTGGGATTGATGTGCTTTGCTCTCTTTACGAGTGCATTGAGGTAGACCAGATGCGAGGCGTGGCAGCAAATTCCCAAGACGCCATTCACCGCGCGACGCTTGATGAGTTCGTCGAGGTACTTGCTCAGGCTAATGATCTGCGTACTCCCTTGGCGCAAAGACGCACTCTCAATGACACCCATGCGACTTGCCAAAGCGGGTAAGTATTCGGCGGGCTGGAGATATTCATGAACCACCAATCCGCTTTGGCGGTAGATTTCCGCGCACAACGCGGTGCTCCCAGACCTGGGCGTTGAAACTAAAATGTACAAAATTTTCAGTGGCTCGTTATGAAACTGAGCGTTGTCGAAATTTGCGCACAAGAAGTCGTGGCTTGGAATTGGGGTCGATGACTGACACGGAAGGGGGAGGTATCGCATAACTAAATTCCTATGCCATGCTAACCGCGATGATTGATCTGTTGGCAGACGCGCGGATAGACACATCCACCGCTCACCCCGCAGAAAGCACGTCCCCGGTCAATACTCGAAGCGCTATGCGTTACCATCAATCAGCCATATGAGGAGTTCATCATCGAACCCGTAACACCTACTCCTCTCGTTGAAGTCACAGGGCACTCGAGTGGATTACGTACTGTGGTTGCACGAGCGCATGAGGGTGCCGCGTTACTTTGGATTGCAATGCTAGTGGTGGCAATGGCACCGGAGTCGATTGCGTTCGTTGTGCTACTTGTAACGGCAGCAGTGCGGATAGTTGTTGATCCGGGTGCGTGGAGGGGTTACTTTCAGAAAGCTCGGTGTTTACTACCGTTTGCGCTCTTGTGTATGTGGTGTGTGTGTGCAGCGGCGTGGTCTTCGTCAAGTACTTCGAAGGCCATCCAGAGCGCGCCCATTCGACCGTTGTTTGGTTTAGCAGCGCTCCTCATTGCTGTTCGAGGGCCATGGGCTGCATGGCTTGCGCTCGCAGCAAGTAGTACGGTGATGCTTACTATCAGTGCGGTCAAGGTGCTAGCGAATCCCAGTTTGTACAGTCGTTATAGCGACGAATTTCCCGGAATTCGGAATCATTACAGCGAAACTTGTTTGATTGCAGCCGCTCTTGTCACTGGATCCGTCGCAGCGATGATTGCCACGCGACAACGAAGATATGTAGTAGTAGGCGCAGTGCCCTTGTCTGTCGCTGCGATTGTTCTACGTGCTACTGGAAGCCGAACAGGGGCAATCGCTGCACTCATCGGAACGATGGTGTCGGTGGTGTCACTGGTGATGTCAAAGCGCGCGCGTCGATGGCGGCTGGTGATTGCCGCGGCGATTCTGACTGCTGTTGGTGGAGCGCTCTTTCTGAATTCTGCTGCCAGCAACCGGTTGATTTCCAGGATCTATGGCGCACCAGACACTTCAGTGAACTACAAGCCCGTTGACGGTACCGCCGCCTTCTTGTATCGCGTCGCAGGCGACCGTGGTCCTATCTGGTTTGTAGCCCTATCGCTCGCTGGTCAACGGCCAGTGTTTGGTTGGGGGAGCAAAAGTTGGAAAGATATCTATCCAGTGGAAGCAAAACGCCTCAGCCCGGCGCTTGGTCTCAAGGACCCGCAGGTGATCAGCACTCTCGCCGGCACGTACCACGCACACAACACCTTTCTCCAAGTGTTCGTCGAACAAGGCGCAATCGGCCTCATTCTGCTTTGTTGGGTACTGGTGGAGTGTTGGCATCGGTCGAAGCAGGTTCAGGACCCAATACTGCGAGCTGTGCTCCTTGGAGTCTTGATGGTTTGGCTTACTCAGGGTGTGTCAGAGCCACTGCTTAACTTCCCGGTCTCAACTGTGTTTCTTGGACTAATCATCGTTACAACTGCCATCCCCACATCGACGCCGCAACAGCAACGTCTGTAGCCACACCAGAGCGAATCTCTGAGGTGTGACCTGCTCTGCAAACAGTACCGCGTCACCCTGCTTACATCTATCCTGCACCCATGACCGCACCGACCGCCACCGAAGGCGGGCAACCATTCGACCGTTCACATCGCGCACAACTGCGCCGCGTGGGAACCGTTGTTGGCGTGCTGCTGGTGGGTGCGGCAGTGATTGCCGTGTGGCGCAACCAAGCGATCGGCGACTCGCTGACGCGCGCGGTGCGCCACCCGGACTGGATTGCACTTGCCGCCATCAGCATTGCCATTGTTGCCAATCAGGTGCTGACTTCCGGAGTCTTCTGGATACTCATGCGGCGGCACGGAAGCGTTGGATTTCAAGAGATGAACATGCTGGTAGCCACCAGCACCCTTGGCAACTACGTGCCCATGCAAGCGGGCAGCATCGGCCGAATGGCGTACCACCGCGCCGTGAACGGCATTCCCGTGCGCACCAGCCTGGTGGTGATTCTGCAAGCAATGTCCGCCACTGCGATCGCCACCTGCGCGGTCGGCGCCGTAGCGGTGCTCGCCGCGGGCGCGGGCGCGCCGTGGTGGGCCGCCACGCTGGTGCCCGTGGTGTGGGTGCCCCTTGCGATGGACGCAACGTGGCGACCGTTTGCCATGGTCATGGTGCTCCGCAGCGTTGAAGTGCTGGTCTGGGCGGTGCACGCCTGGGCCGCCTTTCGACTCAGCGGCTGGTCCATCGAACCAGCAACGGCGATCGGCACAGCGCTGGTGGCGTCTGCCGCCAATCTGGTGCCGTTCATCGGCAATGGGCTTGGTATTCGCGAGTGGTCCGTCGCCTTAGCCGCACCGCTCATCGGCGGTTATGAACGCGATGCCGGACTGGCCGCCGAACTGACCGGTCGAGCCGTTGACATTGCGTTGGCCATACCGTTCGGAATGATTGCGTTTGCGGCCCTCATCAAGCGCACACACACGGCGTTGGCACGCGTGGATCGCTAAACTTCCATCAATGCCAATCCACGCGAGTATTTGCTTCCCCGGCGCTTGTGCTGTAACAGCGTTGGCACTTGCGATGGCGCCGATAGCAACTGCGCAAACCGCGCCCGCGCCGGAAACTCCGCAGACGACCGCGGGAACCATTGCGCCTGCTGCCGCCGCACCGCAAACTTCGGCAAACGCTCCGGACTTTCAAACCCGAATCAAGCAAATGCTTTCGGCAGCGTGGCTCGCCGATCTCTACCCGTTCACGCGCGATGCTGACATTTCTGACGAAGGCTATGAGGCAGGCTTGGCGCTCGCCCTTCGATGCGCGCGCATGGCGCCGGAACGTCGCCCCGCATGGGACATGGTGCTGCTGCTTGCTGACCAAGTAGAGGGCGGCACGCCTGACGAAGCACGCGTCGCGCGCCGCGAAGCGCTCGCCGCACTTGCCAAACTTGATCCATTTGATGATGCCGTGCGCCTGTCACGGATTGCTGACGCCATTGAAGCGCACCCCACCGCCGACGCGCGCGTTCGTGCTTACGAAGCAATACTTGCGCCGCAAAATCGCGCAGCGCTTGGTGCACCCACTGCGGCGCGGCTGGCGTACCAGCTGGCCGCCCTGGAGAGCCGCATCGGAAACACTGAACTGTTCTCGCGTTGGCTTGCCGAAGCGGTGAAAGCGGATCCGAGTTACCCAACCGCCGCGCAAGCTGCCGCAGGCTATTTCCGCATGCGAGTGGCTGATCCGGCCGCAGATATTGAACTCCTCAGCATTGCTGTAGAGGCCAACCCGCGTGACCTTTCCACGTGGAGCGCGCTGCTCAGCGTGCTTCTTGACGGTGGCGCGTTCAAGTCCGCCGAGCGCACCGCGCGCATGGCGATCGCGGTTGCAGAGGCCGAACGCCGCAATGAGTTGGTCTACTCCTTCACTGGCGATCTTGCCACTGCACTCTGGGGCAGCGGGCAACGCCAAGAGGCATCGCACGAACTCGATCTGCGAATGAATCGCCTGACCGAGGACTATCGACGGGTCATCTCACTGATGGATCCATCGATCACCAACGAACGCCTCGGTCGAGAATATCCCCCGCTGCCGTCAACACTTTCGATCGCCATGCTGGGCATTGCACAGAAGGACGGCGACACCAAGAAATTTGACTTACTCCTGGAGCGCGCATTACGCGGCACCGATGCAGAGGTGAAGCGCGCCCAAGAGCAAGGCGGTAGCGCGGCCGATGTGGGGTCATTCCTCCTACAGCGAGCCGTCACCTTGCTGCTCTTTGGTAAGGACTTGAGCACCGTCCCCACGCTTCTTGAAGATGCGGTGAAGTCCGGCGCACTGGGCGAACAAGGCAAGGCTCGTTTCGATGCCATGCTGGCGTGGCGCCAAGGCAAGGCGGAAGTTGCACTCAAGGCGCTCGAACCACTACGAGCCAACGATCCCCTGGCGCAGTACGCGTATGCATCCGCACTCGCGGACGCCAAGCGCACCGCTGATGCAATGACCGAATTCCGCACCATTGCAGAAACTCACATTGGCACTTCGCTGGGGTTGCTGGCACTCGACAGACTCTCTGACCTCCTTGCGCAACCGAAACTGGTGGCGTCACAGCTATCCAAGCCAATTGCGGAGCGCGCCGAAGTACTCAACACTGCGTTGGCGAAGCATCTGCCAACCACGCTTGATGAAATCATTGATCACCCGTTCCGCGCATTGTCGGTGGAAGTAAAGCCATCCTCCACGCTGATCGGACCCTATGAGCCGTTCACGTTCGGAATCCGCATTCGCAATAGCTCGCGGCTACCCATGGCGATCGGTGGCGACGCGCCGATTTCCGGCAAAGTCACCATGCGCTCCGCTGCACCGCGTCCCGGCGAAAAAGATGCCGCCGAACTGCCGCCCCAGCCGCTCCTGATTGATCGCCGCCTGCGTCTGATGCCGGGCGAGGAAATTCTTGTCACTGTGGACGCGGACCTCACCGTGGTTGGGCTGCTCCTGAATGTGCAGCCGCTTGACTCACACCTGGTGAATGTTTCAGTGGTCTCCAATCCATCCACGGCTTCGGGTGGCCAATCGCCTGGTTTCTTGGGGAGCGTCACCGGCGCGCCACCCATCCAATTCACTGGCGTCACCATCAACGAAGCGTGGGTGAAAGATTCGCGCACCTTGGTGCACACTGCGGGAAGCATCGACGCGGTGACACGGTTGGCCCTGTTGGTGCATGCCGCCGCAGACCCCACATTGCTCCCGGAATCCATTCGTGGCGATACCGCGGCGCTCTGGAAAGACATCGTTGATGCATGGAAAGCCCTGCCGGAATCTGCGCAGGCGTGGGTCATTGGTGTGATTCCACAAGACACCCCCGCCATGGCTCCGCTCCTTGATGCAGCGCGATCAAGTACATCAACCACCGTTCTCCGCAGCTGGGCCATCACCCGCGTGGTGGACCCCAAGGACCCGATGCTTGATGTGTGCCGCCGCAGCGGTGACCCGGAACTCGCGAGGCTTGCCGACGCGGTGCAATGGGTGGCGGACCGCCGAGCCAAGCGTGCCGCTGATGAAGTTGGTCTTGAATCAGACCGCACTCGAGCCATGCCCAAGGACAGTGGCGCGGGGAGTGGTCGCTAGTGACGATGTTCATTGTGCGCCGACTGGCGCAACTTCCGTTACTGCTGCTCGCCATTTACACACTGACGTTTGCGCTGGCATGGATTGCCCCGGGAAACCCCTTCGATGGCGCGGAAGGTCGCCGTCCACCGCCGGAAGCGCAAGCAGCCATGCGCGCCCAGTATCGACTGGATGACCCGGTGGGTTTCTACTTTGACTATTTGGGTAAAGCGAGCGGCATTTCATGGGTGCTTGGTAAAGCGCCGCGCCCCTTTGACCTTGGTCCGAGCCTGAAGAATCGCGATTGGTCCGTGAATGAAATCATCGCGGACGGCGCTCCGGTTTCGCTCACCATTGGACTTGCCGCCATCCTGCTGGCGCTTGGCATCGGTCTGTGTGCTGGTGTAGTTGGTGCACTCCGCCCCGGCTCTGCCGCCGATGCGGGCACACAGTTGCTGGCGGTGATTGGTATCAGCGTTCCCAGCTTTGTCACCGGCGCAGTACTACTGATCGTCTTTGCTGCCAAGTTGCAGTGGGTGCCGATTGGCGGCTGGCAAGGATTCCGGAGCCTGATTCTTCCGGCACTGGCACTGAGCCTTCCGTTTGCGGCGTATGTGGCACGGCTCGTGCGCTCATCGATGCTTGAACAAATGTCCGCTGATTACATGCGCACCGCTCGCGCCAAGGGATTGAATCGACGCCAAGCAGCCATGGGCCATGCACTCAAAAACGCGTTTCTTCCTGTGCTGAGTTACCTTGGACCAGCCACGGCCTTTGCAGTCACCGGGTCGTTTGTAGTTGAGAAAGTCTTTGCCGTTCCGGGAATCGGTCAGCACTTTGTAGACGCGGTGCTTTCCAAAGATATCACCCTCCTGATGGGAGTGGTGCTGGTCTTCAGCACCGTGGTGATCCTCATGAACCTACTGGTTGATGTCCTCTATGCGTGGATCGATCCGCGCATCCAGAGCGGACGCAGTTAACGCGGCGCCAATATCTGAATGTTGGAGAGGCGCTGATCGAACGATGGATCGCGCGTGATCCCGCGCACGCGCACTGGGTCAAAGAGCAGCACGGTGGCGTAATGCGTGATGGGCAAGATCGGCACGTCCACTTCAGTCACCATGCGTTCTGCATCAGCAAGAATTGCCAGCCGTTTCGCCGGGTCGGCCTCGGCGGCGGCGCGGTCCAGCAATCCATCAAACGCTGCATTGGAGTAACCGCGATCATTGTTGCCATCGCCGGTGCGGCACAGGTCAAGGAATGTGGTTGGGTCGGGGTAATCGCCGTACCAACCGCCGCGTGCAATCATGAAATTGCCGGCGCGCAGGTCCTCTTTCATGAACTTGGAATCCTTGGAAGTCAGTTCAACTTGCACACCGAGTTCGTTGCGCCACATGTCTGCCATCGCCAAGGAAAGATCGCGATACCGCGGGCTTCCCGTGGAATACAGCAGGTTTATCGTTGGAAACACCGTGCCATCGGCCAGTTCCAGCTTGCCGTCACCGTTGCGATCAGCCCAGCCCGCATCGGCAAGTTCCTTACGGGCGAGCACCACATCGTGGCCAAGTCCGGTTGGCGTCTTGTATCCCACCACACCGTTGGGCGGCACCAACGTATGTGCCACGGGCTCACCAACGCGAATCACGCGATCAGCAAGTGCCTGCTTGTCAACGGCAAGTGCAAATACACGTCGAACACGCGCATCGGCAAACGGATTGAACCCGCCGCCCGCCAGTGTGGGGCGACAATTGAAACTGTAGAAATCCGTTCCGAAATTCTGCACAACATGCACGTTGCGACGCTCGCCGGCGACCGGCTCTGGCAGCGCGGCGAGCGCCTCATCAATACTTGCACCCGCTGCACGGAGCGCGTCATATTGCGCGCGGTGATGCTGCACATAACGCGCCGCTTGCTCCGCCAATTCCACTTTGTATCCAACGCGGACATCGGACACCCAATCAGCGCCGCCAGCATCAAATGCCAGCACGGCGGTGTTGTTGTCCTCAATGGGCAAGATGTCAATGCTGTTGACTGTCTGTAAAGAATGGTCCCAATGAAATGGGTTGCGCACCAGCCGCATGCGTCGTTTGTAGCGCCAGTCCTGCACCATCAATGGACCGTTGCACACTAAGTTGCCAGGCTTGGTCCAAGCAGGATCAATCGTGCGTCGCCCGGAGGTAAGGTCAAATCCACTAAAGCGCTCAACGGTTGCTTGATGTACCGGCGCCATCACCGGAAACGCAATCACCGAGAGCCAGTACGGAACGCGCCGACGCAGGGTCAGCTCAATAGTCCGTTCATCGGGCGTCTTGATGGCAACTACTTCGCGGGCTTTGGTCATGGCGGCTGACCACAACTCCTGCGCACGCGCTTCGGTGCGATCAGCGTCGGGCAGCTTGGCGTATTGGGCGAGTTGCGCGGCACGGAAATCCCACAGCGCTTGTGCACCCTCAATGTCCGCCACAAATCCCGCGTAATCCGAGGCGAAGTCCGGCAGCATGGCACGCTGCCACGCGGCAGCAAAGTCTTGCGCCTGCACCGCATCGCCGTTTGACCAGCGCGCGTCCGGACGCAGATGAAATGTCCAATGCAGCCCATCCGGCGATACGTCCCACCGCTCGGCAGCGCCAGGCTGCACGCCGCCGTGATCATCGTCGACCACTACGAGCGTCTCGTAAATGGTGCGCCCCAGGCGAATGTCCTGCTGCCAACTCATCTTCTGCGGGTCGAGGGTGAACGCGTCGTTCGACTGCACCATGGTGAAGTCTGCCCGCGGACCCGTGGCATCAAAGGATGCAACGGCCAACAGAATGATGGCTATCAGAATCACCGGTACGGCAAGCTTCATGGCTCTTGTATAGATCGGACACAGGCGGCAATGTGATGCAATCCGTAGACTTTCCCCCGTGCGCCCAGCCCTCTCCGTCCTGATGTTCGCCGCCGCGTGCCTGACCCTGGTGGGCTGCGCCGCCGATCCGGCACCGCCCGTGCTGGCGTTCCCGCGTGCGGATTACGAGCGCGTCTTTGACGCAGCAGTTGAAACCGCCCGCGTGTACCGATTTCGGCCAGTGATCACTGACCGAGAACTGGGCGTGATCGAAACCGATGCACGCACCGCCGGCTCCATGCTTGAGCCGTGGCGCACTGACAATGACGGCATTCAAGACATGATGGCGCACACGGTGAACTTTGAACGGCGCCGAGTGCGGTTCGAATTTGTCCCTGAGGCGTTCAGCACACCCGCGCCTGCTGCCGATGCCCGAGCGCAAGGCGCGGCCATTCCTGGCAGCGTTCGCGCGGAGGAACGCTTTGACCTGCTCACCACCAAGGGCACCATCGAACTGCGCGCGTGGGTGTACGTCGATCGTGGATTCCGACCGAACCAGCAAATCGGGCGTTGGACCAGCGGCCAAACCAATGTGTCCACCGACCCAACCATGACACAGGACCGCGAGGACGAATCCACCCGGATTCCCACCGAGTGGACCCCGATTGGCCGTGATGTCCCATATGAACAGCGACTGATGGTCAGTATCCGCGAGTTGCTGGCAACGCCGGCACCCGAGGCGAAAGCCGACAGCGCTGCAACCGCGCCCACCCCCGGCGCGGACACTCCGCATTGACACGGCTTTCGGACACGGGGTACCGTTCGCTGTTCAACCTGCTCGCCGTCCCGCCCGAAAGCACTCCAGCCGATGCTCCTGAATTCAGTGAAGTTCTCATCCTCCGCACGCATCGCAGCGATTGTCGGAGCGCTCACGTTGGTCGCCGCCACGTCGCCGGTCTTGGCGCAAGCCGACGCCATTCCGCCAGAACTTTTGAACGTGAAGCAGGCGCTCACCGCAGAGCAACGCAAGTCCGTGACCGAATTCGTCACCAAAGAGGTCGAGCGATTTGCCGAAGCTGACCCAGCAGGCGTGGTAGCTATCCGAACCAAGCTGGTTGACCAAATTCGGCAAACGACGGTGAGCCCAAACTTCCGCCGTGATTTCGGAATCGAATTCGTCAAGGGATTTGCAAAGTTTGCCGAAGGCACTGATTCGATGCGGGCCACCAACGCCTTCATCCTGGCGCGATTCGTCGGCACCGCCGAGAGCATCGACTTTCTGGTTGACAACCTCGATTCCGACAACCAACCAGAAGTTGCGATCCGCATCGCCGCGAGCGCGCAGTTGCCCAAGGCACTGAATGCGGCACCGCTCTCTCCGCCGCAGTTCGATGCGATCACCAAGCGGATTGCCGCCGTCCTCAAGAAGGAGCGCAATTGGGTGGTGGCTGCACACGAAGTGGAATCGATCACGCAGATGCTCCGCGAGGAAGCGCTGACTCCGCCGCAAGCGGAGGCCATTGCCATGAGCTTGGCTTCCACCATCAACGATCTGCAAACCCGCGTCGCTGCGGGTTCCGATCCGCAACTGATTAACGCCCTGCAGCGCGCGCTGCTCGCAGTGCGCAATCAGTTGTCGGGGATCGCTGGTTCGGCGCGAACCAAACTGCTCACGGCGATCGCGCCGTCCTTGGACGCCCTGGTGAAGATGAAGTCGACGCCACCGGCGGGGATTTCTGAGGCGAAACTTGACCTGACGTTCAAAGCGGTGGTCAATACTGCTGGACTGCTCCAGAAGGTCACCGCGAGCGGTGGGGCGTAAGGTTATTGGACTTGCGGGCCTGCTTTGGGTGTGATTTGGAGCCGATTCCGTCACAGAGCACTTTGAGGGCATTCGATTAATGCCGAATGCAGACAAAGTCCCTTGACTCGGGCGATCCTCCCCCCCACTATTGAGCGTACAGATGGTGAGATTCGCATGGAATCTCCGCCGGCATGCACTTCCGAGCCCCCACACTTTCTCGCTAGACCACACATGAAGATGCCAGCCCCTTTGCAACGCCACCCACGCGCACGAGTCACTCTGATTGTTGGCGTGAGTGCGATGTTTGCAGCAGGTGTCGCTAGCACGGTGGGTGCATTCATGGGCGGCCCGCCGGTGCAGACACAAATCCCAACGACCGCCGAGGATTTCCGGCAGCCCGGTACACAACCGAACGCCAACACCGATCAATTCACCGCGGTCATTTCCAGCACCAACTGCACCTTCTGCCACTCTGACTACAGCCCAACATTTGCGCCGTTTGATACGTGGGTCACCAGCATGATGGCGCAGTCGGCTCGCGATCCGGTGTGGCATGCCGCACTGGCCGTAGCAAACCAAGACGCCAACCTGTCCGGCGAATTCTGCATTCGATGCCATGCGCCCGGCGCGTGGCTCGGTGAACGAAGTGCCACGGGAACCACCGTGGAATTCACCAACGATGATTTCGACGGCATCAACTGCCACTTCTGCCATCGCGCTGTGAATCCAGAGCTCGGGAAGTTCAGTGCTGTCGGCTACCCCATTGCAGGTCAGGATCCAGATCCGGATCCTGAAGTGCTCTCACCACTCGCCGCAGCAGGCCTCATTCCGCAGGGTCACGGTAACGCCCGCTACATCATTGATCCGCGCGACGTGCGCCGCGGACCGTTCAGCGACGTCCCGATCAACTTCCACGGTTCATCATTCTGGGGCGAACCAGTGTGGCTGATCACCAGCCCGTTCCACTCCAAGAGTGAATTCTGCGGCACGTGCCACGATGTTTCCAATCCGGTGTTCACCAAGAACGCTGCCGGGCAGTACGACCTCAATGCACTGAACACTCAGCATCCAACGCAATTGCCTTCACAGATGTTCCCGGAGCAACGAACCTACAGCGAGTGGAAAAACAGCACGTTTGCCACCACCGGCGTTGAGTTTGCCGATGGTCGGTTTGGCGGAAGCCTCACTGGTCCGATGAAGTCGTGCCAAGACTGCCACATGCCTGACCAAGTCGGCGGCGGCTGCGTCTTCTGGGATACCGGCGACCCATTCTTCACACGCCAGAACATGCCCGCGCACTCCATGGCCGGCAGCAACACGTGGGTGATCGAAGCCGTTGCGTACCAAGCAGGCGGTGACGCGGAATCCATGGGGCTGACGCCAGAGCGGATTCAGAATTCCAAAGCGCGGACTGTGCAAATGCTCCGTGATGCCAGCGACCTGGCCTTGACGCAAGAGGGAAGCAACCTGAAAGTACGCGTCACTAACCAAGGCGGGCACAAGCTGCCAAGCGGTTATCCCGAGGGGCGCCGCATGTGGGTGAATGTCAAATTCCTCAATGCTGCCGGAGTGCTGGTGGCCGAACGCGGCGCCTATGACCTCAGCAGCGCCACGCTCATCACTGACGACACCAAGGTCTACGAAGCGCGCCACGGAACTACCCCGGAAGTGGCCGCCGCCGCGGGCATACCCGCTGGCGAGAATTTCCATCTGACCTTGGCGAACACCAAGTTCAAGGACAATCGAATCCCGCCGCGCGGATTCACCAACGCTGCGTTCGCTGCCGATGGCTGCGGACCAGTGAACTACACCTACGCTGACGGTCAATATTGGGACGACACCCTCTTTGCCATCCCAGCCGAAGCAACCCAGGCCGTAGTGACACTGAACTACCAGACTTCAAGCCGCGAGTACATGGAGTTCCTCCGTGATACCAACACCACCGATACCACCGGTCAGACTGCGTTCGACCTGTGGACGATGTTTGGCAAGAGCGCGCCGGTTGATATGGACACTGCCGCATTGACCTTGGTGGCCGCAAATCCGGCTGACCTGAACGGCGATGGCTTCGTGAACGGCGCAGACCTTGGCATCCTGCTGGGCGGCTGGGGTCAACCCGGGCCTACCGACCTCAATCATGATGGAACTACCAACGGTGCGGACCTTGGCGTGATGCTCGGCAGTTGGGGCTGATCTCTAAGATCCACGCATGTCTGTGACACGCTGGGTCTCCGATCTTGGCCCCACCAATCCCATCATTCTGCGCATCGTCGCCAACGGTTCGCGCCGGACGCGTCATCTGTGGATTCGGAGCGGCTTCCTTGCGCTGCTGATGGTGGCACTGCTCTTTGGAATGGTTGGACAGACCTCGTCGCTGCGTGAACTTGCGCAGCGCGGCGCCACGGCGTTCACCATGCTCTCCTTTGCCGAAGTGGCACTGATTTGCGTGCTCACTCCGCTCTTCATGGCGGGCGCCATTGCACAAGAGGCAAACCCACGCACGTGGGAAATCATGTTGGTGACGCCGCTTAACCGCGTGCAAATTGTGATTGGCAACTTGATGGGGCGCCTGTTCTTTGTACTGGCGCTACTCATCGCCGCGCTTCCACTGATGATGAGCACGCAGTTCTTTGGTGGCGTTCCACCAACGGCGGTGTGGGGCAGTTTCATGATCAGTGCCAGCACCGCGGTGGTTGTGGGCGCAGTCGCAGTCGCGCTCAGCATTACCCGCAGTGCGGGCAAGCGCAGTGTGTTTGTCTTCTATAGCACCGTAGTCATCTATCTGTTTGCAACATGGGCGGCAGACAGCGCACTGCGTGTCGCCACCAGCGCCGGAAGCGCCACCCAATCAACCACGGTCTTTACGCCAATCAATCCATTTCTAGCCATGGAATCGCTGCTGTTGCCAGCCACCTATGCGCCGATGTCGCTGGAGCAGCCTGGCTGGATTGCCCAAGCATGGATGATGCATCCGGCACGGAGCTACTGCATAGTCACGCTGGCGCTGTCATTGATGCTGATGATCATGAGCACGTTTGCAGTGCGAGCACTGGGGGCACGGACCGTTCGTACGCCGTGGTGGCGACGCTGGATGCAGAAGCCCGCGGCGGACGGGCGCGAGTCGATGCGCGTTGGCCACAACCCAATCGCGTGGCGCGAAAGCCAATTGCGCGGCACCAGCTTGGCTGCACTGACTGGCCGCTGGGGCTTTGTGGGAGTGGGCATTCTGGGCGGACTGTTGCTGCCCGTCTTGCATCGCACTGGCGCACTATCAATGGACGGCTTCCGACTGGCATTGCAAACCGTGGTTGCTGCGGAGTCGGTGGTGATCGTGCTGACTGCACTCAATATGAGTGCCACCGCGGTCAGCCGCGAGCGCGAAGATGGATCACTTGACATCATCTTGACGACGCCAATTCAGCCTGGGCCCTACATCGCCGGAAAGTTGCGCGGCATCATCCAATTCTTGGCGCCGATGTTGATGGTGCCGACCGTGACGCTGGCCGCATCGGCGGTCTATGTGCTTGCCAACGGCATGGGCGTCGCGGGCGGAACATCGGTGAGCGTTGCATCAGGCACTGCGACGCTGGTGATTCCTGCCATGCTCCCGGAGGGGGCGCTTGAGTACCCACTGGGAATGTTGGCATTCACATCGTTCGCAGTGATGATCGGGTTGCAGTGGTCGATCAAGAGCAAAGGAACCATTGGCAGCGCAGTGGGCGCCGTCTTTGCCACTGGCGTGGCCGGTCTGGTCCTTGGTCTGTGCGGCATGGCGGCGGGTCGGAGCATCCCGGCCATCGGCGCGTTTATGAACGCATTGACCCCGATCAACTTGGTGGCAGCCATTGTCACCCCAGAAGCGGTCGCCGATGAGGTCCTGCAACAGGGCGTGGCGACCTACCGAATTTTCCTTGCTGCCGGGGCGGTAACCGCCGGCGCGCTTGGGGTTGGCGTGGTCTGGGCGATGCACTCCGCGATGAAGAAGACCTTTATGTTCACTGTCCGGAAACTCGCCGGCACTGCGTGATGCCACTTGTGATGTAGGGCATTCGCACTACACTTCCATCTTCCACCCGACCGCTCTGCGGCGGGTTTCAACGGACGGAGTGCGGCTCACCAGCCGTTCCGACCGACCATCCGACGAGTGCTTGCGGACAGATCCGAAGTGCTCGAAGGCAACCGACCACGGCATGGGCCGCGGATCTGGTTGATAGATTCGACCGTGTATTAAGACCCTCTCGCCTGTTCAATGCAGTACAGCAACCATCGCGTGGAATTTCTGTTCACTATGAGCGAATACCGAACGAGCCCTTGCTGAATCTTTACTGAACACCGCTCGCCACATGCCTCGGCAGGTGGCACGGTTGGGACTTGATTCATCGTCAATCGTTGGTCGACTGCAGTTTCTCTGCAGGTCGGAATGTCTACTTGCGTCGTACCTCGTTGCATTCGCCGAGGAGGCGCTGTCATGCAGATCGAAGTTTGGCTGTTCATCCTGATCGTCCTTGCCGCGCCTGTCTTCGGTGCCGGCGTGATGTGGACCTTAGTAAAGCACTTCTCCACCCGATCCATCGCGCGAGCCACCAAGGAAGCGGAGAGCGTGGTTGCAGCGGCCCGAGCGCAAGCCGAAGCCCGCAGCAAGACCATTGAGTTGCAGGCCGAGAAGGCCGCCACCGAGCGCCGCCATGCACTCGACCGCGAGATGCAATCCGCCTTGGCGGATGTCAAGGCGTCGCAGACCCGGGCGGAAAAGCGCGAAGAAACGCTGGACCGCAAGTTGGAGCAGATTGGGCAGCGCGAGCAAAAGCTGGAATCCCGCGAGCAGCGCATCGCTGACTTGGAGAAGCGAACCACTGAATTGCAAGCGAATCTGGAAACCGAGCGCGCCGCGATTCGTGAGCAAATCGAGAAGGTCGCTGGCATGACCATGGACGAAGCGCGCGAGTTGTACATGGCCGAAGTGCGCCGCCACGCTGACCATGACGCTGCGGTGCTCGCTCAGAAAATCGTCGAAGAAGCAGAACGCGACGCGCGCGACAAGGCGCGACAGATCACCTTGTTGGCCATCCAACGCTATGCAGCGGAGAACGCCACCGAGACCACGGTTCGCACCGTGAAGATCCCCAGCGACGACGTGAAGGGTCGAATCATTGGTCGTGAAGGCCGCAACATCCGAACCATCGAGCGCGCCACGGGTGCAGACATTCTGGTGGATGACACCCCTGGAGTGATCAGCGTGAGTTGCTTCGATAAGGTGCGCCAGGCAATTGCTGCAGAGACGCTGCAACGACTGGTGGCTGATGGTCGCATTCATCCAACGCGCATCGAAGAACTGGTTGCGCAGGTCACCCGCGATATCAATGAGCGCATTCAGAAGGACGGGCAGGCAGCCGTCTTGGAAACGAACCTACGCGGCATGCACCCCAAGGTGATCGAAGCGATGGGCAAGTTGGCATTTCGCACCAGCTATGGCCAGAACGTGTTGCGCCACTCGGTGGAAGTTGCGTTCTTGTGCCAGATGATCGCTGACGAGCTGGGACTTGATGGAACGATCGCGCGCCGCGCGGGTTTCCTGCATGACATCGGCAAGGCGATGGACCATGAGATGGAAGGCGGACACCCAGCCATTGGCGTGGAATTCCTACGAAAGCACGGCGAAAAGAGCGAAGCGGTACTGAACGCCGTCGGTGGTCACCACGCGGACATTCCAGCAACCACGCCGTACACACCGATTGTGATGGCCGCGGATGCCATCAGTAGTGCGCGCCCCGGAGCGCGCCGCGAGAGTATGGAGCTCTACGTCAAGCGCCTGCAGCAATTGGAAGCACTGGCACGCGAGCATGACTTTGTTGATGAGGCGTATGCCATTCAAGCGGGCCGCGAGGTTCGCGTGGTGGTCGACGCCAAGAAGGCTGATGACGCGTACGCATTCCGCATTGCGCAAGAGATTGCCAAGCGTGTTGAAGAAGAGATGACATTCCCTGGTGAAATCAAGGTGACGGTGTTGCGCGAGGTTCGCGCCGAGGCGACTGCGCGCTGACATGCCGCAGACGCTGACCGAGATCAAAGAAGAGTTGGCCGCGCGTGGTATTCGGCCAAAGCACACGCTTGGGCAGAACTTTCTGCACGATCACAACCAACTGCGAAAGCTAGTGGCCGCGGCGGCATTGCCAGCGGGTGCGCTTGTCTTAGAAGTTGGTCCCGGGACCGGCACGCTCACCGAGACGCTGCTTGACGCTGGATGCGAAGTCATCGCCTGCGAACTTGACCGCGATATGGCCGCCATCGTGCGAACGCGCAACGCGCACCGCATGGGCGCAGGGGTCGGCTGCTTGACGTTGGTGGAGGCCGACTGTCTCGACGGGAAACACGCTATTTCCAGGCACATTCTGCAGGCACTGGCGGGTCGTCCATTCACGCTGGTTGCCAATCTTCCGTACCAAGCTGCCACGCCACTGATTGCAACACTGCTCGAACGCCACCCAGAATGCCGCGGCCAGTTCGTGACGATCCAACGCGAAGTTGGCGATCGTCTCATGGCCAAAGCCGGCAGCGACGCCTACGGACCGATCAGCGTAATGATGGAGTTGCTTGCAGACGTCGAGCAAATCGCCGTTCTCTCGCCCGGTTGTTTCTGGCCAGCACCGAAAGTAACGAGCGCCATGCTCGCCATCCGCCCACGCGCCGGAGAGCGACCATGCAACCCATGGGAGCCGTTCACCGAGTTCGTACAGCGCGTCTTCGGCAAACGGCGCAAACAGCTCGGAGCGATTCTCAACCGCGAATCCGTAGCAGCAGCTGGCTTCGACCCGATGCGCCGCCCCGAGACGTTGACCCCCGCCGAGTGGCTCACTCTGTTCGCAGCACAGCGATAAATAGGTGCCGTTCACCCCTGTCCCCATTTTCGGGGCGCGGGTGCAGTGAGTTGAGACGTCCACCGCCCCCTCCGTTGCGCGCGGGACCCTCGGACGCGGACGGCTGCGCTCCACAAGGTTCCGCTTAGCCTCGGGCGAATCTGTTCGTCCGGTTGGCACCCACGGGGCGTACATCCAACTGCCGGACTTCTCAGTTTCACACGCCGCTTACCGAGGATCCCGTGCTCACTGCGGGAGCTCGAACATGGAAGGCACTTTGACAACCAGGGTTTGGAACCCGTTCCCCTGGCCGCGGGCGCCGGAGAGGACTGGGCCGCGCTCAGCGGCCGTCCTCGTAAGGCGAGTGCGGGCCAGTACGAGGGCGTGATGCAACAACGCCGGCCAGCACGCAAGCGCCATGCCACAACGCGCCCCACTATGACTTCGTCTCACCTGATCAAGCCTGCAATCCGCTGGCGTTCAGCGCGCGGCTACTTTTCCGCTGGCCTTTGCGCGCTTCTCTTGTACCTGGTCGTACGGAACTCCAAGGTACTCAAGCGTCTCCGTCACAACATCGCGCACCACCGGCGCTGCGAGAAGTCCGCCGAAGTGCCCCTTCTTCTTGTCCGGATCGTCAATCACACACAGCACTACCAACCGCGACTTCTCCAGCGGCGCTGCAGCAATGAAACTGGCCGTATAGCGACTGCGGTCATAGCCCTTCACTCCAGGTATGGACAATTCCGCCGTACCAGTCTTCCCGTACATGCGGTACTTGTCACTCTGAGCTTTGCGACCCGTGCCCTCCTCAACAACGCTCGACATGGCATCCTTCGCCTCTACCAGCACGTTCGGGTCGATGACACGCTTGGAACCAGGAAGCCAATCGTCGCTGGCCGTCGTGCCGCGTGGTAAGACCAACCGTGGTGCCACCATGCTGCCGTCCGCTCGAGCGAATGCGCTGAACGCACGGACCATCTGAATCGGCGTTACCGCAATTTCATGGCCGAACGCGACTGATGACTGCGTGTAGCCGGACCAACGTGATGGCGGCGTAACGATGCCTGCACTCTCGCCGGGGATACCGATGGCAACTTTGGTGCCGAATCCGAAGTCACGGACCATCTCCTGCATCTGGGCGTGGCTCATGCGAAGCCCAACGGTCACCATGCCCGTATTCACACTGTGAACGAGCACATCTTTCCATGAATATGACTTGTATGGATCTCCCGCCGCATTGTGGATGACACGTCCAAAGGGAGTGACCACCGGCGATCCAACTGGCATCTGGATGATGTCGGTGGGCTTGGCATAGCCAAGCTGCGTGGCCCGCGCCCACACGAAACTCTTCATCGTTGAGCCGGGCTCATACGGGTCAGTGAAGTTGCGATTGCGGCCCAATGATGGATGAATCTTGCGTGATGGATCGTGGGTGGCTTCTTTCCAACCCGGGCGATCCTGCAGGAAGTCAGCCATGGCCAGGATGTCGCCGTTGCAGGAGTCAAGCACAATGACCCGCCCACCGCCCGCGTTGAATTCCTTGACGGCTCGGTCAAGGTGCCGTTCGGCGATTTCTTGCACCGCCAAGTCAATGGAGAGACGAACATCTTGTCCGTCATCACCGGGGACGTAATCATCACGGTTGATCCACAGGGTGCGACCAAATGCGTCGCGCAACGCTTTCACATGTCCATCAACTGGCGCTAACTCTTTGTTGAAGGAGAATTCCACGCCTGCTTGGCCGGTGTGCTCGAATCCGACTTTGCCAATCAACTGATTGGCAAGTGGACCGGATGGATAGTTGCGCACCAATTTGGTCTCAAGCCCCACGCCGTCAATATCGAGGTGCCGCAGCGCGTCAACCTGTGCTTCGTCAATCTCTTGAGCGAGTACCACGTAGCGGCGCTCGGCATTTTTCTTCAGGAGCTCGTCGATCGCCTGTGGCGCCAGACGTAGGACTGGAGCGAGCGCAATGGCCGCGTCACGGAACGGGTCACATTCAGCGACCGCATTCTGATCGGTCTTCGAGGCCTTCTTCGCCTTATCCCAACCACTTTCGTAGATGAACGCTGGATCACAATACAGCTTGTATCCAACCAAACTCATAGCGAGTGGGCGACCGCGCTGATCGAGCACTTCGCCGCGCTGCGCAAGTTCCTTGCGTTCGCTGGTACGACGTCCGGCGGCACGATCAAGCTCCGCAGGTGGCAGCAATTTCAATTGTGTCACGCGCGCAACGGTCAACGTGAGCGCGATGGCAGTACAAGTGACCAGCACCTTGGCCCAACGGCGCGTACGCAATGATTGTTCAGCACTCGCGATGGATGCAGCGTCGGACTCAATCTTCGGAGTGCTTTCAGCGTTCACGCGTGCCTGCCTTCGCTTTTCCAGTAGTGGATGACTTGGAGCCACGCGTCTTCTTTGCAGCAGCCGCCTTCGGTGCGACTTCTGAACTCACCACTTTGGCCACTACTTGCCCACCAAGCGCGCCCTCGGCAGACGTGGAAGCCAGCACTGTGGATTCGCCGGCAGGAATCAATTCCCACTTCAATTTGCTGGCGTAGGTGCGTATGTCAGCGGGGTCGCTCCGACTTGCAACATCCGCTCGCATGCGCCACTGCGCGCGTTCTTGTTCCACGATCCGATTGTGCGCTCGGGAAATCTCATTGGAGACCTCGTAGCGTTGCTGACGGAGTGCGAGCAGGCCAAGGCCCATCGCGCCGAGGGCAATCATGATGAGAAAGAGCTTGGAAAAGAGGCGCATGGCGGGTAGTACTCAGGGAGGCCATCAATCCATCAACTCATCAACCCTTGGTCGGAATCTTCAGAGTCTGTCCTGGCTTGAGGTCGGCAGGATCCTTGATGCCATTGAACCTGAGAAGGTCGGCAACCTTGACACCCTGCTTGCGACCGATACCGTACAAAGTGTCGCCCTTCTGAATCTTGTAAGTCGCGGCAACCCGAGGAGCGACTGTTGCTTTTGGGGTGACCTGCGCCACTGCGCCATCAACAACCGTTCGCGCAGTCGCACCAGGCTTCAGCACTTCGATGGAAGGAATGCGAAGGTCAGAGTTGAGCGCCAGCTTGGCAGCGTCCGGAGCAACCGCCTTGTTGTATTCCTGAAGCTTGTTGGCGAGCGAGCCGTCGCCGTACTCGCGGGCAGCGATCGACCAGTAGGTCTCGCCCTTTTGAACCTTGTGGAAACGCACGGGCGTGCCGTCGGCCTTGGCGACTTCGATGGCGAGCGGAGCCGGGTCGACAGCGAGTTGTTCGCCGGTGTTCAGGTCGGCTGCATCAGGCAGCGCGCTGGCGCCGTCCTTGGCAAGATCCACGCCGCCGCCTTGGGCAACCAGCGCGTCCGTACTGAAGGCGTCAAGCTGAATGGTCTCGACCGCGGCCGCATCCTCTACCTGCGCGACAGTTGCCGGATCAAAGCGCTGCGCCGAGAAATGGTCGGAGACCAGAATCCCGACAAAGAGCATGAGTCCGAAACCAATGACGAGGGCCAGCTTGTTCTCACGAGTCATGACGTACCTTTTTGGCTGAATGAAGCCGAAATCCGTTGCGGCAATGCATGCCACCCGATGGCTGCACGCCATCGAGTTCATCGGCAGGGAAAGCGGAAATCCATCAGCGCACGACGCCGATTTCGGAAGCAAATTCAAAGACGCGCAACTTGGCGCTCCGGGCGCGCGGATTGGCGCGCAACTCGGCATCGGATGCCTCGACCGGCTTTCGGGTGACACGCTGGCCAAGCCCGGCGGTCTCCCACTCCACGAACGCGTGTTTCACCAGCCGGTCTTCCAGGCTGTGGAACGAAATCACCCCAAGACGGGCCTTGGGGTTGAGCCAGGTGGTGCTGGGAAACTTGCTTGCGGTCGCTCGAAATGCCTCAAGAAGGCCCCGTAAAGCCCCCAATTCGTCGTTGACCATGATGCGGAGCGCCATGAAGGTCCGCGTGGCGGGGTGCATGCGGCTCTCGCGCGCCTTGGGCCCATAGGCGGCACTCACGGCGATGGCCAGTTCGTGGGTGGTTCGAAACGGCGCCCTGCTCCGGCGTTCCACAATGGTCCGCGCAATTCTCCGGGCAAACGGATCCTCGCCCAGTTGGAATATCGCGTCAGCGAGGGCCGATTCAGACATCCGGGCCAGCAGATCGGCCGCCGTCTCGCCGCGGGAGAGATCAAGCCGCATGTCGAGCGCGCCATCGTTCTGAAAGCTGAAGCCACGCGAAGGGTCATCCATCTGCGAACTGGCAAACCCCAAGTCCGCCAGGACGCGATCGGCAGCCCATCCGGCCGCCAGCATGGCTCGGTCCGCGTTGGCAAACGAGCCGTGCATCGATCGAACCTCCGCCCCGGCGAGGCCCCGAACCCGGGCCTCGGCAAAGGCGAGATTCCCGGCGTCCAAGTCGCACAACATGATTCGACCGCCAGCGCCGGCTGCCCGCGCCAGGGCCTCGGCGTGACCACCTCGTCCGGCAGTCAAGTCGAGCACCGTGCCGCCCGGGGGCGGACCAAGCAACTCACTGATCGATTCAAGTAAGACCGGAAGATGGCCCGCGGGGCTACTCATGTGCGGCGCTTGGCGCCATCGGCCGCCAATGAGCGCGGCACTCGGCGCCCACCCGTTGGCGTTGCACCGGAACCGCGCGTTGCCACGGCGAGCAACACAATGAATACGCCCACCAGGAACAAGAACGGCCACAACAATCGACCGCCATGACCAAGTACGTACAGACCGGTGGCGGTACCAATGAGTACGAGTCCAAACTCCATGCCATACAGAGCGCACACCGCCTTGCGAACCGAATCTCCACACGCGCGCTTCACGCGGTGATGTAAGTGGTTGGCATCAGGCGTAGAGAACGGAACGCCAGCACGCCGACGCCGAATCATGGCGAGTGCCGTATCCAGAATTGGTAGGCCGAACATCGCCAGGCCGCACATGACCAGCAACGTGGAATGACCTTCGTAACCAGCATCGGGACGCAACGGCACCGCCGGGGGCATGCCAGGCAAGGTCGGCACGCTGTCTGCAACAGCGCGCACGACCAGCGGGCAGCTGAACGGCTGCAGATTTGCAAAGGTCATGATGATGGTGACGGAAAGGAAGCCGATCAGCAGGCTGCCAGCGTCACCAAGGAAAATGGTGGCGGGATTGAAGTTGTAAACCAAGAAACCCAAACACGCGCCCATGAGACTCAAGCACAACACCACACGCGCGCCAGCCATGGACCGTGTGAGTTCGCCAATATTCGAAAGGTCGGGCGGCAATGCGTACACAATCAACAGTGACAACGCCAGCAGCCCAAGACACATGACCACGGTGATGCCAGAAAGAAGTCCATCCAGACCATCCAGCAAATTAGCGGCGTTACTGCCACCAAGGACGAACGCCGCCACCAGCGCGGTTCCGACCCAATAGAAGATCGTGGCATTCTGAATGGCAAATCCGCCCATATCAATCAACGTTGCATCGGGGCTGCCAATGATTGGGGACAGCAACCCGGTCGCCACGTTGATTCCAATGTCATCAATCGCCAATGCCGCAGCGGCCACCAACTGGCCGGCGATCTTCAAGCGAGCATCAAACTTCCAGATGTCGTCTGCCAAGCCGGTGAAGGTAATGGCAATCATTCCAAGCACCACCGAGAACGGCACGGGTGGAAGCGACAACAGATCTCCGCCTGAAAACAGCGCGCTGACAATTATTCCCACAAAGACGCCAATGAAGACACCAACGCCTCCCAGGTACGCCACGGTTCTCCCGTGCAGTTTGCGCACCTGATCCGGCGCGTCCACTACGCCCGTCTTGTGCGCAACCCAGCGCGCAATTGGAACGGCCACCACTGTTGCCCCAAAGCTCGCGAGCAATGCAGGCAGCGAATTCATCAACAGCGAGATCACGCCATCAAGACGCGCTTCTGTTGTCATCGAGACGCAATTCATGCTGCTGCCTCCGGAGCGCGGGCATGCTCAGTAATGAGATCATGAATGGTGCGTTCCAGTGCAATGTGCGCTTCAAAGCCAATAGCGGCTCGAAGGCGAGTGATATCTGGAACGCGAATGGCAAGGTCTTCAAATGCAGCTCCGAACACTTCCGAGTACGGAATGTGTTCGATCGTTGACGCAGAACCGGTGACGCGAATCACTAGTTGCGCCAGATCTTCCACCGTGATCGGGCGATCTCCACCCACATTGAAGACTCGACCGTGGCACTCCGCGCGATTGAGAAGCTTTGGTAGCGCCGCAGCAACGTCGCGCACATCACAGAAGCAGCGCACTTGTTGCCCGGTCCCGTGCACCTGAATGGGTTGCCCCGCCACCGCGGCTGCCACAAATCGCGGCAGAACCATGCCGTAGCGACCGCGCTGTCTGGGGCCAACGGTATTGAAGAAGCGCGCAATCACTACCGGAAGCCCATCACGTTGCGCGTGGGCGAGAGCCAGCTGCTCATCAATCGCCTTGGAGAGACCATACGACCACCGGGAAACCGTTGGACCACCAAAGACAAGGTCATCATCTTCCTGAAACGGCGTACGTATGCCCTTTCCGTACACCTCGCTGGAACTCGCAAAGAGCAGTGGCGTACGTGTGCGTGCTGCAAATGACAGAATGGCCGCCGTTTCAAAGATGTTGGTCTCTGCCGCTCGCGCGGGATCTTCCACCACGAGCCGCACGCCAACCGCTGCGGCGAGGTGATAGATGGCATCAAAGTGGCGCGCTGCGAACAACGGCAGCGCCGCGGACACAGTCGATTCAATCAGTTCAATCTTGATACCACCCATGGCGTGCGCGGCATGCAAGTTGGAGTGTCGACCGGTCGAAAGGTCGTCAACCACTGTGACGTGCCCGCCCGAGGCGAGGAGCGTCTCACAGAGGTGCGAGCCGATAAAGCCCGCACCACCTGTGACTAGGAAGCGCCGCCCCGTTTGAGTTGCGCTCATAGTCCATGCCCCGCTTTCGGGCGTGAATGGGTCAGGACTTGGCCTCCGTGGAGGCTGGCTGCGCAGACACTGGCTTCGCGTACTCGGCCATCAATTCAGCGTTCTTCTTGAAGTAGCCACCGATCGTGTGTTCTGGGCGCATCAATACGGTGCCCATCAAGACGGCGTGCGTCTCCTGCAACTGGTAGATGAACTTGGAAACCAGCCCACGCTGATCCTGCATCGCGCGCACCACCAAGATGGCCGAGTCACAGCAATCCGCAACTACCAGCGATTCGCCGGCAACCAAGGTCGGCGGAAGATCAACCACCACCACCTGGTACTTCTCGCGGAGTCGCGCCACCAACCGGCGCATCTCATCCGTAGTCAGGCGTTCATACACGCGAATGTCTGGTGTTCCAGGTCCGTAGATGGCAATTCCGTGCGACATGTGTGGCTCGACGGTCTTACCAGCGAGCATGTCGCTGAGGCCCGGGGCATCGGGGTCAACACCGAAGATCGAAGCGACGCGTGGTCGGCGCAGGTTGGCATCAACAATCGCCACCGTTCGACCGGCCGCGTGCAAACTCAATGCTAGATTCACCGCGGTGGTGGTGGCGCCGCCAGCAGGATGCGGGGTCATGACCGCTATCGAACGGAGTCCGCTGGCGTCCATGGACTTTCGAACCGCTGACGCGAACTGGCGGAACATCTCGGCGGTGGTGGAACCAGGAAGTTCCGTCACCACCAGTTCCGCTGCCTTTGGACTGGCCGGATCATCACTGATGTCAGGGATGACACCAAGAAGCCGGGCGCCGCCAATACCAGCGATGTCACTGGGCTGCTTCACGCGCTGATCAAGGAACTCGCGCAGGAAGAGAATGCCTGCTACTACCAATAGCACCATCACTGCGCCGCCGGGCACCATGAACTTCAGCTGCGGAAAGTCAAGCTCTTTGGGTGTACTCGCGCGCTGCACCAATCGGACGCGGCGTGCATCTTCACGGGCCTGCAGCAAGTCCAACTGTGAAATCAGGTCCTGCAAGTCATTGCGTTCCAGTTCCTTCTGAACAAGCTGCTCCTTCAACGCATCCAGTGCACTGATCTGCGCGGTGAGTTCCTGAAGGCGCTTCTGCCCTGTGGTCAAGTCGAGTGTCTGCTTCTCTACCAGCGAGTTCAAGCCAACCACGCGCTGCGCGAAGTTAATCTTGTCCGCCAACAAGTTGCGGGACATTGATTCATTCATCGCCGCTGAAAGCCGCGCGCGCCCGGAAGCCTCGCGCTGCATGAGGTCTTTGACTTGCTGATGGTCTTCGCCAAATCGCTCGCGCGAAGCAAGCAAGGCAACCTGCAACTGTTGCAGGTCGCGCTCCAGCGCACGGATTGACTGGTCTTCCAGTGCATTGCGACGGTCTTCATCCTCAAAGCGCTGATCAGTAATCTTTCGATCAATGGAATCAAGCCGCGCTTGCGCCAAGGTCAGATCACGGATCGTGTCGTCGCGCAGGCGCGCTAGATTTTCTGTGGAGCGCTGATCGGCAAGGTCTGATTCGCGCCCCGCAGTGATGCCGTTCTTGCGGATGAAGTCTTGGATTTCTGCCTTGAGCGTACGGATCTGCTCTTCAACGCCGGCCCGCTTGCTTTCAAACTGCGCCTTACTGCGTGCCGACCGCTCATTCTCTTCATTCTCGCGCATGGACATGTACGTGTCCGCCACACGATTCATCACCACCGGAACGTCACTCTTGTCCCAGGTACGCCACGTCACTGTAAAGAGCTGCGTACCACGGCGGTGACCAACCCGCAGGGTGTCTTCCAGTTGCTTCACGCGATCATCAACGGTGTCGTAGTACTGACCCCACTTGGTGGTAGCAATGTCGGGCGCCTTCATCGCGGTTTCAAGTACCGACTTGGATGTCATCTTCTGTGACTCAGTCTGGCCGAGTCGGGCGATTGCCTCATCCTGGACAATTTCACGGGTCACTGCGTCCTTAGCGCCGGTCACTTCTGGCCGAATCTCAAAGAGAACAGTGCCGCCCCATAGTGGATATAGGAACAAGCATGTGAAGTGCGCGATCACACCGAGCACGAGGCCTGCGCCAGCAGAGCCCGCCAGCAGCCATGCATGCTGACGCAGCACGCGCACCGGGTCGATGGTTGGTGCTTGTTGTCTTCCACCACGCGGGGCACCGCCAGATGCAGCTGGTCGCGGGGCGGCGGCGGGTGGAGTCGATGATGGATTCGCAGCGGTCATAGTGTTTCCTAGGGATGGTTCCCGAGCGTCAACTGTCTTGGGGGCCTCGTTGCCCCATTGCCGTCACTTACCTTTGAGCGTTTCTGCAAACGCTTCAATGTCCTTGGTGCTATCTGGATCCGCCGGACGTGCCCGTGCACGATCGAGGATCTGCCGAGCGTCACCGATGTTCCCCTGCGCCGCACGAACCTGCGCAAGGTGCAGCAATCCTGAAGTGGTGGGCGACGCGGCAACTGACTTATTCAACGCATCCTCAGCGTCTGCTAGGCGCCCCATTTGCAAGAGCACAAATCCCAGCGTGTCCAAGTAGTCAGGCTGCGCGGGAGCCAAGAGCACCGCACGCGATGCCAACTCAAATGCGCGCGGGTAGTCCTTGCGAACCTTGGTGAGCAAGTATGCAGCGTTGTTGAGAGCGGCTGGATTGTTGTTGGAAAGTTGGGCTGCGCGCACAAATGCCGTGCACGCACCATCAAGGTCTCCCTTGCCATACAGCACCGCACCGCGGGTGAGCGCGACTGCAGACTCAACGCTTGGCGGTACCGATTTGGCATCGGCAGCAACGCGTGCATCAACCTTCGAACACCACTCCAGCGCCTTGTCGGCACCGGTTGGTCCGCTACGGCTCCAGGCGTCAGCGAGGATTGCTTCTTCCACCAATGTTGGCGCCGCTCCACCCTGCATCAGGAAAGTTTCAAAGTCAGCGGTCTTGTCGGCAGCAAACATTTCGCGCAGGACCATGACCGTGCGCTCGGTGGTGCCGATCGCATTTTCCGGCGCAATGCGCGCAGCGGCTAATGCCTCGCGCCCAGCAATCAGACCTTCGTCCCGGCGACCACTCTTGGCCAACGCCGCAGCGGATACCGCTCGCAATACCGTTGAACGAGCGGCGAGGTCACTTGCACCACGCAACAGGTTGAGCGTACCGGCGGCATCACCAGCACCGAGACGTGCCAGCGCGGACTTCTCAAGATAAACCATTGACTTCGGATCAAGGGTGAATGCGCGTTCAAACTCACGCACCGCACCGGTCGAGTCATTGGTGCGCTGAAGCAAATCGCCCAGTCGCTCCGCCCACACCGGGTCTTGCGGACGAAGGTCAACACCGGCTCGAGCCACCTCAATGGCGCGCGGTACGTTGCCAGTGGCAATCTGCATGTCAATCAAGCGGATCCGCGCCTCGTCACTGGCTGGCTGCGCTTGCAAGAATCGTTCCAAGATGCCGATGGCGGCCTTGATGTCGCGCTTGTCGAGTGACAAATCTGCACGCAAGGAAACCATTGGCCAATACATGGCATTGCGCGCGAGCAGTCGATCCGCTTCGGCAATGGCCGTATCAAGCTTGGCCGGGTCTTGCTGCGCAATCGACATACCGCGCAGCAACTGGACTCGACGCAACGGTGCAAAGAGGTCTGCAGGTGCCACCGTCTCCGCGCGACTCAGCGCAGCGAGTGACTCCACAATCTTGGCCTTTGATTCTTCCAACTTGTCGGCGTTGCGTAGGTCGTCCGCCTGGCCGGCAGCGACTCCGGAAACAAGCATTTCAAACTGACGCTGCAACTCTGAATTGGTGGAAGCACTCAGCAGCGGTCGAATCCGAGCCAGAGTCGCCTCTGCTTCGGCATAGTTACGTGCCACAATGTGCAAGTCAGCAAGTCGAAGCAATGCAGGAAGCTGTGGGGAATCACCCATGACTGCGGTGAGCAATTCGATGGCACGCTTGGTGTTGCCACGGCGCGACTCCACTTCAACAAGCGCTGCGTCTACTTCGCGCTTCTTAGGATCCTGTAGGGCAGTTGCCTTGGAGAACGCGGCGTCGGCACCAGCAATATCGCCGTTGCCTTCCAGGTACGCGCCTTGCTCGAGATACATCAAGGCAGTTACCTTGTTTTCTGTCTCGGCCCGTGAAATCACATCCTGGAGGGCCTTGGTGCCCTGCGGAAGCTTGCCGTTTTCACGCATCACCGATGCCTTGCGCCCAGCAAACCGAACATCGAGTGGCGCAACCTTCATGGCCGCGTCATACAGCTGTTCAGCCAGCGCAATGTTCATGACGCTCGCGTCTTCAAGCAAGCGACGCTGTTCATCCGGTGGAATCGTTGACCAACCGCGCGCGTCATAGCGAGGACGACCCTGTGCATCACGCACCGAACCGAAGTCCGCAGGCATGTATAAGAGTGCGTACAGGTCGCCGATGTTCTCACGATTGGTTGAGTCCATTTGCAAGATGCGCTGCCGGTGCTCAATGGCCTTGGCGCGGCTTCCATAAACCGCTTCATACTGCGCAGCGGTGGTTAGCGTTTCCAGGTCATTCTGGTTTGCTGCAATGGCACTGCGCAGTATTTCCAGTGCCGTACGCCCCTGCCCAGATCGACCCAAGGAGCGGGCATAACCGCGCACATTGGCCAGATCATTCGGACGGCGGTCGTAGGCTTCCTTCCACAATGCCAGCGCTGCTGGCTCGTTACCAACGCGCTCCTGGATCAGTGCAAGCTGCGCTGCCACTGGAGCCTGATTGCTACCTGCCTGCCGTGCTTTCTCCAGAACAGAAATTGCCTCGGCAGTGCGACCTTGATAATCAAGCAGACGGGCGCGGAGAATCACCTCAAGGATTGGCGACGAAGACGTCAACTTTGCCGCTGCGGCCAGGTGCAGTTCCGCAGCCGGAATGTCACCGCGAGACAGCGCGTCCATGAAGGCCAATTCGGTACTTGATGCATCGCCTGCGCCACTCGCCACCACTTGCTTCTCTGCCTCCGGAAGCACGTCATTGATCTTCTTCAGGAATTCCTCGCTGCGTGCAAGGTCAGGCGAATTAGAGCGGCGCAGTTCACCAATCTGCCGCTCCAGGTCCGTACGCAAAGCACGCAAGGCGCGCACTCGCTCATTATTTCGTTGCGCTGGATCAGTGACGACTCGCGCAATCATCATGTCGATTCGCTCCACTGGATCTTCAGTGGCCAGCAGGGCTTCGTTACGAGCGAGGTCAGGATTGCCGGGGTACTTCTCGAGCGCTGCACGCAAGAACACTAACGCCGCGGCCTTGTCGCCTGACTCCTGCTCAACCAACACCTGCGCATACATCGCTTGCAATGATCCGTTTGATGACTTCACCCACGCCGCGGCAAGTTCGCGGGCACGCGGGAAATCTTTGGCACGCATGGCTGCTTCCAATCCAGCAATTTCCGGAGCGGCCTCGGCCCGGCCACCTTCGGCCCGACTACGAACATCCTGCGCCATACGTGCATACTGTTCCTGCTCAGGCAGTGCCTTGGCAAGGGCCTCATAGAGGCTCGCGGCTTCCGCATACCGCCCCAACTGTGTGGCAATCTCCGCGCGCTGAATGGCAAGGCGCAGATCCGATGGGTAAGCGTCGGTACCTCGGGTCACCGTCTGCATGGCAAGTCCAAGATCGTTCTGCGCACGAGAAACCATGGTTGCCCAGAGGAAAGCGTCGGCCGGTGGCTGTGGCACCTTGGTGAAGTACAGCTCCCACTTCTTTGCTGCTCCGTTCAAATCCATGCGCGACTGCAAGATCTTGGCATCTGCCGCGATCATTCCAGGACCAGTTTCATCATTCTGCAGTGCTTCTAACAAGCCGGCTCGGAGGTCGACAATCTCTTTATCAAGTTTCGCCTTCTGAGCGGGGTCGGCACCGCGCGCGATCTGCACGATTGCAGCCTCAAGCAGCACTTGCAGTGCCCGAGCGCGTGTGTCCGACTGAATACTTGCCATCAAACTTGTTGGCAAACGCGGCTGATCGAGAATCCGGCGCGCCGCCGCTTGAGTGCGGTCGAATCCCTTTTCGGGATCGCCAGTTCGGCTCACATATTCCAGGTCAAGTCCCGCGGTGATCAAATCGGCTGGATGCGTTGCAAGCCAATCTTCAAGCAGCTTGGAGCCCGTATCAATCCCCTTTGCATCAACAAGCCGGCTCGCCACTGCGCGCACTGCCGAGCCTTTCCCCGTAGCAAGCGCCACTTCTGCAGCCTTGGCGCATGCAGCATCCAGCTTCACCGTATCAATCTTGGTGCGGTCCATGCGGTTTCCAGTACGCGCATCAAGAAGCACGCGCTCAAGATCCGCGGATGCAACTGCATCCTGTGCGAGCAAATCATTTGGCTCCGCCGCTGCGCGCATATCAGCAATGGACTTATCCAAAAGCTCCAAGCGACGCGATGCTGCCTGGGTTTGACCTGCTCCACGTAACCGCGCAACGTCCGCGGTGCGCATCGAGACCAGTGCGCTCCACGCACGCCAGCTCTTTGGTGCTACTTTCAAGAACGCTTCCAGTTGCTTCTCAAGGTCGGTGCGTTCACCGGACGTCAGTACTTGCTCACGTTGCGCGCGCGCAAACAAGACGGTCTCCTCGGCCGTCTTCATGCCGTCGCTACCCGGAGCCATGACATCTTTCATTTCCTTGCCGACGGTCTCAATGGAAATCCAGCCGTCGCCTCGCGAGTACAGCTCTGCTTCATCTTCGAGTGCGGCAATCAGAATCTTCCACTGCTCTGGATCACCAGGCTGCGCGCGCGTGTGCTGGCGCTTCAAAGCCATCATGCTTCGATAGTCCTCAACCGACTGCGCCGGAGTGTCGGCAGTGACTTTCCCGAGCGCCTCTTCCATCTTCTCGATGTAGCGCACTACGTCCGGCTTCTTGCCCACGGCGCGCCCGTACATGGCATATGCCTCGCGAGATTTGCCCTGTGCCATCAGTTCGTCACCGGCGCGAATGTGCCGATCTGCGTTCTTCAGCCACAACTGGTTCACCAGAATGACTGCGACCAACAGAAGAACGGCGGCCAAAGAAAATCCGCCGACTACGAAAATGAATTTACGGTTGAGCTTGCTTGCCATCGATCAATCCTTGCGTTCCGGCCGTGCTGTGGTGCGTTCCATCGACGGCCAGTCGGGGAGGCACCGCATCAAGGGCGGCAGAAGTTGCGTGAGAAAATCCTCGGCATTCGCCTGAAAGGAGACGGCCGAGGGAGTGTCGCCCAATGGGTAACGGGCGGAAAGCTGCACTTTGCAGTAGTAAGCGAAACGATCGGTGAGGTTGAACGCCAGCGCACGAACACCAAAGGTGCTAGCAGTGGAGCGTCCATTGGCAATGAACATGTACCCGCCAAGCTGCTCAACGCGCGAGGCGCGAGGATCTTGAAACGTGGAAACAGTCATCGCAAATTCACCAACCGGTAAGGTGACTTGTTCTTCGATACGCGTCACTGGGTCAACCAATTTCGCGGTCGGGTAGCGCGCACCAGTGGCGGCGTTCACCGGTGCATCGGGCGCAACGTTTGCCAGGATCGGTAGCGTCAGTGCCATGGTGATCGGGTCACCCAATTGCACCAAACCGCCTGCGCCCCAGCAACGCTCCGGAATGTGCGGCACCGTATCAATCATGCCCGTGTAGTACGCCAAGTGCAACGAGATGACGCCCTTGGCGGGATCGCCATCAATGGCATAGGAACGCGTCAGGTACTTCTCAGTACCAAGCGACTCCACCATGGCTGCGTCCATTTGTTGATCTTCGCCAATGCGCTGCCAGTGACCCAGCACCGTCGGAATTCCGCCCAAGTCAGTACGTAGTGGAACCGGATCCTTCTTGAGATACACATCAAGCGCCTGCATGCCGATGCGAAGCCCAAGTCCACCAACGGCAAGCGTGGCTAACAACGCGAAGTACACCGACTTCACCTTGGGCTGAAAGTGAATCATGGCTTCACTCCAGTGCGCGGTGCTGTTGGCGCCTGGCCTTCATCCACCAAATTGCGGATCACCCACATCACACCCAGGAACATCAGAAATGCCGGAATCAACCAGACCAATCCCACCATGCTGTGGAATTCGCCTGTGCTGAAATTCGAGTCAACCATGGAGAGCATGCCCAACGATGCCACCCGTAGGACGTTGACAAAGAGCGAGATGGGAACACCGGCTACCACCAACAGCACGCGTTGCCACCAGCGCGGCAGTCCAAGTGCGGCCAACGCAACACCGATCGCAAGAAACGCCATGAGCGTGCGCATTCCAGAGCATGCTTCAGCGACATTCAGCGGATGCGTGGTTCCATCTGACATGTGCACAGTGAGCACATTGCCAACTCGGTCCGTGTCAATACCCAGTGTGTTCAACAGAATGTCTGCGCCGATCGCGCTCCAATCCTGCAAACGCTCGGTGACCCGCGACATCACGCGTTCGGAGATGGTCTGTCCAAAGACCCACCAGTACGCCCATGGAAACCAGAGCCAACGGAACGAGGCGGTACCGAACACTGCAAGCAGGCAGCCCAGCAGTGCAAAGCCGACGCCGACGCCGCGCACGTTGTGATGCTGAATCGCTGGCGGACCGAACGCGGACGCGGAATAAATTGCCAAGCCCACAAATAGCAGTAAGAACGCCGTCCATGACGGTGCAAACCGTTGCAACGCCAGCTTCTCGCGCTGCACATACACAAAGTAACCGGAGATCAGCGGGATCAAGAGCGTATGGCCCCAGTCCTGTACCTGAGTGGTGGCTTGGACAAACTGGTAGCGGAAGAACTCAAAGAACGTTCCCACGAACGCAACTACAAAGAGTGCGCCCCAGGCGATTGCTGCACGATCTGACAGGTCCAATGCGCCAACGCCAACACCCGCCGCGCTTGACGCAGCATTTCGAGGTTGGGGAGTGTTCGCCGCGCTGCTTGTCATGCAAGGATCCAGGCTCCGACTTCATTCCGAGGATCTGTGCCAGCGTTCCTACGCCCGCCCTCGTATCTGGTTCGCCAATTCTGACAAATCACTGCTGCTGGGTAAAGGGAGGAGGTCCGAATACATCGTTTCCGAAGTTGCGGTCGATGAGGAATCCAAAGCCGTAGGTCATTCGGAACCCGTTGCGGATCACCGCGAGCGGGGTTGCGAAGAAGTTCGTACCGATGATGACGTGATCATCAGCGCGCATCACAATGTCCGGCTCCGCCTTATTGCGGATGGCGGCCAGGTTGACGCGCAGCGCCGCTTCGCGATCGGGGGCGACTTTGCGGATCAGGTCAACACGCTGCGGAATAGCAATCTGGCCGAGTCCACCGGCGGCGGTCACAAGCCGGCTGAGCGTCAGTTCGCCAATCGGTGGCAAGTTGTAGACGCCAGGTCGCGCCACTTCGCCATCGATATAGACGACGCCAATATCACTCTCAACATGGATCTTGTCGCCGGGACGGATCAGGACGTTCTGCGTCAAATCGCCCTTCTGCAACTTCTCCCAGTCAATGATGATGACGCGCGTCTTACGGCCGTTCGGAAGACGGAAATTCACCGCCTGCTTCAGTGCGCGACCGTCCGAAGTTGCTGCGGCACCGCCGGTGAGTGCGCCCTCGGGAGAGTTTGGCGCCGCCAGGTTGGTGTCTGGCCCGATGGGCCCGCTGTTTCCAGCAGGAACGAAGACCCACTCTTGCTTCTGAGTATCGAAGACGTAGCGCGCCTCGGTGGCGCCCTGTTGTGTCGGCGGCGTATGCACGGCGGCATCCGAATGGGGAACTGACTTTTCAGCGACCCCCGGGGCTTCCAATTTGGGAGCTTCAAGTTGATCCACATCCACCACCATCGATGGCGAGCGCAGTGCGCCCGGGCTCGCTGGAGCGGATGGCTGCGGAGCGGGAGCGATGGGCTCGATTGGCTGGCTTGGATCGGATGGCGCAGCGCTCGGTGCCGGGCTCGGCGCAGCAGTAGCGGGAGCCTGAATCTGCTTCAGTAGGTCGTCCACACTCGGCGGTGGTTCGGCAGGAGTGGTCGGCGCGGATGGCGACGCGGTATTCGGCGTGGTACTCGGCTTTCCTGCGGCAGTACCAGCAGTGGCGGCAGGCGTTGTCCCGCCAGCGGTCATCTCCTTCGCGGTACTTTCATCAAGCTTCAGGGTGCGCACAATGCGAACGCGGCGCACGCCTTGATTGGCTCCGCCGGCAAGTGCAACCGCTTGCTCAATATCAAAGTCTGGGCGCGAGAGCGAATACACGCCGGCGTTACGCACTTCGCCGTCAACCATAAACGTGAAGGCTCGACCCTCAAGGATTGTGACGTCAACGCGCGGATCGCGAATGATCGGCCTGAGTTTTTCGGTGATCGCGGCAACCAGGTCGGTCTGCGACATTCCTGCCGCTTGGATCGAACCAACAATCGGCAGCAAGATCTTGCCGGACTGATCGATGGTGCGCTTGAACTGTTCTGGCTTGTCCACCTGAAACAGATCATTGATTTGCACATCAATGCCGTCGCCTGCAGCAAAGATGTACTCCGGGGAACCAGCAACCAAGTCAGTTGCTGTCGGCGGACCCATCTCGGTAGCGAAGGCGTCTTCATCAACTTCAATCACATCGATCTTGCGAAGGATCGGGATGGACGTGGGGGTGTGCTCAAAGTAACCGGTTCGGCTTGGATCCATCCAGCTGTCGTAATCACAGCCTGTCAACGTGACAGCAACCAGCAAACCGAGTGCCCACGGCAGCCGAGCGTGGGTACGCACTGCGGGGCAAACTGAACGGGTTGGCTTTGCAGTCCAGACCAAAGTCATGTGACAGAACCTCTTCGGAGGAAGGCCGGGCTAAACATCGCCGACCGAATCGATACCACTCGCGCCACCCGAGTAAATAAGTCGAGCGGACGCATGGGCTATCGGCAAGCACCGCAGGGTACCTTCACCCCCATCTGTGACGATTATTGAAGTAGCCCCCGAACAAACTTCTAACCTGAAATCGTCTGCTCGAGAACGGCCATCCGAACAGCCACCCCATGAGTGACCTGGAGAAGGATTTGGCTGCGGCGGCGGTCGTCAGCCACGTCATCATCAACCTCCACACCACGGTTCACTGGTCCGGGGTGCATGACAATGCAGTGCGAGGGCAATCGACTGGCTCGATCGCGGGTGAGCCCGTACTGCAGCCGATAATCAGAGGCAATCGCCCCACCAGCGGCACGTTCCACCTGTACGCGGAGCATCACGATCGCGTCAAGATCGTGTAAATTAGACTCTAGATCATGTGAGATCGCCACATGTTCGTGATATTTTGCCACCGTTGCAAAGCCGCGTGGCAACAGCGTTGGTGGTCCAATCAGGCGGACGTTGGCACCCAAGGTCGTGAGTGCGTGGAGCGCGCTCCGGGCGACGCGACTATTGGCAATATCGCCCACGATCGCAACATTTGCGCCCTTAATCGCGCCTAATGCCTTCCGAATCGTTAAACAATCCAGCAGGCCCTGCGTGGGATGCTCATGGCGGCCATCCCCGGCATTGATAACGGCGCACTGAACATGGCGCGCCAGTTGGTTGGGGCCGCCGGAAAGATTGGTGCGCACGATGATGGCGTCTACACCCAGCGCCTCCACATTCAAGGCGGTGTCTAAGAATGTCTCGCCCTTGCTGGTGCTGGAACCCGAGCCCTGAAGCGCGATCGCCCGGGCTCCGAGCCTGGCAGCGGCCGCCTCAAAGCTCAAGCGCGTCCGGGTGGAGTCTTCAAAGAACAGGTTGGCCACCAAGCGCCCGGCAAGCACCGGGGTGGCAAAAACCTCACCGCGCGCTGCGGGAATAAAAGCCTCAGCGCGATCGAGGAGCGCAGTGAGTTCAGAGGCCTCTAAACCCTCAAGTTGCAGAAGATGCCGGGGCATGCCGGGAGTGTACGGGCTTGCGCCCATCAACTCAGCCGCCGTTGTAGGCCGGATTGGACCACCACGGTCCGCTCACGAACGGATAACTCGGGTTGTCGACAAACGGATCGTCGCTGTCCCCCTGGGTGGTTGCGAACATATTGCCCCCGGGCCCAGGACCTTGGTCGGCGCGTTGCATTTGCGTGGGCGACATGGAGTCACCCCACAAGTCACCATCGTTCTCCGAATCGCACCCACACACCAGTGCCAACAGCACTACCGAAGCACCGGCGTACATGTAGGAACGCGATGCGATGCCAAAGGGACTACGAGCGGGGCGTGCAAGCATGGTGAAAGTCTATGCGCTTACTGCGCTGGCGCAATGAGCCACACTGCGCCTTTGGCGCGTGGGTCCTGGCTGCCTTCAAAGGTCACCAGGTAAAGCGATCCATCGTTTGCCTCACCAAAGCTGGTGGGTAGTTGATTCCGGGTGGTGAGCAGTATCTCGGGACCAGCAAGCAACGCGCCCTTGTCGGCTCGCAGCCCCCAGATGTGGCAGGACACCAAGTCTGCGTAGAGGTAGATGCCATCCATCGTTGGGTACTTGGCGCAACGGGAGACATATCCGCCGGTGATGCTGACACCGTCACCATGCGAGTACTCCACGATCGGGCTGATGTAATCGCTTCCAAACTTGCCTGGCTGGCCGCCCGCAAAATCATGCAATCCCTCGCGGGCATTCCATCCGTAATTGCCGCCCTTCACTACCACATCCACTTCCTCGTACTGATTCTGTCCAACATCGCCGGCCCACAACTCGCCCGTCGTGCGATCGAAGGACATGCGCCACACGTTGCGCAGCCCGTACGCCCAGATTTCAGGCCGCGCACCAGGCACGGAAATGAATGGATTGTCCTTGGGAATTCCATACGGGCGGTCGCCCTCCGGGTGGTCAACATCAATGCGCAAGACCTTTGCAAGCAGCGAGCCAAGGTCTTGCCCAGAGAACAGCGGGTCATTGGCGGCGCCGCCATCTCCGCAACTGAGATAGAGCGTTCCATCGCGACCAAAGAGCACTGTTCCACCATTGTGATTGGAATACGGATCATCCACCGTGAGGAGAATGCTCTCGCTGTCTGGCTTGGCAACCTGGGTTTCTTTATCAACGGTCCAGCGCGAAAGAATCTCTACGCGCTTCTTGTCTTCGTTCATCGCGGTGTAGTACGTAAAGAAGAAGTGGTTCTTCGCAAAGTCTGGGTGAAAGACCACCGACAAGAGACCTTCTTCATTGCCGCGGCTATTCACTTGCTTGCGCATATCAAGAAAGACTGGTGCTTCCTTCGCTTCACGATCAGCTGGGTCGAGCACCAATATGCGCCCCGCTTGCTCCACCACGTACATGCGCTTGTCGCTCGCCGGCTCAAAGACCACTTGTATCGGACGGCGCAAAACCACTTCCGGCGCAACGCGCTGCAGTTTGAGCTTTGGCATCGGTGCGGGCTTGGCAGCCTTGATTGCTTGAGCTGGCGACTTCACTGCGGGCGCAGTCGGTGCAGTCGCCGCAGGTGACGGTGGCGCAGCCGGCAACGCGGCAACCGCAAGCGATGCCGTCGCGGCGATGAGCGATGAAATGGCGATGGTTCGACGGTTGATGGCGGAGTTCCGAGGTGCAGTTCGCATTGGACGGAATTCTAGTCCGCTCCGATGCGTGCGACCTGCTCACACTCGTTCAGGATTGCGCAATATTCCGTGGTAGCGTGCCCCGATGATTACCGTTGGCACGTCGCTCCTTGCCGCAATCATGGCCACTGCCACGGTTGCGCCACCCGCTACTGAAGCGGACTTTGTGTCGATCTTCAATGGAACCGACCTGCAAGGATGGGTCGGCGATACCACTGGTTACTCCGTGGAATCTGGCGCGATCACCTGCGGTCCAAAGGGGACTGACCTCTTTACAGCCAGTGACTATGCAAACTTTGTATTGCGCCTGCAATTCAAACTTTCAGCTGGCGCAAACAACGGCATTGGCGTGCGTACTCCCGGCACTGGTGATGCGGCATATGAAGCGATGGAGTTTCAAGTTCTTGACGATGCCAACGACAAGTACAAGGGTTGGCTGAAGGATTGGCAGCACCACGGCAGCGTGTACGGCATTGCGCCATCCAAGAACGCGGCTGCCGCCATGCGTCCCGTGGGAGAGTGGAACGACCAAGAAATTATTCTTGATGGCCGGCACGCCAAGGTCACCCTCAACAACACGGTGATTCTTGACATTGACCTTGATGCGGCAATGAAGGACGGAACACTCAGCGGCAAGGAACACCCAGGAGCGCGCCGTAGCACTGGAAAGATTGGCTTCCTGGGACACGGTGACTATGTCCAGTATCGAAATATTCGAATTCGAACGCTGCCAGCGGTATCCGCGCCGGCGGCACCGGTGGCGCCTGCTGCACCAGTTACGCCTGCATCGCCGATGACACCGATGAAGCCGGTGACGCCGGCATCACCAGCGACGCCCGTGACCCCAGCGACACCCGTGCCACCAGCGACCCCCAACAAACCATCCTGAGCTCCAAGAACTCCATGCCATTCCAGGAACCAATTCCCGCACCCACCGCGCCTGCCACTGGCAGCGGACGCTCCATCCTTTTGACGCTGGCGGCCATTGTTGTCATCGCCGCCGGCGTGCGCGAAGCGGCGGGAATCATCACACCGATTTTGGCAGCGGCGTTCATCTCCATGATCGCAATCCTGCCCCTGACGCTGCTGCAAGGAAAATTAGGAATGCCGCGTTGGTTGGCACTACTTATTGTGCTGCTACTCACCATGGGCGGTGCGCTTGGTCTTGGCTATTACCTCAGTCAGTCAGCGGCATCCATCAAGCCATTGCTGCCAGAGTATGAACGACGCATTGATGAATTGCTGCTTACTGGCTTGGAATCGCTGCAGCAACGTGGCGTTGATATTGATCCAGAACGCCTGCTGCGCGAGGCACACGCGTGGAAAATTACTGACTTTGCTGATGTGATCTTGATCTCCATGGCCAAGGTGCTACAGAATTTCCTGTTCGTACTGTTGGTCAGCGCGTTCATCATTGCTGAAGCATCAAGCTTTCCAACAAAGATGCGCGTGGCGTTTCCACACGCGATGCAAAGCAGCGGACTTGGCAATGTTGCAGACAAGATTCGATCATTCCTGGTGGTCATTACCCAGTTGAACGTGGTACTTGCCGTCATCAACTGGATTGCCTGCATCTCCCTTGGTATTCCCTTTGCATTCCTACTTTCGTTCCTAGTCTTCTTCTTAAATTACATCCCCACCATCGGCGCCATTGTTGCCAGCCTGTTGGTTGTTGCCATTGCACTGGTGACGCACGGTTGGGGCGTAGCGATTGCCATGGCGGTGGTGCAGGGTCTCTCCGGCGTGCTCATCGGCAGCGTGCTGCAGCCGAAGATGCTTGGTTCGCGACTGGGACTTTCACCACTCATGGTGCTGCTCTCGTTGGTGGTGTGGGGTTACCTACTGGGAATCGCCGGCATGTTCTTTGCCGTTCCGCTCACCATCATTGTGAAGATCGTGCTTGACTCCACCGACGATCTGCGCTCACTCTCCGTGCTTCTGGGCGATGCCGCCAGTGCACGGGCGATGGAGAAGCGGTGAAGCAATGACGGTCACCGGCGCTCTCAGCGCTTGGGAATCGCTCGCGTTACCTGCTGCACTGCCTCTGCTTGAGTCATTGCGCGGTATTGATTCCACTCCGCCCGCTGCAGTGATCGAACGCTTACGGCGAACGTGGCCAGCAGAGGCGGTCAATGCTGCCATGGAACTTTCCATCGCTCGCTTGCGCGCTCGACCCAAGTTTGCAGAGCGCGCCGAAACACTATGGTGCGACCGCAGCGGAGTAGAAATGTCCAGCTCGCCGGCGACTGCGCGCTGGAAGGCGGCGCGCTTCCAACGCGCAGGTGCCACGCGCATCGACGATCTGTGTACTGGTATCGGTGGTGATCTCATGGAGTTGGCGCGCGTTGCCGAGACCAGTGGCGTTGACCTTGATCCACTGCGCGCATGGATGGCCGCGCGCAACGCCGGCGTTACGGTGCGCACTGCCGATGTGCTGACTGATCCCGGCACTGCGCCGTTTGCGCATGCGGATCCGGCGCGCCGTTCCTTTGGAGGCAATCGCATCTTCCGCGCTGCGGATCTGCTGCCGGCACTGGAAACCATGCGTGAATTGCTGCGCGATCGCACTGGGTATGCAATCAAACTTGGCCCCGGCATGGACCTTGATGCAACCGAGTATGCACCGAGCGATGAACTGGAATTCATCAGCGAATCGGGTCGATTGTTGCAGCAAGTTCTGTGGTCAGGTGCGTTGGCGCAGGCGCCCGGACAACGCACCGCTTCGCGCGCATGTAGTGGCGCTTCTGTCAGTGGCACGCCGGGCGATGCCGCTACTGGTGCGTCGCGCATGTTGCGGATGATGTTTGTTCCGGACCCGGCGCTCGAACGAGCCAAGCTGCTCGGACTGTTTGCCGATCGGTTGAGCGCCGTCGATGCAGCACCGGGACTTGGAATCTTGACACGGGATGACTGCGCCCCGCTGGCCCCAGAGTGCGCCGAGTGGTTCGAGCAGTTTGAGGTCATTGAAGAATTGCCAGCACGCGAACAAACCGTTGCTGCGTGGCTTGCTGAGCGCGGCGCCGGGATTGTCACTGTGCGCACCCGCGGCGCTGCTTGCGATCCAGACGCGTGGCAGAAAGCCCTGCGTGGTCGAGGTGCTACTCCCTGGACAGTCTTTGTACTACGCCTGGGATTGCGGCGAATGGCTTACGCCGTACGACGCGTGAATTCCGGATGAATGCGAGCGAGGCTCGCTTCGGAACTGCTGACCGGGTGTTCCGGAAGCGTTGCCGGCGTACTGAATACATGCAGTCCCACAATCGCCTGCAGCTTGCGGCGGTCGATCGAAACGATGACTTTCGCAAGCTCTGGGTCAAAGTGCGTGCCTGCGCACCGTTCAATTTCTTCAAGCGCAGCGGACATCGGACGCGCGCTGCGGTAGGTGCGATTGGTGGTCATTGCATCAAGTGCATCGGCGATGGAAATCAGTCGGCCGAGGAGCGGAATCCGCTCGCCGGAAATGCCGTGCGGGTAACCGCCGCCCGCGAAGCGTTCGTGATGATGCATGACGCCGCACAAGATGTCACTCATCTGTGGGATGCCGCGCAGAATGTCGTGCCCAATCACTGGATGCGCAGCGATCTGCTGGAACTCTTCGTCAGTCAGTTTGCCAGGCTTGCGCAACACATCTTCGCTGACACCAATCTTGCCGATGTCGTGAACAAGACCGCATAGCCGGGCTCGGCCTGCATCCACTTCGTTCATGCCCGCATGGATGGCTAAGAGATGCGCAAAGTCTGCAACGCGCGCCGAGTGACCACGCGTGTATGGATCCTTCGCGTCAATGGTGCCAATCAAGGCATGCATGGTTCCGTCAAACATGGCGCGCTGCTCCGCTTCAAGCTGAGCATTCACTCGTAGCCGTTCCATATTCGCAAGCGCAAGTGCTGCTACAGCGGCGACCGATCGAACCAGAGCGGCCACCGGCTCAAGCGGGGTTCGAAACGCGCCACCGTCGGCCAGATACAGCAGCCCGAATAAGCGATTTCCAAGTTCAACTGGCACGCACACCACCCGTGCCAGGCTCAAACGTGCCAAGGTGTGATGCTCATTCGCCGCTTCGCAAGCGTCGCTGACGACCACTGCACCAAGCCGTGCCCGCGCAAGAACGCTTTGACTCAAGCGCACGTGACTCGCACGCGGACCACGCGATGCAACCGCGACCAACGCGCCGTCTGTCGACAACTGCTTTACAAATGCAACTTCAGCAAATCCACTGATGCGCGCGATAGCGTCTATGGCAGCATCGGCAATTGCTTGTTCGTCTTGGGCGGCATGAATCGCTGCGCCAATGGCAAGTACGGCATCTAGATGCTTCGCTTCCAGCGCTGCAGGTGCAAGTGCATCGATGCGCTCCGTGCTCCGCGGCTGTGCACGACCGATGATGGTCTGTGATTCCACTGGCGCCGGACGCTGAAATTGAAAGTCCATGGGTCCAATGGCCACGCGATCACCAGGCGATAGCGGCACCGATTGAAATGCCACCAACTGCACACCATTGATGCGTGTTCCGGAGGCGCTTCCATGATCAGTGATTCGCCACATGCCGCCACTGACCGGATCGGGCGTCCATTCGAGCACCGCGTGATCTCGGCTCACTGCTGGATGCGTCAACACCAATGCATTGGCAGCACCGCGACCAACGCTCACAATGCCGGGGGCCTGCAAGCGATGACGGACGTCGCCAGTATCGCTGCGGTGCACAAGCCAATGTTCGTAGGAGGTGTGAGTGGTCACGAGATTGGCATCGGCGCTCAGAATGACCGACTTTCGTGCAATTCCCAAATTCCCTACTCGGACTACCATTTCCGTCCCGGGCGAGCTTGTACCCCGTTCGTTACGGGAACCAAGCACGCACATTCACAAGCAGGAGCGACATCATGGCCGGACCCGACACCATCACGATTACCGCCGCAAACTTCAAGTCAGAGGTTCTGGAATCCGCCGTTCCGGTGCTTGTTGATTTCTGGGCCGAGTGGTGTGGCCCGTGCCGCATGCTTGCCCCAACCATCGACCTAGTGGCCACTGAAGTAAAGGGCAAAGCCAAGGTTGGAAAGTTGGACATTGACAGTGCACAGGAGTTGGCGGTGAGCCTTGGAATTCAATCGATCCCCACGGTGATCCTGTTTAAGAACGGCCAGCCTGCCGGCAAGTGGATCGGCATTCGTCCCAAGGGCGACTACGTGAACGCGATCACTGCCGCGCAGTGATTGCCCGCGAATCGCGTACGGCACGCTGTCTGTCCATGTGTTATTGATCCAAGCGCCGTGCGCGTGTTTCACGCCCGCGGCGCTTGTGCGTCACGAACGCGCGGGTATAATGTCTATTCACTTTGGCGCACCGACTGGTGTGCCGAGCGCTGGGCCTGTAGCTCAATTGGAAGAGCGCTTCCATGGCATGGAAGAGGTCGTCGGTTCGACCCCGATCAGGTCCATTGAACGAAGCCCCCGTGTTTCTCGGCAAACGCTGAGAGCGCGGGGGTTGTCGTTTCGGGCCTTGCCCCGACCCGCCTACCACCGGACCAAGAAGCCTCCGCCCATCCACTTGCTCGACTCGACGGAATAGCACATGGCCAGCTCCCCCGCCTTGAGCTGGCCAGCCCGCGCCATCTGGTCCAGGTGCACCAGGATCGACGCGCCGCCGCAGTAACCGCTCGTGGCGCAACGGAACGGGCACCGCTCCCACGCGAGATATTCGATCCGCTTCCGCGCGTCCTCGTAGAGCTTCAAGGTCGGGATCGACAGGATGTAGTGGTCGATGTCGTCGTGCTTGAGATCCAGTCCGTCGGCGAACGCGTGGAGCAACGCCTCGAGACGCTCGGCGGAGAACTCGCTGACGGCGGCGAAATCTTGGTCGAGGTGATGCAGCCCGCCCTCGACGAGCGCGCGCAACCCGACCTGCTGCGCCCGCATGACTCGCGCGCCGAGGCCGCACGTCATCGCCGGGGGAAGCATGCCGCCGATCGACATCGCGTGCGCCTCCACCAGTTCGTGGCCCGGCGCCTCCGGATCGTCCACCCCGCGCAGCACCATCGCGCCCGACCCGTCGGAGAGGATCCATCGCATCAATGCCTGGCTCCGGGTCATCGCCGGCTGCATGAGCCATGCTGACCGGAGGAAGATGCTCGAGAGCTGGCTGTACGCCACCAGCGCGGTGCGGCAGCGACCGACGCGGATCGCGTCCATGGCGATCTGCACGGCCTTGCCCACGCCCGAGCAATTGCTGTGGACGGCGATCTCTGCGCACCGCTCGATCCCCAGTTCGGCCTGCAGCCTGGCACTGGTGGGCGGCGTGAAGTCGTCGACGCCGGGCATCGAGACCACCAGCAGGTCCACCTCGTCCGGGGCCACCTCCGCCTGCGCCAGCGCGCGCACGCACGCCTCCCGGGCCAGTCCCGCGAAGTCATGCGTCAGCTCGCCCGTGTCCGGATCGATCGCGAAGTGGCGGTGCCGCACCCCGGAGTGCTCGGCGAGCCGCCGACCGGCACCGGCGGAGAACCGCCGCACGGCTTCCGGGGCATCGTCAAGTCGCCCCAGCCGCGACTCGATCTCATCGATCGTCACCGGGGAACCAGGCAAGAACGAACCCGTGCCCAGCACGTGGACCTTTCGAAGGCGTTGGGAAGGAACACGCGTCACCGCGCGCAAGCATAGACAGCCGCAACAAAGAGAGCAGTCCGGCCCCAACTTTGGGGTCGATGTTGCCGATTGACCGAACGAGGGCGGCCAACTCCGGATCGATCACACGGGCTCCGGGGCGATCCGCCACCACCGATGGCGGTTCTTGAAGGAAATCCCCTGAAATCACCGCCTCTGTGTCAACCTGATTTGGACCGATCAGGTCCATTCGCAGCGCAAGAGGCCAGCAATCAATGCTGGCCTCTTGTCTTTTTGGGTGGGATTGCGCCAGTATCGAGCACGCGAGCAACCGCCGAGTCCGTGCATACCGCGCTAGGCTCTCGGTGTGCCAACCACCATTACCGTCATCGAATCCGCGGATACGTTCACGCACGTGCAGATCATCGGGCCGCTCGACATGGCGGGCGTGGGCTCCATTGATCTCAAACTCACCGCTGCGACCGCCACGCGCCGCAAGCACACCATCCTTGACCTCACCGAGGTTCCATTTATGGCGTCCTTGGGCATGGGACTCCTAGTGCAGATCGCTCGGGCACTGAACGCGCGCGAGCAACGCCTGATTCTGCTGACGCCCAGCGACACCGTGGCGATCGCCATCCGGACTTCGCGCCTGGATACCGTGATGCCGATTGCCGACAGCCTTGAGGCTGCGCACGGTTTGCTGAAGGCGTAACACCACGGAGTGCGGTAACTCACATACTGCCACAGCCACCGCGCGCGTGCTGCCCTTGCCGCGCGGCATGACCTCCCCGGCTTTACCATCTCTCGATGCAGACTTCGTGCTTCATCGACGGAACGTTCGTACCCGCGCGCTCCGGGCGCACCTTTGCGGTCCACAATCCAGCGACGGATGCGGTCATCGCGCACGTTGCCGATGGTGATGCAAGCGATGCGCGCGCCGCTATTGACGCCGCAGCACGCGCGTTTCCTACCTGGAAGAATCTGGCAGCCATCGAGCGCGCCAAGCCCCTTCGCCGTTTGGCCGAACTGATGCTGCGCGATGTGGAACGCCTTGCCGATCTGTGCAGCCAAGAGTGTGGCAAGCCGCTCGCCGAGGCGCGCGTAGAAGTTGCCTACGCCGCTAGCTTTCTTGAGTGGTACGCGGAAGAAGGCAAGCGTGTCTACGGCGAAACGATTCCAGCCAGTGATCCGGGCAAGCGCTTGTTGGTGCTCCGCCAACCCTCGGGCGTGGCGGCGGCAATCACCCCATGGAACTTTCCGATCGCCATGGTGACACGAAAGATGGGCCCCGCACTTGCTGCTGGTTGCACCCAAGTGGTCAAGCCCGCAGAGCAAACGCCACTGAGTGCGCTGGCGATTGCAGAACTTTCCGTTGAAGCTGGATTCCCTGCCGGTGTATTCAACGTCATCACTGGACTTGATGCACCCGCCATCACTGATACATTCTTTGATGGCCTCACCGTTCGCCATGTGAGTTTCACTGGAAGCACCGAAGTGGGTCGCATCCTCTTGGCAAAGAGTGCCGCCAATGTGGTGCGCGTTTCCCTTGAACTGGGCGGGCACGCGCCATTCATTGTCTTCAACGATGCAGACCTCGATAAGGCCGTTGTTGGCGCCATGGCAAGCAAGTTCCGCAATGCCGGGCAGACCTGCGTGTGTGCCAATCGATTCCTAGTGCAGCGCGGAATACATGATGAATTTGTCAAACGACTGACCGCCGCGGTGGCAGCGCTGAAAGTTGGCGACGGTCGTGCGCCAGGCACACAAGTTGGCCCGCTGGTCGACGACGCTGGTGTTCGTAAGGCCGAAGCACATGTAGCCGATGCGCTTGCGCACGGTGCACAGGTCACCACTGGTGGCACGCGTGTCACCGTGCCTGGCGGCACCGGTCGATTCATGGCGCCAACCGTTCTTTCCGGTGTGACCCCTGCCATGTTGTGCTTCCGCGAGGAAACCTTTGGTCCCATTGCACCAGTCTGCGCATTCGATACCGAGTCCGATGCATTGGCGATCGCCAATGGCACTCCGTACGGACTCGCGGCCTACCTCTTTACCGCCGACGGCGCGCGCATCATGCGCATGGCGGAAGCGCTGCAGTACGGCATCGTTGGGGTCAATGACGCGCTACCAGCCACTGCGCAGGCTCCGTTTGGCGGAGTAAAGCACAGCGGCCTTGGCCGCGAAGGCGGACACCACGGAATCGAGGAGTACCTCGACCTCAAGTACGTGAGTTGGCGAATCAGCTGAGCAGCTCAGGCGCCCGGCTTCTTGTCTCCGGGCCGAACAGCGCCAGCGACGCGATCAGTGGCTCGATTTGCTAACTCGGAAATCTTGGCAATCTCCGCCATGCTGCGGAGATTGGCAAGCTTGTTCAAGAACCGAATGGCAACAAAGACGCTGAACGCCACAATGCCAAACTGAACCACCGTATCAATGAACGCGCCGTAGGTGATGGCAACTGCTGCTTGCGCCGCAACGCCATCCGCCGCCGCCACTGCTGGCTTGATGACCCATTTCAGGTCAGTGAAATTCACGCCGCCGATGGCTAAGCCCAGTGGTGGCATGAAAATATCGGTGACGATCGAGTTCACAACCTTGCCGAACGCGGCACCAAGAATCACACCGACCGCCAGATCGAGTGCATTGCCCTTAACCGCGAAATCCGTGAATTCTTTGATGAAGCCCATAGGTGGAATCCTGAGTGTTGCGAGATGAACGTGCCGAAGAATAACCTGAAAAATCGCGTTGCGTCGGCTGCGTTGGTCAATAGGAGTTCGCCGGAATTGAACCGGGATGTGCAGCCTCAAATGCACGCACACGCTCCCGGCACAACTCGAGTTTTTCTGCAGGAAGCGCTACTGGGTCAGCAGCGTTCCATGCTTTATACAGCTGGCACAGTGCCAGTAGACCTGACGAGCGACGCTTGGGATCAATGCCGAGCGGCTCAAGTAATACCCATGCCTCTTGCAAGGGCTTCTCTGCCTCCGGGTATCGCTTGGAGGCGGTCAATGCCCGCCCAAGTGACATGCGAGCAGCAGCACTGATCCATGGATCTTGGCCCGGAACGCCATCCACAATACGAACTGCCTCACGGCCAGCATCAACAGCTTCGGGGAGTTTGTCCTGATCGCGCAAGAGACTGGCAAGATTGAGGTATGCAACTCCAGCGTCGGGGGAGTTTCCAAGGTCCAACTCCGTCAGAATTTCAATGGCCTCGCGCTGATACGTCTCCCCTTCAGCAAACTCCTTCTTGGAGCGTTTGATGAGCGCCAGACTGGCAAGAACACTTGCTCGATGCGGATGTTTCATTCCGGCAAACCGTTCCACCAGTACCAGTGCTTCACGGGTGTGTCGCTCCGCATCATCCAATCGGCCGGCGCCACGCTCAATCTGCGAGATGTTGTGCAGATCAAACATTGCCTTGTAACTGCCCTCTTGACCAAGCTGACGATTGATGGCGATCGCCTCCTCGGCAGCTGCGATCCCTGCATCCATGTCGCCCATGATGAAGTGCACGACGCCCAAATTATTCAACGCCGACGCCAATTCTTCGGGCGGCGCGCCTGGAACCGATCGAAGGATTTGCACTGATTCCTCACCATTTCGCTTGGCCGCTGCCATGTCTGTGGCCTCTACACGCTGCGCATCGGCGAGCGTTGACAGCGATCGACCCCGCAATACGGCATCATCAGCACGGTCTGCAACCGCGAGCGCCCGCTGAGCCATCACCACAGCCTCGGCACCGCGGTTAGCAATCGCCAGAGCAGCAGAGCACTGGATAGCAAGCTTGCATTCCAATGCTGGCATATCCGTGTGGCTTGCTTCCAATGCATCCATGCCGGCGCGGTACTGCAGTACGGCGTCGTCGGTTCGACCAATGCCTGTGAATGCACCGCCGATCGCATAGCGAATCTCTGCCGCTTCGCCCGGCGCGTCGCGCAGCGCTCCCTTGTCAAGATCGGCAACTGCAAGCGCTAGCTGTTCGCGCACACTGACATCTTCGCGCCCACCTTGCGCTGTTGGATCGGCACCTGCAAGGACCCCGGTCATGTACTCCAAGACACGCGCATTCTGATCGGCTCGACGTTGCGCATCGGCGCGCGCCACTTCCGCGGCATTGGCTTGCCGAACTGAGAATGCCGTAGATCCAAGGAGCGCTACAGTCACCAGCGCTGCCACCGCCACGCCGCGCCAGTTTCGACGTGCAAATCGCAACGCACGTCCGAATTGCGAAGGGTGCACTGCCAGCGGCGTTTCGCCGTCGCTCCAGCGCTTGAGATCCGCGCGCAGTTCGCCCACGGACTGGTAGCGCGCGCTGGCATCCGCGGCAATCGCTTGCATGCACACCGCATCAAGATCGCTATCAATGGAACGTGTCGCTGGTGCAAACGCCGACGGTGCCGCTGGCGTAATAGTGCGAATGGCGGCTGCAAGCCCCGCGCGACCGCCAGACCGCAACGCATCAGTATTGCGCGGCAATCGATCGGCAAGTAGTTCATAGAGGATGGTTCCCAATGAGAACACATCACTGCGCGTGTCCGGCGGAGCAGCGTCCGCTTGCTCGGGGGACATGTACTCCGGCGTACCCACCAATGC
>Ga0247831_1001086_pt1 | contig 54569 bp, 38 predicted proteins | sample LaCruzMarch2015__9_FD_192406 | JGI IMG/M metagenome (GOLD analysis project Ga0247831, IMG submission 192406) | Freshwater microbial communities from meromictic Lake La Cruz, Castile-La Mancha, Spain - LaCruzMarch2015_1m | ecosystem: Environmental > Aquatic > Freshwater > Lake | place: Spain...
GTGGCCAACAATTCTTTAATCAAATGATGGCAACCTTCTATGTCCTGCGGTAAACTCATTGAGAACGTAAAATTAAACTTTTTTTCATTCTGTTCTAATACGCTAAATTCTTGCTAACCAGTTACAATATAACTTTATTTTGTTCCTTAACATCTGCCGAAGAAAGTATTAACTCCTTCATTACGAATAATATGCAGCCATAAATACCAGGTGAAAACACACGAATGTGCGACCTCTATCGAGGTCGCATATTAAAACGTCTGGAACACATAAGAAATAATGGCATTTTCTATTCCCTAGTCTTTTTGGGTTGCGCTTTCGAGATGGTGGACATGCCCTCTAAACTTCTTTTGTAATCCAGTGGCGTTATGCCTTCAATTTGTTTGAAATTGGTAAAAAAGGAGGACCGACTATTGAACCCAACCGCATCTGCAATGCCAGAGAAATTGTACTTCTCAAAATCAGCATCCTCCAACAGGCGTTTTGCCTCTTGAATTCGAAATGAATTGACAAACTGATTGAAGTTCTTTTGGCCATACGTATTAATCAATCGAGACACTTCCTTGTACGGGATTTGTAACATATCTGAAACCATAAAAAGATTAACCTCCTTATTGGTATAAATTTTTGTATCTTTAAAAAACGCAATAATTTTTTCAAAATTTTCGGATGTTTCGGGGTTAGGCTTATCGTTTCTGGCGAGATTTACTTTTCCATCCATCAGGTTTTCAGCATTCAAATCATCGTTATCCAAACTGTCCTTTACTACAGTATCGTCAAGTAACAATACCTTTTGTACAATTCCGTAAATAGAAACCCAGTAAACAATAAACCCCATAAAAAAGGCTTCAAGTAAATAAATAAATGAATCCCACTCCGTATTCAGTTGTACCACTGAAAAAAGGAATTCAAATAAATAATCAAAAATAAAAATAAAACAAGTTGTAATAAGCCAATTAACCCGCTTTATTAATATTCAAGCAAACCGATAAGATAAACAAATGGACGATCCGATTTTTGAAAGGATTATTCGTCGTCAATTAGCAATGTAGGATATAATCTGTACACACAGCAAAGAGCGCTCTTTGAAATATGCGCACCTCACCTGCGCACTGGATTTTGTTGGGGTGCAAAGGAGTTTAAACTTCCGCTTTTTAAACTCCTTGGGTGCGTAAAAACCATTGCAGCCGTAGTCATACCGTTAATTTTGTATCCGCTGAGATCATTTTTTCAAATCAACCATTCATTTCAACGCTATGAAATTCAGATCACTTTTGGCTTTTCTTTTCCTTGGCACTTTTGTGCAGGCACAATCATTGACGTTACGAAATTTTTTTGGTGCTACCCACCAAGCGGTTCAGTTTACGAGTCCACAGAAAGGTTTCGCACTTGCTTACGCAGATACATTGGGCGCGTTACCACAAGGCATTTTGCGCAAAACGATTGACGGTGGAGCCACTTGGAAAACTTTTCCAATTACTTTTAGCCCAACACTTCCTGACTACCCTGGTATAAATACCGTTGTAGTTAGGAATAGCCTTCAAATGTTGAATGAAAACGTAGGTTATTGCGCCGGGGAGTTAAATACCAACCTTGGCCCGCAAGGTATGGTACTAAAAACCAACAATGGTGGTACATCTTGGACAGGCACACCAATACCAATAACAGAGTTGCCCATACAATGTATATACTTTACAAATGAGACAACTGGTTATGTTGTAACAGAAGACGTTTATAAAACGACCGATAGTGGCGCAACTTGGAGCAAAGTTTTGAGCCCTGGAGGAGGTAGTCTTGTTCAAACGATCTATTTTCTCAACGAAACAACAGGATATGCTTGTGCTCAGAATAAGCTATTCAAAACAACCAATGCTGGTCTAAATTGGGAAAAAATAGATCTCCCGGCTGGGGTTAGACCTAGTTCAATGCGGTTTATTTCAAATACTACGGGCTTTTTTACTACCGAAACGAACGGTAGAATTTATGGAACAACGGATGGTGGCACCAATTGGAACCTCCTGTATAGTGAGATGAACGCACGCTTAACCTCAATATCTGTTATAAACAACGTTATCGTTGTCGGTGGTTATTCTACCAGCAGTACGACCTGTAACACCATTCTAGTAAAATCTGACAATGGCGTAAATTGGACAAAAGAGTGTTTTAATTTTGAATTCCCCAAACCAAGATATGTTTATTCCACCTGTTTTGTATCAGAAGAAAAAGGATTTTTGGGCGTAGATGGTGGTTTGTATGAATACAGCACCCAATTGTTGCCACAAACCATCATAGGTTTTAATCCTATTCCTAATCTGACAGTAGGTGGGACTTATACCATTACAGGTGTAACAGGCGGTGGCTCGGGCAATCCGATTGTTTTTACCTCATCCGACCCATCTGTGGTGTCCATTAGTGGAAACGTCATCACCGTTCTTGGCACAGGTTCGGTGACCATTACCGCTACGCAGGCAGGCAATCTTGTCTATGCTTCTGCCATTCCTGTAAATCAAAATCTAATTGTAAGTCCAATAACTTCAACTGTTGAGACGGATATTAGTCATGAAGTGTCTGTTTCCCCTAATCCAACTACGGGTTTATTAAATATTAAATTTTCATCAAAATATCTGAGTAATAAGGTCTCCATAGCGATTCATAATGCTGCTGGCGTATTGGTAAAACAAACGAATGAAATCAACTTGATAGAGAACGTTTTCCAACTGGATCTAACTGATTTGTCTGCGGGGGCCTATTTTATAAATATCAAAACCGATAAAACAAGCTACAATCAAAAAATCGTAATTGCGCGTTAATTAATACTGCTTCATTAGTAAGCGTATGTTTAAGTTTCCGCTTTCAGAAATTTAAACATACGCTTACTTTATAATTTTACCCGCCAATTGATAGATTGAAACAAAATCGTCCATATCCGATTTCCACCTTTCCTGGGTCATGGTTCGTACAACTACGAGTTTTAGCGACGGAAAGATGATCATGAATTTCCCTAAATAGCCATTGGCATGGTAAACGATCGGTTTACCTGTTGTTTTGTCATTGATCAGCCACCACAGATGGCCACAACGCGTGTTCATTTTAGAGGGGGAACCTGAACTTGAACGGCCTCCGCATCCCCCTTTCTTACAAACAACAAATCCGCCCAAATTAGCAAAAGAAGTAAACCTATTCCGATAAGATAAAGCATCAAAATAAAAGCCAGGTAATACCTTTGCAGCAAATACAGAATTTGAAAAACATAATATCCATATTTTTTTCTTTGCTTATCTTGTGTCAATCGTTCAGCAAGGTGTGGATAATCATTTCTTTCAAAATCAATCAGGATTACATTGCCAAAGTATTGTGTGTCAACCGGGATAAACCAGAGGTTTCGTGCAACGGCAAATGTGCTTTAATGAAGGATCTTAAAGCCGATGAAGGCCAGGATAAAAAGCAACTCCCTAAAAAATCAAAAGAGCAAAAAGAAATAACCTATTGCTTCGAAATACTACCGTGGCTCATTGTTGAGCCTATAGAAAATGTAGTTTCTAAAAAACATCCCACCTTTTATCTTTATCCACGCTCAATTTCTCATTTGATGCGTGTTTTCCACCCACCGAATGCAGGAGGCGCTTCCTTGCGCTTTGCATGATCCACCTGTCCATGCTCAACCATTTCTAGTAGCCTGAGCCATTTTTCCATGATGTGCAGTTCCGATCCCTTCGGAGCGCTTCGCTGTTATTTTGCCTATGCTCGTTCGCAGCATGGGGCTGTTTAGCAATTGATTCAGAAACCAAAAATTAGCCAAAAATGGAAAATACCTGGAGCGGCGTCTTTTTCGCTCGATCATGCCGACGGTCGCAGACTGTTTGTGCAAAGCCAAAATTTGATTTCCGGGGAGAATCATTTTTCATTTGAAGTGGCGGGTCTGCCTGCTGGAACGTATTTTTTGAACCTGCAAAATGCTTCAGGAAAAATGACGAGAAAGGTCATAATTCATTAAAAAACAATTTTAAAAACATGAAAAAATATATTTTTGGCCTAGTGACACTTTTACTAAGCTTTTCTGCCGTCGCGCAAAACATCAAAGGCACGGTAAAAAATTATTCCGGTGAAGGCGTTGCCTTTGCCAACATTGGCGCGCTGAATACAAACGTTAGCACCGTCGCTGACCCTGAAGGGCAATTTACGCTTAATCTTGCCGATGGCAGTTATCAAATTGTAGTCAGGGCCGTTGGTTATGCCTCGAAAGTACAGATCATAGAAGTTTCGGATGGCGCGGCGACACTTGATATTGTGCTGGATAATAGCACCGAAACACTCGGCGAAGTGGTGGTGACCGCCAACAAACGCGAGGAGGAGATTACAAAGGTTGCGTCCTCAATCACCTCCTTGTCATCACAAAAAGTAGAACAAACCCGCACCATTGGTTTGGCAAATTTGACCGCACTCGTACCAAATTATTTGTACCAAGAGCTTGGGGTCGGATTCCAGCAAGTACAATCGATCCGCGGTATTCAGGTATTCAGCGAAAACCCAGCCGTGGCTACTTATATTGACGATGTGAACAACCTGGATATCCTTGCCAATGGCATGATGCTCACCGACATTGAACGCATCGAAGTTTTGCGTGGACCGCAAGGTACTTTGTTTGGGCGCAATGCCATGGGCGGCGTTGTCAACATCGTCACCCGCAAGCCTACGAACCGAACCGAAGGTTTTGCGGAGGTCGGTGTCGGCAATCTGGCTTTACAACGGCACGCTGCTGGTTTCAAATTGCCCATTATTAAGGACAAACTATTTTTTGGCATCAACGGCCTGTACCAAAGCCGTGACGGATATTGGAAAAATGACACGACCGGTACCGGCGCAACGGATGGCAAAATTGTAGGAAAAACGGTTGGCGGCGAACAAAATTTATACGGTAACCTGTACCTGAAATGGCTGCCTTCCGCAAAGTTCAGTGCAACGCTCAACGTAAAAGGACAACGGGACTGGTCTGACAATTCAGGCTTTTTCGTTTCGCAGCCCAATGAAACGGTTGCGTTTGCAAATCCCGACAAGATTTATTTGAGCCGTATTGGAGACCATGAGCGGAATATCGTCAACTCGGCTTTGACGCTCAAATATTTCGGTAGCGGCTTCACGCTGACTTCGATTTCAGCCATGCAAAGTATAGGGCTATCATTCGAAGATATTGATTTTCCGGGCTATTACCATTCTTTCTATAAAAAGGCAATTGGCGAAAAATTGCCGCCTCAAAGGGTTTTTAGCGAGGAGTTGCGGATAAATGGCGAAACAGCAAACCAAAGGCTGAGATATACGGCGGGTATTTTTGCCTTTTCACAAATTGGATACGAGCCATCTACTAATCTTGCCTTTGAACTTGCCCCAGATGCTTATTCCATCTTTAGGAACAAAAGTGAAAATACTGGTTTTGCCGCTTTTGGTGAATTGATGTGTAATTTGACTCAAAATCTATCGGTAACAGCGGGCTTACGCTTTGATAATGAAAATAGGGAAAGTATCTTCAACGGCTTTGGCGATGCCAGTTTTATCAGCGGTGTTTTCAGTCAAACAGTGCCTGACACCACCGTTAGCGGCTCTTATTCAGCGTTGTCTCCCAAAGTAGCGTTGGCCTTCAGCATTGCTGAAAAGTCGAATTTGTATGCCAGCTTTACCCGTGGTTTCCGGGCTGGCGGTGTGAATGCGCAAAAACTACCCAGGGGCATTCAGCAAAAATTTGACCCAGAATACTCAAACAATTACGAAATCGGATTCAAAACGCAAGGGCTCGGCAACCGACTAAGCCTCAGCGCAGCGGCTTTTCTAATTCAATGGAATAATCTCCAATTTTTTAACCTCGTTGCGCCATTCACTTACGCACGTGAAAACGTAGGCAATGCACAATCCGCTGGCTTTGAGTTGGAGGTTTCTGCAATCCCCGTAAAAGGGTTGCAATTCGATGGAAGCCTTGGTATCAACCGTACCAAATACAAAGACTTTTTATTGAAAAGGGTCAATTTTTTCACAGGAGAAGAGATTGCCACCCCAGTTGGCGGCAACAAACTGTCGAATGCACCGAGCCATACCCTATTCCTTGGCACCCAATACACTTTGAATTTAGGTGAAAAATGGTCGCTTGTACTCCGAGGCGAGTTGCGCAATATGGGCGCGTTTTATACGGACATTCAAAATACCCTCAAACAACCCGCCTACACGCTTATCAATTCAAACGTTACTTTGAATTACAACAAATACAGCCTATCATTTTGGGGCCAAAATTTAACGGATCAAGCCTATTTAGCATTTGGCAATGCTGACACCAGTTTTGGGCGAAGCGTTCGTACGGCTGCCCCAAGAACATTTGGCGCAACCTTAAAAGCAAAATTTTAATTTTTAAATTTATTGGGGTTGGCCGGATTGGCCAACCCCAATACTAAATTGCAACAAAATGAAAAGTGTTTTTTCAATTATGTTTTTTGCCTTGATGTGCTGCGCTTGCGGAACCGAGGCAACCGAAAAGCATGAACAGCCTGAAAAGGTTGCGATAAGCAAAGACGACTCCCTAAAAATTGCCAATGAGATCGCAAATTTTAGTCCCGAAAATCATGTAAATTCCATGGAATTGATTTTCGGAAAGCCAAAATTTGACATTAAAACCATCGGAATTTTAGTATATGATGGGGTAAATGACTTGGACATGATGGGGCCAAGATATGTTTTGGGACAAGCAATGGGGGTAAATACCCAACTCATTGGAATAAAACCAGGTAATATTAAAACGGTAATGGGTGTTGAAATTGTACCCAACACGGTTATTGACTCCATTGCTCAACTGGATATACTCATTATTCCCGGCGGATTTACAGGCACGATTGAGGCGGCCTACAATAAAACGCTGCATGATTGGATCAGAAGAATAGACCAAACAACCAAATACACCGGAGCCGTTTGTACGGGAGTCTGGGTACTTGGCGCAACCGGGCTTCTGGAAAACAAAAAGGCTTCGACAAACTGGTACCGGGAAGAGGAATTTTTAAAAAAGTACCATGCAATCCCGGCAAATCAAAGATACACACAAGACGGAAAATACTGGACAAGCGCGGGTGTAACAGCAGGTATGGATATGTCCTTGGCCATAATGAAAGACATCTATGGCAAACGATACGCACAAGCGATCATGTTGGATATGGAATACGACCCCCAACCACCGATTGAAGGCGGCACACCAGAAAAAACAAATTGGGCAGTCAACTGGATGATGAAAGCGATGTATGATGGCGGGGTAAATCCTTTGATTGATCGTTTGGAAAGTAAAAAATAAAATGGAGCGATAAGGCATCTACGCTGATACGTAAAGCAACGGAAAGCGTAGATGCTCGCTGTTCTACCCCGATCGAGCGCTGTAAAATGTGCTGCATAGTGGGAGCAAGCACCCCGCAAGCGATATTTTACCTTCTATATTGCGCTATTCAATGCTAAAAATCTTGTCTAATTGTTTTTCGTTCGCAGATTTTGGCATTGCCTTTATCAGCGCATTTCTGAGCCAAATTGCAATGCTGTTCTCAAAATGAGCAACTTCCCCTATTTTCCAACTGGTATTGACAATAAAATGCGCTTTTTCCACACGCATTTTTTCATATTGAGCAAACACGTCCTCCACCCTTTTCCCTTCGTTAAATAATTTTCCAAGCACATAAGCGTCTTCGACAGCCTGACAAGCACCTTGCCCCATATTGGGTGTTGTAGCGTGCGCGGCATCACCGATTAAACAAACTTTTCCATCCTGCCATTTTGTTATGGGCTGTAAATCGATCAGATCACTGAAAATGATGTTGTCTTTTGGTGTTTTAGCGATGATCTTTATGATTGCTGGATGAAAGTCCTTGAACAATTCTGCCAGGTTTGGATTGTCGTTCATCTGTTTATCTTTGATTACGGCAAACCAATAAATTTTATGGGCACTGATTTTTACAAACCCGAAACGCTTACCTTTTCCCCAGGCCTCAATGGCTTGATGGTCGTATTCAGATGCCCCATCAAATTCGCATACGCCGCGCCAGCACCGTTGTTTGGTGTCTCTGAGTGTTCCGGCTCCAAACAGGCTGTTTCTTACAATGGATTTTATTCCGTCTGCACCAATTAAAACATCACAAGAAACAGTTGAACCGTCATCAAAAGTTAATTTAAAATCGTGTTCCCTTTCAATTTTCAGCAGCCGTTTTGATAACTGAATGTTTTGAAAACCAGTTTCATCGGCTAAAATTTTCTGCAAGTCGGCTCGATGAATTGCAACATTGTGTACCCCGTATTTTTGCTCGAATTTAGCAAGGTCTGTTGCTGAAATTGTGTTGAGCTGCGCATCGGTAATTTTGATGCTTGAAATTAGATGACCTGCGTTTTCAATTTTTTGGCGCATCCCAAGTTTGTCAAAAACCTGCATTGCGTTATTTGCCATAATAATTCCCGCACCAACCGGCTTAATTTCGGGCGCGCTTTCGTAAATTATTACTTGATGGCCACTTTCCTTTAAGGCTAAGGCTGTTGTCAAACCGCCAATTCCACCCCCTACGATTGCTATTTTCATGTTTTATCCTTTTAATTTTCCAGCAAAATTATGGTGGGTAGAATCAAAGGACGTTCACTTAAGCTAATTAATGCGTTTCCTAATTCTGCTCAGGGATTGTGGTGTGATACCCAAATATGTTGAAATATACTTTTGCGGAATTTTTTGTATAATTTCGGGTGACTTTTTCAAAAGGTTTAGATATCGTTGCTCCGGCGTATAAAAAAACAATTCGTCGAGTCTTTGTTTTGCGGAAAGAAAAGCCAGGTCTGATATATGCTTTGCAAGACCTACCCAAAAAACATCTTGCTGTATGAGGGCTTCCATACTTTTTTTCTCAAAGTAAAGTACTTCGGTTTCTAAAAGTATTTCAATTTTTGTTTGTGATTGATTACCGGTGATATATCTTGCGTAATCTCCAATTACATCGCCATTTACTTGTAACAAATAACTTATTTCGTCTCCTTTGTCATTTACATAATAAACCCTTGCTGCTCCGTTCAGGATGTAGCCCAATCTATCAAATACGCCATTTCTTGTTTCGATAAGTTCATTTTTTTTATGTGTGACGACGAAACAAATGCTCAAAAATTCTTCAGCCCGTTTTACTGGTATTTGAAGGACAACTGATAATTTTTCCTTTAAAAAATGGGTCATTGTTTTTGTTTGAACACTTTAAGATATTATGCAACGCGAAAGAGGAGACTAGAGAAGGTATAACCGGGAATAACCCTTGACCTAATATGGTAGATGCGCTCCAACCATAGCCAAACGTTTACACAAATTTAACCCAACTATTGGATTCAATATAAAAACTTTATAAAAAAAGCAGAATCACTTGCTTGTTATTCAAAAACCCCCTACTTTTGGACCATTAATCCAAAATGGTCGAAAATACGAATAAGATGAAGCACGATGAAGCTCAAGTAGAAGAAATCCTGATCAAAGCACGTGAATTGTTCAAGCGTTATGGCCTGAAGAAGACTTCCATGGATGAAATCGCTCGTGCGTTGGGAAAGAGTAAGAGTTCTTTATATTATTATTTTGAAAAAAAATTGGATATTTTTGAGGAGATCGTACGTCGGGAAATGAATGAATTCTTGCGATCTACCAGCAATAAATTCACGGAATATCAATCTGTGAAGATTAAACTAAAAGCTTTTTCTGATGCATGGTTCGTCACCATCCGTGAAAAAGCTGAAATTTATACCATTATGAGGGAAGAGATTTTTGAAAACATGGAAACGCTCAACAAGTTAAAAAGTGCATTCGAATTGGTAGGCTTTTCCCAGATCAAAGATATTCTGAATCAAGGGGTTACCACGAAGGAACTAAAACCACTCACTGAACACCAAATCAATACTTTTTCCAAAATGTTTATCGCCATGTTGTGGTGGACTAAGTTCCCAATTTTTGCAGGTGAAGGCTTCGAAGATTTTGAAGAACAGGTCCACAACATGATCGATTTTTTGATGGAAGGAATAGAGGCCTGATTTTTTTTGTCTATTTTTCGACCAAATGACCAAATTGGTCGAAAAATCATTTTTCACTATTATTATCCAATCATTATGCTAAAAGCTACTGCAAGTACACTGCTTTTGGTCTTGCAACTTATTGTTGTTCATGCCCAAAGCCGTGAAAAAAATCTGCTCGATTTACCAGGTCTGTTGTCCTATGGCATGCAACACAACCTTAATTTAGGGCAAAGTGTCCGCCAACAGCAATTGGCAGAAATGGGAGTTGCGCAATTAAAAACAAAGCTAGTACCACATATACATGGCGGCTTACAGTTTAATTATTTCCCGAACCTCCCTGTTTCATTATTGCCAGCCAGCAGTTTGGGAATACCCAATACTGAATATTTGGCTACAGCCCTCAACACGCCATTTCAACTAAGCGCTAATGTTGAACTCAATCAACAAATACTCAACAAGGAATTGCGAAGCAGCTTGAAAATAGCATCTGAGCGAAAAAATCTTACTCAGCTGGTTACCCGCAAACTTCAGGAGGAACTTGCGGCCCAAATATGCGGGCTGTATTATGGATTATTTGTTCTTAAAAAACAAATAGCACTGCTGGAACAGAATGAACAAAATACGGATCGTCTGGTGTCTTTTTCAAGCCAAGCCGTCCGCACAGGACTAAGTAGTAAAACCGATTACGACCAATTGCTGCTCAATCGCCAACAACTTCAGGCAGCACGCGAAAGCCTAACGTTCGGCTTTCGTCAACAAATGATTGTACTTCGACAATTTGCACAATTACCTGATAGTGTAGGCATCGTGCTTCCAACTGATTGGCCTACCGATACCATTTTGAATCAAGTGCTCAACCAATCTCAAACAACCACCGATGTGCTGATTAATCAACAGGAGACAAAAATACTATTTGCAGAACGGGAAAGGATCAAAGCGGGCGCTTTACCGGTGATTATGGGTACTGCCCAAGTAGGCAATCTCAATTATGGACGCTACTTCGGACAGACCTTCAATGGGAAGTACTCTTACTATTTTCAACAAGTCGGATTGCGCTTATCATTGCCTATTTACGATGGGAATGCGCGGCATTTGCAAAAAGAACAAAACCTAATTGAGCAGGAGATAAAGCGCAAAGACGCCGAAATCATCCAGCAGAACACGCAAGTACAACGACAAATTGCACTTGAAAAACTGCGCCTTGCCGATAAGTTGCTGCAATTGCAGCGCTCGAATCTTATGCTTGCTCAGAACATTCTAACCTCGCAAATGGAATCCCTACAAAATGGGTTGAGTCCAATTCGGGAGGTAATACAGGCAGATACAGCACTGAGAACACAAGAGTCCGAGTATTTCCAAGCACTCAATACCTATTTCACCGGACTGGTTGAGTATCAAAAAGCCAGTGGCATGCTTTTATCCAATTTGAACACTCACTAATTTTCAATCATGAAACAGAATTCTTTAAACGCCATTGTACTAGTTGCCTTGTTGTATGCCAGCTGCCAACCTCAGGATAAACAAGAAACTACCGCTTCTACAACGCAGCATGAGCAGCCAATCCGTGTATCCATTGATTCGTTGGGTTACCAAAACCAGGATTCAGATTTGACCTTTAGTGGCAATTTGGAAGCTTCGCAAACCCTGCATGTCGGGTTTTTAATTCCCGGAAAGGTGCTGTCCGTTTTTGCAAAAGAGGGTCAAAAAGTGAGCAAAGGTCAATTGTTAGCCAGTCTTGATCCTCAAGACCTACAGTACCAGGTGGATTTAAACAAGGCGAGTTTGTCCCAAACTCAGGATTTATACAAACGTATGCAAGCAATGCGCAAAACGCAGAACATTGCTGAAAAAGACTTTGTAGAGATTGAGACGCGCCTAAACATGGCCAATATTCAATTGAAACAAGCCGAGAAAAAGGTCCAGGACTCCCATTTATATGCCAGTATTACCGGCATTGTTGCCGCAAAAAATATCGAGCCTGGGGCAATCGTAAATGCCGGAGTGCCCGCCTTCACGATTGTCGCCACACAACCCATCCATGCCAAAATTGCAGTACCAGAGTTTCAGATTAATGAGGTGCCACTAAAAAAATCAATGATTATCAAGGTTGCCGCTGTGGAGGAGCAGGAAAGTGGTCAAGTTGTACTGATTAACCCTTTAGCGGATCCGCTTACCAAAACCTATGCAGCAAAAATTGAGCTCGCCAATCGGAGCGGAAAATTACTACCAGGGATGAGCGCTACAACCACCTTGAACAGCAATACCAATAGGAGGCAGATTTTGCTGATCCATCCTCAAGCAATCTTGCACTCCAGCAATGGCGAACCGTATGTTTTGGTGGTAGATAAACTACGCAAAGTTGCCAACAAACGCAACATCAAAACGGGTGGATTTATTCGGGACCGAATTGAAGTAATCGAAGGGCTTCAGGCTGGCGACTGGATCGTCACTGCCGGAAACCAAAAGATGAAAGACGGCCAATCAATTCTATTTTAAACTAGATCAACAGACCTATCATGGAACAAAATAAAACATCAACCATCGGGCGATTTAACCTCATTGCTGCGGCCATGCAATACCGCCAAATCACCCTTAGCATCACTGCAATGTTGCTTTTGGCCGGAATTTGGGCAATTGCCACCATGCCCCGCATGGAAGACCCCAATATCGTCATCCGACAAGGAATCGTGGTGGCTGTTTACCCCGGGGCTACCGAATTAGAAGTAGAACGTGAAATTGCTGAACCCTTGGAGAAATACCTTTTTGGGTTCAAAGAAGTGCGCAAGGAAAAAACATTTTCCACCACGCAAATGGGGCAAGTAATCGTTACTGTTCAACTACAAGACTGGGTCAAGGATAAAGACCGATTTTGGGCTACTTTGCAGCATGGCCTTAATTCGTTTGGTCGTCAAAATCTACCTCCTGGCGTAATCGGACCATTGGTTAACAGCGAGTTTGGTGAAACAGTGGCACTGATGTTGACGATTTCGGCAAAAGGCAGCAATTACGTTCAACTCGATGATTACCTAGATGTACTGGAAGACCACATCAAAGTTTTACCCAAAACCTCACGCATCCGACGTTACGGGGGACAGGAGGCTTACTATGAAATTATTGTCGACAACCTGAAAATGAGGCAATATGGAATTGATGCTTTGCAAGTTGCCCAGATCCTTCAAGCCGAAAACAATATCAACTTTACTGGGGAGTTGAAATCGCAATTATTTAGCACCCCAATTTTTTCAAATAGCCGTTATCGTGATACAAGCGAATTGCTCAATCAGATTGTATACACCGATCTCAATAACAATGTGGTTCGGCTTCGAGATGTGGCACAAGTTCGACGAGGTTTTGAGGATGAAAAATCATTCATCAAGGTCAAGGGAGAGCGGGCGGTGATGCTGTCGGTTGAAATGCAACCGGGTAACAATATTGTTGCGTTCGGAAAAGAACTAGAATCTAAAATTAAGGAAGCGCGCACCGAACTTCCTGCCAATGTTGAGGTCCATGTAGTAAGTAGTCAGCCTAGGGTTGTAGAGGATAAATTGATAGAATTTGGCAAAGAGTTCATCATTGCCATTCTTGCTGTAATTTTTGTAGTGATTCTTTTATTGCCTTTTCGCATGGCCGCTATTTCAGCAATTGCCAGCCCGATTTCGGTGATCATTACTTTTGCCATACTTAACTTGTTAGGATATGAAATTCATCAAGTTACGCTGGCTGCCCTCATTATTTGTTTGGGGATGGTGGTGGATGATGCCATTGTGGTAGTAGACAATTACATCGAAAAATTGGATCACAATATGGATCGTTGGGAGGCTGCCTGGAAAAGTGCCTCTGAGCTTTTTATACCTATCCTAAGTGCTACAGCCACCATCATTTTTTCTTTTTTACCCCTTATGTTTACGCTACATGGGATTCCCAATGAGTTTGTATCCCATTTGCCCCCTACCATTGCGATTGCCCTGGGTTGTTCCCTTTTGGTTGCTCTATTTTTAACGCCCTACTTATGCTATCTGTTTATCCATAAAGGATTGAAAAAAGATACAACAGCGGATGAGAAGCGGAAAACTGTTTCTGTTTTAGATCGAATTCAACGCGGGTTTGATCGATTGGTTAATTTGTCATTTCGTTTTTGGCCAGTAACTCTAACTTTAGCCTTTGCATCAATTGGCATGGCAGGTTGGCTAGGCTCCAAAATTCCGCCCGAATTTTTACCGATTGCCGAACGTAATCAATTCAACATCGAACTCTACATGCGTGCAGGATCAGCAGTACAGGAGACCGAACGTGCAGTAGATCAAATCGTAGCTTTATTGGAGAAAGATCCCCGTACCCGTGATGTCATTAGTTTTGTAGGCACCAGCTCACCACGTTTTTATGCCACTTATGCCCCAGAAGTTCCACGTACCAATTATGCTCAAATTTTCATCAATACAACCAGTGCACATGCAACCGAGGAGATGGTTGAGGACTATTTGGAACGGCTAGATGCGCTTGTGCCAAATGGTAAGGTACGCTTGAAGCAATTGAGTTTTCAGGATGCGCTGGCCCCGGTGGAAATACGAATTACGGGTGCGCATATTCAGGATTTACAACGAATCGCGGCGGATGTAACCCGTATCCTGGAAGCGACCAAAGGGACAAACTGCATCCGCAATGATTATGGCGACGATTACGTGGCGGCTACCCTAAACATTAACAAAGACTACAGTGCACAATTGGGCATTGATCACAATACATTGTCGCAAACACTCGGTTCCAGTTTAAACGGACTACCCATATCAACGGTTTGGGAAGATAAAACGCCCCGAAAAATTGTCATGCGCCTGCAAAAAGAAGATCGAAACAGCGTTGGTTATTTGCAAAACATTTACTTGACTAGCCGCACTGGGCAAAAAATTACCCTTGCGCAATTGGCTCAATTTATACCAAGCTGGCACACTGGCAGCATTGTCAGGCGCAACGGTTTACGCACCCTCACAGTGCGGAGTGAGGCGCAAAAAGGCATGGTAGCGGCATGGGTACTGGCCGAAGCAAAACCCATGCTTGACAAGTTGATTTTGCCCCCTGGGGTAAGCATCCATTTCGGAGGGGATGACGAATCTACCCTGGAAAATATGCCAGACTTAGGTAAGGCATTGGGTATAAGTGCTTTGCTTATCTTTTTAACCCTGTTGATTCAATTCCGTAGTATTATCAAATCCCTCATTGTGTTGTTTTCTTTCCCCTTAAGCTTGTTTGGGGCAATGTTAGGTTTGTACTTCTCAGGGAATCACGCAGGTTTTACCACTTTTTTAGGCATTACCAGTTTAATCGGCATCGTGGTGCGCAATGGCATCATTTTGGTTGATTATGCCGATGCATTGGTTCAAAATTACGGCTACACCCCCAAAGCGGCTGCGATTGCCTCAGCGCAGCGGCGAATGCGCCCAATTTTTCTAACATCTGCTGCAGCGGCCATCGGTGTTTTACCCATGGTTTTTGGAGGCTCGCCCTTGTGGGCTCCGATGGGTAGTATTTTGGCAATGGGCTTGATGTTCTCCATGCTGATGACCCTATTTACAATTCCGGTCTTGTATAGTAAACTGATCAAGCCAGCGAAGGTTACACGTTTGGATTCGACTTTCGATTTGGGCTAGAACCTCAAAAACCACATCTAGGCGTATTTTTTCTAAGAAAATGCTCCCCCCTTTTCGCTGCGCGTGGTCTTCATGCTAACCTCGCTCAATATGTTATCGCCGTATGATCTTCGCTCTTCCCACACTTGATCCCCTCCGGAATTTGATGGGAAAAAACAAAGATTGCCCCCTGCGATAATCATGCGTTACAAAAAGTGAAGTGAAGACCACCCACAGCGGAAAGACGAAGCGGCAACACTATTTCCAATCCACCACAGAAGCCCCCATCTCAATCCCTTCCTTCAACAAAGGATCCGGCACCGCAGCCTCATACCCCTTCTTTACCAGCAACAAACCCGCCCAAATAGGCAAATCATAATCCTCCGCATCGTCGCCGGGCGGACCGGTGCGAATTTTAGCGGAGGCCTCCTCAATATCAATCGCCAACACACTCGTAGCTTTCATTTCGATGGCATTGGGCGGCCGCACTTCATCCCAACGTCCTTTCAAAATATTTTCGGAAATGCAAAACAAGGCGTCCATCTTTTCATCTTCATCGGTAACCAGTTCCGCCGTGCCAAACACCACCGCCGAGCGGTAATTCATAGAATGATGAAAAGCCGAACGCGCGAGCACCAAAGCATCTACGTGCGTTACGGTAAGACAAACCGGTATACCTGTCTCAGTCGCTTTAAGCATGCGACTTGTACTCGCCCCGTGTATGTACAGGCGCGCACCCTTACGCCCGTAACTCGTGGGAATGACAAAGGGCTGGCCATCCACCACAAAACCGAGGTGGCACAAAAATCCCGCATCTAAGATCGAAAACACGGTTTCCTCATCGTAATGGCCGCGTTTTGGGATGCGCTTTACGGTATTTCGGGGCGATTTTGGATATTCCATGGGAGGATAGTTGTTAGTTGTTAGTTGTTAGTTGTTAGTTGTTAGTTAGGGCAACGCTCTATCAAAATAACTAACAACTAACAACTAACAACTACAAACTAATCAACGATCATGGTGGAGTGGTCCAATGTTTGTTGCGCCATATTTTCGGGCAAATCCCGGAAATCATACTGTTGGTTGCGCAGTTGGGGCGTAAACCCGGCTTCGCGAATGGCATGCTGGATGCCATCGGCGGTAAAACGGAAACGCGCGCCAGCAGCCGAAACCACATTTTCTTCGATCATGATGCTGCCAAAGTCGTTCGCACCCGCGTGCAGGCAGGCTTGTGCGACCTGTTTGCCCACCGTGAGCCAGGAAGCCTGAATATTGACTACATTGGGCAACATAATCCGGCTCATGGCAATCATGCGCACGTACTCATCGCCGGTGACGGCATTGCGGGCGCGCTTGATTTTGCGCAAAATAGTGTCTTCATCCTGGAAAGGCCAGGGAATAAAGGCCAAAAAGCCCTTGGCATCGGCTGGTTTTTCCGATTGTACTTGCCGGAGCCAGGCAAAATGCTCCATGCGCTCGTAATTGGTTTCAATATGGCCAAACATCATGGTGGCCGAGGTGGTCAGGTGCAACTGATGGGCGGCACGCATCACATCGAGCCATTCTTCGCCGCCACATTTGCCTTTTGAAATCAGGCGGCGCACGCGGTCGTTCAATATTTCGGCCCCCGCACCTGGCAAAGAGTCTAAACCTGCTGCTTTGAGGGCTTTGAGCACCTCATAATGGCTCATTTTATCTAATTTTGCGATGTGCGCAATTTCCGGCGGTCCGAGTGCGTGCAACTTCAAGGTGGGATAAAGGTCTTTGAGTTGCTGGAACAAATCGACATAAAACGCCAGGCCCAAATCGGGATGGTGGCCGCCTTGGAGTAGCAGTTGCTCGCCGCCCAAGCGGAATGTTTCTTCAATTTTTTGTTTGTACTCCTCAATCGTAGTAATATACGCCTCGCCGTGGCCCGGACGACGGTAAAAATTACAAAATTTGCAATTGGCGATACACACATTGGTGGTATTCGAATTGCGGTCGATGATCCAGGTTACGATGCCAGACGGGACATGGTGCTGGCGCATCCGGTTGCCCACGTACATGAGCTCGGTGGTGCTGGCGTTTTCAAAGAGAAAAACGCCTTCTTCGGGGCTAAGCCATTCCAATCGGAGGGCGCGTTGGAGCAAATCAGAAACATCCATTGTATGTTGGGTATAATTTTTTCAGAAATATTTGAAAGTGAAACAAAGTTACGGTAACTTGGTTTGGTATTTGACAGGGAACTTTAAAAGCAACTGTTTCGTTTTACCGAGATTGCACAAATAACACAAAAACATGACAGAACCAACGAGCACTGCGCCGGAAACGAGGCTGCAACGGGTATGGCGTTTGCTGAAATTGGCACTGAATGGCGAGGAGCAAGTGTACACCACCGGCAGCATTGACCGGGCCATTATCTTGTTATCGATTCCGATGATCCTGGAAATGGCGATGGAGTCGCTTTTTGCCGTGGTGGATGCTTTTTTTGTTTCCAAAATCAGTGTAGAAGCGGTTGCTACGGTTGGGCTCACCGAATCCATCCTCACCTTAATATACTCCATTGCCATTGGCCTGAGTTCGGCCGCAACGGCCATGGTGTCGCGGCGCATCGGCGAGGGCAACCCGACTGCTGCGGCAAAAGCGGCGGCACAAACGATTTTGATTGCGGTGTTCATCTCCGTGTTTGTCGCTATTCCCGGGTTCTTTTTTGCCAAAGAAATTTTACTGGGCATGTCTGAAAATGCGGCATTGGCTGAATCGGGCAAGCATTTTACCCAGATTATGCTCACCTGCAATTTGCCCATCCTGTTGTTGTGGATGCTCAATGGCGTTTTTCGCGGCGCGGGCGATGCCAATACCGCCATGCGGGCCTTGTGGATTGCCAACGGGGTAAATATTTTGCTCGATCCGATGCTGATTTTTGGCTGGGGACCATTCCCGGCCCTGGGGGTAACCGGCGCTGCGGTGGCTACTACTATTGGTCGCTCTACCGGTGTGGTTTATCAATTATGGATGCTGTTGCGTCCGGTTCCGGTGCGTTATGATGCTGCGGGAGAAGTTGTGCAAAGCAATCGGATTCATATTCATTGGAGCTATTTTAAGCCTGATTTGGGCATTATTCGGCGATTATTTGGGCTGGGAGCAGGTGGTGCGGGTCAATATTTGATTGGTTCGGCCAGTTGGATTTTTATGATAAAAATTTTGGCGCATATTGGCACTTCGGTAACGGCGGGCTACACGATTGCAATTCGGATCATCATTTTTACCATTTTGCCCTCCTGGGGCATGGCCAATGCGGCGGCCACCTTGGTCGGGCAAAATTTAGGCGCGGGCCATCCCGAACGCGCCGAAAAGTCGGCCTGGCGCGCCGGATTTTTCAACATGATTTTCATGGGCTTTGTGGGAATCGTGTACATTACAGCAGCGCCCTTTTTTATTCAGATTTTTACCCAGGATCCGGAAGTGGTTGAGGCTGGTTCCATGGCCTTGCGCACCATTGCCTGCGGGTATATTTTTTATGGTTGCGGAATGGTTTTGGCGCAGGCGATCAACGGCGCGGGTGATACCGTTACACCAACCATCATGAATTTCGTGTGTTTTTGGCTGATTGAAATGCCTTTGGCCTGGGTGTTGGCCATTTACCTGCATTGGGGACAAATGGGCGTGTATACCAGCATTGTCATTGCCGAATCCATGTTGGCTGTGATGGCCATTGTTATTTTTCGGCGCGGCAAGTGGAAAACCATCAAAGTATAAAGGCTTCCGGCGGTGCACGGTGCGCGTTCAAACAAGTGCTGTTTATCCGCCCATGGTTCCCTACCTTTGTGGTTTCAAAACAGCATTCAAGGATGAAAAGCACGTCATTTTTTAAATTTCAGGCATGGATTATCGGGGTCGTGTGTTGTAGCCTGTGTGCATGCGAAGGCCCGAAGCCCGAAAACCGGTACGACAAAATCGCAACCGGTTTTTGTGAATGCACCAGCCAATTGGTGGCGCTCAACAAAGGCGCTATTGCCCTGGCGGCCGATACGAGTGGCAATGCCGCCCTGGTGTTCAAACAAATGGAGGCAGAATACAACAATGCCCGCGCATGTTCGGCGACGATCCTGGCGCAGTATGGCCGATTGAAAAAGGAAGAATTTGTTGAGGTGGAAAAAGCGATGCAAGGTAAATGTCCCGATTTGGCCTTACAAAAAGATTTATTGCGCGAAATGTTGGGCGAATAAGCGCCTGTTTTATATCAAAATCTGATCAATTATGGCAACCATAGCGCTGGAAGGAATGCGATTTTATGCTTTTCACGGGGTGTACGATGCCGAACGTATCCTGGGCGGTACCTACATCGTGGATGTACACATCCAGACAGGGGTAGGCAAAGCCGTAGAAACCGACGACCTTGCACACACCATTAATTATGAAACGGTGTACCAGATTTGCCGCATGGAAATGGACAAACCCAGGCAATTGATAGAACGAGTGCTTTCGGGCATTGCGGAAGGCATCAAACACCAATTTCCCAACATGGACGGCCTGAATATCCGCATTCGCAAAATGAACCCGCCTTTGGGTGGCCGCGTTGAGTATGCCATGGTCGAATCTAACCAGGATTTCAAAACCGATTGTCCGCGTTGCAAAAAAAAGTTTAACCGCTACAATGACGTCGATTGTTTTGAGCGTTTTCCCAACCTGCACCCGGCAACCCGGGAAATGTTGAACAAACAATATGACAACAAGTGCTTGTGCGACAATTGTTTGAAGTTTTACGCTGGCTAATTTTTACAGGCGCTAAGGCCGCAAAGGCTCCAGGTACATTTCTTCCGTAAACAAAGGCGTTTCTGTAACTGCTTCAATATCAAGGGTTACGTCAATATCATCGAGCCAGTTTTTGTTGCGCAATCCAAAGTAAAAACTGCCTTCCAAAGGCGAATAGCGCCGCTGTACATCGGAACTTACTGCCGGTTGATAAATAAAGGTATCGTATGCTTTGCCGTTGATAAAATTGGGCAAGTTGGCACCATCTACCAGGGCATATTCGACATCTTCGCCTGCGCTGGGAAGCGATAAGTCGATGGCCATGCCCAGTGCGTACACCGCCAGGGCGCTGGTGGGTTCATAGCCGATCATTTTTGCGGCGCCCAGTTTCATGGTGGAGGTTAGTTTTTCGGCGTCTTTGCGGCGCACTTCCTGGGTGGCCTGACCAACCGAAATGCGGTATGCCCATTGTTTGGTGTGGGGTGGCAAGGCAAATTGATAGGCATTGGTAGCGCGTTGGGTACCGAACTTAAAAGCGCCCACGGTGACCTTTCCGCCCAAGGAAATCACTTCTGTTTTTTTACCTGCGGGTACCTGCCTGCGCGCAATCTGGTATTGGCCATTCGTTTTCCATTCCCAGCCCACCCGGGTATCTAATTTGGCGTTTTCGGGCAAGGTTGGGGTGCGTGTGATGGTAAAACGGCATATTTTTTTGGCCAATCCGGATTCAATCAGGCGTAAAATATAGAGGCCGGTTTGGGGTGCTGTAATGGTTTTGTGCAACAAGGTGTCCAGTTCATAACTTCTGAACAGCATACGATCAGGGTATTGCAACAGTTCCACCGATTTTAACTGGCGGCCTGCAATGAGGTGAATCATCAGGTCAATTTGATCGCCTTCGGCAAATGCGTAGGCAAATTCATGCGTACCATCGATGCGAAAGGTTTGGTCGGCAACCGCAATAGGCTGCGTAAAAGCGACCAAAGGCAAAAATAAAAGGCAAAAAAAGAGGATAGGACGTTCCATTGGGTGCAGCGCTTGTTTGCCTGCAAAGATATTGGCTTATGGGGATTTCCCCTATTCCTTTACCAACTTCACCGTCCGCCAACGCCCGCCATCCGTACGCAACTTGACCACATAAAATCCCGCAGGTAAGTTTCCGGTATAAACAGCACCGCCGCCCGTGGTATTAATCCGGTTCCAGACTTTGCCATCCGAACCAATAATTTGGACCTGCACCGAACGGGTTTCTTCTATCCCTGAAAACCGAACCCACTTATCGGCTGGATTGGGGTAAATTTGAATTTTTGCCCCCAAATCTTTGCCGGTTTGGGTAGACGTTGCCGCGCCCTGAAACAACCAGATATAGGCATCGGCAAATTCCTGGGCCCAAAACCACTCGGAATGTTGGCCTCCTGGCACCACGGTAAATGATTTTTCATTTTGTGCAAATCCTGCCGTGGTCATCGCATCAGCGACGGCTTGCATGTCTTGCGCCACATAGGCTGGTTCCGCGCCACCTGCCAAAAAGTAAACCCGGGCGTCGCCCTGTTTGGGATGGGTGGCCACATCATTGGCCGAAGCGTTGTCGGCAAACCAAAAAGCCGGGGAAAAAACGCCCACTTTGGAAAACACTTCCTGATAATCGGCAAAACCATACATCGAAATCAAGCCGCCCATGCTGCTGCCCATGATGCCCGTGGTATTGCGGCCTGGAAGGGTGCGAAAATTGACATCTATGTAAGGCTTAAGGGTATTTACGATAAAATCGATGTATTCGTCGCCCTGGCCACCGCCGTATTGCGGATTTACCCAGGGCGAATATTCATTCAAACGTTCGGCGCCGCCATTATCGATGCCCACCACGATGCATCCGTAATCGCCCTGCTGAAACAAGGTATTCAACGATTCATCGACCTGCCATTCGGTGCCGAACGCGGTGGTTTTTACATCAAAAAGGTTTTGTCCATCATGCATGTATAACACCGGATAGGATTTGCTGCTGCTGTTGTAATCGGGCGGCAGGTACAGCCAAATACGACGGCTGCGATTGAGTTGGGGTATGTAAAATGCGTTGTTGAGTATTTGAACATTGGACGCTGCGGTACTCGGGGTACCAGCGCCTAGATCTTCCCAACCTAAAATGGTGAGATTCAGGGTTTGGGCGCTACCATTGTAATTGAACGTGCGGTTGGGAATATAAGTACCGCTGGCATTGCCTTCAACAGTGGGCCAGGAACCACGGGTAAACTTAAACTCCAGCGTGCCCGGGGCAGGATTGATGGTTATGCTGTATTCGGTGCCAGATTTGGTCAGAATTTTGGTGGGGTCGGAGGCATTCCAGTTGTTAAAATTGCCCGCGATGTAGATACTGGCGCCTGCGGGTGTATTGATTGGTATAGACGTGACTTTGATGGTAAGTTGTGCCTGCAGAGAAAAGGAAAGGCAGAGAAGCAGGCAAAAAAGGGCAACAAAACGCTTGTTTTTCATAGCAAAACGTGGTTAGTAAATCGTTTGGGCGCTGATTGGATTAGTGCTTTGGGGGATAAATTTTATGGCTTTAGCCCTTATTTACCCGTAGCATGTGCTTTAAGCGCTGTAAATTTCCGAAAATTATCTGCAATTCGTGTAAATACGCCTTTTATCAAAAAATTAAATCATGTTTTTCCTCTTTTCCAAACTGTTGGCCATTTTCCTGAAACCCTTGAACATCATCCTTTTTATTGGGATTGCGGCGCTGTTTACCCGCGAAAAACAGCGCAAAATGCGGCGTTTTCGCTGGATGCTGTTGGTTTTGGTGTTGTTCAGTAACCAATGGATCATCAATGCGTTGGCCAAAAAATGGGAAACGGCGCGGTATAGCCCGGAAGACCTTGAATACCCGTATGATATCGGGATTTTGTTGGGCGGGTATTCCAAAGTGAACCGCAATACGCCCAAGGGGCAAGTGTCTTTTTTCCTTTCGGACCGGCTTACCACCACCTTGCAGTTGTATAAAATGGGGAAAATAAAGCGGATTTTATTGAGCGGTGGGGCAGGAAAACTGGTGGGGCGCGAGCGTTCGGAAGCGCCGCTGGTGCGCGATTACTTGTTGAAAATTGGCATTCCAGACAGTGCTATTCTGGTGGAAGACCGTTCGCGGAACACCCGAGAAAATGCCTTGTATTCGAAAGAAATAATCGACCGTGTGCTGCCCGGCGCGCGTTGTTTAATAATAACTTCAGCCTGGCATATGCGCCGTGCGCAGCCGTGTTTTGAACGGATTAGCATCGCTTGTGCGCCGTTTGGCACCGATTTTTTATCGGAAAACAGCGACGGCAACCCGTTCAAATGGCTGGAACCCAGTTGGAGCGCCCTCTTGAAATGGGAATTGCTCCTGAAAGAATGGGTGGGTTATGTGGTTTATCAAATCCATTATTGAAACACCCGTACATAATCCACAATCATCCGTTGCGGAAAAGAAGTGGTTGCATCGGGACTGCCTGGCCAGTTTCCGCCAACGGCAACGTTGAAAATGAAAAACTGCGGCGCATTAAATGGATAAGCCGAACCATTCAAGGTTGCTGGTGTGATTTCGTAATAAAGCACATCATCCACGTACCAACGAATGCGATTTTGTTCCCAAAGCAGGGAGAAAACGTGAAATGCATCGCTGAAAGGCGTATTTCCAGTAAGGGTATACGTAGTTCCTGTAAACTTATGATCGGCTGTATTGGCACCAAAATGGATGGTTCCATTCACTTGGTTTGGAATGCTGCCGATCAGTTCCATGATGTCAATTTCACCGCAAGCGGGCCAGGAAACCTGATCGATGTTGCTACCCAGCATCCACAGCGCTGGCCAGATTCCTTTACCCGTAGGCAGGGCTGCACGAATATCGATGCGGCCAAATTTGAATTCTTTTTTGCCCTTGGTGACGATGCGGGACGAGGTATAAGCAGCGCCGCCCACATTTTCCTGGCGGGCTTCGATGACGAGGTTGCCACTTACCAGCGAAGTATTGTCGGGGCGGTAGTTTTGCAATTCGTTGTTGCCCCAGCCGCTGGCCCCTGTTTCGAAGGTCCAGGCAGCCGTATTCAGCGCAGTGCCTTCAAATTCGTCGCTCCACACCAGGTTTAAGCCCGGATAAGTAAGCGGCGTGGTGTATCCGGTGGTCGGAATCACCAATTGATTGCTGTTGTCGTCGTTCAGGATTTTTCCGGTCGCACGCGCACGGGAGAGTGTTGCGCCTACCGGGTTGAGCAGCAAAACCTCGAACGTTTCGTCGCTTTCCTTCACCTTATCGCTGATCAGCGCGATGGAGATGTTTTTTTCGGTTTCACCTACACTAAAAATAAGTTGACCGTCGGTTTTGGCCACATAATCCTGTCCAGCTGCAGCACTGCCGTTGAGGGTCGCGTAATCCAAAATGATGTTGGAAGTGGCGGCCTGGTTGAGCGTCACTTTAAAAACCAGCGCGGTGCCCGATACATCGCCTTCTGCCAGGGTGGCATCTGCGATGGAAATGGTGATGCTGGGTTGATTATTGGGCGCTGGTTCGTCTTTTTTGCACGAAAAGGTGAAAAGAGCAAGCGCCAAAAAGAGCGGTAGATTCTTTTTGATATTCATTTGAATGATTTTTGCTAAATGAAATGCGATTATTTATACACTCGAACATAATCTACCAGCATTTGTTGAGGCCAATGCTTTTCATCTACGCCCTTTTTACCGCCCCAATTGCCGCCCACCGCCATATTCAAAATAAGGTGAAATGCTTTGTCAAATGGCCACTCAGCGTTGGTTTTATGTTCGTTTTTAAACCGATGATACATCGTATTGTCTACCCAAAAATCGATCCGATCGGGATACCAATCCAGTGCGTACAGGTGAAAATCCTGGGCGTTCTTTCCAAAAAACATACTTCCCGTTTTTTGGGTGCCTTTCATGCCATTAAATGCATCGGTATGCACGGTTCCGTAAATGGTATCCGGGATATACCCAACATATTCCATGATGTCAATTTCGCCATCTGCAGGCCAGCCGCCGTGTACATGTTGAGTAGGTAACATCCAAATTGCCGACCAGGAGCCCAAGGTGATGGGTAGTTTGGCCCGCACTTCGATACGTCCATATTGCCAGTCGCCTTTGTTTTTGGTGACCAAGCGTGCCGAAGTATAGGAGCGATCTTTCCATGATTCCCGACGCGCCTCTACAATAAGGTGTCCGTTTTCTACCCGGGCATTTTCTTTTCGGTGCGCGGTGTAGTATTGCAATTCATTGTTGCCCCATCCACAACCGGATGGCCGTTCGCAGCCATTTCCTTCGTCGTAACTCCATTTTGTCGAATCCGGCAAGCCTGTGTAATTAAATTCGTCACTCCAAACCAGATTTTTAGCAGCCTTTTCCGGCGCAATTTGCTTGCTGCATTGAACGAAAACAAGCAGCAGGCCGAAGCCTGCTGCTATCCTCAAGTGAGTATAAAAACACGTTCGCATGCTTAGTTTTTCACAAATGTGAGGTCGAACCAACCTGTTCCATTCAAAATTTTACTGCGTAATACCATTTCGTTTTCATTCAAGGAAACAATATCGTACACCGGACCAGAGTCCATCACACCCAAAAATGCACCCGCTGGCAATACGATTTGATCGGCGCCACCACCACCCGAGCCTTTGGAAATAAACCAGGTAAGGTCGCTTGGTGCATTAAACGGAACCACGATATAGCCATTGAATGGATCGACCGTGCCGCCGTTGTTGTTGTATTGAAAATGCGAATTATCAAAGTAAAAGCAAAAACGGTCGTCATACTGGGCCGCTTGCAAACCATTGACTGGAGAAGTGTACCATTCGGACGAACCCGGATTGGGACCTACCCGAACGGCGCCTGCAACGGGGGAGAGGGTCCAGCATTTGCCTGGCGCTTCACACTCGCCGGTCAGCAAACCCACTTGCGGATCACATTGTGCGGTAGCGTCTTTCGTGATATTCACCACTTTTACGGTTTGAGCAGTACCCGCGCCACCCTGTGCTGAACCATACAAAGTAACGGTGTAGGTGCCCGCAGTTGGGTAAAAAATAGTGTCGAGTGACCGGACAGATTTGGCAGGAATGCCGCCTCCAAAGTCCCAAAGGCGTTCGAAATAGCCCGTAGAATTGTCTGTCACCACCACCCGATTCGAATCGCCGCTAACGAAAGTAATCGAAAACGCAGGTGGCGCTGGCAAAGCAGGCAGACTGATATCGCCGGGTTCATACGGTGCACAGGCAGCAATGAACAGCATCAGCGCAAAGAAAAAACTTATCTTTTTCATACAATTGCTTGATTGTAAATGGTTTAGTAGCCTGGGTTTTGTTTGATGGCATTGTTGGTTGCCTGTATTTGAGACAAAGGCACTGGGAACATATTATGTACACCTTCTACATAGCCCAAAGCACCCAACACGGATTGTGCGCGACCTGTACGCACGAGGTCGAAGAAACGGTGTCCTTCCAAACCCAACTCAACCCGACGTTCATGGTAAATCGCATCCAAAAGTGCCGAGCCGCTTGCCGTTACATCGGGCAAGATGGCGTTGTTGGCGCCACGCGCGCGCTTGCGTACGAGGTTGAGCGACTGGCGTGCGGCGTTTTCATTGCCATTGTGTTGTGCGGCTTCTGCATGCATCAACAATACATCCGAGTAACGGATTACGCGGTCGTTCGAATCGCCATTGGGGTTTGGATCGCCAAAAGGTGCTTCTTCCGATTTGTTGTTGAAGTATTTTTTTGCATAATACTTGTGCGGGAATCCACCGGTAGCATCCAGGGTAAAGATGCCGCGATCGCCCATCGCATCTCCTACGCGGAAAACGGTTGATTTCAAGCGTGGATCTTCGCTGCCTTCTTTGAAAAACTCGGCGACAAAATCATCGGTTGGGAGGTTAAACCCGTAACCGCCGAAAGCGCCGCGCGCACGTTGGAATACATTGGTAAATGAGCCTTCGTTGGCGTTGTTTTTACCCCAGTTACCGCCCGAAGCGTTCATGTACTGGATTTCAAACACCGATTCTGTGTTGTTTTCGCCCGCCTGGGTGAAGATATCGGCATAGTTGGATACCAATTGATACTCATTGGAACCCACGATTTCTTCAGCGATGGTTTGCGCTTCTGACCATTTTTTCTCCCAAAGCAGGGTTTTTACCAACAATGCTTGTGCAGCGCCTTTGGTAATACGCCCCAAATCGGAAGCCGCATATTGACTGCGCAAAGGCAGTGCAGCAACGGATTTGCGCAAATCAGATTCTACCAAAGCCCAAACCTCGTCAGCACTTGCGCGCGGGAGGTTGTACTCGCTGGGCGCCAACACGTGGTCGGCCAAAGGAACTCCGCCAAATACCGTTACGAGGTTGTAAAAAAACCAGGCACGGATAAAGTAAGCCTCTCCCAGAATGCGCGCTTTTAACGTCGCATCCATGTTGATGGCTGGAACACGCTCCAATACTGTATTGGCACGGTAAATACCTTCGTAATCGGCTAACCATTCTGCTTCCAACAAGTCGGTATTGGTTGGACCTTTGAAGGTTTCCAATTGCAGCAATTCGTTGCTGTCATTGTCGCCCGATCCCCCTTTATTGGAATCGTCGGACATAATATCGCCCCAAAACCAGCGGAAATGGCCAGCAGGAGAAATTTCGAATTGAAGGGCCGCATATGCCGCATTCACAGATGCAACGGCATCCTCGGCATTGCGGTAAAAGTTTTCTTCCGAAGCGCCCACGAGGGGTTTGCGGTCCAGGAAGTCTTTCTGACAAGCGATGGGTAAACACAATACCAACGCCAGGAGCATTGCTAATTTTGAAAATTTCATTGTTGTGTTTTTAAAAAGCATCGTTAAAAAATGACATTTACACCACCCAGCCACACGCGCGCTTGCGGATAAAAACCGCGATCAATGCCTGCTTCCAGGGCACCATTGTACGCGCCAATTTCTGGATCCAAGCCGGTGTACTTGGTAAAGGTAAACAGGTTTTGTGCAGAAACATACAAACGGAATTTGTCGCATTTTACCTTTTTCAGCAAAGAGGCAGGCAAACTATAGCCCAATTGTACATTTTTTACCCGCAAATAAGAACCATCTTCTACAAAACGGTTGCTTACCCGCGCATTTTGGTTCGGATCGCTCAAATTCACCCGTGGTTCGCTTTCAGATGTACCCGCGCCCGTCCAACGGTTTAGTACAGATACCGGACGGTTCACGTAAGTAAAGTCGTAACGCACGGTTGCATTGTAAATATCGTTGCCCTGGCTGCCCTGCAAGAAAATACCCAGGTCGAAGCCCTTGAATTCGAAGTCGATATTTGCACCATATGTAAATTTAGGCGCAGGATTACCGATGTACACCTGATCGTTTTCGTCAATAATTTTGTCGCCGTTCTGATCTTTAAACCGGATATCGCCAGGTGCAGTTGCTTCGTTTTGGAACGGACCTTCGTTTACTTCCTGTTGGGTTTGGAAAATGCCATCAGTTACATAGCCGAAAAACGCGCCAATAGGCTGACCTACTTCTGTTTTCGTTACACTTGCATTGGCCGATTGTACGCGGCCCGCAAAAACGGGTTCGCCACCATCGCCCAGGCTGGTTACTTCATTTTTTACAAAAGAAATATTGCCGCCCACACTATATTTAAAAGCCCGGTCGCGGTTGCGGTAGTTGAGCGCCAATTCGAGGCCCTTGTTCGTTACACTGGCCACATTGCGCACAGGTGCTTCGGTGCCCGCCGTTAAAGGTACCGGCGCGGCGTACAACATATCGGAGGTATTCTTAATGTAGTAGTCGCCTGTAAAATTAAAGCGGCCTTGAAACAACTCCATGTCTACCCCAAAGTCCGTTTGGGTGATGGTTTCCCATTGCAAATCGGGGTTGGCAGCCCGCAAAGACACACTGCCGTTGGTAATGGTTTGGTTTGGACCAAAGGTGTAGTTCTGGCCAGAGTTTACCACCGTGGTGAAGCTGTAGTTACCAATTTTATCATTGCCATTTTGTCCCCAGCTGGCGCGCAATTTCAGGAAGTTGATCAAATCGCCTTTCCAAAAACCTTCATGGCTTACAATCCAGCCCGCAGACAAAGAAGGGAAATAACCAAATCGGTTGTTGGCACCAAAGCGAGAAGATCCGTCCATCCGGAAAGCCGCACTCAGCACATAACGATCGTCATAAGCATAGTTTACCCGGCCAAAATAAGAATTCAGGGCCGATTCGTCGGCACCACCATAAGCACTTTGTGAAGTGATCGGGTCGATGGTATTGGAAATATACGCATCATCCGGGTCGTTGGAGGGCAAATTGGTATTGGCCCCGCCAGAGTATTCATGGAAATTGTACAACGCCGTGGTACCTGCCGTAAAGTTAAAAGCATGCGTTTCGGCAAATGTTTTCTGGTAGCTCAGTACGTTTTCCCATTGCCAGTTGCGCCAGGTATTGTCGTTTTTCACTACCGAGTTGATCAGGCGTTTTTCGCCCGCCGGTGCATCGCTCAATACGGGATCGTTGCTCAAATCAAAGCGTGGGAAGAAAATACCCTGACTTGCAAACGTTGCATCTACGCTATAAGCCGAACGGAAAGTAAGGCCCGGCGCCAAAGTCAATTCTCCAAAAATAGAACCCACCAAGCGGTTAGAACGCCAACGATCATGGGTTTGCTCAATAGCATTGATCGGGTTGGTAATGTCCGTATCCGAGTAGCGCGAATAGGCAAACGTGCCATCCGCCTTGCGAATCGGGGTCACCGGATCCATATTGAGTGCACGCACCAAAGGGGTGGTAAACTCATTGTTTTCGGCCAATCCGTTGCGTGTAAGGGCTGTGAGACCCACGTTGGTACCAATATTCAACCATTTTTTTACTTCATGCGTGCCATTTACGCGCACCGTGTAGCGTTGAAAAGCGGCTTTGTCGCCCCCAACAATTCCTTCCTGGTTGAAATAATTGCCCGAAATAGAATAGGTGCTTTTATCAGAGCCGCCAGTCAGACTGATCTGGTGGCTGGTCATCGGCGCAGTCGTAAACAAGGCATCCAGCCAATCCGTGCCCTGGCCCAAAGCCGACGGGTTCGAAAACTCAGGTAAAGGTTTCACCCCGGCAGCGATGTGTGCTTCATTGCTCAAAATGGCATACTCCTCGGCACTCAGCAGGTTGGCTTTTTTCCAGGTGCTTTGTACCCCGAAATAAGATTCATAGCGAATTTTCCCTTCCTGGTTTTTCTTGCCAGAACGGGTTGTAATCAACACCACCCCGTTTGCACCCCGCGCACCATAAATGGCCGAAGAAGCAGCATCCTTCAGTACGTTGATGCTTTCAATGTCGTTCGGGTTCAAAAAGTCCAGTCCATCCACCGGAATCCCGTCTACAATGTAGAGTGGATCCGAATTGTTGATGGTGCCGGTTCCGCGTACGCGTACCGTGAGCGCGCTACCAGGCGAACCGCTGTTTTGGGTAACCTGTACCCCGGCGGTGCGGCCTTGTAACGCTTGTTCTGTCCGTAAAATCGGCAATTCACTGATTTCCTCAGAAGTAATGGTCGATACCGCGCCGCTGATATTGCTGCGCTTTTGAGCGCCATAACCAACGACCACCACCTCATTGATGAGGGAGGCTGTTTCGTCCAACTGAATGTCGAGGGTAGTTTGATTCCCTACCACAACCTCCTTGTTTTGATAGCCGGTGTAGGCAAAAACCAACACCGCATCAGCACTGGGTACTTGTACTTTAAATCGGCCAGCTACATCGCTGGATGTTCCGGTAGTGGTGCCTTTAACGGCCACAGTAACACCAATAAGGGGCTCACCATTCTTGTCGGTGATGCGGCCACTCACGGCAGTTTGCGCGAAAAGGCCTACTTGCAACAAGCAGGATAGCAGAAAGAGTAAAATGGGTTTGCGCATGGTTAGAATTTTACTTAAAAAAAATGAAAAGTACTACAACTTGATGATTCTGCGATTGCTTACCCGAGCATTATCTTGTACAAAAATAGTGTACATGCCTTTAGGCCAGTTGGCAGTTTCAAGTTGCAGTTGTTCCGTCTGGTTGCTGTAACGCGCCTGGTACATTTCGCGACCGCTCGCATTCAATACGCGCAGGAACAAATTGCCCTGAATAGCCTGACTGAACAGTACTTGCACTTGATCAGTTGCGATGCTTGGTTGTACCTTAATCCAATTGGCATCCAAAGGCAGGTTTTGTGTGCCAATGGTACAATCGGTATTGGTTGCACAAGATGCGAAACATGTAGCAATTACGGTATCCTGGGTTACCGGATTCAGGAAACGGTCGTTGAAGTTGGTTGGAATAGCACATGGCTGACCCGCGATATTTTCTTTGCAGGAGTAATCCGGACAAGCGCCATTGGCAAAATCATAAAAAGTGCTGTAGCCGCGCTGGCGTTCAATCTGGATGCTGAAAATACCATCACCATCGTCGTCTTTCATGCGGAAACGGCCGCCTGGGTTGCCAAAATCGCCACCACCAGCAAGGTAAACGCCGCTTGCTTCGGGGGTGTACGTGCCCATGCCCAGATTTACCGTAATCTTGACGGCGTCATTACAACCATAGCAGCTGTTAAAACAAACCGGGCCTACGGTTGCGTTGCCCGTGAGTACCAATTTGCGGTTGACAAATATATTGGTGCCGTCGATGGTTGTTTGCGTACAAGTAGTTGTTGGATCAAAATTTTCTGCTGCGGCAAAATTGTCGAGGGAAAACTTGTATTCATACAGGCCTACCGGCAAATTGAGGGTGCCTTCAAATACTTTATCACCATCTGCATCGGTGAGTGGGTTGGCATCGCCTGCAAAGTTATTGAACGTACCGCTCACATATACTTTGGTGTAAGCGCCCTGGTATTTGCTCATGTCTACTTTAAACGTAACGTCGGCCTTGGGTGTAGCGCCCGCAGAGCAAACCACAATATCATCCACATAAAACACCAAATCGGTGGTTGGGCTTACGCCAAAATCGGCAAACAGCACGATGCGGTTGTACACTTTACCTGATGCAGGCAAATTTGGCGCTTCAATGGAAGGGATGGATGGATCAAAGGTGAGTTCTACCCATTTATTCACTTCGGTGTTGGCCACCGTTTGTACCCAGTTGGCACCGCCGTTCGAGGAGTCTTCTAATTTCAGGGTCAGGTTGCCCGGATGGTCGGTGTGGAATTTGATTCTGATTTGACCACCATTCAGCAGGCTTACTTGCGAAGTTGGGTTTGGCGCAGTGAAAGCACCCGCCCAAACCTGTGCACCGGTCGGTTTTTTAAACTCCAATACTTTCGCGCTGGTGTTAATGCCGGTTGGGTTCGGGTTGTTGATGGTGGACGATAATTGCGCTTCGAGGGAGCTGCCGAAATACTGGAACGTTGTATTGGTAAGGGGCGCTTCAAAATCGAGTACCGTGTTACAAACGATGGCTTGTTCGACCTGGATATCGTCAATATACGTAATCACATCCGCAGCAGGACTTACACCAAAATCGGTGAACAGCGTTACCGTATTATAAATGTGTCCGCTGGCAGGCATGTTCGGCGCTTCAATAGACGGAACGGTTACATCAAATACCAGGGTTTCCCAGCCATTGACAACCGTGTTTACTTTAGTTTGAACCCAGTTGGCGCCACCATCCGAAGAACCTTCCAATTTCAGGGTCAAGTTACCGATGTGATCCATGTGCACTTTTACCGATATTTTGGTGTTGGTGATTACGTTTACCGGTGTGGATGGATTGGGCGCAGAAAACGCACCCGCCCATACTTGTGCACCTACTGGCTTTTTAAATTCCAAAACCTTTGCGCTGGTATTCGGCGCGGTTGGGTTTGGGTTGGCAACCACATTGGTGAGGGAGGCTTCAAGGGAACTGCCAAAATATTGGAAGGTAGTGCTCGTAGCAGGTGCTTCAAAATCCAGTACGACTACTTGTGCCGAGGCAAATTGCCATACTGCACAGAAAACCAGGATCAGGGAGTGTAATGATTTATTCATGTTTGGTGATGATTTGAATTTTAAAATATTATTTTGTGATTGGAAGATTGTAGGGATCAAAATTAGGAATACACGCAACCAATTAAAGTAAATTAGCCTACGACACTGTTACGCGTAGCCCAAAAACCACTACGACAACAGTACGACACACCCGCATTTTTACCCCTACTCAACCCATTTCCCAATTATTTTATACTTTAGCGTACTTTATCATTCGCATAAATTGAAATGGGCAAAAAAATATGGTGGTGGGTAGTACTCTTGTACTACAGCGAGGCAGTGGCACAACCTGGCATCCTGGGTTTGCCGCCCGTTACCAATTTTCAAAAGCGTATTTACCAGGCAGGAACCCAAAGTTGGGACATCGCACAGGATGCGCGCGGCATGCTTTATTTTGCGAATAATGAGGGGCTGCTACAATACGACGGCACTTTCTGGACGTGCTATCCCATTGCCAATGGCACCTGTGTTCGGGCGCTCTTGGTTGCACCAGCCCATCGAATTTATGTAGGGGGGCAGGGTGATTTAGGGTATTTCTGTCCGAATGATCTCGGCCGCTTAACCTACTATTCACTGCTTGCACAAATACCGGAAGCGCAACGCCGTTTTGACGATGTTTGGGATATTGCCCAGACTGCCGATGGTGCCGTTTGGTTTCGCACCAACGACCGGGTATTTCGCTACCAAAACAACCAGATACAAGTGTTGTTGGCGGGCAGCAATTTGCGTTTCCTCCAGGCCGTCAACGGGGTACTGTTTGTAGAAGATGTTGAAAAGGGCTTGTTAAAATTTGACGGACAAAACTTTATACCCATCAACCCTAACTTACATTTTGGCAGCCCGGTCACCGGCGCGGTTGGGTTTGGGCAGGATACCGTGCTCTTCAGTACTTTAAAAAACGGCATTTATTGTTATCAAAACAACCAACTGACCCCTTGGGAAACTTCCGTGGATGCCTTTCTATGTCAAAAACGGATTTACGCATGCACCCGGGTTGGAAACGGGCAAATCGCGCTCGGCACCTCGCTGGGAGGCATGTTGGTGATGGACCTAAACCGACGCCCTTTGTTGTGGTTGGAAAAAAATGCCGGACTGCAAAACAACAATGTGCTCAGTATTTTCTGCGACCGGGCGCAAAACCTTTGGCTGGGCCTCGATAACGGAATCGACCTGGTGGAAATGAGCGCTCCTTTTTACCGCTTGCTGCCCGACCCCGCTTTGCAAGGCACGGGTTATGCCGCCACCGTGTACGATCAGCAATTGTACTTAGGTAGTTCGAATGGTCTGTACACAAAACATTGGAAAGACTATTATGATCCCTTTGCCCGACTCGACTTTGACCTGGTGCCCACTACGACAGGACAGGTGTGGACACTACAACAAGTGGATCAGACCTTATTTATGGGGCACCATGAGGGTGCGTTTCAAATTAAAAATAACCAGGCAAACAGCCTTTCAAACCAGGAGGGCGCCTGGAACTTTCTTCCCATTGATGATACCACTTTAATCGCAGGTGCCTACAACGGACTGTCCCTCTATACCCGCCAAAACAAACTAGGAAACTGGAAATATGTCCGGCACCTGCTAGGACTCGACGAGTCCTGTCGCATCATGGTGCGCGAAAGCAGCGGCACTATTTGGATGTCGCATCCCTACCGAGGGGTGTTTAAAGTTCAATTGCAAGCCGACCGACAGCATGTCGCGGTGCAGCGCTTTGGAAAAGACCACGGTTTGCCCTCCGATTTATTCAATTATGTGTTCAAAATAGGGGACATTGCCGTGGTGGCCGCCGAACGCGGTATTTATCGTTTTGATGCTGCTGCGGGCAAATTCATCCCCGCAACCGAGCTGAACCATTGGCTCGATCCGGCACACGGGCGCACGCGTTACCTGCGGGAAGATGCCCAAGGCAATATCTGGTTTAGTCAGGGAAATAATGTAGGGGTACTTTGGGTTGAAGACGAGGGCGTACACAAACGCGTACACAAAGAACTTTTCCCGGCCCTAAATGGCCAATTGGTAGGCGGTTTTGAGCATATTTACCCTTATAACGCGCAAAATGTGTTTTTTGGAACCGAAAAAGGCTTCATGCTGCTCAACCCGGAAAGGCTGCATAAAACCGATACCACCCTGCAAGTAGTGATCAACAGTGTGCGGTTCCCCGATTTGCAGGATAGCATCTTGTACGGTGGTTTTCCGGCCGATCCCAAGTTGGCGATGGGACTACCTGCCCAGCGCAACAACTTGCATTTTTCCTTTTCGGCAACGGTTTATGCCCAGGCCGACCCGGTTCAATACAGTGTGCGCCTCGAAGGCTTAGATGCTGTTTGGTCCCCCTGGAGTACCAAAACCGAACGCGATTTTGCCCACCTACCCACCGGGAAGTACACCTTTATGGTAAAAGCCCGAACCGCTTCTGGCCTCGAAAGTGCGGTTTGTACCTTTACGTTTCGGATTCTACCGCCTTGGTATGCCAGTCGCTGGGCTTACCTCTTGTATGCAGCGTTAATTATTACTGTTTTGGTGGCTTCCTTCCGGCGCCAACGGGTGCGTTTTGAAGCCGAAAAGGCTGCCCTCACCACCGAACACCAGCAACAAAGCGAAGCACAACGCCGCCGCATGGAACAATCCGAACAGGAAATTGTGCGCCTGCAAAACGAAAAACTGGAAAATGAGGTCCAGTTTAAAAACAAAGAACTGGCGCTGGCAACCATGCATTTGGTGCAAAAAGGGGAAATATTGAGCAGCATTCAGGAAGAACTGCAAAAAACATTGCAAAAAACGCAAGACGGAAAAGCCCTGCGCGACGACCTCCAGCGCATCATGCGGATGGTGCAATACGATACCCAGTTAGACAACGATTGGGAGCAATTTGCCGTGCATTTCGACTCGGTGTATGGCGACTTTCTCAAACGCCTGCGGGAACGGCATCCACAACTCAGTCCATACGACCTGCGCCTCAGCGCCTACCTGCGGATGAACCTGAGCAGCAAGGAATTAGCGCATTTGATGAATATTTCTGTGCGCGGCGTAGAGGGCAGTCGGTATCGGTTGCGGAAAAAATTGAATTTAGGCGGGGAGGATCATTTGGTGGAGTATTTGATGAATGTTTGAGGGGCTACCCGCAATATTCACGCGAATACTGCTGGTCGACCCGCAATATTCACGCGAATACTGCCGGTGGAAGGAAAATCGCTTTTTATACGTCACAATTAAGTCGCTTACTTCCAGCGTTTCAAGCCGCTTATTTACCCAAATACTGTTCGTACACGCCTTTCACCACCTCAGCCATCGCCACAAGCAGCCGCCGCCGAGGGAAATTGTTCACCGTAACCAGGGTGATCTCCCGCGTAGGGCAAGGCTCGGCAAATTTGCGTACTTGTGCCTGCTGATGCGCGCCTAAAAAACGGGTCGCCATCAAAGGCAAGATGGTTATGCCTTGTTGGGCATCGACTAAATGTACCAAGGTCTCCAAACTGCCCGATTCATATCGTAAACGCGCCGTATTATGGTCTTTGGAGCGCAATGCACACAAATGCAATACCTGTCCACGCAAGCAATGCCCTTCTTCCAATAGCCAAAGGTGCGCTGGATTGATATCCTCCGGCAACAACAGATTTTTATGAAATGCCACTTCCGAAGGCGACACATAGGCTACAAAAGGCTCTTTGAACAGTGGAATACTGTTTAAACGAATATCTTCAACAGGGGTAGCCATCAAACCCATGTCAATTTCGCCCGATTTTATAGCATCCAACAGCCGCTCGGTCACCATTTCCCGAACGTTAAACTTGAGGTCGGGATGCTCCGACATCAACCGAGGTAATAAAGTGGGCAATAAATAAGGCGCAATGGTAGGTATCACGCCCAGCCGAACCTCCCCTTTTATATGGTGCTGCAATTCGGAAGCATAATCGCGCAAACGCCCCACATCCGCCAATATCTGCCGAATATGTACCACCATCGCCTGCCCTTCCCGGGTAAGTTCCACCGGCTGCCTGCTACGGTCGAAAATCTGCACCCCCAATTCGCTTTCCAGTTTTTGAATCATCATGCTCAACGTGGGCTGGGTCACATAACAATGCGCCGCCGCCCGAGCAAAATGCTGGTGCTGCGCTACCGCCAATACATACTCTAATTGTTGCAGGTTCATGCCAGATATATTTTATTGATACAAAGAGACGAAATATACCCAGATTTAAATGGATTTGAAGGATGGATGGATAAAAAAATTGATTTTCAATGGATTAGAAGCCATCTTTTTTCATAACCACTTTGTGTTGACTATAGTTGTATTGGTTTATCAAAAAAGAAATACGCAATACATTATTCTGAATAAATATAAAAAATCGAATACATATTTATGTAAAATAAAATTTAACAGAAAAAAAGATCTTAAATGTTTCTTTTTAAAATCCAAAGTATATTATAATTGCAGTATCAAACAATAAATACCCGCCAAGAACAGTCTTTGCGCCTGTTTTTTTTCAAAACACTATGAAATTGGTTTACCATGTTGTGTCTGCCCGGCACAACCGAACCGTTATGCTTCCTTCGGTGCATGAATTGTAATCCCTTTTCCTGGCATTGTTCATTTCACCTTTTAATATCAAATATTGCTTTATGAAAAAATTAATGACCTTTCCGTTGCTGCTGTTGGTTGTTTTTTGCTCCGCACAGTCTTTGAAACCCATTGCTCAAATGGTTGCCGATGCCCGACAATCGGGTTTAGGCTTCAATGAAGCGCGCTTATTTACCCTGGCCGATGATGACCGCACGGTTTTGCCGGTAAAAGATGCCATCGTCCTAAATTGGGAGGCCAGCATGGCACAACAATTACGGGCGTATGCAGGCGCTCCTGTATCCCTTACCCTTCCATTCGAAAACAACAGTACCCTTACCCTCGATCTAGTACCCGCTAAAAACCTGAGCGGTACATTCCAGGTGCATGTCGCCACCCAGGAAGCAGCGGTGGAAGGCATTGATGCAGGGGTTCATTTTTGGGGTACCATCCAAGGCAATCCCGAATCACTGGTCACCATCAGCGTTTTTGAAAATGAGGTGATTGGTATGATTGCTACTGCCGAAAACCAATATACAATTGGTCTATTACCCAATAGTCGGACCCAACAGCACGTGCTTTACAAAGAAAGCGAACTGCCACAATTCGGAAATCATGAATGCAACACCGATGAGGAGTTACACCGCATTGGCGATACCGACACACCCGTAACCAGCCGCTCGGGTCCGGACAACTGCGTGCGTATGTTTATCGAAACCGATTACACGCTTTTCCAAAATAAAGGCACCGTAGCCAATGTAGTAAGTTACGTTACGGGTGTTTTCAGCCAGGTTTCGGCACTTTATACCAATGAAACTGTCAATGTTGTACTTAATGACATTTATGTTTGGAACGTAGTAGATCCATATACAGGTCCTACCGCGAGCAATTACCTGACCCAGTTCCGAAATGCCAAAAACGGCGTGTACAACGGTGACCTCGCGCACCTGGTCGGCATCAACAACCTGGGCGGCGTTGCTTACCTCGATGTTTTGTGCAACAGCTATTATGGTGTAGGGTATAGCAGTATCAACGCTACCTACAGCAATGTACCGACTTATTCCTGGACGGTAGAAGTACTAACCCACGAAATCGGGCACAACCTGGGCTCCTCGCATACACATGCCTGTGTGTGGAATGGCAACAATACTGCAATCGATGGTTGCGGCCCTACGGCTGGTTACAGTGAAGGTTGTACTGCTCCATTGCCTACGGGCGGTGGCACCATCATGAGCTATTGTCACCTCGTTTCGGGCGTTGGGATCAATTTTACCAAAGGATTTGGCCCGCAACCCGGCGATAAAATCAGAAGTGAAGTGTACAACGCTCCCTGTCTGGTTGCTTGTGGCGGTGGCGGCGGATGTACCTACACCACCATCAATTCGAATGGTTTTGATGCGAACTGGGGTATCTGGACCGACGGCGGTACCGATTGCGCGCGCGTCAACAATGCTACTTATGCCAACTCTCCAACCTACAGCATACAGTTGCGCGACAATACGTCGACCTCCGTCATGACCACCACCAACCAGAACTACACAACCTATGGCGAACTGACGGTCACGTTCTCCTACATTACCGTAAGTTTTGAAACCGGCGAAGACTTCTGGCTGCAGGTATCTACCAATGGCGGCTCAAGCTATACTACTTATGGCGATTTCAACGCCGGAACGCAATTTACCAACAACAACCGCGCATCGGGCTCGGTCGTAATTCCTGGCCCATTCACGAGCAATACCCGCATCCGATTCCGCGCCGACGCTTCTGCCGATGACGATGTAGTGTATATCGACGATGTGGTAATTACCGGATGCCTGAACAATGTAAATGGCAACGCGCCCGAAAGAAGCAAGGACGATGGCAATGAAAATGCACTAGAGGAGGCCCAAAGTGGTATCTCCAACTTGCAATCAGGCCCAAACCCAACCTCAGATGTATTCAATCTCATGTTCACTGCGGCGGCTGAAATGGACGTTGATTTAAGTATTAGCGACATTTCAGGCCGTGTTGTGGCCCAACAACAAATACGTACAATGGCGGGCGAAAACCAGGCTAGTATGCAAGTAGGACATTTGTCAAAAGGGGTTTACATGGTACAAATTCGTGCCGGAGCAGAAACCTACACGCAAAAAATGATCCTCTCCAAATAAATGAATAAAACGGTGCCATTGTGGTGGGAATACAATGGCCCAAGCGGATAAAATGCAGCGCGGTCTTGACGGGAATCAAGACCGCGCTTTTTTATTTGGCAATTTCGTTACGGAATCAATTTAGTGATTTGATCATAGGTGGTATGCGCAATTGCTTCAAGCAAACCCGGTAAAGCCTTGCGTTCCGTTCCACTACTCAATACGGTAAGTAAATAGGGGCGGTTTTTGATGTATATAATGGCCGTTTCGTGTAATTCAAAGGTTTGTTCGTCGTCGGCCTCCCCAAATTTATGGGCAATGTTCGTCCCCGCTGGGAGTCCACGAACCATTCCCTCCTCAAAACTGCATTTGGCCAACAGGGTCAATGCATATTCTGAATTTTGAAGACTCAAGTAGGAACCGTTTACCAACGCCTTCATAAAAGAAGAGAACGACCGCGCCGATATACGAATTCGATTGTCCTCCACAGACGGCATTGGAATGCCAATACCAAGATCTATAAATGACTGCTCAATAGCACCTTTGGGTAAATGTTGATTAAGCAGCCATTGCGCTCGATTGTCTGAATGCACAATCAGCATTTCCAACAATGCGCGCAGGGTGTATTGTTGCCCTACTTGTAAAGACTCCCCGGGTATGTAATTCTGGGTAGGCAAAGACGCGTCTTTAATGCCATCAAAGAGGAATGTTTTGGAAAACAAACCAGGGTCTTTGTCTGCCAGATGTAGCCAGGCAAATAAAACAGGTATTTTGTACAAGGAACCAGGATGGTACTGGGCTTCATCGTTGATCGAAACCCAATTGGAATGATCAAAATCGCGTAAAAACACAGAAACAGAAGTCACTTTGGCTTTTTGAGGATACAAAGCAATGGTTTTTTCGATTTCTGCTTTAACACCATTCAGTGCTGGCGATTCGCATGCTCGATCAACATATAGCAATGGTCGAACAAATTTATATCCACCCATGCGCGTCGCCGTTACTTCACAATCCGCGGCAGTAGCGCTTTTTTCCGAAACTGCTGATTGTGGCGTTCGGTATTGAAGGCGCATGATGACAAAAGATAAAAGGCCGCCAACCAAAAAAAGCACAAGGGCACCGTAAATCGGGACAGGCTGAGAAAGTGTCTTGCGCATGAGGACAACGAGCTTTAAATACTGGATGAATTGCGTGTTATAAACGCCTAAGCGAACGCAAAGTTATCGGGTAAAAAAAGCAAGATGTCAAAATTGTATCAAAATGATTATATCAGCAAACACCTCATTCTTTACATTTTACAAACATTGATAATGGTAATATACTTACGCGTTTACACCTCCTGAATATATTTGGAAAACACCCACTGGTTGGCCCCGATGCGCATCCAGCCATCCGGCGTTGATTGTAAAATGGTTACAGTAGACCCTTGTTCGAGCAAGCCAACCTTGGCATTAGATGTAGATGGACCGCTCCGTACGTTGAGGGTAGGCGACAGCACTTTCCCATGTCGACTCACCGCTTGTGTTCCGCCACCTGCCAACACTTGTATATAATCGGCATTCACATACTGGCCTGCACCAATCCGCCACCAATTGGGCAATTTTTCCAAAAGCGGTATAACATCCCCCTGTTTGAGCTGTTTTACTTTATCGTAATTGGTGCCCGGACCCGACCGAACATTTAAAAACTGATACGTAACAATGCCTTTTTGTGTGCCACTGCTCGGCTGCACAGGTTGTTGTATCGACGTTTCGGGCTGGGTTGTTGCATTGTTACTGGCCATTTGCACCGCAGCAAGTGCATTCAAACGGCCATAGCCGAGGTATTGCGAGCGACCATTGCTGTCATAATTGTCCGATCCGCCAATTTTATCCACGGTACTCCGCAAAATCTGCTTGATCTGGGCAACGCTCAAATTCCGATTGGCGCTCAACATCAGGGCACATACCCCTGCCGCCAATGGGGTAGCACTGGAAGTTCCCCCAAAATTACTGGTGTAACCGTGTTCGAGCGATTGCCCATCGGCACCTAAATATACGGTGGCCGTTGTAATACCCACCCCATTGTTGCCATTGGTCGGTGCGCATAAAAACACATTCGGCCCGTAAAAGGCATAACTGGAATGCTCGTCTAGGCTGTTGGAAGCCGAAACACAAATCACTTCCGGATGTGCCGCAAAATCGCTCACCAACCGCGGTTGATTGCTGGAAGCCGGATTCGCATTGCCTGCCGCAATAAAAATCGGAATACCCAAGCCGTTGCGCCCCTGACGCGCTACCTTGGTGATGGTATTCGTCACCCAGGTGGAAAGCGGTACCGGTTTCGGAAAACCGATGCTACAAGAAATAATATCTACGCCATTCAACAGCGCGTGCTCAAATGCTTTTACGATCGCATCATCACTGAGCACATCCAACTTGATCAAAACCACCCGCGACTCCGGCGCTGCCCCAAGCACCCCGCTGTTATCTGCGGCGCCTGCTGCAACTGCGGCACAAGAGGTGCCATGATCAAACACGCCCCAACTGCCATCTTGCGCCTGATACCAGGGGGAAACATCCGCACTGCGGTTGACGGCATTGAAAACATTGCGCAACTTGGTGCCATTGCCCCGTAATTTTGGATGCTCGGTATCAAAACCGGTGTCAATTACCGCAATTTTGAGGTTGGGGTTGCCCAAAGATTGTAAAAAATCCCAGGCCTCTGTCACTTTCGCATCCGCACCGCGCCTAAAATGCGCCGCACTATACACGGAGTTTTCAAGATCAATCACCGGAATTTGCGTTCCCTTGTTTTCCAAATGCCATTGGGTCGGAAAATAAGGCCCACTGGGCATGGCAAAGTAATTGGTGACGGGCTTCGTCATAAATTCAGGTTCCGCTACGGCAATCAGCGGATTTGCCTGCAACGTGATGGCGCACTTGATCGGATTGGGCGAATCGGGGGTCGTATTTACGCGGTAGGCATCTTGCCCGATGACTTCGCGCATATTCAGGTGCAAATCCTCCAGAATTTCCTGTTCTATATCTTGCGGAGTGCCTGGTTGAAACTCAATATACAAATAACCCGTCGGAATCATCGGCGCGTCGTCTGCATCGTCTACCAGCCATACATGCGTGCCCACAGAAACTTCTGGTTGGGCCCGCAATACATCCAGTTGATCATCCAAACCATCCGGATCTGTATCAACCAGTTCAAAATCACGCACCCGCTCTTTGGGATCGTCAACCTTGGGTTTCATCCCAGGGGTATAACGCACCGCCGCCTGCGTGGCGCTTTTGGTGAGGTTCAATTGGGTTCCACCATAATTAAAGGTAGCCGTATTCAATTTATTGGTTGCCATCTGGGAAGAAAGGTAAAAAGTGCTTGTGACTGGAAATACACACAAAAGTAGGAATACGGCTGCAAATTCCTAAAATAAGCCACATTATTAACCATGACGAAGGTCATCTTAAAATCTGACAATTTCCTGTTCACTTTTTCTTTACAATTACTAAACATCATCTACTTTTGCGGTGTTTGGATTTTGTCTAAATTATTATTGCAAACTGTACGCTGAGATGCTCCGTAGGTATAAAACAGTTCCCGACTTAAAAGCGCATGAAAGTGCTGCGGCAATTTCCTTTGTCGATCCAGCCCTCGCATGCAAACTCACCGCAATGGGTGTCCGCCCGGGTGCCGTGATCGAAATGATCCGTAAAGCACCTTTTGGAAAAGCATACTATATAAAGGTGGATGGAATCCGATTGGCCTTGCGGGAAGAGGAAGCCTTCAGTATTTTACTCGAAATATGACAAGAGGCGACGCCCAGACTTATAAGATTGCCTTGGTGGGGAATCCGAACAGTGGCAAATCAACAATCTTTAATCAACTGACCGGCCTGCGCCAAAAAACAGGCAACTTCCCGGGGGTTACCGTAGATATTAAATCGGGTAAAATTCGTTTTGCCGGTGGTATCGAGGCGATCTTGACCGATCTTCCTGGCACCTACAGCCTGTATCCTACCTCTTCCGACGAAAAAATTGTGGCTGCCTTGCTCACACATCCAGCCCATGCCAATTTTCCGGATGGTATTGTTTACATCGCCGATACCAACCATTTAGAAAAACACCTGCTGCTCCTTACCCAAATTATGGATTTGGGCATCCCGATCTTATTGGCCCTTAACATGTCCGATACCGCCGCAGAATTGGGAATTAAGGTAAATATCATCCGCTTATCTGAACGACTGGGCGTCCCCGTCGTGTTTGTGAGCGGCCGCACCGGCGAAAACATCGACCGCCTGCAAGCAGAATTGGAAAAAATGATGCTTGGTACACAAGCGATCCATAAAACGGCGGCTTTTTATACCCCCACGGAGGCCGAAAAACAACTCGTTGAGGCGGTTCAACTCAATTTGGGCACCGAAAATCCTTATCGCGCGCTCCTCATCGCCCACCATTACCAATGGTTGCCTTTTTTACAACACAGTGAACGCGAAACCCTGGCCGCCATAGTTGAAACCAAACATTTTCAGTCCTTGCGCGCACAAGTAGATGAAACCCTCGATCGTTTCGACCGTTTTACACCGTTTGTGCAAGAAAGCGTGCAGGAAGCACCAACCTTCCCGAATACCACCACCGACCGCCTCGACGCCCTGCTTACCCACCGAATTGGCGGCCCCTTGATTTTCTTTGCCGTGATGCTCCTCATGTTTCAGGCTATTTTCGATTGGAGTGTTTATCCAATGGATTGGATTGAAACCGGGTTTTCGTGGCTCAATGATGGATTAAAAGCCGCTTTACCGGCTGGCTGGTTCAGCGACCTGTTTACCGATGGCATATTGGCCGGATTGTCGGGCATTTTGATTTTTATCCCGCAAATTGCAATTTTATTCCTCCTAATCACCATCCTGGAAGAAGTAGGATACATGTCGCGGGTTGTGTTTATGTTTGATAAGACCATGCGCCGCGCCGGTATGAATGGACGCAGTGTCATTTCACTGATAGGCGGCGGTGCCTGTGCGGTACCTGCCATCATGAGCAGCCGAACCATCGGCAATTGGCAGGAACGGCTGATTACCATCATGGTAACCCCGTTTATCAGCTGCAGCGCGCGTATCCCGGTTTATTTGGTGTTAATTGGCCTGGCGGTGCCTGCTGTAAAAATTGGTGGATTGATCAATGCTCAAACCCTGGTGTTTGCAAGCATGTATGCCCTGGGCGTCATCGCAGCATTTGCATCCGGTTGGGCTATGAAAAAATGGTTGCGCACCCGCGAGCCTTCTTTTTTGGCCATCGAACTGCCCGAATACCGCATGCCGGATTGGAAAAATGTGGCATTGACCGTTTGGGAAAAAGTGGCTGCCTTTGTGTGGGGCGCCGGTAAAATCATCCTTTTTGTATCAATTGCCTTGTGGGGACTCTCGCGTTTTGGACCAGGAAATGCCGTTGAAACGGCCGAAAACACTGCCCGGGAAAAAGCCCAGACCACGCAATTATCTACTTCCGAAACTGAAGACCTGATTGCGCACCATCGGCTGGAGGCATCCTACGCCGGACAAATGGGTAAATTTATTGAACCCGCCATTCGACCACTGGGGTACGACTGGAAAATTGGCATCGCCCTGCTCACCTCCTTTGCAGCCCGTGAGGTGTTTACTGGTACACTGGCTGTATTGTACAACATGGGCTCGGCCGAACCCGATATTTCTTCGCGGACCGACAATCAGGCGAAAGTGACCATGCGGGCTAAAATGCGCGAGGAAACCTTCAGCGATAACGGAAAACCCGTGTACACCCTGGCTACCGCATTGTCTTTGCTCGTTTTTTATGCGCTGGCCTTACAGTGTATGAGCACCATTGCCGTAGTTAAGCGCGAAACAGGCAGTTGGAAATGGGCATTGTTCCAATTTACCTTTATGAGTGCACTCGCTTATGTAGTCGCCTGGTTGGTGTACCTGCTCTTTTCTTAAGCGTACATTTCGGCAATTTCCTTTTCAAACTTTTGTAAAATCACCCGGCGTTTTAATTTTAAAGTAGGCGTTAATTCTGCATCTGTGCCATCGGTTTTTGCTGGCTCCCAAGGCGCAGGCAAGAGGACAAATTTTTTCACTTGTTCGGCATGGCCAAAATGTGGATTTACCCGCTCTACCAGCATTTCATAGCGCTCAATAACTTTTGGGAGCAAAATCATCTCCGCAAGATTGGTCCATTTTATTTGATGATCATGACACCACTCTTTAAGCCCATCCTCCGAAGGGATGATCAACGCCGATACAAACTTCTGATTTTCTCCAATGATCATCGCCTGATCCACCAAACGATGCTCTTTAAATACACTTTCAATGGGCGTGGGCGCTACATATTTGCCACCGCTGGTTTTGAGCAATTCCTTTTTGCGATCGGTAATTTTTAAAAAAGTGCCGCCATGGTGCCCGGTTACGAGCATGCCTACATCGCCGGTAACTAACCAACGTCCGTCTGCGTCTTCCCGAATCATTTCGGCAGTTTTTTCCGGATGCTTGTAAAATCCGAGCATAATCCCAGGACTGGTTGCCCAAATCTCGCCCTCCCCTGGCCGGTATTCACCCTGATCGTCAATTTTAACGACCACGCTTTCCAACAATTGACCCACCGTACCCAACATCGCCCCACCCGGAGCAAAATGGCTGAAACTCAGGGCCGGAGCCGCCTCGGTCAATCCATATCCCTCCCGCACGGGAATTCCCGCTGCATTAAATACCCGCATAATCCGCATCGGACAAGCACTGGCACCCGTAATAATACCTTTGATAGAGCCACCTAGCCCCGCACGCCATTTCGAAAAAATCAGGCGGTCGGCAATCATACGCTTGAATGCCTTTATACCCGTATATTTTTTATCAAACTCCCAATCTTCTGTTTGTTCAATGGCCCAAAAAAAGAGTTTCCGCTTGATCCCCTTCAATGCTTGTCCGCGGCCCAAAATGCGTTCGTACACTTTTTCCAACAAGCGCGGTACCGTTGAGAAAAAATGCGGCTGTATGGCTTTCAAATCACCATCGTCGCCCCCTAAGTTTTCGGTGCCCGTAAAGGTTGTACTCACCCCATATGCCACATAAGCATACACTACTGCGCGTTCAAAAATATGACTTACGGGCAAAAAACTCAAGCCGCGATCACCCATTTGCAAAGGCAACAACTTGCGCATCGCTTCTACATTGAATACGATATTCCGATGGGAAAGCATGACGCCTTTCGGATTGCCCGTGGTACCCGATGTATAAATAATGGTCGCCAAATCATCCGGCTTTATACCCGATTTTATCTTCGCTACTTCCGAAAAATCACACCCCACCGGAGCAAGCAATACCTGATCCCAACGTTCGGCGACCTCATGGTCTTCAAAACTAAATATTTTCAGCAGCGTAGGCGTATGCTCCTGCGCCGCAGCCATTTTTTCGTACAAATCACCCGGACCAACCACACAATATTTCGCTTCCGACTCATTCAGAATATAGGCAAACTCCCGCGCGCTAATGGTGGGATACAACGGAATGTTGAGCACCCCAATTTGCAACAACGCAAAATCCAAAATTACCCATTCCGGGCTTGTTTTATATACCGCAGTAGCAACCTTATCGCCCGGCTTTAACCCCAAGGCCAACAAACCCACACTGGTTCGATTCACCAAATCAACGACCTCAGCGGTGGAATAATATTGCCACTGCCCATCCTTTTTAGCACCAAAAGCACGCGTCAGTGGGAAATGGGCAGCCTGGTCATCCAAGTATTCGAAAATGCACTTATCAGTCATGCGTTATATTGTTCAGTTGAAAGTCAAAAGTCGATGCAATTTCAATAAAAAATTAACAGAAATGCAAAAAAATTATTAAGCACCAAAACAAGCCTTTTTTTGCCTTTCAAACGATATTCTGCTTTAAATTTTAGCAGATGCGAAAAAAATTCAAAAAAAATTTACATTCAAAAAAAGTTTTTATTCAACAAAATTACAGCATATGAAAAAAAATTTGCCCCAAAACTTGGAATATTGCCAAAATATCTAAATATTTGCATCGAAGACACATTCAATACGGCCTTTATATACCAACAGTACCATTCAACAAACGCCGTTTTATGTTCTTTACTGTTAAATTTGAATACCGCACTTTTGTATCATCAATCAGCAGCAACGACACAGCGACAGGGAAACAGCGGAAATGATTGATCAACAACTTCGAAACTTTTCATGAGATTATATACGGGAAACCGGCGCGATGCAAACGAGCATCGCGCTTTTTTTTTGCCCCTTCGGCACACTGATTTTTATGCCTGATGCTTCTGATAATGCGCCAACGCCCACCGAATGGCGTCATAATTAAACCGCCCCTCAAAATGATCAAAAATGGGCTTGAGCATATAAGGCGCTTCGAACAACGACAACGCTCCCTGAATGAGATCCATTTCTTCCGGCCCCACCCACTGATGTATATCGATCGTTTCGCCCCGTTCGTACATGGTAACCAAATGTGCCATCACAGAATTGGGTGAGATACCCCGCGCCTCTGCAATTTCTGCCACACTTTGACCTTTTTTGTACAAATCAAGGGTTACTAACTGGGTACTTCCTTTAATATTTACCCCTTCCTCCTTTTTCTCCAGCACAAATTTTCGGATTTCACCGATAAACGCATCGCCATACAATTGTAGTTTGCGTTCGCCCACACCGCTTACCATCAATAGTTCGGTGTCCGACAAGGGTTGTTTTTCCACCATTTCCTTCAAAGTCGCATCGCTAAATATCAGGTAAGGCGGCACGCCCTGCTTTTGTGCAGTCAACCTGCGCAAGGCAACCAAGCGTTCAAACAAGGCCTCCCGCAGCGATTGTGTAGGCGATTTTGATTGTAACACGGGCTGCCGTTCTGTGGGCGCTTTTTTCACATCGGGTTTCGGAAGGGCCAGTTTTACCCTTTTCCCTTCAAATAACACAGATTTGCCCGCGTCGGTGACCCGCAAATGGCTGAAATCATCGTAGGCAATCTCAATATAGCCGTGGTGCAACATTTGCGACAACAAAAACAACCATTCGTCGTAACTGTACTCTTTGCCGGCACCATAGGTTTTAATTTCATGAAAACGCCCTTCCAGAATTTCCCGGCGCTGACTCCCCCGCAAAATATCCACCAACAAGGTCATCCCCACTTTTTCGCCGGTACGTAAAATCGCCGACAATGCTTTTTGAGCAGCCAAGGTTCCATCAAAATGCTGGGGCGGATGTTGACAAACGTCACAATTACCACAATTTTGGTCGTAAATCTCGTTAAAATAGTTCAAAATCGTGCGTCGGCGACATACCGGGGCTTCCGCTACCTGAAACATCCGGTTGAGTTTGGCGATCTTTAATTCTTTCTGCTCCTCACTGCCTTCCGATTGTTCAAACATCTCCCGATACGTTTGCACATCCGCATAACTAAAAAACAAGAGCGCATCGGCAGGCAATCCATCACGTCCGGCCCGGCCCAATTCCTGATAATAGCCCTCCACGTTGCGCGGTAAGTTGTAATGAATCACAAAACGAACATTGCTCTTGTCAATCCCCATTCCAAAGGCAATGGTGGCGCATACGATCGGCACCCGGTCATTGATAAAATCCTCCTGCACCTTATTGCGCTTGGCGGCAGGCAAATCCGCATGGTAATAGGCCGCCTGAAAACCGGCTGCATTCAGTTTTTCCGAGAGGGTTTCGCACGTTTTGCGCGCAAGACAATATATAATGCCCGATTGACCAGGCCTTTCTTTCAAGTAAGCCAGCATTTGTTCCATGCGGCGTTGCCCCGGACGCACCTGCAAACTAATATTGGGCCGATCAAAAGAGGCGATAAACACCGCCGGATTTTGCAAACCCAATTGGTCAGCAATGTCTTTTCGCGTAACGCGGTCGGCTGTGGCCGTAAGCGCCATGACCGGTATGTGCGGAAATTGATTTTTAAGGAAACGCAACTGGGTGTACTCCGGCCGAAAATCGTGGCCCCAGGAAGAAATGCAATGTGCCTCATCAATGGCAAACATGCTTATTTTCAAACGTTTCAGCAACGGTTGAAAGCCTTGGGAAACCAGTTTTTCGGGACTGACATACAACAGTTTGAGGTAACCGGCCAGGAGCGCGTCTTCTACATTGCGGCTTTGGGAAGCATCCAGCGAACTATTCAGGAAAGCCGCCGGAATACCATTGGCGGTCAAGCCTTCCACCTGGTCTTTCATCAGGGCAATGAGCGGACTTACCACAATGGTAGTACCCTCGAGGGTAATGGCTGGAATTTGGAAACAAATGCTTTTGCCGCCGCCGGTGGGCATTAATACCAGCACATCGCGCTGATCGTACACGGTTTGAATGATATCCGCCTGCAAAGGGCGAAACTGATCATAGCCAAACGTTTTTTTAAGGGCAACGGATGCGTGCTGCAGGTTCATGGTCGGTGGATTAAAGATTAGAAAGAAAGTAGTGCATGCTTTTTGGTAAAATCATTTCAACGAAAGTGCAAATTTAAAACAAATTGATTGATCTTGTCAAGGTGGTAAAAAAAATAAAAAATAATTTCCTAAATAACATTTTTTGTTTTAAATTTGCACTCAGAAAACATAAAATAGCTGGCTAATTTCATCAAATGTTTGGATTGCAACAACTTAAACATCACTTTAATCATTTTTAGCCATGCTATGGAAATTTCTTAAAACAAATTGGTTCTCAATTGCCCTGGTACTCATCGTACTGCTGGCAGTTGCCCGCAAAAGCTTCACCATTTTTTTGAAGGGCACGGGCTCTAAAAACAGCAATGCCAAAACGGAGAAGTACACCGACCTTGCCCAGGTTTCGGACGCAAAGTCTTTATTGGGCTTAATGTCGGGCAATCAAAGCGCCGGTCAGCACCTGCCAGAAATCACCGAAACGGAAGCCGCTGCATTTTTCAAGCGATTCAGTAAGGTTGCGCAAGGTGAACGCAAAAAATTTGGGGTCCCCGCTTCTGTATTGCTGGCACTCGCCTATGTGAATAGCCATGCCGGAAAGCGCCTGGTCGCTTCCGAAGCCACCAATTATTTTGCCCTGCTCTGTTCAAATAATTGGGACGGCGCAATGGCACAAGTAGAAGGCCATTGTTTCCGGCGCTACAATACGCCCTGGGAAAGCTTCCGCGATTTTAGTATTTACCTGGCAGCCCAGGATTGGTATGGCGATTTACGCAAATCGGCCGGGCATGATTGGCAAGCCTGGGTAAAAGGATTGCGCGAGGTGTCGGATGTGCTGGAGGCAAAAGCGGCCTTAAAGCAGGTCATTCAACAATACCGTTTGTACGAATTGGATGCACCCTAGGTCAACGAGATCGTTCCTTTTTCTTCAAAAACTTTAACCAAATCTATTAGGATGCCTCCAATATCCGGAGTTAACTTTGCGTTAACACTAAACTGCTACGATTTTCAGTTACATTGTACGATTGCGGCGTAAGAATTGCATCGTTCCGGTTATCGGACAGTCAAACTAAAATAATTTGGTCATGAAGAACCTGCTTTTTTTAATTGCTTTTGCCCCTGCGGTATTATTTGCCAAGCAGGGTAATCCTAGCCTCGAAACCATTGCAGCAGCACTGAATACGGGCGATGTGGAAACATTATCAAAATATTTTGCCGATAATGTGGAAATTTCTATCCAGGACAAAGAACAAGTGTACCGCAAAGGCGAGGCCACGGAAGTGATGCGCGGCTTTTTTAATACCAATAAACCCAAGGGTTTTAGCCAAGTGCACAAAGGAACCAGCCGCGAAAACAGCGACCAGTATTGTATCGGAAACCTGAGTGCAAGTTCTGGCAATTACCGGGTGTATTTGTACCTGAAAGTAAATGGCGCAAACATGCTGATCCAAGAGATTCGCCTAGATAAAGAATAAAAGTGTATCTTGGCGCCTCAATTTTAACAAAATACTTTTTCGACTATCATGGGCAAAGGTGATCCAAGAACTAAACGCGGCAAAACTACGCGCGGCTCGCATGGAAATGCACGGCCAAAATTGCAAAAATTGAAAACGATCCTGAAAAAATTGGCTGGTAAATAATTCAGTTGCGGAACGTTTTTTCCATGTAAAGCCATGTCGGTCCTACTTTGGGACTGACATGGCTTTTTTATTTTCAGGAAATTGCAAGCGGTTGGTTTCGAATAATTACGGCGGAAAGACCTATTGTTTGGTCCCGCGGAAGGTGTTGGAACTGCTTGTTGCATTTCCAGGCGTTAGGATGAGCCCCAATTGCGTATCGCTGTTGGTCAATTCACCTGTACCGCTGGTGCTTACCGAAAAAATAGGTTGCGCGGCGATATTCAATTTATTGTCGGCTGTAAACGTGGCGGTAAACGTGCTTGCATTGGCCCCAACGGTCAATACAATTTTCAAACCACCATTTTCTTCCACCACGACCGCTACCGCATCAACAGGTGCCGGATTCGGGCTGTTGCTTACATTGGTGTATTTGCCAGCGTAGGTACCCGGATACGCGCTTTGTGGGGTCGGCGTGATGGGGGTTTCGTCTTTTTCACAACTACAAAGACCGCAGGCAGCAAAGGCGAAAAGCAGGATAAGTTTTTGCATATTAAATCAGTTTAGAGTGTTGGATGTAAAAATCAAAGGACGGGAAAAATATCGAAATTTAATTATGCGTATCTGGAGTTTAACGCACTTTTGTACAAATTTGCTCAAACTTGTCGGGATAAATACGCGCATGCAGGGCTTCTTCCGTGTGCAGCCAACTTTAAAATGCTGATACTGCTTAATCAAATTCATTTACTCGGTCAGGTGACCATTTGATACACCATGCAGCCCGTTTAAATCAATCGTCCATCATTGCATTTATTTTTTACCAAATATTTGAAAAACATAATAGCAGGTAGGTCCTCCAATGGTCTAGCGGCAACTTTACATCGGCACAAGCCTACAATCACGTTTTAAATCAAAAATCATGAAAAAAATGCTCCTCTTTTCCATGTTAAGCTTGATGTGCCAATACGGTTTTACCCAAAATTGTAACAGCCCTCAATCCAGTTATGATCTACATGCCAACCGAATTCGAGCACGGGTACTGAACAGTGGAACCCTCTTTAACAATGGCATTTCAGGCCAGTTTATTTTGGATCAGGATCCTAACGCCGGATTAGACAATGCATCCACTATTTATTCGGCGGGGCTTTGGATTGCGGGGGTGGACCCTGGTAAAAACCTAAAAATGGCGGTGGGGACCTATTATGATTTTGATCGAACCGATTTTTGGCCGGGGCCATTGGGACCAGATGGAACGATCAATATATTTGATTGCAACAATTGGGACCGACATTTCAGGGTGACGGGAAATGAGGTCTCCGATTACATAGGCCAATTGGATTATTACAAAAACAATCTAACGGCGGCTCTAGCCGATTTTCCGAGTGTACTAGGCTGGCCAGGTACCGGGAATCCGCATTTTTCAGCAATTCACGGGTTCAGCCTGCCCAATACATCGCAAGACCTGGCCCCCTTTTTTGATGCAGACAACGATGGTAAGTATAATGCGTTAAAAGGCGATTATCCAGCGGTCCACTTGAAAGACAAGCCTCCTTTTTTAGCCGATGAAATCGTTTGGTCGGTGTTTAACGACCAAGGCAATGGAGGCGTGCACCAAATATCAGGCGCAAATGCCCTGCAAATTGAAGTACAGCAAACCAGTTGGGCATTTTCCTGTTCCGCCCAGCCCAATTCGATCCTGGACCGCACGATTTTTACGGCCCATCGCATTATTAATCGGGGGAATGACGCACTGTATTCCTGCTATATGGGTGCGTATGTAGATTTTGCGCTCGGTTGTGCGAACGATGATTACATAGGCTGTGCCCCCCAGCAGAATACATTTTATGCCTATAATCAAACAGCGGTCGACGGCAGCATAGATGGCGATTGCGGTGCTGGTGCGGCATTTCTTACCCAGCCACCTGCTCAAGCGGTGATGTTTTTGAATACGCCTTTAGTAAAAATGATGGCTTACCAACAAAACACCGCCAATACACCAACAAAAAGTTCCGATTTTTACAATTATTTAACTGGCCGTTGGCCGGATGGCACCTATCCTACCCCGACAGGCACGGGTTATAATCCTGGGAGCACCATGGCTCCGGTAGATTTTATGTTTCCCGGAAATCCCGATCAAGGTAATGCCTGGTCCATGTGCGCAGCAATGCTGCCCAATGGAAACCGTGCCGCTATTGGCACTGCGGAAATAGGTCGGTTGCTCCCCGGGGAGTCGAAAGAACTTGTGCTGGGCTGGAGCGTTCACACCAACACCCAACTTCCCTGCAATATCGGTAATACGTTGCAGGAAATTGGTTCCGTACAAACGGCATTCGACACGCATTTTCAAGATGTTTGTTCCATTATTACCAAAGCACCTGAGCCAGTGCCCGATACGATTCAAATATTTCCGAATCCAACCAATGGGGCAGTTACCCTTCAATTTGGGTCTTTAAAAGTGAC
>Ga0247831_1001087_pt1 | contig 54564 bp, 50 predicted proteins | sample LaCruzMarch2015__9_FD_192406 | JGI IMG/M metagenome (GOLD analysis project Ga0247831, IMG submission 192406) | Freshwater microbial communities from meromictic Lake La Cruz, Castile-La Mancha, Spain - LaCruzMarch2015_1m | ecosystem: Environmental > Aquatic > Freshwater > Lake | place: Spain...
CGAAGCCGCGCGTCGTGCCGGTGGGCGTTCCCAGGCGCACGCCCGAGGTCACCGTGAACGGGGCCGTATCGAACGGCACGCCGTTCTTGTTACAGGTCATCAGGGCGTGTTCGAGCTGAAGCTCCGTCGCCTTGCCGGTCACGCCCTTGGGCCGCAGGTCGACCAGCATCAGGTGACTGTCGGTGCCGCCCGAGACGATCGCCAGCCCGCGCTCGACCAGCACGGCGGCCAGGGCCTGGGCGTTCAGCACCACCTGTTTCGCATAGGCCTTGAACTCGGGCTTCAGTGCCTCGCCGAAGGCCACGGCCTTGGCGGCGATGACGTGCTCCAGCGGCCCGCCCTGCAGACCCGGGAACACCGCCGAGTTGAACTTCTTGCCCAGCTCGACGTCGTTGGACAGGATCAGCCCGCCGCGCGGTCCGCGCAGGGTCTTGTGGGTCGTGGTGGTCACAACATGGGCGTGCGGCACCGGGTTCGGATAGACCCCGCCGGCCACCAGACCCGCATAGTGGGCCATGTCGACCATCAGATACGCGCCGACGCTCTCGGCAATCTCGCGGAACCGCGCAAAGTCGATGTGGCGGCTATAGGCGCTGGCCCCGGCCACGATCAGCTTGGGCCTCTCCTTCAACGCCATCTCGGCGACGTGGTCATAGTCGATCAGGTGATCGCCTTCACGGACCGTATAGGTCACCGGCCGGAACCATTTGCCCGACTGGTTGGCCGGGCTGCCGTGCGTCAGATGCCCGCCCGCCGCCAGATCCATACCCAGGAACGTGTCGCCGGGCTGCAGCAGGGCAAGGAACACCGCCTGGTTGGCCTGGGCCCCCGAGTGCGGCTGGACGTTGGCGAAGGAAGCGCCGAACAGCTCTTTGGCCCGCTCACGTGCCAGATCCTCGGTCACGTCCACATATTCGCAGCCGCCGTAATAGCGACGGCCGGGATAACCTTCGGCATATTTGTTGGTCAGGACCGAACCCTGGGCTTCCAGCACCGCGCGCGAGACGATGTTTTCAGAGGCGATCAGCTCGATCTGCTCCTGCTGCCGGTGCAACTCGCCCTTGATGGCGGCGGCAACGTCGGGGTCGGCCTGATCCAGACCGCGCGAGAAATAGGCGTCATGGATGAAATGAGCGGTCACGGGCGGCGTCCGGGCTGATATGGCGGGAGGCTGACAATCTAGGCCTCCGGCGCGGCCGCCACAACATCTTGTGTCAGGATGCCGCGAGCAGACGCTTGAGCTTGGCCACTGCGAGCCGCTCTACCGCCGTGGGCTCCAGCGCCGGCCCCACCGCCGTGGCCTCCAGGCCGGTCGCGACATGCACGGCCGAAACCTTCAGGAACGCCCCGTTGCGCACCTTCTCGATGATGATCTGACCCGGTTCCCCGGTCATGTCCGCCAGGCCGGCGGCGCGACCTTCAGCGCGTTCATGACCTCGCGGGGCGGCAGGGCGCTCTCTTCCCTCGCCAGCACAAACCAGTGCAGCTCGGGATGCGGCCAGGGGCAGGCACGCATGACCAGCCCCGCCTCCGTCGCCAGCGCCTCCAGCCGGTCGGGCATGAAGGCCACACAATCGGGATAGACCCAGTCCGTTGTCTCTGGCGACGGCCCATGGCCCTCCGGCCCAAGCAGCCAGTTGGCGAGAACGAGGCCTCCCGGCTCCAGCGCTCCGGCGAACGCGGTCAAGGCCCGCCGCGTTGGCTCCGACCCGGCATGGGAAAACACCGACTGGGCGATGATGAAGTCAAACCGCTCGCCGAAGCCGTCGATCCGGTAGTCGACGTTGTGCAGGAACCGCGGCTGTCTGAGCGTGACGGCATCGCGCCCGAGCTCATGATCCAGTCCGGCCTCGACCAGCCGGGCCTCCGGCTCGATGCCGAAGTAGTGCCCCGGCTGAAGATAGGGGATTGCCAGCCGTCCCAGCCTCAGGGAGCCACAGCCAAAATCCAGCAGGCGGTGGTGCTCGCGCAGCCCCAGCAGAAACAGCAGGGCAAATTGCGATGCGCCCGCCAGATCGAACCTCTGCGGCTGACCGACGAAGGCGCGATGCGGCGGATAGTCCGCGAGACGGGTGAAGGGCGCGGCGGGCCTCATGACCCGAGGTTAGCGCGCGAAACACCGCCGTGTCTGCAAAACGCGTCCCGGACCGCAAGAGACAGCACCGGGAGAGGTGCCGATCTCACGCTGCGACGGGCATCCTTGCGACGTTGCAGCGGGTCCAGAGCCGGTCCATGGCGGTGACCAGGGCGTCCATCATGTCGTCATCGTGGTCCGGCGACGGGGTGAAGCGCAGCCGTTCGGTGCCCTTGGGTACGGTCGGATAGTTGATCGGCTGGACATAGATGCCGTGCTCTTCCAGCAGCATGTCCGAGATCATCTTGGTGTGAACCGGGTCGCCCACGAACACCGGCACGATGTGGCTTTCGCTCGGCATGACCGGAATGCCGGCCTCGGCGAAGCGGCGCTTCAGCGTCGCGGCCCGCTCCTGATGCGCCGCGCGCAGCTCGGGATGGGCCTTCAGATACCGCACCGACGCCAGGGCCCCGGCGGTCAGGGCCGGCGGCAGGCTGGTGGTGAAGATGAAGCCCGAAGCCCAGCTGCGCACCGCATCCACGATCACGGCGTCGGCGGCGATGTATCCGCCCATGACCCCGATCGCTTTTCCGAGGGTGCATTCGACGATATCGATCCCGTCCAGCACCCCGTCGCGTTCGGCCACGCCCGCGCCGGTGGCACCGTACAGGCCCACCGCATGGACCTCGTCGAGATAGGTCAGGGCCCCGTATCGGCGCGCCAGGGCGATGGTGCCGGCCAGATCGGCGATGTCGCCGTCCATCGAATAGACGCTCTCGAAGGCGATCAGCTTGGGCGCGTCGGCCGGAGCCGCCGCCAGCAGCGTCTCCAGATGCGCCAGATCGTTGTGCAGGAACACATGGCGCTCGCAGCCGCCGTTCCTGATGCCCGCGATCATCGAGGCGTGGTTCAGGCTGTCCGAGAAGATGATCAGACCCGGCAGGATCCGCTGCAGCGTCGTCAGCGTCGCCTCATTGGCCACATAGCCCGAGGTGAACAGAAGCGCCGCCTCCTTGCGGTGCCAGGCCGCCAGCTCGGCCTCCAGATCCACGGCCGAGCGTGTCGTGCCCGAGATGTTGCGCGTCCCGCCGGCCCCGGCCCCCACCGCCTCCAGCTCGGCCGACATGGCCTCCAGAACGACCGGGTTCTGACCCATCCCGAGATAGTCGTTGGAGCACCAGATCACACAGTCCTGCCCGGACCCGTCTTCGAGGCGACGGATCGCCCTCGGGAACCGGCCCCGCACCCGCTTCAGGTCGGCAAAGACGCGATAGCGCCCCTCGCTCCTGACCCGGTCGATGGCAGACTGGAAGGCGGCCGTATAGTCGAACACTGCTGCGGCTTTCGCTGGCGTCGGAAACGGCGTGGTGATGCCCCGATGACACGCCGATGTCCACACACAGGACAAGGTGAAAACGTCGCAAGCCCTTAAATGATAACGGTTCTCATTACGCTCGAGGCAATTCGTCCAGCCTCCCCCGCAGCATCTGCAGAATGGCGGAGAAGTCCCGGCCACCGTAGCCGAGACCGCTGAACATCTGGAACAGCGCCTCGGTCTGGGCCCCCAGCGGCGTCGAGGCACCCGCTTTGGCCGCGGCGTCCTGGGCCAGCTTCAGGTCCTTCAGCATCATCGCCGTGGCGAAGCCGCCGTCATAGTTGCGGTTCGACGGCGCGGTCGGGACCGGGCCGGGCCACGGATAGTAGGTCGTGGTCGACCAGCTCTGGCCCGACGACTTGGCCACGATGTCGAACATCTTGACCGGGTCCAGTCCCAGCTTTTCGGCGAGCGCAATGGCCTCGCAGGTGCCCAGCATGGTGATGCCCAGGATCATGTTGTTGCAGATCTTGGCCGCCTGCCCCGCCCCGTGTTCACCGGCCCGGAAGGTGGCGCGGCTCATCGGCTCCAGCGCCGCCTCGATTCGGGAAAAATCCGGCTCGTCGCACCCGACCATGAAGGCCAGTGTGCCGGCATCGGCCGCCATGGTCCCGCCCGACACCGGCGCGTCGGCGAAGGCGTAGCCCGCGTCCTTCGCGAGCTCCGCAACCTTGCGCGCCGTGTCCACGTCGATGGTCGAACAGTCCAGCAGCAGGGCCGAGGTCGGGGCCGCGCCGATGATCTGTTCCGAATACACCTTCAGCACATGCGACCCGGCCGGAAGCATGGTGATGACGACATCGGCGTCCGCAACGGCCCCGGCGACCGAAGCTGCGGGCGTGCAGCCGGCGGAGCGCGCCCGATCGAGGGCCTCGGACGACAGGTCAAAGGCGGCGACCTCCCGGCCCGCCCGGGCCTGGTTCGCAGCCATGCCGCCGCCCATGTTGCCGAGGCCGATGAAGGCGATCCTGCGAGCGGTCATTGAAGGGTTTCCTCGGCGGGTTTCTGTCCGGTTCGGGTTAGCGCCTCGCCCCTCTGATCGCCAGAGCTGACAGCTGACCGGGTGACGGCATGGAATGGAGCGGCTGCGGTGTTTGATGTTATGGCAAGGCTCCAGCAAGGAAGACACCCATGGCCCAGCTCGTCGTGACCTATCGCACCCCGGCCGACATCGCCGCGTTCGATCGCCATTATGCCGATGTCCATGCGCCGCTCGCCCACAGGATCCCCGGCCTGCGCCGCTTCGAGACCAGTGCCGGGCCGGTCATGACACCCGAAGGGCCCTCGGACATCCACCTGATCGCCATTCTGCATTTCGACGACATGGCCGCGATCGCCGCGGCCTTCGCCAGTCCTGAAGGTCAGGCCGCGGCCGCCGATGTGGCCAACTTCGCCACCGGCGGAGCCTCCATGCTGATGTACGACACACGGACGGCCTGATCGGCTGGAGGCCGTGATCCACGCCGCTGCACCCGCCGGGCTGCAGCCGTCAGGGCAGCGGGCTCCATTCTTCGTCGGCCGGCAGGGGGGCGAACAGGGCATCGATATCGGCGTCCGAAACCTGCTCGAGCGCCGCAGGGGACCATCGAGGCGCATTGTCCTTGTCGACGATGACAGCCCGGACGCCCTCCTGAAAGTCGTGGCTACGCACAACCCGGCCGCCCAGCCGGTACTCCATCGCCATGACTTCGGCGAAACCGGTCATCGCCCGCCCGGCCCGCAGCTGGCGCAGGGTGATCTTCAGTGACCGGGGCGATTTGGTCTTCAGGATCGTCAGCTGGGCATTCGCCCACTCGCTGCCCTCAGCCTCCAGCGCGGCGCAGATCGCCTCGACCGTGTCATGGGCAAAGACCCGATCGATGACGGCCCGGTGCGGAGACAAGGGCGCTGGACCGGCCTCCGTCGCATGCGCGTCGACGGCACCGGGCCCCGTCGCGAACAGCTCGGCCTTGAGCGCCTCGATCTGACCGGAAGGCACAAGGTGCGTATGGATGCCCAGGGCCACGGTATCGGCGGCCCTCAGGCGCGCCCCGGTTAGGGCCAGCCAGGTCCCGGCTTCTCCCGGCAGGCGGGGCAGAAACCATCCCCCGCCGACATCGGGAAACAGGCCGATCCCCGTCTCCGGCATGGCATAGGTCGTGCGCTCGGTGGCGATCCGGACATCCGCAGGCTCGGAGATGCCCACGCCACCGCCCATGACGATTCCGTCCACGATCGCGACGATCGGCTTGGCATAGCCGAACATCAGATGGTTCAGACGGTACTCGGCGTGAAAGAAGGCGCGGGCGGCCACGGCGTCGCCGGCTCCGCTAGCGGCGATCATGCGAATGTCACCTCCGGCGCAGAAGCCGCGGTCCCCCGCATGATCGATGAGGATCGAGGACACCGCCGGATCAGAGTGCCACGCCGACAGCGCCGCCGTCATGGCTTCGCACATCGACAGGTTCAGGGCGTGCAAGGCTTCCGGCCGGTTCAGGGTGAGACACCCGACGGTGCCTTCAACACGGGTCAGGACTTCAGCTTGGCTCATGATCGCCGCATAGCCCGGTGCGGGCGACAAAGAAAAGCCCGACGCGGACGCCGGGCTGAAAAGGTGGGTGATGGTGGGTGTCCCGAAGGGGACACGACCCTGTTCCGCTGAATTGGTTAACGGATGCCTACCACGGCCCGGGCCGGAAACCATGTCGTCTGTCGCGCGCCGCCCGGCGTGGCCCAGACCAGACGCCACCCGCCAGGATCCCTGCTCAGTCCCTCTTCCCCGGGCAGGTCCGTCCGGGTCGCGAACGGCTGGCCGTCGACCTCGACGACCGCGGGCTGTCCGACGGGCGAAACGCTCCAGCGGCCATCCTCGCCGGCGACGACAGGACGCTGAACCCCGGCGGTGATCATCACGGTCGACGATGCGGCGGCCCGCCCGCTGAGGAAGATTGCGCGACCGTCGCTGTCCACGGAATCCAGTGCCGGGGCCGGGTCGAAGCGGCGTGTCGGCGCACCGGGACTGACGAAAGCGATCGGACCGTCGGAAGCACCCGCGACCAGCAGCCGACCGGGTGACGGATAGCGCGCCTCTCCTGCCTGGACCTCGACGGTGAACAGGGTGTCTGTGTCAGGTCTCGGCGCGATCAGGCGAAACCGCCCGACCTCATCTGCCGCCGCGGCGAAAACCCGGGCCCCCGGAGTGACCAGTACCACCCGGCCGAGGGGCGATGCCGTACCGGTCAGAACCAGGGACGATCCCTCCACGCCGGCGGTCGCGATCGTCGGAGGTGTAATCCAGGCCCTTTCGGCGGTGGCGTTGCCTGAAACCGGCGGTTCCGATCCGCACCCTGCCAGCCCAAGGCCGAGCGCCGCCAAAAGGACTATCCGTCGTTTCATCGCACGCGCCGTATCTGTATGACCCCCGCTTGAGATAGCGCGGTCCTGACCGCCTGTCCCGGTCTTCTCCCAGAGGTTCCATGTTGCCTGCCCATCCCGCCATCGCGCCATTCGCCGGATCCTCGGTCTGTCTGTTCTGCGGGTCATCCGATGAGGCCGACCCGATCTACACCCGGGCGGCCACCGACTTCGGGCGTGCGGTGGCGACAGCCGGCTGGCGGCTTGTCTATGGCGGAGGCGGCGTCGGGCTGATGGGGGCTTCGGCCCGGGCGGCCCACGAGGCCGGCGGCCGCGTGCTGGGCGTCATGCCCGCGTTCCTCCGCAGCCGCGAGCGTCTGTTCGACGAGGTCGAGACCGTGGTCGTGACGTCGATGCACCAGCGCAAGCAGATCATGTACGACCAGTCCGAGGCCTTCGTTGTGGCACCGGGCGGCATCGGCACCCTCGAGGAGGTGGTGGAGCTGCTGTCCTGGAAACGGCTCGACCTGCACGGAAAGCCGGTCATCTTCCTCAACATTGACGGCTTCTGGGAGACCTTCTTCGCCCTGATGCGCCACAGCATCGAGACCGGCTTCACGCCGCCGTCCTTCCTGCAGGCCTGGGTGGTTTGCGACACGGTCGAGGCTGCGATCGAGGCCATGACGACAGATTCGGCAACTCCCGCCTTGAAACATGATCGACGATAAGTGATCAATGGTCAGCCCGCTGGGTCAGATAGTTTCTTTTAGCGACTGACCTTGACAGTAGCGTAAGAAAACGGTCAATAGTGATGCGGTTCGGGTGACCGTCCCGTCAACCAGGAGACATCCTCATGCGTGCCATCCTCCTCGTCGCCACCCTGCTCGCACTTCCGGCATTGCCCAGCCTGGCCCAGTCCAGCCCGGTCAGCAGCTTCACGGTCCAGAATACGGCCTTCACCCCCCAGGCACCCTTCATCCTTGACGGCGTTTCCTGGCGCTGTGGTTCTGACAATGTCTGCACTGGCACGGGGGGGCAATCCCAGCCCGCCACGCGTGCCTGTCGTCGGCTCGCCGCCACAGTGGGCATCGCCCTGAACAGTTTCACTTACAAGGGTGTGACCCTCACCTCTGACCAGTTGACCACCTGCAACAACGCCGCTGCGGGCGGCTGACAGGTCCGAAGGGGCCCGGCTCCATGCCGGGCCCTTCAGGTCAGGCCGTATCGCCGCCCAGCCGTTTGACGATGCGCTCGCGACCGATCATCGGCGCGAGCGTTGCCATGTCCGGGCCGTGCGCCTGGCCGGTGATCATCATGCGCAACGGCATGAACAGGGCCTTGCCCTTGGCCCCGGTGGCCTCCTTGACCGCCGCCGTCCAGACCGGCCACAGGGTCTCATCGATGGTTTCCGGGAGAGCCGCGAGCGCCGCCGCCGCAAAGGCCGCGTCCTCGATCACCGGCGTGACCGGTCCCCGCACGATGGCCGCCATTTCAACGATATCGCTGAATTTGTGAAGGTTGCCGCGAACGCCGTTCCAGAAGGCCTCGCCCAGATCGCAGTCGAGGGCCACCAACCGGTCGCTTGCGGTGTCGTAGGTCATGACGTGCAAGGCCTGGGCGTTCAGGCGGTCAAGGTCCTCGGTGTCATAACGCGCCGGCGAACGGCCCATCTTGTCGAAGCTGAACCCGCTGCCGAGCTCCTTGAGGCTCCCGGCGACTTCCAGGGCATCGGATGTGCCGATGCGGCCGAGGTGGCTGGTGATGGCCAGAGGCTCATAGCCCCCGTCCCGCATCTCGGCGACCGACAGCGAGCCCAGTCGCTTGGACAGCGCCGCTCCGTCGGCCCCGACCAGCAGTGGCATATGGGCGAACCGGGGCACGGCCGACCCCATGCCGAGCGCGATCAGCGCCTCGAAAATCTCGATCTGGGTCCCGGTGTTGGTCGTGTGGTCCTCGCCGCGGATCACATGGGAGATCGCCATATCCAGGTCGTCGACCACGGACGGCAGGGTGTAGAGATAAAGCCCGTCTTCCCGGATCAGCACGGGATCCGACATGGACGCCGTGTCGACCTCGGCATGCCCCCGCGACAGGTCCTCCCAGGCGACACGCCGGCCTTCCAGCTTGAAGCGCCAGTGCGGTTTCCGGCCCTCGGCCTCCAGCGCCGCCCGGTCCGCTGCTGTCAGCTCAAGCGCCGCCCGGTCGTAGATGGGCGGCAGGCCCCGCGACAGCTGGACCTTGCGCCGCCGGTCCAGTTCCTCGGCCGTCTCATAGGCGGGATACAGACGTCCCGCCGCCTTCAGGCGCTCGGCTGCCTCGTGATAACGATCGAACCGTCTCGATTGATTGTACCGCTCGTCCCAGACCAGACCCAGCCAGGTCAGGTCCTCCTCGATGCCGCGCTCGTACTCCGGTGTCGACCGCGCCAGATCGGTGTCGTCGATGCGCAGGACGAACGCGCCGCCCTGCCCCTTCGCGAACAACCAGTTGACCAGGGCGGTGCGCACATTGCCGACGTGCAGCTTGCCGGTGGGTGACGGGGCGAAACGGACCTTGACGGACATGGGAAGTCGGACTTTCGGGGAGGCGAGGCGCGTAGGTCGTCCGCCCCGCCGCCCAAGTCAAGGCGAGCGCCCGTCCGGCCCGCTCACAGATTTCGCTGGCCCGGCAACGATCTTGCGGCATAAGGCGGCCATGACTGCCACGGCCCTCCTGACGATCGACCTGAACGCGCTCTCGCACAACTTTCGTGCGCTGGAGGCCCTCAGCGGCGTGCCGGTCCATCCGGTCGTCAAGGCGGACGGATATGGGCTGGGAGCCGTGCCGATCGCGAGACGGCTGATGGCCGAGGGTGCGCGGACCTTTTTCGTCGCCCGTCGCGCCGAGGGCGAGACCCTGCGCGCCGCCCTGGGGCCTGAGCCGACGATCTATGTGCTGGACGGCTGCGTCGGCGATGCGGCCCCGGCGCTGCGGGAGGCCTCCCTGCGCCCCGTGATCAATCACCCGGAACAGCTCGCCGCCTGGCTCGGCTCCGGTGGTGGAGCCTGCGGTCTCCAGATCGACACCGGCATGAACCGGCTCGGGTTCCGACCCGAAGACGCGCCGGCCCCGTTCGTCGGTCTCGCCCTCGTCATGAGCCATCTCGCCTGCGCCGACGAGCCCGCCCAGCCGATGAACCGCCGCCAGCGAGACCAATTCGCCGATCTGTCTATGACCTATCCCACGGCCGTGAAGTCGTTTGCCAACTCCGGAGGCTGCTTTCTCGGACCGGAGTATGCGTTCGATGCGGCCCGTCCCGGCATCTGCCTGTACGGCGGTGGGCCCGAAGGTCGTCCGGACGCCCGGCTCAGGCCCGTCGCCACCCTGACCGCCGAAGTGCTGCAGGTCCGCGACGTCCCTGCCGGCGAAAGCGTGGGCTATTCCCGCGGCTTCGTCGCCGGCTCGCCCCGCCGTATCGCGACCTGCGGCGCAGGCTATGCGGACGGCGTCTTGCGATCCACGACTTCCGGCGGACAGGTCTGGGCGGCAGGTGCCCTGCGCCCCATCGTCGGGCGCATCTCCATGGACGTGATCGCCGTCGATGTGACCGATGCCGATGTTGCCGTCGGGGACCAGGTCGAGCTGTTCGGGCCAAACCGCTTTCTGGACGACACGGCCTCGGCCGCCGGGACCATCGCCTATGAGCTGCTGACCTCGGTCGCGCCCCGCGTGCAGCGCCGATACCTGTGACGCCCCGGCAGGGTTGAAGTCGGGCGGGTCGCGTTCCACAGTCCGCGCCGCTTCGCCGGAGTCTCGCATGCGTTTCATCGCCCTCGCCGCCCTTCTTGCCGCCCTGCCGGCAACCGCTCTGGCCCAGACGTCCGCCGCGGTCGAACAGCCCCTGCTGCATGAGCTGGTCGGCGCGGTCTCGCCGGATCGTATGTTCGCCGATGTCACGGCCCTGGTGGGCTTCGGCACCCGCCACACCGTGTCCGAGACCCGGTCGGAGACGCGTGGCATCGGCGCGGCCCGCCGCTGGACCGAGCGAGAGTTCCGCAGGATATCCAGCGAGTGCGGAGACTGCCTCGAGATCGCCCTGCCCGCCGACATGGTCACGGGTCCCCGCATCCCGACGCCCGTCGAGGTCGTCAACGTCGTCGCCATCCAGCGCGGGACGGGCGACCCGAACCGCGTCGTCGTCATCTCCGGTCACATCGACAGCCGGGTGTCCGACGTCATGGACTTCACCTCCGATGCGCCCGGGGCCAATGACGATGCGTCGGGTGTCGCCGCGGTGCTGGAAGCCGCGCGGGTGCTGTCCCGCCACAGGTTCGAGGCGACCCTGGTCTATGCCGTCCTGTCGGGCGAGGAGCAGGGGCTGTTCGGCGGGCGCATCCTGGCCGACTACGCCAAAGCCGAGGGCTGGGTCGTCGAGGCCAATCTGAACAACGACATCGTCGGCAACTCCCAGGGCCAGTCCGGCGTTCGCGACACGACCCGGGTCCGGGTCTTCTCGGAAGGCACCAAGACCGTGGAGACGGCGGCCCAGGCCGACCGGCGGCGCTACAACGGCGGCGAGGTCGACTCCTCCTCGCGCAATCTGGCCCGTTACGTCGACGGGATCGCCGACCGCTACCTGACCAATTTCGACGTCGACATGATCTACCGCACCGACCGCTTCGGCCGCGGCGGTGATCAGGTCGAGATGCTGCGCGCCGGCTTCCCGGCCGTCCGTATCTCGGAGGGAGCCGAGAACTACGACCACCAGCACCAGGATCTCCGCACAGAGAACGGGGTGGTCTATGGCGATACCATCGACGAGATGGATTTCGACTATCTGGGCCAGGTCGCGCGTCTGAACATTGCGACCATGGCGGCTCTTGCCAATGCGCCCATGGTCCCCTCCGGCGTGACAATCGCCGGTGCCGTCCGACCCGACACGACCCTGAGCTGGACCGCGGCACCAGGAGCCGCCGGCTACCGCGTCTGGTGGCGCTCCACCACTGCACCGCAGTGGACCCACAGTCGCTGGGCCGGCAACGCCACCACCCTGGTGCTCGCAGGGATTCCCATCGACGACTATTTCTTCGGCGTCTCGGCCGTGTCCGGGGACGGATACGAGAGCCCGGTCGTCTTCCCCGGTCCGGCGGGCGCCTTCGTCTCGGTCGGCGACCCGGCCCCTGCCCGCTGACCATGGACGCCGCCGAAGGCCCCGTCCGCGTGGCCGTTCTGATTTCCGGAGCCGGTTCGAACATGGCCGCGCTGATCGACGCGGGCCACAGACCCGGCGCGCCCTATGAGGTGGTGCTCGTTCTTTCCAACGATCCCGAAGCCGGGGGACTGGCGATCGCCGGTGCCAAGGGCGTTCGGACCGTCGCCATCGACCACCGCGCGTTCGGCCAGGATCGCAGGGCTCACGAAGCGACCATCGAGGCGGAGTTGCAGAGCGGGCGCGTCGAGGTCGTCGCCCTCGCGGGCTACATGCGCCTGCTCACAGCCTGGCTGGTCGGCCGGTGGGCGGGTCGGATGATCAACATCCACCCCAGCCTGCTGCCGAAGTATCCCGGTCTCGACACCCATGCGCGCGCGATCGCCGCCGGCGACGCCGAGGCGGGCTGCACCGTCCATCTGGTCACCGAAGGTGTGGACGAGGGCCCGATCCTCGCCCAGGCCAGGGTGCCCGTTCTTGGCGACGACACGCCCGGCAGCCTGTCCCGGCGCGTCCTCGCGGCCGAACACACGCTCTATCCCCAGGCGCTCTCCCGCTTCTGCAGGGAGCGGTGCAGGCCAGAATGACGAAGGGCCCCGGATCGCTCCGGGGCCCTTCGGGATGTGTCGTATCGCGCCGGTCTCTGGGCCGGGGGCTGATCGATCAGCCGACGATCTGGTCTTCGGTGAAGAACTGGGCGATCTCGATCGCGGCGTTCTCAAGCGAGTCCGACCCGTGAACCGAGTTCTCGCCGATGGACAGGGCGAACGACTTGCGGATGGTGCCCTCGGCGGCCTGTTCCGGGTTCGTTGCACCCATGACTTCACGGTATCGGGTGACGGCATTGTCGCCTTCCAGCACCTGGACCACCACCGGTTCGGCGGTCATCTGGCCGACCAGTTCGCCGTAGAAGGGACGCTCGGAATGCACAGCGTAGAACGTCTGCGCCTGTTCGGTGGTCAGCTTGACGCGGCGCTGGGCGACGATGCGCAGGCCCGCGCCCTCGATCACGGCGTTGATGGCGCCGGTCAGGTTGCGGCGCGTGGCGTCGGGCTTGAGGATCGAGAAGGTGCGTTCGGCCATGGTGTGACTTCTTGTTTGGGAGATTGAGGGTCGCGGGCTTATAGCGACGCCCCTCCCCCGCGCCAACCCGCAGTCTGACCTTCCTATGCTCCAGATTACCAACCTGACGTTCAACGCCTGGGGTCGCCAGTTTCTGGACGACGCCTCGGTCAGCCTGCCGCCCGGCGCCAAGGTCGGGCTGGTGGGCCGCAATGGCATCGGCAAGTCGACCCTTTTCAAGATCATCCTGGGCGAACTGGCCGGCAACGGAGACGAGGTCAGCCTGCCCAAAACGGCCCGGATCGGCTCGGTCGATCAGGAGCACCCGGCCACGCCCGTCAGCGTGCTGGAGACCATTCTGGAGGCCGACACCGAGCGGCACGACCTGCTGGGCCGGCTGGAAACGGCCGAGCCCGAGGAGATGGGCGAGATCTGGGCCCGGCTGATCGAGATCGACGCCGACGGCGCGCCCAGCCGTGCGGCCGAAATCCTGGCCGGTCTGGGCTTCAATCACGAAGACCAGCAGCGGCCGATGTCGCATTACTCGGGTGGCTGGCGAATGCGCGTCGCCCTTGCCGCCGCCCTGTTCGCCCAGCCCGACATGCTGCTGCTGGACGAACCCACCAACTACCTCGACCTCGAAGGGGCCCTGTGGCTGGAGGCGCGACTGAAGAAATACCCCGCGACCGCCCTGATCATCTCCCACGACCGCGAGATGCTGAACGAGGTCTGCACCCACATCCTGCACCTCGCGAACCGCAAGCTCGAGATCTATACCGGCAACTACGACCAGTTCGAACAGGCCCGCGCCGAGAAAGCCCGACTGCAGCTGTCGGCCAAGGCCAAGCAGGACGCCGAACGCGCCCACCTCCAGGCCTTCGTCGACCGGTTCAAGGCCAAGGCCTCCAAGGCCGCACAGGCCCAGAGCCGCATGAAGCGTCTGGCCAAGATGCAGCCGGTCTCGACCACGATCGAGGAACGCGTCGCCCCCTTCACCCTGCCCTCGCCGCCGCGCCCCCTGGCTCCGCCCCTGATCCGGCTGGAACGGGCCAATGTCGGCTATGAGACGGGCAAGCCGATCCTGCGAAATCTCAACCTGCGCATGGACCTGGACGACCGCATCGGCCTGCTGGGCGTCAACGGCGCGGGCAAGTCGACCTTCGCCAAGATGATCGCCGGGGCCCTGAACGTCTCCGAGGGCGAACTGCATCGCGACAGGAAGATGCGCGTCGGCTGGTTTCACCAGCATCAGATCGAGGCGATGGACCCGACCGACACGCCGCTGGAGATCATCCGCCGCGCCATGCCGGACGCGCCCGAAAGCGCCCGCCGCTCCAAGCTGGCCCAGTTCGGCCTCAGTTACGAAAAGCAGGAGACCAAGGTCGAGGCCCTGTCCGGCGGCGAGCGCGCCCGCCTGCTGCTGAACATGGTGGCCATGGAGGCCCCCCACGTCCTGATCCTCGACGAACCGACCAACCACCTCGACATCGACAGCCGCCGGGCCCTGCTGGACGCGCTGAACGACTACTCCGGCGCCGTCATCCTGATCACCCACGACCGGTCGCTGATGGAACTGGTAGCCGATCGCCTGTGGCTCGCGGCCGACGGCACCGTGCGGCCCTATGACGGCGACATGGACGACTATGCGCGCTTCGTGCTGGAGCGGGCCAAACAGGCGGCGGTCAAGCCCAGCCAGATCAAGGCCGAGGCGCCCCAGGCCGCCCCGACCCATACCGCGGCGAAGGCCGAGCGCCGGAAGGGCGGCCCGTCCCCCTCGACCCTGCGCCATGCGGCGAAGAAGGCCGAGGAGCGCGTCGCCGCCCTGACCGCCGAGATTGCCCGGATCGACGACGACCTCGCCAATGCCGCCGTGTCCAATCCGAAGGCTCTGGAGGGCCTGACCCGCGCCCGCGCAAAATCCCAGTCCGACCTCGACGCCGCCGAAGCGGCGTGGATGGCGGCCGAGGAGGCACTGGCCGAAGTCGCCTGACTCCGGGGCCCTGCCGCCTTCTTCCGTCAGCATTGCAGAGGCGGACGAACAGCGGCACTCTCATGGCCTCATCCGGAGGCCCTCATGCGCCTGATCCCGTCCCTTCTCATCGTCGGCGCCCTCGCCGTCCCGGCCGCCGCCCAGGACGCCCCGGACCGCTATACGATCGAGATGGCTGTGTTCGTCGCGGGCGCGCGGGTCGCCTCGGCCTCGACGACGATCGTCGACGGCGGTCAGGCCGATCTGCTGCTGACCGGCGCGGACGGTCAGTACACCTTCACCGCCGACCTCCAGCCCGAACAGGGCGACGGTCAGGACGGCCGCAGCCGGCTTGAGGCCTACCTCAACCACGACGGTGCCGACCTCGCCAGCCCCGTCCTTCTGATCCAGCGTGGCAGCGCCGCCGCGATGCAGATCGGGTCCAAGGACGCGCAAGGGGCCTTCATCGACGGGGTCGAGATCCAGCTCCGTCCCCTGGCCGAGTAGCGGCCTCTCCGCGAACGACGGCCGGGCGGTCGGTTCTCGCCGGGCGCGCGCGTTTCCCTGACGACCCGACCTTCCGCCTTGTCGACCCGTCGGCGTGGCCCCCCCGGATCTATGGCCCGGCGTCCTTGCGCAACGATCCCAAAACCCCCGGAACGAGGTCCGGCAGGTCCTCGGCGATCAACCCCGGTCCGAACCGGTCTGCGGCCGCCGCGTGGATCCACACGGCCGCACTCGCCGCCTCGAAGGTCGGCATGCCCTGGGCGACCAGCCCGCCGATCAGCCCGGCCAGCACATCGCCACTGCCGGCCGTGGCCAGCCAGGGTGTGCCGTTCGGATTGAGGCTCAGCCGGCCGTCGGGCGAGGCGATGACCGTCTCGGCCCCCTTGAGCACAACATGGGCTCCGGCCAGAGCCGCAGACTCCAGCGCCGCCGTCTCGCGCCCCTTGCCCAGCAAGCCCGGAAAGACCCGCTCGAACTCGCCTTCATGCGGCGTCAGGACATCGTCACGGTCAAGACCGGCGAAGAGATCCACGCCCCGCCCCCGGAAGATCGTCAGGGCGTCCGCATCGACGACCAGGGCCGCGCCCGTCCGCGACAGGGCCGCGAGGTTCTGGATGGTCGCATCGTTGAGCCCCGCGGCGGGGCCGATGACGACGCAGTCCATCGCCTCGGCGAGGGCCCCGAGGGCCTCGGGACTGACGAAGGCATCGACCATCACGGCCTCGAGCGCCGCGGCGACGACCAGTGCCGCCTCCGGGGGGCACAGGACCTTGACCAGTCCCGCCCCGACCCTCAGGCCCGCCCGCGCCGCCAGCCTTGCCGCGCCTGTGCTGAGCGGCCCTCCGGAGACGACGCCGAGCCTCCCGCGGGCGTGTTTGTGGGTCTCCGAACCCGGCCAGGGCAGGACCTCTCGCCACAGCGACGGATCGTTCCGCTCCGCCATCACATCCTCCGCAGGCGGAACGCCTGAAAATGCGACACGGCCCTTGCCATATTGTGCAATGCGGTGTCCCTTTCATTCCCGAGCGTCCGGCCCGCGTACGGCCGGGTCCGCGCCGCCTCGGGGTCGCCATGAAGAAGATCGAAGCCGTCATAAAGCCGTTCAAGCTGGATGACGTGAAAGAGGCCCTGCAGGACATCGGTGTCCAGGGCATGACCGTGCTCGAAGCCAAGGGGTACGGTCGCCAGAAGGGCCATTCGGAACTCTATCGCGGAGCCGAATACGTCATCGACTTCCTGCCCAAGATCAAGATCGAGGTGGTGGTCGCCGACGACCTCGCCCCGGCCGTGGTCGAGGCCATCCAGACCGCGGCGCGCACGGGAAAGATCGGTGACGGCAAGATCTTCGTCTCCGATATCGCCGACGTCATCCGCATCCGCACCGGCGAGACCGGCGCACAGGCTGTCTAGTCCACCCAGGCTTCCTCCCCGGAAGAAACGCAGAGAAGGATCACTGAACTCATGAGCGCCAAGAAAATCCTGCAGGAGATCAAGGACAAGGACGTAAAATACGTCGACGTCCGCTTCACCGACACGCGTGGCAAGCTGCAGCACGTCACCTTCGACATCGACCTGGTCGACGAGGAGTTCCTCGAAGAGGGCACGATGTTCGACGGCTCGTCGATCGCCGGCTGGAAGGCGATCAACGAGAGCGACATGCTGCTGAAGCCGGACCTGACGACGGCCTACATCGACCCCTTCTACCAGCAGACGACGATGTTCCTGTTCTGCGACGTCATGAACCCGGACACCGGCGAGCCCTACAATCGCGACAGCCGCTCCATGGCCAAGAAGGCCCTGGCCTATGTCCAGTCGTCGGGCGTGGGCGACGCGGTCTATTTCGGACCGGAAGCCGAGTTCTTCATCTTCGACGATGTGCGCTGGTCGACCCAGCCGCACGACACCGGCTACGCCTATGACTCCACCGAACTGCCGGCCAATACGGGTGCGGAATACACCGAGGGCAACATGGGCCACCGCCCGGGGCCCAAGGGCGGCTACTTCCCGGTCAACCCGGTCGACTCGGGCCAGGACCTGCGCGGCGAGATGCTGGGCGTCATGCGCGACCTGGGCCTGCAGCCCGAAAAGCACCACCACGAGGTGGCCCCGGCCCAGCACGAGCTGGGTCTGAAGTTCTCCGACCTGCTGACCATGGCCGACCGGCTGCAGCTGTACAAATACGTCATCCACAATGTGGCGGCGGCCTACGGCAAGACGGCGACCTTCATGGCCAAGCCCATGTACGCCGACAACGGCTCGGGCATGCACGTGCACCAGTCGATCTGGCGGGACGGCAAGCCCCTGTTCGCGGGCGACAAATACGCCGGTCTGTCGGACACCTGCCTGTGGTACATCGGCGGCATCATCAAACACGCCAAGGCCATCAACGCCTTCGCCAACTCGACCACCAACTCCTACAAGCGGCTGGTCCCCGGCTACGAGGCCCCCGTCAAACTGGCCTATTCGTCGCGCAACCGTTCGGCCTCGATCCGCATTCCGTGGGTGTCCTCACCCAAGGCCAAGCGTATCGAAGCCCGCTTCCCCGACCCGATGGGCAACCCCTATCTGACCTTCGTGGCCCTGCTGATGGCGGGCCTGGACGGCATCGAGAACCGCATCGATCCGGGTGCCCCGGCCGACAAGAACCTCTACGACCTGCCGCCCGAAGAGCGCGGCTCGATCCCCGAGGTCTGCGGCAGTCTGAAGGAGGCCCTCGAGAGCCTCGACAAGGACCGGGCCTTCCTCAAGAAGGGCGGCGTCATGGATGACGACTTCATCGACAGCTACATCGAGCTGAAGATGGAAGAGGTCATGCGCCTGGCGCTGCACCCGCACCCCGTCGAGTTCGACATGTACTACAGCTGCTGACCGGTCGGATCGGCGCATAGAAGGAGCCCCGGATGGTCCGCCGTCCGGGGCTTTTTGATGCGCCCGCCGGGCATTCCCGGACCAAAAGCCGACATGGGCAATGTCGGGTAAGGATGGACAGCGGACCTAGCTTCGAGGCGACATATGCAACGCCAACATGCGCCACGCACCCTCTCGATTCCGATAGGTTGCCGTGTACCGCAGGCGGGACACCGTTGGTTCGGCTGCATCTGAAACGAATCTCAGTTCTGTGGTCGCGAAGACGACGGCGACATCACCTTGCACCAAAACGGTTCTCTCGCTGATGGTTTGACCAACCATGTTCAGTCGCAGGATGCTCGCGACAAATGCCTCCTTGCCCACGGTCGTCCCGTCATTCCGATTGAGCGCGAACTGATCGTCCACGATCCGGCTCAGCGCCAGTTCATCGCGGCTGAGTTCGGCCGCGACATACGCATCTTCAACCGCAAGAACCGCTAGAGCCTCCGCCGAATGATTCTGCGCTCTAGCCGGCGCTGCGACCGCCCAAACACATAACGCCGCCGCAAGAATCCTGATCGCTCTCATGCCGATTGTCCTAGCTGACTAACAGCACCTCATGGGCAGGCCGCCCGGCTGGCACCTGACGTTCTGGCCGCTGGTGGACGGGGTCGGTTAGCGTCCGGTGCGGCCGAAACGGTATCCTCGGACGTAGCCTGCGATAAACTCTTGCAGCACGTTAAGCGTGAGATCCTGTCGGCCTACAAATCGGAAACTCGTCGCCACAAAGTGGCAGGTGTTTTCGAACCGGAAAGGGTAGTTATGTAGGATCAAATTTGGTGCATACACGACACCCTTGGCCAAATATCCGCCAAATATAACGTAGCAGTAGCTAAAAAAGTCGCACTCATTGTTGCGCATTACTGCATACAAATTAGCACCAACGGCGGTCGTGTCGACAGCGATGTTATTTCGAACAGTTAGTTGTTTGGCTTTCGATGGCACCGGGTGGTACATCGTGTCATAGTATCGACGGCCTCGAATAGAAGGACGCGCACCTTCAATATAGTTCAGCGCGCCAATCGTTTCCAATGATGTTGGCGTTTGAGAAGGATCAAAAACCTGGCATCGGTCATAAATTTCATCGCTAAGGTACTCAAAAGAAACTCTCTCCGCGCTTTGCGGAAAAATTCGTACCTCTGATGATTGCTGATTATGTGAAATCCGTTGTGCGTTTTCTGTATGCGGACCCTTCAGATAAACGCGCGCTTCTGCTGAATAATTAAGCCACATGTTTAATGACAAAACGATCATTAGTTTTGCAGTGACCTTGAAAATTTTATCCATAACAGATTTGTTCGCTTTTTGACTGGATATTTTGGGAACTTCAAGAGCCGGAGACAGCATCTCGACACGATAGATTCTTCTTCCGCCAGAACGGGTATCTGCCAACTGCAAATTTATCGCGACGGCTACGCCGGCGCAAAATCGGCAGTTGGAAGAGGGCCTGAAATCGGCCGCTCGCCACGAGCGCGGTATCCGGAGATTGGCAAGGTCGGCCAAGGATGACCAGGAGCCGTTGATCTGCTCCGATGGGCTGATGAAACCAGCGTCTCTGGTGGGTCTGCCTGGTTCAGGCCCGCCTCAGCCCGCCCTTCTTCCTCGGCAGCGTCTGGTCGAGCTCGCGAATCAGTTCGATGTCGTAGCGCTGGAGGTCGGGGGGGAGGTCGGCAAAATCGATCAGGCAGGGATGCAGCTTCCTGAGCCTGTCCTGCTTTCCCGGTTCATCCGCGCTCTCGCCCAGACGCCAACCGAGCAGCCGGCGGTCGGCGTTCCAGCGTTCGTGTTCCAGCTCCGCCAGCCGCATCAGCTCGGCCTCGTTCCGGAACAGCGTTTCACCCGGCGCGAGCGCAGGCAGTTCGTCCCACGGCTTGGCCGTCGCCAGCCAGGGACGAAGGTCGAACCCGGCCTCGTGCAGCTTGGCATAGGCATGGGCGACAGCGCGCCGGTTCGAAAGGCGATACTCCTCGCTCAGCTGATCCCAAGGCACGGAGGAGTCAGACGTCGGATTCAGCCGCAGATAGGCCTCGTGCCAGTCCCGCTCGGCCCGGTCAGCCGTTTCTGACAGCACGCCCGTGGCATGGATCACGTCGGTCAGACTGCCGAACGGGATCATCTCGAGAGCCGAAAGCGCCGCCCCCGCCGCCGGGCGCGCCAGGCCCTGATCGCCCGATGCCCGCGTAAACAGGGGCCCATCAAATCCCGACCCCGACAGGGCCTGTCTCCTCACCGCAAGGGCAACGGAAAGCGACCGCCCCCCGTCGGCGAAGGCGACATAGGTCGCCGTAACCGCGTTTGGGGCAACTTCCAGGGGGACCGTGCCGGTCGCGGCATCTAAGGCGACGACGTTGAGCGTGGCCTCCTGGTCGAGCTCCGGATACCGCGCCGACAGCTGTCGCCTGAACCCATCCGGCTGGGCGACGGCCAAGGTCAGGGCGGGCTTTTCCAGCGTCAGGGTGCGCGACGACAGGATGATCTCGCAAAGCAGCGCCTCGACCCAGTCGTCATCACCGATCAGAAGCGCATGAATGCGTCCATGCCCCCGATCCCGGGCCAGCAGAAACAGGGGATGGCGGCGGACGACCTCCCGGGCCGCGGCCTCGGCTTCCGAAAAGGCTCTCAAGGTCTCGCCACCGGGAAGGTCATGCAGGGTCCGCAACAGGTTGCCGTCTTTGAGACGGGTCAGAATCGACAGGCCCGGATATCGCCTCTGGGCCGACAGGGCCAGATCGACCGCCGCACCGTCGTCGGCAAGGTCGATCACCAGCCGCCGCGCCCGCATGGCACCCGCCTCGTCCAGACCGTCATGATCAAAGCCATGGAAGGGCAGGCGGATCAGCCGGCCGACCCGGTCGGGGCGCTGCTCCGGGGTACGCAACTGCACGACCCTCTGTTTCAGCGTCTTTCCGGACGCCGTCTCGCTGAGCCGATCCGCTGAGGCGGTGTCGCCGACCACGGCGATATGACCGCGCCAGCCTCTGGCCCGGTACGCGACGCGTCGCGCTGTGAGGCTGGCCCAGAACAACCGGGCGACTGCGTAAAAGGCGAGGGCCGCGCCCAGCCAACGCGTCGCCTCCAGCAGAGGTCGCGCCGTCGGCGAGACCTCCCCCAACTCCCTATAGCCGTCACTGAGGACGAAGGCCTGAATCGCCCTGTACAGGGCATCGGCGGGCTCAGCCGATTGCAGCTTCCACCCGGCGGTGCCCAGGCCGACGACCGCGACAGCCGCAAGGCCCCCGAGGATCGCGCTCGTGCTGCGGCGCTGCTTGGTCATCGTGCGCGCGCGGGACGAGGCAAGGGTGGGACGCCCGGGACGCCGGCGCAAACTTCGAGGGTCAGGCCGTTCCGTTCAGAGAGTGAAAGTGAAAGTGAATCGGTGTTGATCTCAGCTTCACTAAAGCCACGGCCAGATCGTCCCAAAATGTCGACGCAGGCTGTCCGCGCCATTACAGCCCAAAACACCACAAGGTTCCCGCGAGTCCGCATCTTAGCTTTTGACGTTAACATCAAACCGTGACGATTGATGGATTGGCGAAGGTGCAATCGTAGCCGAGACAAGACGCCATATCACCAATCCGCGCTCCCCGGAGAGTAACTTTCCCTATCGATGATCTCGTCGTTCAAATAAACAAATCCATATGACAATTCAGGCGAAACATCTTGACCCGGAACGCTCCTCTTTATATAGGCGTTCAGCCCCGCCCTTCGATACGGCATGTAATCTTTGCTAAGAAGTTTTGCATCGGTTGAGTAAAACGTCTGCGACCTACCAGAGTATCCAAATCGAGAGATTGTTAAACCAATCACGTTTCTCTGGAAATCATACAATACACCGAATGAATCTGCACTCTTGGAGTTAACGAGTACTAGAAACCGGCTTGAACCTAGCGGTCTGTAGTAATATGAAAATGCAGCAGAGCTTGCGCCACTTGAACCGACCGTCCAGCCTGTTAATATAATCACAAACTCGTTATCTGATAAATCTACTAAATATGCACTTAACGGAGATCCGTCTTTGACTATATCGCCAAATTCTCGATCAATCTTTCCATAATTACACAACTGATTTAATGGATCTCCTATAGCTTGATCTATCGATGAACATTGGTTGAATAACTGCGCCAGACGCGATCTGTCTAGCGGGCCAAAACTGCTGCTAAATGAAGAAATATTATTTTCGTCTTCGTGATAAATCGCCCTAGTTTGGCTTAATGGTAAAAAATCACCAGGTATTTCAGGGAAACATGCAGAAGTTCTAACAGGGCAGCTAACTGATAGTTGATCTAAATCGTTTCGTGCTTCGTTTGACCCATATTCTTTTGCTACATCCACATATGAAATGGATACAGATCTGTGAAATTCAACTTCATTAAGGGCTTCTGAAAGAAGGAATTGGTTTGCTTGTCTAGTGTAGTTGTTAAAAACTAAACCTAAATAAGAGTCTGCCTTTCTTTGGGAATCTACGGCTTCGACTGATCTTTGCTGGGCAATGATCGCGAGGATCGCAAATGTCGCCACACCCACACCAGCCAGCCCTAACCTTAGCCGTCGGGCCCGAGCCTCTCTTTGGGTAAGGTCATTGGGCTCCAAACCAAGAATGCCCGCCAGAACCTTGAGCGCCGCTTGAACCCGGCCGTCCTTACCGACCCGCATATCGGCTTCGAGAATCTCGCGCTTATCGGACAGGGCGGGCGGGAAAATCTCATGATCCTCGCCGGCGACGATGACCGGAAAAATCCGGTCGCCCTTCCCCAGACGCTGGAACTCCAGGATCTCCTTGTTGACGAACTCGCTCTTGGCCGCGTTTGGCGAGCACAACACGATGAGGGCGTCAGACTGCGCGAGCGCCTCATTGATCTTGTCCGACAGCGGATAGCCGGCCGGAAGCTCTTCCCGGTCGCGGAACACCCGGCCGACCCGACGTCCGAACAGACTCTTGCGACCATAGCCGGGCGCGGCCCCGCGCGGGATGGCATAGCTCTCCAGCCTCCGGTGCAGCCAGCGGGCCACGACCTCGTCCTTGTGGCTGTAGCTGATGAAGGCCGCGTACTTTGTCTCGGCCATTGCAATTCCCCCCGCTCGGTCAAGCTTTCGTATTGGCGTACCACCCCAAGGCGACAGTTGGGAGTTGCATCTGGCGCTGGGTCAGCCGTCCTGGCGCGCTAATCCGGAAAGCGGCCTCCCCGCCTTTGGTCAGGGAAAAGCGACCCAAGGACCACAGCGATAGCGGACTCATCAGACGTCTCCCAAGCGTCGAAAGCCGACGCCCGGCCCCGATCAGGCGGTGGCCGCCCCCTGCGCCTCGCCCTCGCTCCGGCGCCGCAGTTCGATCAGCCTGACACACCAGATCGATATCTCGTAAAGGATCACCAGGGGCACAGCGAGCATCAGCTGGCTGATGGGGTCCGGCGGGGTCACGATGGCCGCCAGCACGACGACGGCGACGATGGCGTAGCGGCGGCCCTCGCTCATCAGCCTGGACGAGATCAGGCCGGCGAGCCCCAGCAAGGTCATCACGACCGGCAGCTGGAAGCACAGCCCGAACGCCAGGATCAGGGCCGTGACGAGGTTCAGATACTCCGAGACCTTGGGCAGAAGCGCGACGGCGACCGTGTCGGAACTGATCTGCTGGCTCAGCGAGAACCACATCACGAACGGCAGCATGACGAAATAGACCAGCGCGGCCCCCAGCATGAACAGCAGGGGCGAGGCGACCAGAAAGGGCAGGAAGGCTCCCTTCTCGTTTCTGTAGAGACCCGGTGCCACAAAGCGCCAGAGCTGGAAGGCCAGTACCGGAAATGACAGAAAAACAGCGCCAAAGCCCGCGAGCTTCATCTTGGTGAACAGGATTTCGAGCGGGGCCGTATAGATCAGCTGGGCCGCCTCGGCCGTCGTGGGCGGCATCGGCGCCAGCCCGGCGGTCACCTGGATCAGGAGGATCGGCGACACATTGTGCCCGTCGCTCCCGGCGTACAGCGCGCTGGCCGCCGCAAACGGCTTGACCAGAAAGACATAGATCGGCCCGGCGAAGAAGAAGCAGCCGACGAAGGCCACGCCGAACGCCGCCACGCACCAGATCAGCCGGCCCCGCAGCTCGATCAGGTGATCCATCAGCGGCGCCCGGGACGCCTCGATCTCGGATTCGTCGCGGTCGGTCACGTGTCGGTCTTCGGCTTGCGAGGCTTGCGACCCGGGCTCGTGGCCGGTTTCGCTGCGGCAGAAGCCGCCGGCTTGCGGGGCGCTCGTGTCCTTGTTGCGACAGTGGCGTCGTCCGTCCGGGCGACGCGCGCCCTTGCGGCTTTCCCGGGTTTGGCCGTTTCCAGGGTCGCGGCTTCCAGGGTCGCGGCGTCGGCGACATTTGCGTCGGAGACCGGCAACGGAGTCATCACCGGCTCGGGGAACTCGGGACTGTTCAGGGCGACGGGTGGCGACGGGGTCGACACCGCCGGCTTGTCCAGCTCGGACTTGATGTCCTTGAAGGCGGCGTCAGCCTCGGCGCCCAGACGCACCATCCCCTGCCCCACCGCGCCCTGTCCTGACCGGAGGGCCTCGACCTCCTTGCGCAGCTCGTCCAGTTCGGACTGGCGCGCCATCTCATCGAAGCTGGCGCGGAACTCATTGGCCATGCCGCGCATCTTGGCGACCCACTTGCCGAGCTGGCGCAGCATGGCGGGCAGCCGCTCGGGCCCGACCACGATCAGGGCGACGGCGGCGATCACCAGATATTCGAGGCCCCCGATCCCGGGGCCGAGGCCGCCCATGCGTCAGGCTCTTTCCGCCGGAGGGCTCAGCGCTTCAGCTCTTCCTTTTCCGCGTCGGTGCGCGGCAGGCTTGAAACCCCCTGGGCGTCCTCGGACTTGCCGTCGTCCTTCAGCCCCTCGCGGAAGGCCTTGATGCCTTTGGCGGCGTCGCCCATCAGGCCCGACAGCTTGCCGCGCCCGCCGAACAGCAGCGCCACCACGACGATGACGATGGCCCAATGCCAGATGCTCATAGCGCCCACGGCGAACTCTCCTCGAACAGGCCCGACCGGCCCGCGTCAAAACCTTCGGTCCCTATAGTCCACCCGATGGCGACGCGCCAAGGGAATGCGTCAGGAGGGCGCGGTGTTGTCGCGCAGCCAGGCGGCGAGGGTGTCGATGTCGATCTCCCCGGCGGCCACGCCGAGCATGGTATTGATCGCGTCCACCTTGTCGGCCCTCAACGGACAATCGTTCAGCGCGAGGAACAGAATCAACGCCGCGAAGGCCGCCCGCTTGTTGCCGTCGACGAACGGATGGTTCGACGCAATCCCGACGGCGTAGGTCGCCGCCAGCACAAGCAGATCGGCCTCGCCCTCGTAAAGGAACCGATTGATCGGTCGCTGTAGCGCGGACTCCAGAAGTCCCGCGTCCCGGATGCCGACAGGCCCCCCATGCAAGGCCAGAGAGCGGTCATGCAGGCTGATGATAGCCTGTTGCTCGATCCAGACAGGCTCCTTCGTCACTTCGCCAGGGCTCGAAACACGTCCCTGTGCTCGTCCATGAGCTTCTCGCCCAAGGCGATCTGCTGCTGAACCTTGTCGTCATAGGGCGAAACGCGCATCGATCCGTCCGGCGCCCGGGTCAGATACAGTGTGGACCCCTTCTCTACCCCAAGCTCGATCAGCGCCTCTTTGGGCAAGACGACGCCGACCGAGTTTCCGACCTGGGTGACTTTCAAGGCGATCATGGGTGGCGCTCCTTCAGGCGACCTATATAACACTCGTTATAACAGAATGCGAGATCGCGTGTCCCACGTCACCATCCACACCGACGGTGCCTGCAAGGGCAATCCCGGCCCCGGGGGCTGGGGCGCGATCCTTCAGTTCGGAGATCGGACCAAGGAATTGTCGGGGGGCGAGCCCCTGACCACCAACAACCGCATGGAGCTGACCGCCGCCATCATGGCGCTGGAGGCCCTGACCCGGCCCTGCAAGATCGACCTGCATACCGACAGCAAATACGTGATGGACGGCATCACGGGCTGGATCCACGGGTGGAAGGCGCGGGGCTGGAAGACGGCCGACAGGAAGCCGGTCAAGAACGAGGACCTGTGGAAACGCCTCGACGTGGCCCGCGCGCGTCATGAGGTCAGGTGGCACTGGGTCAAGGGTCATGCCGGCCATGAACTGAACGAACGCGCCGACCAGCTGGCCAACCGGGGCATCGAGGAGATGCGCGCCGCCGGGACCTGAGGCCACGGATCATCGCTTGCCAGACTTGCGAGCATGGGTTTTGCTCGAACAATGGTCGACAATCCCGTTCCACTCCCGCCGGACCCCTCGCTTCAGGGCAAGACCCAGCGGGTATCGATTGAGGGAACCCTTGCCTCCATATCGGCGGTGTCGGCGCTCATCGTCGCGGCAGCCTCGATGTTCACCGCCGTGCAGGCCCTGGACGTGTCGAGGACGGCGGCCCGCCAGAAGATTTTCGAGAGCCAGCTCGAGGTCTGCATGCAGTTCAGCGAACTGACGACACAGGCCAGCGACGAGGGGGCCAAAACGGCCGGTCTGCTGGAAGGGGCGCTCGACGACGCCGCCTGGGCCGAACTCGACGCACGTTGGGAAGCCGGATCGGTCCTGTCCAGCGCGATCTATCGCCAGTATCTCCAGATGACGATGGTGTTTCCGGACGACATCAGCGACCTCGCCTATGCGGCAACCGAGAAACGCGCTGAAATCTCGAACAAGCAGGTCGAGGCGATGGAGGTGGAAGCCGTGACCCCGGCGATCCGGGCGGACCTGGAGCGGCTGTCAAACGAAGAGGCGGATGCCCTCAACGCCGCCGCAGCGGCCTGTCGCGACCACGTCTCGGCCCGCGCCGGGATGTAGCCGGGCTCCGGTCTCAACCGACAGGGCGAACCTGCAGCGACGGGCCGTTCAGACGTTCGATGATCACGCTGTCGCCGACGGGAGGACCGTCGCCATCGATCTCCGCGGCCCATTCGGCCCCCGATACGAAGACCCGGCCCCGGCCGTCGACGAAGGCCTGAACGACCCGGGCGCGCTGACCGATCAGACGTGTCGCCTGATCGTTGATGTCGGGCCGGTCATCGGGGTTCACCCGCTGGATCAGACGACGGGAGAACAGGGTCGCCACGACCGTCAGGGCCGCGAACAGCCCGACCTCACCCGCGAACCCGATCTGGAGCCCGAGCGCCGTCAGGACGGCGACCACACCGGCCGCCACCGCAGGCCAGAGCAACCATTCGGTCGAGGCCGCAGCCTCGACGGCCAGCAAGAGCACGCCGATGGCCAGCCAGATCCAGAACGGCTGGCTGTTGTAGACGTCGATCACCGCATCCATCGATACCGCCTCCGATCACGCCGTGGGGGGCACACTGGCCCCACCGCGTGTGCCGCGGGGCGGGGACGGCGGCGCGGATCGCGCAGGGCCCTGCTGCTCGCGCGCCAGGCCGACCAGCTCGCCGATCCCGGCGATCGTACCGACCAGTCCGCTCATCTCCGCGGGAACGATGACCGTCTTGGCCGTGGGGTTCCGCGCCAGCTCGGCGAAGGCGTCGACGTAGCGCTGGGCCACGAAGTAGTTGATGGCGTTGACGTCGCCGCGCGCGATGGCCTCGGACACCATGGCCGTCGCCTTGGCCTCGGCCTCGGCTTCGCGCTCGCGAGCCTCCGCGTCGCGGAAGGCCGCTTCCTTCCGGCCCTCGGCCTGCAGGATGGCCGCCTGCTTGGCCCCCTCGGCGCGGGCGATGGCGGCCTGTTTTTCCCCCTCCGCCTCGGTAATGACGGCGCGGCGTTCGCGTTCGGCCTTCATCTGGCGGGCCATGGCGTTGGTGATATCGACGGGCGGGGTCAGGTCCTTGATCTCGATCCGGTTGACCTTGACGCCCCACGGCTCGGTCGCCGCATCGATGACCGTCAGCAGCCGCGAATTGATATTGTCGCGCTGGAACAGCACCTCATCCAGATCCATCGAACCGACCACGGTTCTCAGATTGGTCGAGCACAGCTGGGTGATGGCATAGGGCAGGTTCTCGACCCGGTAGGCGGCGCTCGGCGCATCCATCACCTGGATGAAGACGATGGCGTCCACCTTCACCATGGCGTTGTCCTTGGTGATGACCTCCTGCTGCGGAACGTCCAGGACCTGCTCCATCATGTTCATGCGCCGGCCGACCCGCTCGACGAAGGGCACCAGGATGCTGATCCCGGGCTTGAGGGTCTTGGTATATTTGCCGAACCGCTCGACCGTCAGCTCACGCCCCTGGGGTACGATCTTGACGAGGCTGAACAGAAACACGGCCGCAAAAACGACCAGTGCGAGCACGAAATAAGTCATCCATATTCTCCTGCCCGACGAGGTTAGCTGGACAGCCGCGCCTTCGCCACCGAATCCGGACTGAAAGCAAAAGGACCGAAAACAATAGGGCGACCGCCCCATGAAGGGACGGCCGCCCAGTACCGTTGTTCCCGTTCCGGCCGGAAGTTCCGGCGGCGGAAACGAGGATGGACTGATGTCAGCGACTACTCGCTGACCACCAGGTCCGAACCGTCGAGCTCGCAGAAGTCGACGCTGGCGATCTGGATCGAGTCACCGTCTTCGAAATCAGCGCGGATGTCATAGACGCACTCGTCCAGGCCATCGTCGATCGAGATATCGAGCGTGTCGCCCGGGGCCAGCACGTCATCGCCGAAGATGTCCTCTTCCCACTGATCGGTGGAGGGCAGCGAGATGTAGAGGTGGGTAAGCGTGTACTCGGTGTCGTTCGACAGCGTGAAGTTGATCGGGTCGGTCTGAGCGCCCGCCGACGACGCCAGCATGGCCATGCCGAGAACAGAGGCGGTAATGAACTGTTTAATCACTGTATTTCCCCGATGCCCGTCGCAGGATCGCGTTGGGCAGGGTGGTGTCGTTAGGCGCAATTGGCCGGCTCGCCAACCCTGCCAAAGCTGACCGCCTGCTGGATTATCCGGCGGGTCTCCGACCACGTCACAAGTTCAAGGGCTCTCTGCACCAGCATGAAGGCGGCCTCGGCGGCATCGTCGCCCGCGACAGGCTCGCCGCTGATCCACTCGGCCACGAAATCGATCAGCACATAGTGGCGCCCTGCATCGGGGAAGATGCCGTCGACCACGTCGATCAGGCCGAGGAGACGGGCCTCGACCCCCGTCTCCTCGCGAAGTTCCCGAAGGGCTGCGGCACGCGCACCCTCGCCGGGCTCGATCCGGCCGCCCGGCAGGCTCCACTCCCCGAGGCGCGGCGGGGCACCCCGACGAATCAGCAGGACCTCGTCTCCCCGGAGACAGACGACGCCAACGGCAGGGATGGGCGGGGGCAACGATTCGCTCATGAAGAGGAGACTAATCGCTTTGGACTGGCGCGGACGGCGAGGCTTTGAGAGAACGGCGCATGCCCTCCCCCCCTCCTTCCGCCATCGACGAACTGAAATCTGCGCTCGGTCCATCGGGCTGGACAGACGATCCGACCGAGATCGCGCCCTGGCTGACAGAATGGCGCAACAAATGGCAGGGCAACACGCCATTGATGCTGAAGCCCGGCTCGACGGCCGAGGTCGCCAGGGCGGTGACGATCTGCGCGGCGCACGGCGTCGCCATCGTGCCCCAGGGCGGCGACACCGGGCTGGTGGGCGGCCAGATCCCCTATGGCGAGGTTCTGTTGTCGACTCGCCGTCTGCGGACCGTGCGCGACGTCACCCCGCTGGATGACGCCATGACGGTCGAGGCAGGCGTAACCCTGCTGGAAGCCCAGCAGGCCGCCACTGCGGCGGGCCGGTTCTTCCCGCTCAGTCTCGCGGCCGAGGGCACGGCGACCATCGGCGGTGTTATCTCGACCAATGCGGGCGGCACGGCGGTCCTGCGCTACGGCATGATGCGCGACCTGGTGCTCGGCATCGAGGCGGTGATGCCGGACGGCCAGGTCTTCAATGGCCTGAAGCGCCTGCGCAAGGACAACACCGGCTATGACCTGAAACAGCTGCTGATCGGGGCCGAGGGCACGCTGGGCGTCGTCACAGCGGCGACGCTGAAGCTGTTTCCGATCCTGCGCAGCCGCGCGACGGCGGTCGTGGGCCTGGAGACGCCCCACGCCGCCATCCAGCTTCTGGCCACCGCGAAGTCGGAGACCGGCGGCGGGGTCGAGGCGTTCGAACTGATGAAGCGGATCGGCGTCGAGTTCGCCCTGCGTCATGTCCCGGGCGTTCGCGAACCTCTGGACAGCATTCAGCCCTGGTATGTCCTGATCGAGCTGACGTCCGGTGAGCCCGGCGCAGCCGAGGCGGGCATGGAGCGCATTCTGGAGGCCGCTTTCGAACAGGGCCTCATCACGGACGCCGCCATCGCCCAGAACGAGACCCAGGTGCGCGACTTCTGGAAGCTGCGCGAGGAGCAGTCGGCGGCGCAGAAGCCCGAGGGCGGCGGCTGGAAGCACGACGTGTCCGTGCCGGTCAGCCAGATCGCCGACTTCCTGGAAGAGGCGACCGCCGCCGTCGAGCGGTTCCAGCCCGGTGCCCGTGTCAGCGCCTTCGGCCACGTCGGCGACGGCAACATGCACTACGACATCCTGTGCCCGACGGGGGGTGACCTGACCGCCTTCCTCGGCCGTTGGCAGGCGGGGTCCGAGGTGGTTCACGACATTGTGGCCCGCTACGACGGCTCCATCTCCGCCGAGCACGGGCTGGGCCGGCTGAAGACCGACGAGGCCCGCCGCTACAAGTCCCCGCTGGAAGTGTCGACCATGCAGGCCATCCGGCTGGCGATCGATCCGAAGCGCATCATGAACCCGGCGGTTCTGTTCTGATACAGCATCGCATAACCTACGATGCAGCCACCAAAACGATCAACGTCGAGGGACTCCCGGACGGCGCTACCGCGCATGCTATAGACCATGAACTCGGCGATCAGCTTTGTCGGCTAGCCAACTACGCAATGGAGCTGTCGCAGATAAGCGACTGGATACGAAAAGCGGATAGCGAATCCGAAACTCAGGTCGGCCAAGCTTTCGCCATCGCCTCGGTCGTCAAATTTTGCAGCTGCTTCGAGGGAAGCAAAGGAATTCGTTCGAAACCTTTATCTTCAAAGAAGATATTTAATGCCGAACAAAGAGCTCTCTTCAGCCGCCTACTGGTAATTCGAAACAAGATGGCGGCTCACGACGATCAGCTTTTTCCGATGCATATGCCGCTCATAATCCTTGATCGCGAGGCCCACGCATTGGATGCGATCGCCTTCATGGGCTATCTCTCGCTTTGGGATATGCCTGAGCTGAAAATGCTTCGCGGCTTGACCGAAGTCACGCAGAACTGGGTTCGGATAGCGTTCGATTCGGCGGCTGAGAACCTAAAGGCTGCGGTAAACGCGATGGATCAGGCCGAGCGAAATGCGGTCAAGGCTGCAGGTCCGCCTACGATCAACATTCGCTCGGAAGACCGGTTAGCCAAGAAGCGCTGACAGCCTCTTCAATCGGTCACAGAAGCAGCCTAGTTCCCGCCGTTGAAGAAGGAGCGCCCCTCTCTTGCTGATCGTGCTGTCCCCGGCCAAGCGGCTGGACTTTTCCGAGCCTCCCGTCGCCGTCCGGCCGACGATGCCGCGCCTGACCGAGGACACGACCAGCCTCGCGCGCACCGCCCGGCGTCAGACCAAGGCCGATCTGCGTCGCCTGATGGGCATCTCGGACGATCTGGCCCGGTTGAACCGCGAACGGTTCCAGGCCTTCGACCCGGAATCACAGGACGGCACCCCGGCCGCCTTCGCCTTCGCCGGCGACGTCTATCAGGGACTGGATGCACGGTCCCTTGATGCCGTCGCCCTGACTTTCGCCCAGGATCGCGTCCGCATCCTGTCCGGCCTCTACGGCATCCTGCGGCCCCTCGACCGGATCCAGCCCTATCGGCTGGAGATGGGCACGAGGCTGAAAACGCGACGGGGGTCGAGCCTTTATGATTTCTGGGGCGACCGGCTGTCGAAACAGCTGAACGCCGACGCCCAGGGTCACGCGGACCCGACCCTCGTGAACCTCGCCAGCCAGGAATACTTCGGTGCGGTCGATGCGAAGGCGCTGAAACTGCCCGTCGTGACCTGCCATTTCCGCGAGTCGAAGGATGGCGAGAGCCGGATCATCTCCTTCTTCGCCAAGAAGGCGCGCGGGACCATGGCCCGGTTCGCCATTGACCAGCGGATCGACCGGGTCGGCGATCTGAAGGCCTTCGACCGTGACGGCTATCGCTTCGTACAGGCCGAGTCGACGGACCTCGACTGGATATTCATCAGATCAGGAAATTCCTGACCCCTGTCGCCTTCGCAGGCGCGAACGGCTAGGCTCTCCCAAACCTGCCCCGCCGTCCCCGCGACGGCGACAAGAAACGAGAATGGACGACAGCCTCATGTTCCAGTGGCCCGGCAAGAAGGACGGCGGCGAGACCGAACGACCCGTCTATCGCAACCCCGACGACCTGCGCGGCCAGGTGGCCGTGATATCGGGCTCGACTTCCGGAATCGGTCTGGCACTGGCGCGCGCGGTCGCCACGCGCGGCGGCGACGTGGTCCTCAACGGCCTTGGAGACCCCTCCGAGATCGAGCGAACGCGAGCCGAGCTGGAGGCCAGCTGCGGCGTGCGCGTGCGCTACCACGCCGCCAATATGCTGAAGGGTGACGAGGTGGCCGACATGGTCGCCTTCGCCCGGCATCAGCTGGGACGACTGGACATTCTGGTCAACAACGCCGGCGTCCAGCACGTCGAGGCGGTCGAGCGCTTTCCCTCCGAGAAATGGGAACAGATCATCGCCATCAACCTGTCGTCGACCTTCTATGCCACCCGCGCCGCCATCCCGATCATGAAGGCCCAGGGTCGCGGCCGGATCGTCAATATCGCCTCGGCCCACGGTCTGGTCGCCAGCCCGTTCAAGTCGGCCTATGTCGCTGCCAAGCATGGGGTCATCGGCTTCACCAAGACTGTGGCGCTGGAGGTCGCGCGCGACGGCATCACCTGCAACGCCATCTGTCCCGGCTATGTCGAGACACCGCTTGTCCAGGCCCAGATCGCCGACCAGGCCAGGGCCCGCGGCATCTCGCGTGAAAAGGTCGTCACGGACGTCATCCTCGAGGCCCAGCCGACCAAGCAGTTCGTCACGACCGACCAGCTGGCAGGAATCTTCCTGTACCTGGTGTCAGACCTTGGGGCTTCCGCCAACGGAGCGAGTTTCTCGATAGACGGCGGCTGGACCGCGCAATAGCGACCGGGAAAGGCGGCGTTGGGCATGGCGCTGTTCAAGCGAAGACTTCGGGTGGAGGCCGCAGACACCCCGTCAGAGTCCACCCCCCCGGTTCGCCGTCCGATCTGTCTCGCCTTGCAGGGTGGCGGCGCGCACGGGGCCTTTCAGTGGGGGGTTCTGGACCGGCTTCTGGAAGCGGACATCCTCGACATCCGGGCGGTCACGGCATCCTCCGCCGGGGCGTTCAACGGCGCGGCGCTGATCTCCGGTCTCGCGACCGGCGGACCCGAGGGGGCGCGGGCGGCGCTTGATAAACTCTGGCGTGAAACCAACCAGTCCGGCGGCAAGAACGTCTTCGGGGACAGTTCGATCTGGTCCAGGGCCATGACACCGGGCTGGCTGACGGATTCACCGCTCTGGCGGGCCTCCGAGACGCTGGCGATGTCGATGTCTCCTTATGAATTCAATCCGTTCAACCTCAATCCTCTGAAACGTGTTCTGGACGCTTCCATCGACTTCGAGGCCGTCCGCACCTCAGACGTGAAGCTGTTCGTGGCGGCAACGGCCGTGCGTCATGCGAAATCGCGCATCTTCCGCTCCGAGGAAATCACCGACGCGGTGCTCCTCGCCTCGGCCTGTCTCCCGCACCTCTTTCATGCGGTGGAGATCGAGGGCGAACCCTACTGGGACGGGGGATATCTGGCGAACCCCCCGCTTTGGCCCCTGTTCTACGAGGATACTCCCAACGACATTCTGCTGGTCACCCTGAACGCGTTCGAACGGGTGGATGCGCCGCGGGCGGCGGGCGAGATCATGGACCGCCTGAACGAGGTGGTCTTCAATGCCCCGCTCGTCGCCGAGTTGAGGGCCGTGGCCTTCGTTCAGGAACTGATCGAGGAAGGCAGCCTGGTGCCCTCGGCGCGAGATCGCTATCGTCACATCCTGATGCACGCCATCGAGGCCGACGGCTGGCTGGGTGACCTGTCGCTCGGGTCCAAGTTCAACACCGAGTGGACCTTCCTCAAGGATCTCAAGGAACGCGGCCGGGCGGCGGCCGAGGACTGGCTGCAGCACTGCATGGCCGAAGTCGGAACCCGCTCCAGCGTCGACCTGCAGGCGCGCTTCAGCTAGCGCCCTCCCCCGGCGATCGCCTGGCCGAAACTCTTCCAGCTCAGCTTCACGTCCGACAGCGCGCCCGCCCGGAACGCCCGTCCGGCCAGCCAGACCATCAACAGGGCCACCGCAAACATCCCCGCCATGGTGCCGATGACCTCGATCAGCGGCGGCCCCGAAGGCGCGCGCGCGGCCATCAGGAAGGGCGTGAAGAAGGGCACCCACGACATGAACCGCACCAGGGGGGCATCCGGATTCACCAGGGCGAACTGGACCACCAGGATGGGGATCACCAGCACCATCATGATCGGTCCCATCAGGGTCTGGGCGTCACGCGGGGTCTCGCAGAAGGCGCCGATGGCCGCAAACAGCACGGCGTACATCAGGTAGCCGCCCACGATGTAGGCGAGGAAGTAGAAGATCAGCCCGCCGTCGGCCAGGACGCTCCAGATGTCCATCGCCGTTTCCGGCACCGAGAGCGCCAGACCGACCGCGCCGATCCCGCCCCACACCACCAGCACCGACAGGGTCAGCATGGCCACGCCCAGCACCTTGCCGGTCAGGATCTCGGTCGCCGACGCAGACGACAGCAGCACCTCGAGGATCTTGTTCGACTTTTCCTCCATCACGCTGTTCAGCAGGATCGAGGCCCCCGTGATGATCAGCGACCACAGGATGAAGGCAAAGGCCAGGCCGATGATGCCCGGCAGCCGGTCGCGGAAGGACACCTCCCCGCCCCCCGCCGAACGCGGCGAGAACAGGCTGACTTCCGGCCGGAAATCGTCGGTGGCCTCCACGATGGCCGCGTCGATGCCCGCCTGGGCCAGAACCGCGTCCCGGTTCGCGTCCCGCAGCGCGGCGCGCACGAAGTCCTCCACGGTGTCGTCGGTCGCCCGCGCGGCCCAGACCCGCGCCGAGGGCCCCTCGGCCGTACGGTCCAGGAACACCACGGCATCCAGCTGCTGATCCTCCGGTGTCTCGTCGGTCAGATAGCGCCGCACCACGGCGTCACGCGCCTCTCCCGGCGTCGCCTGCAACAGCTCGGCCGGTGTGTCGACGATGCGCATCCGCTGCCGTGTCATCTGGGCGATCGCCCCCTGGGCGGCGCCTTGAGGAGCCCCAGCGGTCTCGGCCGCCTTCTCTGCCGCCTCCCGGGCCCGTTCGGCCGTGCGCTCGGCCTCATCGGCCAGACGCCCCTGAACGGCCTGGGCCAGTCCGGCCGCCTGCGGGCCCTCCTCGATCAGGACGACGGCCCGGACCTCGTCGGCGCTGTCCATCAGGATCGGGATCGCCCCGCCGAGCACGGCGAACAGGGGAAAGGCCAGCAGCGACAGCCAGAAGCCCACGGTCCGGGCATAGGCCATGAACTCGCGCCGGGCGATCAGCAGGATACGGCTCATCGAACGGTCTCCGTTGTCGTGGCGGGCCGGGCCACGCTCTGGTCCTGGTCTGGATTGTCACCGGTCAGATCGATGAAGGCGTCGTGCAGGGTCGGCTCCTTCAACTCGAACCGTCGCACGTCCAGCCCTGTAAGGAACGCGGCCTTGAGCGCGTCCTGACCGGCGGCACCCTGTGCCAGCGCAGCCTTCAGCACGCGCACGCCGTCCTGTTCGGAGATGACCTCGACGCCGGTCACTCCGGGCAGACCCGCGGCCTGCTCAACCGCGATCGCGCCCTCGAGGTCGAGAAAGCGACGCGACGTGCCCCGTGCCTCGGCGACCGTGCCGTCGAACGCCTTGCGACCCCGCGCCACCAGCACGACCTGGTCGCACAGCCGCTCGGCATGCTGCATGACGTGGGTCGAAAACAGCACGGTCGCGCCGTTGGCGGCCAGATCGCGGATCACGGTCTCGAGGCCCTGCTGGTTCACCGGATCCAGACCGCTGAACGGCTCGTCCAGGATCACGAACTCGGGCCGGTGCACGACCGAGGCGATCAGCTGGACCTTCTGGGCCATCCCCTTGGACAGCTCCTTCATCTTCTTGTTCCGCGAAGCGCCGAGCCCCTGGGCCTCGAGCATCTCCTTCGCGCGTTTGCGCCCCTCACCCGTCGGCAATCCCTTGAGGGATCCGAAGAAGGCGATGGCGTCGACCGGCGTCATCTTCTTGTAGAGACCGCGTTCCTCCGGGAGAAATCCGATCCGGTCGCGCACATGCCGGCCATCGGATGCGCCGAGAATCTGGATCGACCCGCTGGTGGCCGGCTGCAGGCCCAGGATCATGCGGATGGTCGATGTCTTTCCCGCGCCGTTGGGCCCGAGGAAGCCGCAGATCGCCCCCTTCTTCACAGCAAAGCTGAGGTCACGAACGGCCTGAAACTCGCCGTAGCGTTTGCTCACGCCGTCCAGCGTCAAGGCGTTCATGCAAGTCCCCTCGTCGGTTGTCCTGACAGGGGTAGCAAAGCACGCTTTACATGCAAACTGTATTCGACGTCATGTCGGACTTCACGGGATCACCGGGCGGCCTGGGCCTCGACGGCGACTTCGAACGTCTCGCCCACGACCCGGCCGGGGTTCACCTGTGCGCCGTTTCGACGAACTTCGAAATGCAGGTGCGGACCGGTCGAATATCCCGTCGAGCCGACCAGACCGATGCGCTCGCCGGCCAGCACCCGGTCACCGGACGCGACATCGATCCGGCTGAGGTGCGCATACAGGGTCGTCATGCCGTTGGGGTGCCGGATCTCGATGAAGTTGCCGTAGCCCTCCGGCTGTCGGCCGATGCGCAGAATCTCGCCCTCGGCGGAGGAATAGACGGCCGTCCCTGCAGGGGCCGCGATGTCCACGCCCTTGTGCATCCGTACGCCACGCTCGCCGCCCAGACGTCGCATGCCGAAGTGGGAGTTGATCGCAAACCCGCGCACCGGCTCCTCGAACGTCATCATCCGCATCATGGGACCGGCGGGCTCGGCGACGGCGGTCACGGGCGGCAGTTCTGGCAGGCTGCCCGGCTCGATCGCAGGCTCCGGAACGGCCGGGGCCATCGCCATGGCGAGGACGGCGACCCCGGTGAGCGCGGCGGTCTGGCCCGAGTGGATCAGCAGGGAGCGGAGGGTCGGCATGGGTCGGCGCATGAAATCGTCGGCTCTGTCGGCGCTTTGGGGAAAGCTGTCAGACGCGCCGGTGCAATGATCCGTAACAGACCGCGAGCGACGCGAACCGCTCTTCTAGGGCTCCGTGAGGCGACTTTGGGGCACCCGGGGCGACAGGTCGTCGCACCCTGGGAACCCGACAGAAAAGCGCGCCGGCCTTTCGACCGGCGCGCCCTCATGTCCGCAGCTGTCAGGAGAAGGGCAAGGTCAGGACGATGCCACCGGTATGGCTGTCGGCGTGATCGCCGAAGCGGCCGCGATAGCCGATCTCGAGATCGAAGGGCCCGAGCTCGCCATTGATCCCGGCCGAGGCCAGGAAGGACCCGCCGAAGGGATCGTCGAATCCACGCGACAGGACCTGGGCCGGATTGCCGGCGATGCCCACCCGGACAGCCTGCGAGCTGTCGTCCAGGCTGTCGCGATAGCCGCCTTCCGCATAGACACCGAAGCCGCCGACATCGGCCTCAGCCCGCAGGGCGACCTCTCCGGTGATCCCCTTCACCTCGCGATCGCGGTACTCATAGGAGGCCGCAAACCCCTGTTCCGTATAGCCCTCGATGTCCGAACTGGCATAGGTGATGGCAACCCGCGGGGAGATGGCGATGTTGCCGGCCTCGATCCAGACCCCTCCCTGGACCCGCGCGCCGCTCGAGAAGCCGCGGGTCGCGCCGGTCTGCTCCAGCGCCGGCAGGCCGCTGATGCGGGTGATGTCGTTGAGGTCCTCGCTGGCCACGCCGACGGCACCGTTGACGAACGCATTGCCCGAGCGCCAGCCGCCGTACAGGTCCAGCGAGACGGTCTGGAGCTGGAAGCCCGTGGGGCCCGCCGTCACATCGGCGATCCGCCATGCGCCGGACAGACCGACGCGCAGGGACTCGGTGCCGCTCTCGATCCCCAGCTGGGCTCCATAACTGGTGCTCTCTCCCGCCGGGGCCGCCCCCCGCTGGTCAATTTCGGCCGTGTCATACAGGGCGCCACCCACCAGGGTCGTACCGGCCTGCCAAGGGTCTCGCCCGGAGAGGCGGGCCGTCGCGCTGTCCAGCGCATCTTCCCGATGCCGGAAGGCGGTCTCGCCCTGCAGGGTCGCGGTGGCCGCGCGGTCGCCGTAGTAGAGATAGTCCGAGGCCAGGGCGGCGACCAGCCGGTGTCCGGCGGCCGTGGGGTGCACGCCGTCCCAGTAGAGGTAGCTGTCCGGGTTCGAACAGACCGTGACGCCGTTGAAGCAGGCCTCGGTGACGTTGGTCAGACCGAAGCGGCCCGGATTGGTGGCCAGAACGTCCGATACCTTGGCCAGATCGAACAGGATGATGTTCGTATTGGGTCGCGTCGGGGCCAGGGTCAGCAGGGCTGTCTGAAGCCCGCTGTTGAACGTTGATCCTGCGAAATCCGCCAGTGCGGCCAGAGGGGTCGGGCGGAACTGGGGCGTCAGGCCCAGCCGCGGCAGATTGGTGACCAGGATCGTCCCGGCTCCGCGCGACGCGACGTCCCCGACGAGGAAGTTCATGTCCGCCACGGCGCCGTTGATCGCGGGGGTCACAAAGCCCGTGGGATTACCCTGCTGGGCCGGGGGCAGCACGGAGAACAGGCCGAGCGACTGGAAGATGTTGTTCGCCCCACCGAGAATGCTGACCAGATCGGTCGAACGAAAGGTACCGCCGGCCGCCGTATAGGTCGTCAGCTGCTGGCGCATCCCGGGCGGGAAGGCGACGACGTTGTCTGTCCGCGAACCGCCATAGGCGAAGTTGATGCTTCCGGTGACCGGGCCATTGAAGCGCGCGGCGTTGAAGCCCAGCAGCTCGGTGAACACCGGACCGTTCGAGAATCGCCCCTGGAAATAGGGCGGCGAGGTCGGCTGGGTTCCGCCCGAGGCGAGGAACAGGTTGCCGTTGTCGCTCAGCGAATCGCCGAACACTACCAGACGCCCATAGGTCTGGGCCGAGGCAGCGGTGGTCAGGGCCGCCGAGGCGGCAAGCGTCAGTGCGGCCAGCGCCGCACCGCGAAGAAAGCGGTTCATGATGTCCTCCCGTCGGTCGGCTGATCGCGACCGTTCCACGACAGTCTGCGCCGTCTACGGACAGACGCAAGATGCCGCAGGGGAAGCTTCTAGTGAAGCAGCCGGAAACGCAGCGTTCCGGCAACACTCTTCAGCACCCGCAGCGCTGCGGGATCGTAATCGCGGTCCACATCGGTGATGACATAGCCCGTCCGCTCGTCGGTCTTGAGGTGCTGGCCGAGGATGTTCAGCCCCGCTGCCGACAGCTCGCGATTCAGCTCCGCCATCACGCCCGGCTGGTTCCTGTGGATGTGCAGGATCCGGTGCCCGCCGGAGACTTCCGCGAGCTGGACGTTGGGCAGGTTGACGCAGAAGGTCGTATCGCCGCGGTTCAGATAGCCCAGCAGGCGCTCGGCCGCGAACTCGGCAATCGCCTCCTGGGCCTCCTCGGTCGAACCGCCGATGTGGGGCGTCAGGATGACGTTCTTCAGGCCACGCAGAGGGCTGTCGAACGGGTCGGCGTTGGTGCGGGGCTCTTCGGGAAACACATCCAGCGCCGCCCCACCGACCCGACCCGACCCGATGGCCTGGGCCAGAGCCCCGATATCGACGACATGGCCTCTGGACAGGTTCAGGAACAGGGTGCCCGGCTTCATCGCCTGGAACTGCGCCGCGCCGACCAGGTTGGTGTTCTCCTTGCGCCCGTCGACATGCAGGCTGACGACGTCCGCCTCCGCCAGCAGGGCGTCCAGCGACCGCATCCGTCGCGCATTGCCCAGCGCCAGTCGCTCGGACAGGTCGTGGAAGATGACCCGCATCCCCAGAGCCTCGGCCAGCACCGACAGCTGCGATCCAATCGCGCCGTAGCCGACGATACCCAGGGTCTTGCCGCGCAGCTCGCGCGAGCCCTCGGCCGACTTGTTCCACCGGCCCTGATGCATGGCCGCCGACTTGTCGGCCACGTCGCGCATCAGGGTGACGGTCAGGCCGATGGCCAGCTCGACCACGCTGCGGGTGTTCGAATAGGGGGCGTTGAACACCGCCACACCCCGGGCCGCCGCCGCGTCCAGATCGATCTGGTTGGTGCCGATGCAGAAGGCCGCGACGACCATCAGCCGGTCCGCCGCCTCCAGCACCCGTTCGGTGACATTGGTCTTGGACCGGATGCCCAGCACATGGACACCCTTGATGCGCTCGATCAGGTCGTCCTCGTCCAGCGCGCCCTTCAGGGTCTCGACGGAGTATCCCGCCTCCTCCAGCCGCTCCACCGCCGCCGGGTGAATGTTTTCCAGCAGCAGCATCCGGATCCGGCTGCGCGGATAGCTCCATCGTCCGGCCAGCCCCTCGGCGTGCAGGAGCTCGTCGATCGAGCGGGCCTCCGCGTCGGCCACCTCGACCACCCGCTCGCGTCGGGCGATTTCGGTGAAGGCATAGAACCGGTCGGCCGCACCCTTCAGCTTGACCTCGGCGTCGTTCCAGCCGTCGCCGACCATCACGATCGGTCCGGCCAACCCCAGCCCCCGGATGACCTCCGGCTTGCCGTTCCCGTGGGACAGGGGATTGGCGTCGTCGACACCCGTGACCCGGCCGTTGGCATCATAGGTCAGGTCGTTGCACAGGACCCGGTCCGGCGAGACACCCAGCCTCTGGGCAATCGGCGCGATGATATCGCGAAACCCGCCGGACAGGATGACGATCTGGTCGGCATGATCGTTGAAGAACTTCAGGTTTCGCCGCACCGACGGCGTCCCCTCGTCGAGTATGCGGTCGGCCAGGATCTCGACATGCTCGCGACGCAGCGGCAGCAGGGCCAGCCGCGCGCGCAGGGCCTGGCCGAAGTCGAGGTCGCCGGACATCGCCCGATCCGTCAGTGCAGCGACCTCGGCCTGGATTGACGCAGCGTCCGCCCGGCCGTCCAGCGCGATGTCGGCCAGGGCCTCCAGGGTCTCGATCCGCACCAGGGTGGAGTCGAAGTCGAAGATCAGGGTCGGGAGAGCGGCCATACCCCTCTTTCGCCGACCTTCGCACTCGCAGCAACGCCTTTGTCGCGGAGGCTAGAGCCCCGTGATGCGCCGAACCCGGCTGTCAGGACGCCGACTTTCCAGCGCTGCCGCGCCGATGGCGACTGCGATGGTCGCGACCGCCAGAAGCGCTCCGCCTTCCCGCGCGTGATCGCGGGCATAGCGGCCCGCCTGGTCCGCATAGTGCCGCGCCTCGCGGGCATATCTGCGACGCTGCTTGTCCGAGACCGCGCGCTGACCGCGTCTCAACAGTTTGCGGGCCCCGTGGCGGGCATCGTCCGAAAAGTCGCCGGCGCGTTCGCCCAGGTCGCCCGCCCGCTCGCTCAGCTCGCGCGAGATGTCCTCGAACCGGTGACGCAGGGCCTCGGCATCGATCCAGCCGCGCGGATCGATCCGGCTGCGCAGCTGCTCATAGCGGCGCGGACCCGTCCGCTGGGTCAGCAGGACCGTGCCCAGGGCCGCCAGCAGGACCAGGCTGACGGTTCCGGCCGTGATCCCGGGATGTTTTCTGACCTCGGCCAGCGCGCTGAAATTCCGGACCATGGGATAGTGTATCTCCTCTTCGAGCCCATCTTCGGTCGGCTCGTAAAGACCGTCTGCATCGGGACGCCAGGCGGCGTCCGGGTCCCGCATCATCACCGGAGCGAATCTGGACAGTAGAGGTTCCGCCAAACCGGGAGCGGCGGCATACATCATGGCGATCAGCCGCCCCGCTCCCCCGACCGTGATCTCCCGGACGGGATGGGTGGCGCACCACAGGATCGCATCGGCGACCACCTGGGTGGCATAGACCGGCTGCGGCCTGCGCGGGATGGTGTCGCCAGGGCGACCGGTCGACCCGACGACCGGGCCCGGCTTGACCAGCGATACCGCGACCGGTGCGCCCTCTTCCGCCAGCCGCGCCCGCAGGGTGTTGGTAAAGGTCTTCACCGTCAGTCTGGACGCCGCATGAGCTTCGATGAGCGCTGCGGGCATATCCGACAGGCTGATCCCGACATTGACGATGGTTCCGCCGCCGGCTCGGGTCTTCAGGTGCCCGGCGGCGATCGCCGATCCGTTGACCAGGCTGTCAGAAATGGCGTCGAACATCCTGTCGGTGTCCTCCGGCACCGTCTCGTCCAGGTACCCCGGCATCGCAAGGCCGACGATGTTGACCCAGGTGTCGAACCCGCCGAACAGCCGCACGCACTTGTCCGCAGCCTCCTGCAGGGAGTCGTAGTCGGCAACATCCACGGCGGCACAGGCCGCCCGCGCCCCTTCTCTCTGAAGCGCCTCTACCAGGCGGGTCAGCGCCGCCTCGTCAGGGTCGATCAGGAAAACGCAGGCTCCGGCCCTGGCCGCGCGCCGTGCCGTGGCCGGGCCAATCCCCGAGGTCGCACCGGTGACGACGATGGACTGGTGTTTCAGCGACTTCAGGGTCTGCATCTTCGGCATGGCGGTCTCGACGGAACAGGATCCTGGAAACGGGCGCGACGACGCGCGGGTTCCGGGCACAGATAGCGATCGTCGCCGGGCCTTACCATCGCCCGCGCGGTTTCCTATCTTGCCCCCTTCATCGATTGTCCGTCTCCCAAGGAACCGCCGTGACCGATCACGCGACGGCGCACCCTGCGCCCACCGACGACCTCGCTGCCGCCTTCCAGATCGAGGGCTGGCCCGTGCGCGGTCGCCTGGTCCGGCTGGGCGAGGCTATCGACACCATCCTGTCGGCCCACGCCTACCCCGAGCCGGTCGCCGCCTTGCTGGGAGAGGCCTGCGCGCTCGCGGCCCTGGTCGGTTCCAGCCTGAAGTTCGAAGGCCGCCTGATCGTTCAGGCGCAGGGTGACGGGCCGGTCCGCTATGTCGTGGCCGACTACGACACCGAGGGCCACCTGCGGGGCTATTGCCGCTACGACGAGGCCGAGGTCGCCGCCGCCTCGACCGGCTTCGCCCGTCCGGGAGCCCGCAGCCTGCTCGGCCAGGGCGTCTTCGTCATGACCCTGGACCGCGGTCCGGACTTCGAACGCACACAGGGCATCACCCCCATCGAGGGTGAGAGCCTGTCGCTGGCCGCCGAGCATTATTTCGAGCAGTCCGAGCAGATCCCGACCAAGGTTCACCTCGCCGTCGGCGCCATCACGACCGATACCGGCACCGAGTGGCGCGCGGGTGGTGCCCTCATCCAGCTGATCGCCGGCGACGAGGCGCGCGGCTCGACCGAGGAGGTCTGGGACCGCACCCGCGCCCTGTTCCACACCCTGGCCGACGACGAGCTGGTCGATCCCACCATCACGCCGCAGACCCTTCTGTTCCGCCTGTTCCACGAGGACGGCGTGCGGCTGGAGGACGCCCTGTCCCTGAAGGCCCGATGCCGCTGCTCGGCCGACCGGATCGAGACCGTCCTGGCCTCATTCAGCCCCGAAGAGCGCGCCGACATGGTCGAGCCCGACGGCAAGATCCACGTCACCTGCGAATACTGCGCCCGGGTCTATGCCCTGGAGCCGGACGCGGTGGCCCGCGCCGACTGATCGCGGTCAGTAAGCGAGGGCGATCCCGTCCTTGCGCATCTCGGTCGCCGCGCCATAGGTCCAGGGACCGCGTGCATTCACCTGCCGCACCACGTTCTGATAGCCGCCGAAGCCGCCATTGGGGCCGCCCAGGGTCCAGCCCATGGCGCGAAGTTGTGCCTTGGTCTCCTCCGGCACGCCGGTCTCCAGGTGCAGCACGCCGGTGCCCTCCGCGGGATGCCCGGTCGGCTCTGACGATCCCTCATGTTGCCAGCGGGGCGCGTCTCCCGCCTCCTGCGGATCGAGGCCGTAGTCGACCATGTTGATGACGATCTGCGCCTGCCCCTGGGGCTGCATTCCGCCGCCCATGACGCCATAGGCCATCCACGGCTGCCCGTCCCTGCAGGCGAAGCCGGGGATGATGGTGTGGAACGGCCGCTTGCCCGGCGCATAAAGGTTGGGGTGGCCATCACGCAGCGCGAACAGCTCGCCGCGATCCTGAAACATGAAGCCCAGCGTGCGCCCGTCCACGCCGTCCGGCACCAGCCCCGACCCCATGCCGCGGTAGTTGGACTGGATCCAGCTGACCATCATGCCGTCCTTGTCGGCCACACTGAAATAGGTGGTGTCGCCCTGGGTCGGCGCATCGCCGGGCATGACGCGATCCATCACCCGGTCCGGCCGGATCAGCGCCGCCCGCTCCGCCGCATAGGCCCTGGAATTCAGATAGGCGACGGGCGTTTGCGCGAAGGCGGGATCGGCAAACCATTTCGCCCGGTCCTCGAAGGCCAGCCGCTTGGCCTCGGCCTGCACATGGATCGACGCGGCCGACTGGAACCCCATGCCCGCCAGGTCGAACCGCTCGCAAACGTTCAGGATCTGGTTCGTCGACAGGCCCTGGGTGTTCGGCCCCAGGCTGTAGACCTCCACCCCGCGATAGGTCGTCATCACCGGCTCGACCCATTCTGTCCGGTGCGCCGTGAGGTCGGCCCGCGTCATCCACCCGCCGATGCGCCGGAAATAGGCCTGCATCCGGTCCGCCAGCGGCCCGTCGTAGAAGGCATCGCGGCCGCCCTCGGCGATCATCCGGTAGGTCCGCCCGAGGTCGGGATTGGCGAAGACCTCGCCGGACCGGGGCGTGCGGCCGTCCGGCGCATAGACGCGCTTTCTGTTGTCGTTGTCCTCGATGATCCCGGCCGACCGGTCGAACCCGGCCATGTTCCGCTCAAGATACCAGGCGATCAGCTGCGGCATCGGCACGCCCTGCTCGCACATCTCGGCGACCGGCAGCAGGACCTCGCGCCAAGGCAGCTTGCCGTAGCGTTGGTGCGCGCTCCACCAGGCATCGACCGTACCGGGCACGTTGACCGTCACGGCCCCATAGCGCGGCAGATACCCATCCGCGCCCGCCTTCGACCGCGCAGTCTCCAGCGACAGGCCGCGTGGGCTGGCACCTGAACCGTTCAGGCCGACGACCCGGCCCTGCGCCGGATCCCACATCAGACAGAAGGCGTCGCCGCCGATCCCGTTCGCCGTGGGCTCCAGAAAACCAAGGGCCGCATTGATGGCGATCGCGGCGTCGATGGCCGAGCCGCCGCGCCTGAGGGTATCGATGCCGATCAGGGTGGCCGCGGGATGGGCCGTCGCGGCCGCGCCCTGCGTGCCCCAGACCGTTGACCGGCCCGCAAACGGCGCGCCCATGATCCGGTCGCCCGGCCCGACGCCGGCATAGGGATAGGCTCGCGGGGCCGCCTGCATCGTCCCGGACGCCCGGGCTCCCGCCGGCTGCGCCCCGGTGACCGCACCCGCGGCCAGGGCCCCGGCCGGCAGGCTGGTCAGAAAGGTCCGTCTCCGCATCGTCATCTCCCGGTCGTCCGCCCCGGGACCGTAGCGGGTTCTCGCCGACTGTGAAGCGAAGGAACGCCGCAGAGCCCGGCCAAGACGAAAGGGCGGCCCCGTCGCCGGAACCGCCCTTCATCCTTGTCATCCCGGCCGCAGCGAAGCGGAGAGCCGGGACGCGATCACTCGCTCTCGGCGAGCTCCAGCTGCAGTTCGGCCGGCAGAGGCTCGACCGCCGCCTCGCGCGTCGAGGTCAGGACCGCGTCGCGTTCGTTGGCGATCTTCTGCAGGGCCCGCAGATAGGCCCCCGTGCCCGCCGGGATCAGGCGGCCCACGATGACGTTCTCCTTCAGCCCTTCCAGCGTGTCCTTCTTGCCATTGACCGAGGCGTCGGTGAGGACGCGGGTGGTCTCCTGGAAGGACGCCGCCGAGATGAAGCTGCGGGTCTGCAGGGACGCCTTGGTGATGCCGAGCAGGACGGGCTGCGTCGTGGCCGGGCGGCCGCCACGCTTCTCGACCTTCTCGTTCTCGGCCACGGCCTCGGCGATCTCGACGGTGTCGCCCTTGATCAGGGTGGTCTCACCCGAATCCAGGATCTCGACCTTCTGCAGCATCTGGCGAACGATCACCTCGATGTGCTTGTCGTTGATCGGCACGCCCTGCAGTCGATAGACCTCCTGCACTTCGTTCACGAGATATTCGGCAAGCGCCTCAACCCCTTGAATACGCAGAAGATCGTGCGGATCGGGATTGCCGTCGATGATGTAGTCGCCCTTCTGGATCAGATCGCCGTCGTGGACGGAGATATGCTTGCCCTTGGGGATCAGGAACTCGACCGCCTCGCCCTGGTTGCCGTCCGCGTCCGGCTCGGGGGTGATCTTGATGCGGCGCTTGTTCTTGTAGTCGCGACCGAATTCGACGCGACCGTCCATCTCGGCAATGACCGCGCAATCCTTGGGACGACGGGCCTCGAACAGCTCGGCCACCCGCGGCAGACCGCCGGTGATGTCGCGCGTCTTGGCGCCCTCGGTCGGGATACGGGCCAGGATTTCGCCGGGCTTGACCGCATCGCCGTTGGCGACTGACAAAATGGCCCCCACCGGCAACAGGTACCGGGCGTCAGAGCCCGAGGCCAGCTTGGCATAGGCGTCCGACAGGGTGATGCCCATGGCCGGACGCAGGTCCGAACCGCGCGGCGACGCCCGCCAGTCGATGACGACACGCTGGGCGATGCCCGTCGCCTCGTCGGTCTCCTCGCGGAACGACAGACCCTCGGCCAGATCCTCGAAGCGGACGATACCGCCCACTTCGGTGATGATCGGCGTGGTGTAGGGGTCCCACTCGGCCAGGCGCTGGTTCTTCTTGACCGTCTCGCCTTCCTTGACGCGGATGCGCGCGCCGTAGGGAGCCTTGTAGGATTCGCGGTCCTTGCCGTCGACGAGGATCGTGATGACAACGTTGCGGCTCATGGACACCAGGTCGCCGTGCGCGGCCGTGACGGTCGGTCCGACGATGCGGATCGTGCCGGCGTTGGTCGCCTCATAGAAGCTGGTCTCCGCCACCTGGGCCGTGCCGCCGATGTGGAAGGTCCGCATCGTCAGCTGGGTGCCCGGCTCGCCGATCGACTGGGCCGCGATGACGCCGACGGCCTCGCCCATGTTGACGTTGGTGCCGCGCGCCAGATCCCGCCCGTAGCAGTAGGAGCAGATGCCGGCTTCCGCCTCGCAGGTCAGGGCCGAACGGACCTTGACCGACTGGACGCCCGCATTGTCGATGACCTCGACCTCCTCTTCCTGGAGGTAGGTGTCGGCGGGGAACAGGACGGTGTCGGTACCTGGTTCCTTGATGTCCTCGGCCGCATAGCGACCCAGAACCCTCTGACCCAGCGAGACCAGCACGTCACCGCCTTCGACCACGGCGCGCAGCGTGATGCCGCGCGTCGAGCCGCAGTCGTCCTCGGTCACGATCGAGTCCTGCGCCACGTCGACCAGACGGCGGGTCAGATAGCCCGAGTTGGCGGTCTTCAGCGCGGTGTCGGCCAGGCCCTTGCGGGCGCCGTGGGTCGAGTTGAAGTATTCAAGGACGGTCAGGCCCTCCTTGAAGTTCGACACGATCGGCGTCTCGATGATCTCGCCGGACGGCTTGGCCATCAGGCCGCGCATGCCGCCCAGCTGCTTCATCTGGGCCTGCGAGCCACGGGCACCCGAGTTGGCCATCATATAGACCGAGTTGATCTCGGCGGTCCGGCCGGAAGCCAGCACGCGCGGTTGCGCGATCTCGCCCATCATTTCGTCGGCCACGCGATCGGTGGCCTTGGCCCAGGCGTCGACGACCTTGTTGTACTTCTCGCCCTTGGTGATCAGGCCGTCGGCGTACTGCTGCTCGTACTCCTCGACCAGGGTGCGGGTCGCATCGACGATCTCGCCCTTCTTCTTGGGAATGACGATGTCGTCCTTGCCGAACGAGATGCCCGCCTTGGCCGCCTCGCGGAAGCCCAGGCCCATCATCTGGTCGGCGAAGATGACCGTCGCCTTCTGACCGCAGTGGCGATAGACCTGATCGATCAGGTTGCCGATCTCCTTCTTGGTCAGGTTCTTCTCGAGCAGGCGGTAGCCGATGTTCGGGTTCTGCGGCAGCAGGGCCCCCAGCTTCATCCGGCCCGGCGTCGAGTCGATGACCCTGGTCACGACGTTGCCGTCCTTGTCCTGCTCGGTCCAGCGCGCCTTGATGCGGGTGTGCAGGGTCACGACGCCGGCATCCAGGGCCGCGTCGATCTCGCCGATGTTGGCGAACAGCTTGCCCTCGCCCGGCTCACCGTCCTTGACCAGCGACAGGTAGTACAGGCCGAGGACGATGTCCTGCGACGGCACGATGATCGGCTTGCCGTTGGCGGGCGACAGGATGTTGTTGGTCGACATCATCAGGACGCGGGCTTCCAGCTGGGCCTCAAGGCTCAGCGGGACGTGCACGGCCATCTGGTCGCCGTCGAAGTCGGCGTTGAACGCGGCGCAGACCAGCGGGTGAAGCTGGATGGCCTTGCCCTCGATCAGCTTGGGCTCGAACGCCTGGATACCCAGACGGTGAAGCGTCGGTGCCCGGTTCAGCATGACCGGGTGCTCGCGGATCACCTCTTCCAGGATGTCCCAGACCTGGGGCTGCTCGCGTTCGACCATCCGCTTGGACTGTTTGACCGTGCCCGACAGGCCCTTGGCGTCCAGGCGCGCATAGATGAACGGCTTGAACAGCTCCAGCGCCATCTTCTTGGGCAGGCCGCACTCGTGCAGCTTCAGGTCGGGTCCGACCACGATGACCGAACGCCCCGAATAGTCGACGCGCTTGCCCAGCAGGTTCTGGCGGAAGCGGCCCTGCTTGCCCTTCAGCATGTCGGCCAGCGACTTCAGCGGGCGCTTGTTGGCGCCGGTGATCACGCGGCCGCGACGGCCGTTGTCGAACAGGGCGTCGACCGATTCCTGCAGCATCCGCTTTTCGTTGCGGATGATGATGTCGGGCGCGCGCAGCTCCATCAGCCGCTTCAGGCGGTTGTTGCGGTTGATCACGCGGCGATAAAGGTCGTTCAGGTCCGACGTGGCGAAACGACCGCCGTCCAGCGGCACCAGCGGGCGCAGCTCCGGCGGGATGACCGGCACGACCGTCAGGACCATCCACTCCGGCTTGTTACCGGATTCAAGGAAGGCCTCGATCAGCTTCAGGCGCTTGGAGGCCTTCTTGGCCTTCATTTCCGAGGGGCTGTCGGCCAGTTCGCCGCGGTGGCGCTCGGCCTCGGCGTGCAGGTCGATGCCCATCAGGAGGTTGCGCACGGCCTCGGCACCGATCTCGGCGGTGAAGCCGTCATCGCCGAACTCGTCCTGGTAGCGATAGAACTCGTCTTCCGTCAGCAGCTGGTTCTGCTTCAGCGGGGTCAGGCCCGGCTCGGTGACGATGTAGTTCTCGAAGTAGAGCACCCGCTCCACGTCCTTCAGCGCCATGTCCAGCATCAGCGAGATGCGCGACGGCAGGGACTTCAGGAACCAGATGTGGGCGACGGGCGACGCCAGTTCGATGTGGCCCATCCGCTCGCGCCGGACGCGGGCCAGGGTGACCTCCACGCCGCATTTCTCGCAGATGATACCCTTGTACTTCATGCGCTTGTACTTGCCGCACAGGCACTCGTAGTCCTTGGTCGGGCCGAAGATGCGCGCGCAGAACAGGCCGTCACGCTCGGGCTTGAACGTGCGGTAGTTGATGGTCTCGGGCTTCTTGATCTCGCCGAACGACCACGACCGGATCTTCTCCGGTGACGCGAGGGCGATCTTGATCTGGTCGAAGGTCGGGGTGACCGGGACCGCGTTGAAGATGTTCAGGACTTCCTGGTTCATCTTGAGTTCCTTCTGCGGACTTGCCGCGAAAAATTCAAAGAGGAGGACGGCGAACCCGTCTCCTCCCCGTTCGCCCTTGCGAATGGGGAGGGGGACCGCGAAGCGGTGGAGGGGCTCTTCAACACCGCACGGGCGGCAAGACCCCCTCCACCCTCCTTCGGATGGTCCCCCTCCCCATCGCAAAGCCGCGATGGGGAGGAGACATCAGGCTCAGCTGTTCTCCAGCTCCACGTTCAGACCCAGCGAGCGCATTTCCTTGACGAGCACGTTGAAGCTCTCGGGAATGCCGGCCTCGAAGCTGTCGTCGCCTCTGACGATGGCCTCGTAGACCTTGGTCCGGCCGGCCACGTCGTCGGACTTCACCGTCAGCATTTCCTGCAGGGTGTAGGCCGCGCCGTAGGCTTCCAGCGCCCAGACCTCCATCTCGCCGAAGCGCTGTCCGCCGAACTGCGCCTTGCCGCCCAGCGGCTGTTGGGTAACCAGGCTGTACGGTCCGATCGAACGGGCGTGGATCTTGTCGTCGACCAGGTGGTGCAGCTTCAGCATGTAGATGTAGCCGACCGTGACCGGACGCTTGAACTGCTCGCCGGTCTGGCCGTCGTACAGCATCGACTGGCCCGAACGCTCAAGGCCGGCTTCCTCAAGCAGGTCCTCGATGTCCGAGATGTGCGCGCCGTCGAACACGGGCGTCGCGAACGGCACCCCCTTCGACAGGTTGCGGGCCAGTTCGACCAGGTCGTCCTCGTCCTGCGGCAGCGGGGTGTCCGCGCCGTAGATATGGGTCAGACGCTCGACCAGGGCCTCTTTCTGTCCGCCCTGTTGCCAGGCGTCCAGCAGACCCGCGATCTGCTTGCCGAGACCGGCCGCGGCCCAGCCCAGGTGCGTCTCGAAGATCTGGCCGATGTTCATGCGCGAGGGCACGCCCAGCGGGTTCAGAACGACGTCGACCGAGGTCCCGTCCTCCAGATGCGGCATGTCCTCGATCGGCAGGATCTTGGAGATGACGCCCTTGTTGCCGTGACGGCCGGCCATCTTGTCGCCGGGCTGAAGCTTGCGCTTCACGGCCACGAAGACCTTGACCATCTTCATCACCCCGGGGGGCAGTTCGTCGCCGCGCTGCAGCTTCTCGACCTTGTCCTCGAAGCGACGGTCCAGAGCCTTGCGCGCGTCCTCGAACGCCTTCTTCATCGCCTCAAGCTCGCCCATGGCCTTTTCGTCGTCGAGCGCGATCTGCCACCACAGGCCGCGCGACAGCTCGCCCAGCTTGGCTTCGGTGACGTCGCCGCGGCCCAGGCCCTTGGGACCCGAGACGGCGTTCTTGCCCAGCAGCAGGGGCTTCAGGCGGCCATAGACGTTGCGCTCCAGGATCTTGAGCTCGTCGTCGCGGTCCTTGCCCAGCCGCTCGATCTCGTCGCGCTCGATCGACATGGCGCGCTCGTCCTTGTCGACGCCGTGGCGATTGAACACGCGCACGTCGACGATGGTGCCGGCGACGCCGGGCGGCAGACGCAGCGAGGTGTCGCGGACGTCCGAAGCCTTCTCGCCGAAGATGGCACGCAGCAGCTTCTCTTCCGGGGTCATCGGGCTTTCGCCCTTGGGCGTCACCTTGCCGACCAGGATGTCGCCGGGCTGGACCTCGGCGCCGATGGCCACAATGCCTGCCTCGTCGAGGTTGCGCAGGGCCTCCTCACCGACGTTGGGGATATCGCGGGTGATTTCCTCGGGCCCCAGCTTGGTGTCGCGGGCCATCACCTCGAACTCCTCGAGGTGGATCGAGGTGAAGACGTCGTCGCGCACGATGCGCTCCGAGATCAGGATCGAGTCCTCGAAGTTGTAGCCGTTCCACGGCATGAAGGCGACCAGCGCGTTCCGGCCCAGGGCCAGTTCGCCCAGATCCGTCGACGGGCCGTCGGCGATGACGTCGCCGACCTTGACCTCATCGCCCACGCGCACGATCGGGCGCTGGTTGATGCAGGTCGACTGGTTGGAGCGCTGGAACTTGGACAGGCGATAGATGTCGACGCCCGACCGGCCCGCATCCAGTTCGTTGGTGGCGCGCACCACGATCCGGGTCCCGTCGATCTGCTCGACCACGCCGTCACGACGGGCGACCACGACAGCCCCGGAATCCCGGGCCACCACGGCTTCCATGCCCGTGCCGACCAGCGGCGCATCGGACTGGACCAGCGGCACGGCCTGACGCTGCATGTTCGCGCCCATCAGGGCCCGGTTGGCGTCGTCATTCTCAAGGAACGGGATCAGGGCGGCGGCAACCGACACCACCTGCTTGGGCGACACATCCATCATGTCGACGTCGGCGCGGATCAGCAGTTGCGAGTCGCCGTTGATCCGGCCGGGCACCAGCTCCTCGACGATCATGCCGTCCTTCAGCTGGATGTTGGCCTGGGCGATCGTGTATTTCGCCTCTTCCATGGCCGAGATGTAGACCACCTCGTCCAGGGCCTTGCCGTCCTTCACGCGCCGGTACGGGCTCTCGATAAAGCCGTACTTGTTGACCCGGGCGTGGGTGGCCAGCGAGTTGATCAGGCCGATGTTGGGGCCTTCCGGGGTCTCGATCGGGCAGATGCGGCCATAGTGGGTCGGGTGAACGTCGCGGACCTCGAAGCCCGCCCGCTCGCGCGTCAGACCGCCCGGGCCCAGCGCCGACAGACGACGCTTGTGGGTGATCTCGGACAGAGGGTTGGTCTGGTCCATGAACTGCGACAGCTGCGACGAACCGAAGAACTCGCGCACCGAGGCGGCGGCCGGCTTGGCGTTGATCAGGTCGTGCGGCATCACCGTGTCGATATCGACCGAGCTCATCCGCTCCTTGATCGCGCGCTCCATGCGCAGCAGGCCGACGCGGTACTGGTTCTCCAGCAGTTCGCCGACCGAACGCACCCGGCGGTTGCCCAGGTTGTCGATATCGTCGATCTCGCCCCGGCCATCCTTGAGGCCGACCAGGATCTGCAGCACCTTCAGCACGTCGTCCTTGCGGAGCACGCGAATTTCGTCAGAAACTTCAGGCGTTTCCAGACGCATGTTCATCTTGACCCGGCCCACGGCCGACAGGTCGTAGCGTTCCGAGTCGAAGAACAGGCTGTTGAACATGGCCTCGGCGGCTTCCGGGGTCGGCGGCTCGCCCGGGCGCATCACGCGATAGACGTCGAACAGCGCGTCCTCGCGGCCCGTGTTCTTGTCCACCCGCAGGGTGTTGCGCATATAGGCCCCGACCGTGACGTGGTCGATGTCCAGCACATCGATGGTGGTGAAGCCCTTGGACTCCAGCAGCTCGATCGTCGGCGCGTCCAGCTCGTCGCCGGCCTCGGCATAGATCTCGCCGGTCTCGAAGTTGACGGCGTCGGCGGCCAGATAGCGGGTCACCAGGGCGTCGGCCGCCAGCGACAGCGACTTGGTCGTGTCCCCCAGCTTCTTGGCCGCGCGGGCGCTGATCTTCTGGCCCGCCTGGGCGACGATCTCGCCGGTGTCGGCGTCGATCAGGTCGAACTCGGGCTTAACGCCTCTCCAGCGTTCGGGCTTGTAGGGCGTGACCCAGCCTTCGCCGCGCTTCTCGTAGGGCACCGTCTCGTAGAAGGTGCGCAGGATCTCCTCGCCGTCCATGCCCAGGGCATAGAGGAAGGTGGTCGCAGGCAGCTTCCTGCGACGGTCGATGCGGACGAACACCACGTCCTTGGCGTCGAACTCGAAGTCCAGCCACGAGCCGCGATACGGGATCACCCGGGCGGCGAACAGCAGCTTGCCCGAGGAGTGGGTCTTGCCCTTGTCGTGGTCGAAGAAGACGCCCGGCGACCGGTGCATCTGCGAGACGATGACCCGCTCGGTGCCGTTGACGATGAAGGTCCCCTTGTCCGTCATCAGGGGGATGTCCCCCATATAGACGTCCTGCTCCTTGATGTCCTTGACCGAGCGCGCGCCCGTTTCCTCGTCCGCCTCGAACACGATCAGGCGCAGCTTGACCTTCAGCGGCGCGGCATAGGTCATGTCGCGCTGGATGCATTCC
>Ga0247831_1001088_pt1 | contig 54546 bp, 62 predicted proteins | sample LaCruzMarch2015__9_FD_192406 | JGI IMG/M metagenome (GOLD analysis project Ga0247831, IMG submission 192406) | Freshwater microbial communities from meromictic Lake La Cruz, Castile-La Mancha, Spain - LaCruzMarch2015_1m | ecosystem: Environmental > Aquatic > Freshwater > Lake | place: Spain...
TAAACCGAATAAACCTAATATTAATCGTGATAGATTCATTGATTTATTAGAAACAATATATATAAAATATAATATGAATGACAATACCAAAATTACTTTAGAAGAGGTTTTAGAGAGAGCCAATTGGAATATATCTAATAATTATCCTCGAAAATTAACACAGCAAATTATTGATAAATGTAAAACAACTGGTTGTTGGTTATTTATTTATACTGACGAGCAAATTTTAAAAATTGTATAAACTTATTGAAAAATAAAATTGAAACCAAAAATAAGTAATTAATTAAAAGCATAACCAACCAACTATTCCTATACAATGTCGAACATCGAATTTTTAATGACCCCTGTCTATATTTCAGCCAACAACATGGTGACACCATTGGCAACAATCTCATTCGACAAATTATATACAAGCGCACTAGTATTTGCTAATTTTGTAGTAAATATTATACAAATTGGTATCCAAACAGCTGTCTTCATCATGAAGGAAGGATTTACTGAATTCTTCGCAAATCTGACTATCGAAAAAATTGTATATATTCTAGTTATGTACAATATATTAATTATAACAGCCATAGATAATCAGCGTAGAAAAATTGCAGAACAAAAAGAACAAATAGAATCTCTCGAGAAAAATATTCTTTATTTAAAGAAAACCGAGAGAATGCGCGAAGAGTTGGAAGAATCATGGATTCAAGAAACGACCAATAAAATTAGAATCATGGAAAATAAAATTAAAAAAATGGATAAAGAAATAAAACAATACGAATAAAAATTTACAAGTTATAAAAATTTATAAGTTATAAAATTTATTTTTTTATTTTAAAGCATTAATCATCGTTTGCATTTTTTTAATATCTTTTATATCTTCATCTCCATCACTATCAGAATCAGAATCAGAAGCCTTTTTTTTGCATTTTTTCTCTTTCTCTATACGGATAAAGATAAATGAATCATTAAACCCATACTGAACTGTACTATAAGTAAAACTGATATCCTTGAAAATATCATTACAATATTTAATAATTTCTTCGATTTCTTTAAAATACGATTGGATGTTATGCTTTTCAGTATCAGATTTTTCTAAGTTATCCATAAGTCTATATATAATATCAGTAACCGCTGTATTTGCTAGCTGTAAAACCTGTGCAACCTCAGTATTTTTCTTATTCTTTTTATCATTTCGCTGAATCAACATCTTAAACTCATATTCTGAAATCAAATTTTCCAAATATTTAATACGTAAATCCTGATTTCTAACTACATAATCAGTTTGAAAATTAAGAAGTTCTACGCGAATATTATGAGTAACATGTCTAACAATATCGCAAATTTTTCTTATAGTGTCAGAATATGTATGACTAGTTCGCATTTCTTTTTTACCACTCCAATTAGTATGTTCTTTTTGTTGTGATTTATACAAATCAGGATGCTTTCTAGATAATGTTTGAATTCTATCACTAGTATTATGACCAAGTTCTCTACCACATTCAATATCAGCAGGATTTCTTGGAGCAGCTCCACCACCATTTTTACGCTGCCATTCATAGAAATGTGGATTGTGAATATTTTTCTCTAATTTGCAGGTCTTCCAACTAAATGCAGTGTGACATTGTGTGCACCACATTTGGTCACAATTTTTTACAACTGTAAAGTCAGGTAATAAGAATCTATTATTAATATTCACAGACCACCCATAATAAATACCTCTTCCAACCGGTATAACATCAATACTATACTTTAAATCAGAATTATATTTAAATCCATATAGCAATTGACGTTCATTATTGCTTAAACATAAATAATCATCAATAATGATTAAATTAAGATTATTTAAATCATCTTTTAAAACAAGTGTATGTTTACTATTGACAACATAACTCATAGCATTATTTTGTTTGACTTCAAATAATTCATCTTCGCTAGATACTAAATTCTCTACAATTCTTTTCTCTCCATCATCCCCAACTAAGATATCACCTACACAAATATTTTGTGACATTTTAGTAGTTCCATCCCACATCAAAATAGGAGTGTCTTTTGCGAAGCAACCCGATATTTTGAAGATAAGACTTTGACACTTAGGACATGGTTTAGAGTCTTTTGCAAGCATTTTGGCAGTCTCTATATTATTAGGGTCACAATTATGCTCACAATCGCGATTAGGTCCTTTTAATTCGTGACAGTCAGGACAAGACCATTGCTCGCAAATACCGCATTTCCATTGAGTACTTAAAAATCCACGACAATTATTAGCTGGACATTGTCGAACAAAACGTGCCTTCTCTTTATCTTCTTTTTCAAAAGATACTGGTGTAATTCCGTATTGAATTTGTCTCTCTAATTCTCTTTTATCTCTGTATAAGTCTTCGATTATTGAATCCAATTCTCTTAATTGTTTTCTCATATTTCTTTTAGCAATTTTTTCTTCAACCAGAGGCTGAGTAGCAGGCATCAATGCTTTTTCTTGGTCAAATAAAACATCTTCTAAATGTTCCCTGTATTTTGAAGTCAAGAATACATTTGTTAAATTTTCTCTCAAGAATTTTCTAGTCCATTCCTTAGCACAATCAGGTTTCATACATTTTGGAACGGTCTCAGATAAAATATATGTTTCACAACAAGTTCTGCACACATCGAAATCACAATATGCACAGCAAACCTTAGAGCGAGTGCTTTTATTATAGTTATCGCAACAAATATTACAAGACATTTTAATAAACTTCGGTGAGATAATAATTCTAAGAATTTATAATGAATTTATTTTATTAATTTTGGAATCAATTTTAAAAATAATATAAAAAAAATAATAAATTACTATTAATGAAATTATTATTTATACATTTAAATTTCAAATAACTACATTTTTATAAATAAATTTTAAAATAACAAAAAAAGTATTTAAATTAAATGAAAGTTAAATACACGACATTTTTTATATATTTTGCTTATTGGCTAGATATTTATAAGACCAACATATTGATAAGTTTTTAATTATGCGAACAAACACTATGACCAACATTGATGTTAAAGAAATCAGCTGGAATATCTTGACCATATCTATCTTTATCGTTATAAATTTTGAATCCAAATGCATCAGCTAATTTTCGCTTGCCTAAAATATTGACATGTTCAGGTCTTCGTTTGATGACGGGTTTTCTTCGAATATGAATATTGCCACTATTATCGGCATAAAATTTTATAATCACAGGTAGCTTTGCTTTAGGTCCGAAGAAATCAGGATAAAATTCTTCTTTTTCTGACTCCAAAAGCTGAAAATTTCTTACTACAAATGACATATTGATTATATTTTGATTGATTATATTATGCTTTTAATTTTATTCGATTTAAGCATTTCAATTTTAAATCATAAATTGTGAAAATAAAAAAGATATTGACCAAAAAGAGGTCTCACTTTTTACAATTTAATTAATTATTGTTACAATTAAATCTATCTAATACAAAAGTCTATTCTTAAGTTCTCTCCAGAAACAAATCGGAGCACTCATTCGGTATTGACCAACTGCCCATTTTCCTTCAACAGTCTTTACTGGGCGGTTTCCACGACGTTCGATATTATTCGAATCATTGGTGCTCGTTAAAAGAGCAATCTTACCTGTATCCTTATTAAGGAGAGCAGCCTTGAGCCATACTTCTCCTTCTTCGCGTTCACTATGCATCATAAGTAAAATCTTCCAATTAGTTCTACGCTGAGTGTGAGGTCTGACACGCCGTAAATTCTCTTCACTATGTTCGCATAATACATATCCGCATGTATCTTCGTCATCTGGTAAATCAGTATCGATAATCTCTTGAATCTCCTTGGAATATTGGAGATTACCGGGTAAATCACCCAAATAATACTCATGAGGAACGCTTGAAAGTTTAACCATTTTCCAAAGGTGACTGTCGTTAGCTGCTTGTAGCTTAGTTAATAAATTTAGTTATAAGTTAACCTATATATTAAAAAAGTATTTCAATTTTTTTATTTTATATCCGATACATGAGTTGACTAAAAATCCAAATATATATCCTTATGGTCAGCTGAAAAAAAGGCACTAGGTAACTATAAATTTTCAGTTACTATCAAAATAGCATATAATTTAAAAAAATTGAAATACTTTTTGCTTCATAAATTAATATCATAATTGCCTAGTGCCCCAAAAAATCTTCAAGATGAGTACCCAAATTGACTTTAGAACATTGCCGGCTAATGTGCCTGTGTTATGCATTCCTCGTGTCTATCAGAATATTAGCGAGTCCCGTATTCGTAAAATATTCGATGACTTAAACATGGGAATCTTAGAGCGCATTGACATTGTTAGCAAGTACAGTGCAAAGCCAGGAGCTGTCCCTTCGGATAAAGGAGAAAAATTTAATCGCGTATTTGTTCATTTCCGACGCTGGAATGATACAGAGAATTCACGTGTAGCCCGTGAGAGATTATTAAACGGTAAAGAAATTAAAATTATTTATGATGACCCATGGTTCTGGAAGATTTCGGCCTACAGAGAAACTGAGCGTAAACAGTGTGCGGAGCAGCCTCGTAAAGCAACTCTTCAGTTCGATTCTGATGAGGAGAGACCTTCCGGTTCCAGTAATTATAGACCAAGACACTCTGATGAGAGACCAAGACACTCTGATGAGAGACCAAGACACTCTGATGAGAGACCAAGACACACTGATGATAGAACAAGACACACTGATGATAGAACAAGACACCCTTATGACAGACCAAGACACCCTGTTCTTTCAAGAGAAAGACGTGATGATAACAAACCAAGACATCGTGAAGATTCGCGGGAAAGAAGACCCCAGCAAAGACAAGAATACAAACCGGTGACAAAAATGGCTGAACCAAGAACCCCGTCCTGCTCACCTCCCAAAGAAAGACCTCTTCAGAATCAATCTGATAAAATTAATGAAGGGTCAAAGATTGACTATGGTGATATTACGATTCCATTCATCAAGAAGCGTAATTTTGTAGCCCCAACCAAGAAGCCCTTAAAGATTGAGGATAATAAGGAAGAAGGACTAGATGAGAAAAACGTATAAAAAGTTTGACTTGTAGTATTACTTTTAATTTGTAGTAGTAAAACATGTAATTAATTAAGTAGACATTATTTTTTTATTGAAAAAATAATGTAAACAAATTATATAATGGTGAATAACACAAAATATGGTTCAGGTGCATTACAACAAAATACAACGGGTATTAATAATACGGCTATCGGAGCTTATGCTGGTTATAATAATTTAGACGCAAGCAATAATACAGCCGTTGGTTCAAATACTGCTTTCTTTAACACAAGTGGTTCAAATAACACATCATTAGGAGCTGGTTCACTTTGTAATAATACAAGTGGTTCTCTAAATACGGCCATTGGTTCAAGTGCTTTAGAAGGAGTATTACCTATAGGTCCAGTAGGAGACCAAAATACAGCTATAGGTGCCCAAGCTTTATATACCAACCAAGGAGACCTTAATACTGCTGTCGGAGCATACTCAGCATTAGGTTTGACAGGAGGTTCATATAACACTTTTTTAGGCGCAAATACATCAGCAACACAACCTAATTTTAATTATTCTACAGCAATTGGATACAATGCAACAGTTGATGCTTCAAACCAAATAATGATGGGTGGTGATAATGGTTCAGGTGCTTATCCAACTATAGTTATTCCAGGATTAGCAAACTATACAACATATAATCCTGGTTCTTATATAGAAGAAACACTTGTACCAAAACAATATGTTGACCAATTTGTGTCAGGAATATCTATTAAGAAACCAGTAACAGCTATTTCGGAAACCGATGTAACAGGAACTTACAGCAGTGTAGCACCAGGTAGTATTACTGCGGTTACACCCAATCCTCTTGTTATAGATGGTATTACTATTCAGGATGGAAGTGGTGTTTTATTGAATGGACAGACAGACCCATCACATAATGGTGTTTATACATGGTCACCTGGAAGTAGCATTTTAACAAGAAGAACAGGAATGCAAAATGGACAAAGCGCAGTATCATCATATGTTTTTGTAAAAGAAGGAATAATAAATGCAAAAACAGCTTGGGTTCAAACAAATAATCCAGCAATAGTAGGTGATTCATCTCTAAACTTTATAGAATTTTCTAATTTTGATTATGAATTAGGTAGAGGTTTAGAAGCAAATAATTATGGTGGTTTAACAACAATAGATGTAGATACCAGTCTAAATTTTGTAAATTTTTTAGATAGTACAATTGGTGTAAGTGGTGCGAATGGAACATTAGCTTTGGGAACATTTACTACAAATAAAATTATTATAGGTCCAACAGGAACGAGCGTCCCAATACAAGCACAAAGTATAATTCAAGCTCAACAAGGTATAACAGGTGGAACAGGTTCTTTTTCTTATTTAAATTCATCAAATAATACTTATTTGGCAACTACAAGTGGTAGAGTTGGTGTAGGAAAAACATCCGCTAATTATGAATTAGATGTAAGTGGAAATTTTCGTGTAGCGTCTGCGATTGCTGGTGAATTTTCTGTAGGAGATAGTAGTAGTAACTTTAACTTTGGTGGATTTAATCCTAATAAAGGTGTAAAAGTTTATTGGGATTATCCATATGTAGGTGGAGGTAGGACAACCTTTTTAAATAATGGTCAAGAAGCAGGAGATGTAGGTGGATTTGATTTTTACGAGTGTAATGTTGCCGTCCCGACTCCAATTAGGGCGACATTAACTTGTGGAAATTTAGGTATAGGAGGAATTGAAAATCCGACAGCAACCTTAGATGTAAGCGGAAATGCAATAATAAGTGGTACAATTAATGCTTTATCAGGAATCACAGGAGCTACTGGGTCTTTTACTTACCTATCAGTAGGTGATATTTCAGCAAACAGACTAGATGTTTATGATTTAAGCGTAAATCATTTAGCTACTATTGGAACATCAACAACAAATTTATCAGCAAATTTTATAACAACTACAGGTACAATAAATGCTGGTGGATTAATAACTGCTCAAGGTGGAATAACAGGTCCAACAGGTTCTTTTTCTTATTTAAATTCATCAAATAATACTTATTTAGCTACTACAAATGGAACAAGAGTTGGTATAGGAAATATATCACCTTCTCAAGCTTTAGATGTAAGTGGAAATGTAATAATAAGTGGTACAATTAATGCTTTATCAGGAATCACAGGAGCTACTGGGTCTTTTACTTACCTATCAGTAGGTGATATTTCAGCAAACAGACTAGATGTTTATGATTTAAGCGTAAATCATTTAGCTACTATTGGAACATCAACAACAAATTTAGCAGCAAATTTTATAACAACTACAGGTACAATAAATGCTGGTGGATTAATAACTGCTCAAGGTGGAATAACAGGTCCAACAGGTTCTTTTTCTTATTTAAATTCATCAAATAATACTTATTTGGCAACTACAAGTGGAACAAGAGTTGGTATAGGAAATATATCACCTTCTCAAGCTTTAGATGTAAGTGGAAATGTAAATGTAAGTGGTCAAAATATAGATTTGGTTAATAGTAACGGTGTTTTAAGGTTACTTAATATATCTGGTGGAAATTATATAGAATCTGGTTCAACTGGTTTAGCAGGTAGTTCAAAACCTTTAATATTTTCAAAATATTTTAGTGCAGAAGCGACAATGTATTTAGATATATCTAATCAAAGAGTAGGAATAAATAAATCAACCGCTCCGACAGCAACCTTAGATGTAAGCGGAAATGCAATAATAAGTGGTACAATTAACGCTTTATCAGGAATCACAGGAGCTACAGGTTCTTTTACTTACCTATCAGTAGGTGATATTTCAGCAAACAGACTAGATGTTTATGATTTAAGCGTAAATCATTTAGCTACTATTGGAACATCAACAACAAATTTATCAGCAAATTTTATAACAACTACAGGTACAATAAATGCTGGTGGATTAATAACTGCTAATGGTGGAATAACAGGTCCAACCGGTTCTTTCACTAATTTAATTTCTGGAACCGGTTCTTTTACTAATTTATATGTTTCTGGAACTGGGTCTTTTACTAATTTTCCTTTTTGTAGTGCTACTACTCCTACACCATTAACAAATCAACTTATAACCAGAGCTTATGCTGATTCTGTATATGAATCATCTGGAAACCTTTTAATAGCAAATAATATATGGACTGGAAGTAATACATTTCAAAACCAAATTATAGCTCAACAAGGTATAACAGGAGGTACAGGTTCTTTTTCTTATTTAAATTCATCAAATAATACTTATTTGGCGACTACAAGTGGAACAAGAGTTGGTGTAGGAAAAACATCCGCTAATCAAGCTTTAGATGTAAGTGGAAATGGTTTATTTTCTGGAACAGTAACAGCAACATCATTTAATGCAACATCAGATTATCGTATAAAAGAATATGTAATACAATTAGACGATAAATTTATAGTAGATTCACTGCTTCCAGTAACATATAAAAATAAGCTAACAGAAAAACAAGATATGGGTTTAATAGCCCATGAAGTACAAGAAATATATCCATTTTTAGTAAATGGAGTGAAAGATGGAGAAGATTTTCAATCGGTAAATTATATAGGTTTAATAGCTTTATTGATAAAAGAAGTAAAATATCTAAAACAAAGAGTAAAAGTTCTAGAAGATAAATCTTCTATTTAATCATTCAAGGTATATATTTACACTTATAAGGGATTGAATACATTTTAGCACACCAATAGCTGAATCCACTGCCATGTGGATAAGAAGTTAAAGAATAAATAGAAGATGAATTAGACATTAAAAAAAAATCAGTCATAGTATTTCTAACTTTTTCAGTCTCCAATTCAACGCCTTCTCCAATATGTGTAATATTATAAACTAAAAACTGGATGCTGGGAAATTCATGATTCAATAATAGTTTAATTTCATTATTATCTGCAATTAAAAGAATATTAATATTTTTATTTTCAACCAAACGTAATTTTTCATTAAACATGATTTCAATAATTTCATTTTTAATAATTTCAAAATAGAGTGAGTCAAAAATTTTATTTTCATTTTTTAAATAAGAATCACCAGAACGAATATGTAAAACAATATATTGATTTTTAATAAATCCAATAGAAGATAAGCGTTCATCAACATTTTGAGAAATTTCTCTCGAAGGTTCAAATAAATAACGTATTTTTTCACACTCATCGATGGAAATTTCATCATAAGGATACAAAATATTATAAGAGAATACATGTCCATTGATAACAGGTAAGCTACATAAGTAATCAATAAATAGATTAAATTTTGATTTAATCAATAAAAATTGTTCAATATAATTTTTGTTATCAAAAATAGATTTAGACCAATTAGAATCGGAGAACATAATTACTTTATTGTTAAGTATAGTGCTAGAAATAGGGTCATGTAATGAAAATCTTTTAAAGAATTGTGCAATAGGATGATTAATAACAATTTCATATTGGAAGTTATATTTAGTGCAAAACTGAATAATAAAAAAGCAGCTTCTAATGAAGTCGCCAAATCCAGTAGGATGAAGATTATATGCATATTTGGTTTGATAAACATGAATAATTTTATAGATATGTTTCTTTTTAATACGATTAACATCACCATCATTAACAACATCGCCAATAAACATATCCATATGAATTGGTTTAGAAACAGAAAAATTCAAATCAAAATTGTCAGTTTCAGAATAAGATGGTATAGGTACTTCTTTTAATATAATTTTGGGTATATTATCATAAATATTCTCTCTAGAAGAAATATCAAAATTAATATTAATAGAAGTATGGTTCTTAAATTCATAGAGATTAGAATCAGGTGGTTGAAAATTGTTTAAGTCAGGAAAAGGTTGATAAGTGGTATCGATATGAAGTTTATTTTTGATTTTCTGATGTATATTTTGTAGGCGATTAATATCATTTTGAGCAGTAGTTTTTCTAGAGAATTTCTTGAGTGTAGTAGTTTTATTATTCATAAAGTAAATAAATAATAAAATAAATAATCTAAAACGAACTTAGTAAAAGAAGTATGGATGAGATAGAAATAAATGATAATGTGAAAATCTTAAAAGAAAATGATAGTTACAAGATAGAGTTCAAAACAATACAATATGAATTGATAAATTCATTATTAAAAACGCGTATAATAAATGGTGGTTCAACAGACGAGTCATATAAATTTATTTATTTAAAGGCGAATAAAGTGATAACATTGAAGGAATATCAGTATGAAAATAAGGTAAAAAACGGAAGATTAGGTATTTTAGTATCAGATGTTGTAAAAATGTTAAGGTCGTTGGTGTTGCAGTTAAATTATTTAATATCAAAAGAATCCTGCACGATATTAGGTTATGCTCCAGAAGAAATAATTGTAATAAACGATGAAAAGTTCGCATACTTAGGCAGCGAATTAGTAGCAAAAATCGACGAAGATTCAAATATGGCTATGATTAGCTGCCCTTATTCAACAAGTGATTTTTTTGTCTCACCAGAACTATTAAAAATTAAAGAACTACCATCATATGTTCATTTTAAAACAGCATATTTTAGCTTAGCATTATTAATAATATATATGTTATTAGGTGATAGAGAATTTTATACTGAATACTTAAATCATAAACACTCAGAAAATATATTAACTTTCTTAAATAATCATCCAGTAAATAATTCAAAATTTTATTGGCTTCTCTCTAGATGTTTAGTTGAAGATGCAAAAGATAGAAGTATTATTCTAATCTAGATTAATTTTTCCGAAAAAAATCTCATGTTATTTTATAATGTCATTAACTGCTTTTAAAAGAAAATCAGTGATTAATTATGGTTCAAAACGTTCAGGAACAGCGCCAGGTGGTATTTGGTTACCACAAGGTCCATTTGGTCATTCAACTAAAGCTTTGAGAGAAGCTATTCATACTTATGGTGCAGCCGGTTTTTCTATCAATGGTGGTCATCGAAATGTTGGTGGAGTTGGTAGAGATATGAAAATGTCAAAATCAGGTACACCTTATAGAGGAACACAACCAATCGGATTTGGAGGAACATTTGGGAAATATCCTTCAGCAACATTAGTTGGAAGTACAGCTAATAATATGCAATCAACTGGTGCAGTACCTAATGCTCATAGTAAACAAGCAGCTGTTGAACCAGTTCTAAATTCACGTATCGTCGACACAATGGGAACGCAATATTTATATATCAAACCATCTACATTGTCGAATTATGGAATGTTGGAGAAAAAATATAAATGGGCTCGGTATGGACAATATCCAAACTATTGGGTTCAGCCAAATTATACTGGAAATCAAACAGATTCAGCAAGTCAATGGTTATATATTCAAAATAAAGCTGCTGCAAATACTTGTAGTCTTAATGTCAATAATGTTGGAACTTATGAAGGTCACATTGTTGGTTGTGGTCCAACATTATGTACTCCTGGAAGGTCTACTGCACAGTTTAAGTTTAATGATATGGCTCGTAATGCTCCATATACAAAGACTCTTTATCAACCGGTTTCTTATGCTCAATACAATTTGTATTTAACTCGAGGTTGCAATAATCCAATTGGTCCTCAAAAACCTTTCCCATTTGCAGTTCAAACCGGTTCAAGTCAAGCAGCTGCAGGAACAAGTATAACATCATTTGCAAGTGGTTGTGGAACATCAAATATTTATTTAACACCTCCAGAATGGTATACAGGTGAATCAACCAAACCAGTTGAAAATGGAGATACACCTGCTACTGAGTTTTATACTCAAAGAAATTGGAGAAGACCAAATGGATTAGCTCAACCACCACAAACAATACCATTTATAGCATAAAAAAATTGAAATAAATTGAAATAAATAAATAAAAAGTATTTACACCTTTGGACTTTTATCAGTCACAAAGTAACAGTTACCAAGGTCATTTTAAATGACCGATGGTGTAAAACAAGATGGCAGAAGTTGATTTAATGCTTTACAAATGTGCATGTTAGGACTAGTATTAAATTTAATAATAACAGGTGATTTGAATTATATAATTAATTTTATTAATTATTTAATAAATGTAGAAGCGCCAGGGTTTTGGTTTATTATTATTCATATTTTATTAATTTATATAATGCTAAACCATTTACAATTCGAGTTGGGTTTTCGTGCGGCTATAAAGTTTAATATCTAAAAAGTTGTCGATTTTGCTTCGATAAGTCTTTAAGTATGATTTTGAATTTATTATATAAAATTAAATGTTTTTGAAAAGTGAAAAGTATTTTGATTTTCCAAAAATGGACAAAAAAAATGTCCAAAAATCACTTGTCGAAAACGTCCTTACTGACCGAATTTTTTTATTACGATATTGAAAATTATCGTCATAAATTAAACCAAATATTTTTATTTTGTTATGATATTTTTTGAAAAAAAAACTTAAAAACATTTTCTCAAGATACTTTATGATTATTTTAGGAGACAAACTAGGAGACAATCTAGTGGCAAAAAATGGCATTATAAAATATCATTGTGATAAATGTAACTATGAATGCTGTAAAAAATATAATTGGGAGAAACATTTATTGACAGCAAGACATAAAAATGATTACATAGGAGACAAATTAGGAGACAAATTAGTGGCAAAAAGTGGCAATAAGTTACAACAAGAAGTTTTTAAGTGTGAATTTTGCGACAAAGAATACCATCATAGACAAAACTTATGGAGACATAATAAAAAATGTCTATCTAATAATATAGAGATTACTAAAAAACTTACTGAACTTGATAAAGATGAGCTCATTATCACTCTTCTTAAACAAAATGCTGAACTTATTAAAGGACAACAAGATATGATGATTAAATTAACTGATAATGGTATTAATAATAATAATACAAATAATAGTCATAATACGACCAATTCTCATAACAAAGAATTCAATCTAAACTTCTTTTTAAATGAAACATGTAAAAATGCGATGAATATTACTGATTTTGTAGATTCGATAAAATTACAACTGAGTGATTTGATGGAAGTAGGTGAGCTAGGATATGTAGAGGGTATTTCGAAAATAATAGTGAAAAACTTAAATAACTTAGATGAATCTATAAGACCTGTTCATTGCACAGACAAGAAAAGGGAAACCATGTATATTAAAGATGCAGGACAATGGGAAAAAGAAGATGAAAAGAAAAGTAAATTGAAGAAAGCAGTTACAAAAATAGCTGATAAAAATATAAGATTATTGCCAGCATTTCGAGAGAAATATCCTGACTATGGTAATTCATCTTCAAAAGTATCGGATAAATATGATAAGATGGTTATTGAAGTGATGCAGACAGATGATGAAAAGAAAGAAAAAATAATAAAAAATATATCAAATGCAACTAAAATTAATAAATAAATTTGAAATAATAATATAAAATTATCAGTATTTTATATTATAAGCAAAATGGTAACACAAGGTTCATTTGGATATAAGATTGGTCGTAAGATTCGTTTAATGCATGTTCAATTTGATGGTGATTTGCTCTGGCAAATTCTTGTTAGAGAGATTTATGTATTAATGAAGCATTATGGTTCTATCGAATCATTACGAGAGGCGTTTATAAATTTATTGGATGCAAAGAATAAACCAAAACCGGAAGCTATTGAAAAATGCAAAGTATTTACAGATTTAGAAGTATCATATAAAAATACAGTCGATTGGTATTATTTGACACATCATTGTCATCATAGTTTTATAAATATTTTGGAATCAGGTTATTTTTTAAATAATGGTGAAAATTCAGGTTTAGTCTTTCTATTAGATTTCAATACAAATTCAGTGCGATTTTATGGAGTAGATTATGAAAAGAAGACGAAAGAATATGAAAAAGCAAAAATAGATGAAGTAATGGAATTTGAAGATATGCCAGAAAAAACTTATACGCAAATAGTAACAGAAATGAATGAAAGATTTGAGAATTATGATAAACAAATGAAAGAAGTAGATTTAGAAATTGAAAAAATAAATAATATCATAAAAAAGTCAAAGGAATTAGGTGGAGATGAAAACGTTTTATCAAAGGCAAAACAATTATTAGAAGATATGAAATTTGAAAAAACAAAATTAAACATGAAATATCGTTTCTTTTATCATCGTTTACTTGCATTAGATTTGATAGAACATGAAAAGAACTAATCCAAAGGGGTATATGCTTTAGATATATTTAAACAAATAACCATTCATTTCAGGATAAATTTGTAAAGCAGATTCTAAAAAATGTGGATAATCATCAATAAAAATATGATGATTGTAACCTTGTAATAAATTATGTTTTTGAATATAGTGACCTTTAGTAATTTCATTATCGGTATAATGAATTTCAATTTCTTCTGGATTTTCAAGTCCAGCTTTTTTCAAATCATTGATAGTTTTTTCATGCGCAATATATCCACGTGCAGTTAAAAAGATGAATTTGCCGCCAAGTTGATTAATTTTCTGTAACATTATAGTAAAGCCTTCTTTATCGGTTTGTTTAACTAATCCAACACTAAGAGACATATGTAACATATCATTAACAACTTGGTCAAGTTCTTTTGGGTCAGAATAATGAGGTTTCATTTGATTATAAATATCAATATAATCACGAGCAGGTCTAATAAATGTTTTGTCAATATCACAAATAATGATAGGTTTTTTATTTTGAGGTAAAAATATAGATTTGAAGGTATTAATTATAACTATAGGTTTCATAATACATAGTTATAATAAAATATTTAAACTAGTTTGTTATATTAAATATTATTATTAATATACTTTTGAAATAATTCAAGGGCCTCCTTAGGTTTATAAGTTGGTACCTCATGTCCTGCAAAATGAACGGTAATAAAAGAAAAGCGGGTATCTTTACTCCCTTTGGGAGGAGTATTAAATTTGGTGATATAACCGGCAGTTTGTCCATCGACATACCAAGTATTCCATAATGATGAAACAGAAAATCCGAGGTCATAAATCCAACGTTGAGTGCCAATAGTTCCACAAACTCCATCATCATCACCTGAATAAACAAGAACTCTTAAATCAGTATGAGTTTTAGAAGTGAGTATGGTGTTATAATAATGCTGCATAGGAAGCATTTTATCGGCAAGTTTATATTTAGTAGTTCTAGAGCATTCTTCCCACTCAATATCATCTTTGACATGAATAGAAGTTTTAACATCATTTTTATTAAGATAATCGGCGGCATAATTATCTTCACAAGGTTCATAAGATAGATAACCGAAGTCTTCAAATAAGAACTGATGCATAGTGCGTTGTTGTGTGGTTAAGCAAACAGGATAATCAAGAGCATATGGGTTAAGATTGCCGATTTTCTTATTAAAATCGAGTAATAGGAAAGAACAAACGGAATTATTAAGCTGTTGAACAGGGTCGGTACAACCATTGTCGACATAATTATCCCAAATAGGTTTAGGTAGTAATTGTTTACCCCAATAGGTTTCCATTTGAGCTCCAACTCCAGAGTAATAATCGGTATATGGGTTTCCGACGGCAAATCCTTTGAAGTTAATGCGGTCTTGAGAATAAGTCTGAGCATCATTAAAGTTAATAATAGCGTCAGCCCAAGTGGGTATATAATGTCCTCCATAAGATTCAGATGTGATGTATAATGCAGTGTGATTAAAATGTGGAAATTTGTGAAAAAATGTTAAAATGGTTTGTAAATTATCTTGAGCAGCCTGGTCATCGCCAATCCTGTAATCGTCAGAATTTAGAGAATAAGAGAAGCCAACTCCGACGGGTTGTTCCAAAAACACCATATTAGCGTTTTTATTCCAAGCATAAGTATTTGGCTGGATATTACCGTCAGCATCAGGTCTAAAAGGTCCCTGTTCGGTCATAAATCCGATTAAACCCGAGCACCCCGGCCCACCATTTGTCCAGAATACTAGTGGTGCAGTTTCTGGCGAAGCCTCTGCTTCAACCAACCAATAATGGATAAATTTATGGGTATCTTTTAAGTTTAAATAACCGCTAAAATGATTAAAATTAGGTGTCCAATGAAGTCCTGGCATTTCCACAACCTGGTCTAACAAAGCTTCATCTGAATACTGAAAACCATCAATATAACTAGAGAGAAACAAAAGAGTGAATATTACACCAAATGAAAACATTATAAATATATAGAAGATAATACTTTTCTTGATTTTGTATTTCTTCACTTCTTTGTTTTTGCATGCCTTCTAAGTTAATATAACCAATGAATTCTATGTAATTTCCAATAATTTCATCTAATAGGGCTCCATTTGTATAATAAAATGTTCTACTACACTTAGAGAGAAACAAAGTGGAAAAAAATAATCCAAACCCTATCATTATAAATGTATAGAACATAATAGTTTTATATATTTTCAAAATATATTGAAAAGACCTTTTCTTGATTTTCTAGTTCTTCTCTTCTTTGTTTCATGTTTTTTTGTTACTGATTTACTTTGTTTTGTTTTCTTACCTTTTGAAGAATAACGAAAAATAATAAAATCATTATTTTTATTAGGGTCTTCGGTTAATTCTAAACGTGGTAAATTCATTTATAATATATTAAGTTTTAAAATTGAAAACTATTTAAAAATTAAAATATAATTAATAATAATAATAGAATGTCAGAAAGCGATTCTGAAAACGAACCAGAGTTTTATTTACATGATTTAGAAAAGGATTTACTACATAAATATAATAAATTTATGTCTTTAAAAATCTTTGTGGATTCAAGTGATAATGAATTAAAAGAAAAATATGAAGAAATCATATATCAGCATCATTTAAAGTTATATAAAAATATTAACCATATTGACGCAGGATTTGATTTATTATCTCCTGAAACAAAAAGATTAACATCAATGAGTGTTAATAAATTAGATTATAAAATTATTTGTAGTGCACAAATAGTAGGATTTAATGATAGTTGTTATAATACTGGTTTCTATATGTACCCAAGGTCGAGTATTTCAAAATCAAATATTCGTCTCGCAAATAATGTAGGTATTATTGATGCTGGATATAGAGGTCATTTAATGGGAATGTTTGATGTTATTTATGTAAATGAAACAAATGTAAATAAATTTGACAGACACATACAAATTTGTGCTGCTAACTTAATTCCAATCATTATTAAAATGGTTAATTCGATAGAAGAATTGGGTGAAAAAACAGCTAGAGGAGATGGTGGTTTTGGTTCAACAGGTATTTAAGTAGTTTAATTCCTTCTTGTTTTATTTTTGTTTCTTAAATGATGTATTTCTTTAAAAATTCTTTTTGCTTCATCAGTATAAATACATTTTTTACTCTTAGTTTTTTTTCTATGATTTTTTCTACTCTTACGCATATATATAATTAAATTATAAAAAATAATTTAATAATATATGAAGATTAAAAAGTTATTTAATGATGAAAATAAAACAAAAATAATTGGTTTATTAACTATATTAATTGGGATTTGGTTAATATTATATTTTATTCCTGAAATATTTGTCTCATTATTCGATTCAATTTTAGGCAATTTAATTTTGATAATATCAGTTTTATTAATTTATATGAATAATAGAATTAATGGTTTAATTGCAGGTTTGATTATTGTAATCTTATATAGATTTGCTTATTTATCAAAAGTAAAAGATGGTTTTCAACTTCAAATAAGTGGTAATTTTTCAAATGATGATTTGCAAACAAATTTAAATAATGATGATTCACTGAAGAATTTACAAGATGATTTTTTACAAATACAAACAACTATTAATAAAAATACTATTTTTGATATGGAACAAATTGAAAAACAATCAACATCAGAAGAATTAGAATATTTTAACAAAAATGGAAAATGGCCATGGTCACAAAAAGTAATTGAACTTTATGAAGAAGCAGTAAATAGAAATCCTTATATAAGAACAGTTGCAGAACAAGCTACAAATTATGCAAGAAAGATTTATAATGAGGCTGCTATATTAAGAATTCTATCCTATCAAACTAAAGAAGGTAAATTTCTATTAAATGGTGTTTTAGTAAAGGACCCATCTGGTAATAAATTGGAAGAACTGCCAAGTGGTTTTGGTGATTTTCCTTACAAATCTGGATTAATTGGTAATCGTGTTGACGACGTAATTAAATGTAGTATGAAAGATGACGAAAACCCAACATTAGAGAGATTAAGATATGCAGGAAAAGGTGGAATATTTGGAGAACAGAATGAGAAGATATCACCTGTTGATTATAATGATTTAGAAAAAATAATTCCAGGTTTTACATTTTTGAATAATCCATGCAATCCATGTGGTGCTTTAGCTTCAACTCCTGATTATTCGTGTGCTTATCGATTAAGAGTAAAAGATAAGCCGCCATTTATAAGTAGTGTTTGGCAATACTTATGGGGTATAAATGATAATCCATTAGAATCACAACCATCTTTTTTAAGTGAGAATATAAATTCAAATGAATTTCCATTATTAAGTGAATTACAAACAGAACTTAATAAACAAAATAGTTTTCAAGCATAAAAAAATTTAATATTTAAATTTAATATAAAATTTTTAATTATTTTTTAATTGATTTCTTGTGTAAGAATAGAATTTTCATCTTCTTCATCATAATGATTAGGTTCGAATGGTCTGCTAATTTCTCTCATGAGTTGAGTAGCTTGAGGAGTTAAGTATGGTGTATCGGCAAAATCAGACATAGTATGTTGTACAATAGGTAATTCAAATTCATCAGGTAAATCGTAAAATTGAACAGCATTAGTTTGTCTATATAATTGTGGAATATCTATATCTAGTGCTCTGGTGTGGTTTCGTTGTCTGATTGTTCTATTAGTATCATAAATGTCTTCTGTAACTTCAATAGAGGAAGCAGTATATTGTCTTTGTGTTCCCTGAGAAGTCTGTCGTGCAGTGCAATACATCATTCCAAATTTGGAATCAAATGTTCTGAAGCAAATATAAATATCGTCACATAAATTTTTAAGAACTTTATTTTCTTCCAAATTGTTATCGGTCATATATTTTTTCATTTCTTCTATTAAATTGTAAAGCTTAAATTTAATATTTTTCTTTTCATCTTCTAATGTTTGAAAAGCAATATCATCTATATTACCAATAAATATATTGAATATACCAGTATCATGTGAACTTTCATAAGCGCGTTTTCTATTGCAGAAATCATTGACTTCATAAAGTAATTGTAATGTGCGTTGTCTATAAATTTGTCTTGTCAAATCAAGGGGGTCAATAAGTGTTGATGGGAATAGAATAATCAAATCTGATAAAGTACCTTTAATATTAACTTTACATTCATCGGGATTGTCTGATATAATATTATAAATTTTATTAGCTTCACTGACGATGTCTCCAATTTTTAAAGATTCAACCCATGTATTTGTTTTGTAATTATAGACAAGACCATTTTCAATAATAATTTCTGAGTCTTCTAATAATTTGTAAATAATTCCATGTAAAATTTCACCATAAACAAGTCCAGCGCTTTCCAATTTATCGATGAAGTAGTATGCACTTTTGCCAACAGAGCTAATGGCATGAAGTAAGGCAGCATCATGTTCAGCGCCAAATCCAATAAATGCATTTGTAATATCAGGATGTACAATACTTTGTAAAACATTAATATCCTTAGAGCCGTCAGTAGCTTCACCATCAGTCATAAATATATGATAAATAATATTATCAGGAAATAATTCTTTTAAGTAGTTTATTTCTTCAGCAGATTTTCTAAGAGCAAATTCAATGTTGGTGCTTCCACGAGGAGTAATTTTTTCAATCTTATCAATAATTAAACCTAAATTTTCGTCAGTAATTTTGGTTCTAAAAACGATTGGATAAATTTGCGTATCAAATGAATTAATTGTAATATTAATGTTCGCATTTGTATGCTCGTGGAAGAATATAATCATATTTTTTAATGTATGAATAATATGCTGGATTTTACTCCTTCCGTCAGCACATTGGTCGGACATTGAACCAGAACAGTCGACACTAAATACGAAGTCAATTTCATCCTTAGTTTCTTGAGCAGTAACAGCTACGAAATTAAGTATACCAAATTTTGCATCTTGGATGGGAACAGGAATTTGTTCAACATTAATATTTCTCGTCTCAAAGCAAATGGTATTTTGAGACAAAATGTTAGTAGTGATATCAATTAGGTTGGCCATTTTAGATTATATAACTTATAATGCATTTATTTTTAAGTTATTTTTGTAAATCAATTTTTTCTTCAATATAATCAAATAATCTTTGTTCTAAATATTCACTAGCTTGAAAATAGCCCTTAAATGATGTAACATATTGATAGGAAGAATTTTTAATAGGTACACTAACTACAATTTTATCAGGTAAAATTTTAATATCAAAACAACTAGTTTCATCGCTAAATTTGCTGTAGCAAATCCAATTAAGTTCATTTTTAGTGAGATGCCAACCTTTTTCTTTAAATGTAGCATCTAAAATTGCAAAACCTTTGTTAACAATATTTGAATTCAATATAGGGTCAGTTGACAGCATATTATCGTGTGTGTTCATTGTTATATTATATGGAAAGAATCCTTTAAATATATTTATAATAAATAAATAAATTGCAGATATAAAAGCTTAAAAACTAAAAACAAAAAGTAATTATAATGGACCAAAATATTGTTATGAGTGAGAATATGCAGCCTGTTCCTCCGCAAAAGACCGAAGTTAAATTAGTTGATACTCCAATCAGAGATGAGAATATAGCTTTGAATGTTATGGTTAATTTTTTAGGATTAGCTCAAAAGAGAGGAGTGTTTTCATTTGATGAGTCAGCAAAAATCTGGGAATGTATTAAGACATTTCAAAAATAAAGGTTAAAAGTATTTTATATTCACTATTATTAATGATTATAAAATTGTTTGAGATAAGCAAAGAGTTTTTCGAGTTAATTTATCCACCTATTGTTGAAGATACATTTGAAAATGATAAGGAGAAATTAGATGAAGAAAATGGATTAGAAGAAGTATCAGATGACGAAGAATATGACGAAGAATATGAAGAAGAAATATGTGGTTGTAATTTATGTCATATAATGCATCAATTAATATTATTTATAAATCCTGAAATTTATAAAAAACTAAATTCTAATAAGATTGATTAAATATTTCCGTCAATATATTTACAACCTTTGCTTAGATTTTCAGAAGCCCATAATGGTTGTAAATTTGTAATGTCTTTTACTTCATTACACGATTTAGTCTTAATAGCTTCCATAATAGTAATTATATATAAAGCGATATCTTTAACATGTTATTGTAATACAATAACTGGCAAATATAAATTAAAAATGAAAAGTAATAAAAAATTCTACATAATAAATTAAACGAAAAATGAATAATAAAAATTATACTTATAGAAAGCTAAAATTAGAAAATTTAGAATCAAATAAATTTTATACTTTTTATAGAAAAGATGGAATAAAATTTAAAGGTATATTTGATAGCATAGTTGGTAAGATATTGGTAATAAGAGATTATATAAATTGTGATATCAAAGAAAAATCACCAATAAGAACAATACCAAAAGATTGGATAGCTTATGTAGAATCAGAAGAATTTAAAATAAAAGTAAATAATTTCTTAGTTTAAATAGTATAAATTTTACACCTTTGCACATTTAAAACGCCGAATTAACGACGAAAAAAATAAACAAAGATGCAAAAATTTGATTAGTAGTCATCTTGAAATGACTATGAAGTTTAAGAATTTATTTCTCTACAAAATATGTTTGGTCTTTTTCCTGTATCAAATACAGATTTTACTATATTTAACATATTTTGCACAGCATTCTTATCTCTGTTATGGAATATTTCGCTTTTATGCTTAACCGATTGACATCGTAATAGTCCATGACAGATTTCTGTTTTATTTTCTTTCTTTAATTTTGGTTTTTGACTTGGTCTTTCTAAAAAATATTCTAATTCACCATTACAGCAATTACATAATTTTGATGTTCTAAATTCATTTACCAAAAATGTATTATAACCAGCATTTCTAAAAATCCTCCTAAATTTCTTACAAATAACTGGTTCTTTACCTTTCATATGATAATCACCTTTATCATAATCACCCATTACAAATATAGTTTTATCAGGTTTTCCGTATTTATTGGAAAAATTCTTAACCATTTTCAATTCACTTTTTTGAGTATTTGTAAATCTATTTAATTTGAATTTTCTAAAAAATGTTTGTTCGTAATGTGAATACAATTTATAATTTATTTTGTTCTTTTCAATACAATAATACATAAATTTCTCATAATCACATGTTTTACTATTTAATACCGATAATTCAGTTTCAATTTCCTTAATAGTTTTATTTTCTATTTTTGTTTCCTTATTTATTTTATCAATAATTTTATTATATTTTTTCATTCTTGTTTCTAATCTTCTTTGATTTTGAGTATAACGAAAAGTTTGTAAATTTCCATTTTCATCTTTAGAACCACAATATATTAAATCGCTATAATTAGGGTCTGCACAAACAACCTTCATTTTTTTTAGTTCTTCTGTTAATTTTACCTTTTCAATATAATCTATATTTTCTTCTTCACAACATTTTTTATTTTTACATGTTTTTGGTAATGGTTTTCCATTAGCATCTACTCTTACAAATAATACACAACAAGAAACACCATCTGTTCTAATCATATGTGAAAATGTATATTTTTGTCCTTTATTGAAAACTCTTTTATTTAGTTTGAAAAATTTATTCCATAAATTAACTTGGTTATTATCTTTTTTGTAATCTCTCAAATGTTTTGTTGTTGGTTCATCTCCTAAAAAGTTAGAAATTAATCCACAAGTATCAATACATATATTTTTACTAATAATATTTGTTCTTAAAGGTAATACATTAAATAATCTAATTTGTTTCTCTTCATTTTGTATTCTTAATTCATTTAACTTTTCTAATTCTATTGAAATATGAAACATAGAATGTAAAAACTCTTGTGTATTGCTTTTCAAATCGTAATAAATATTGTCATTATCAAATCTTGTTTTATTTGGATATAATTTTATTCTTTCTTCAATAATCCATTTATGATATTTTTCATCACTTGTTAAATCACCAAAATGCATTAAATCTTTTTTGACTTTACCAATTTCATCATATAGTTGTTTATGTAATTGTTTTCTTATAATTTTATCCTTGTTTTCAGTAGTTATTTTTGCGGACTTTTCTTTTACGTTGAAAACAATATTCACATACTTATTCAAATGGTCTATAAAGTGTTCTTGAATATTATTATTGATATTTGTAATCATATCAATCGCTTCATAAGGTAAAATATAACTTAATTTATCATAATAAATAGTTTCATTATTGGATATAGTATTTGAATAATGTTCTCTGTAAAACTCGGTTAATTCTTGTAGTTGTTCAGGCATATTATTTTCAGTATATCCACCAGACCCACATCTTCTAATAGTTAAAACTTTGAAAACATCGCATATAAATTCTTTATCTATTACTGGAAATTTCAATTCATTTTCATAAAGAAAAATATAATAAAGTTTAATAAATTGGTATGAATGAATAACTATTTTATTTGTTCTATTTACTAAATCATTTATAATTGGTAAAATATTTGGGTCTTTCAAAACATTCTTAATATTATCCTTGTTAGTTTTCATATAATCAAAATTTTCTTCATCCTTCTTCTTTTCCTTAACTTTAGGTTTTGACTTTTTCATTTCTATATATTATATAAATATTATTTCTTTAAATAGTATTATGTTGAAATTACTAAATAATTAAAAATAATAAAATTGATATAAAATTATTTTTAGATTATTATTTGTATAATTGACTTATGAAAAAACAATCAACAGAACAATTTATAATTGAAGCAAAAGAAAAACACGGAGATAAATACAATTATTCAAAAGTTGAATATGAAAATAATTTGAAAGAAGTTATAATTATATGTAAAGAACATGGAGAATTTTTACAATTACCAAAAACACATAAAAGAGGTAATGGTTGTAAAGATTGTGGTAGAGAAAAAACTATAAATGGTAAAAAAAGTAATACGAATGATTTTATAAAAAAATCAAATATTATACATAATAATAAATATGACTATTCAAAAGTAGAATATATAAAGGCGAATCAAAAAGTAATTATTATTTGTAAAGAACATAGTGATTTTTTACAAACTCCAAATTGTCATTTAGATGGAAAGGGTTGTAGAAATTGTTCAACTGAAATAAATTCAGATAAACAAAGAAAAACAACAGATCAATTTATCAAAGACGCAATACAAATTCACGGCGATACATATAACTATTCAAAAGTTAAATATAAAAATGCAGGAGAAAAAATAATTATTATTTGTAAAGAACATGGAGATTTTCTACAAACACCAAATAGTCATTTAAGTAAAGAAAGTGGTTGTATAAAATGTGTGGGTTGTTATAAATCTAACACTGAAGAATTTATTAAAAAATCAAAAGAAATTCATGATGATAGATATGATTATTCAAAAGTTGAATATAAAAATGTAATAGAAAAAGTAATTATTATTTGTAAAGAACATGGTGATTTTTTACAAACTCCAAATGGTCATTTAGATGGAAGGGGGTGTTATAAGTGTGGGTATAATATGTTCATATTTTCAAATAATGATTTTATTAATAAAGCAAAAGAAATACACAATGATAAATATGGTTATAGTAAAATTAATTATATAAAAATGAATGAAAAAGTTATAATTATTTGCAAAGAACATGGTGATTTTGAACAAACACCTTCAAATCATATTACACATAAACAGGGATGTCAAAAATGTGTAGGAAATTATTTATCAAATACTGAAGAATTTATTGAAAAGGCAAAACTAATTCATAACGATAAATATTATTATTCAAATATAAATTATATAAATAATCATACAAATGTTACAATTATTTGCAAAAAACATGGTGATTTTGAACAAACGCCCCAAACACATTTATCTGGTTGTGGATGTAAATGTTGTGGAATAGCAACAATGAAAATAAAACAAAAAACTGATGTAGATGATTTTATTAAAAATGCTAATATTATACATAACAATAAATATGAATATTCAAAAATAAATTATATAAATGCACGAACAAAAATAGTTGTTACTTGTAAAATTCATGGTGATTTTGAACAACAACCAGATTCACATTTAAGAGGTTGTGGTTGTCCTTATTGTGTAAACAAAACAGAATTTATATTATATGAATATTTACAAAAATTATATGAAATTACAACACAATTTAAAAAAGATTGGTGTAAAAATAATGATACAAATAAATATTTACCATTTGATTTTTGTATTGAAGAACTCAAAATTATTCTTGAATTAGATGGAAGACAACATTTTGAACAAGTTATGAATTGGAAAACTCCAGAAGAACAATATGAAAATGATAAATACAAAGAGAAATGTGCTAATGAAAATGGTTATTCTATAATTAGATTATTACAAGAAGATGTATTTAATGAAAAATATGATTGGAAAACTGAATTAATAAATAATATTGAAAAAATAAAAACAGACAATATTATTCAAAATATTTACATGTGTAAAAATAATGAATATCAACATTTTAATTAGTTCATTCTTCTTGTGATTTCAACTTTTCTTTTCGTTTCAAATATGCGGTATGACGCCATTCTTTTAATTTTTCTGGATTTGTTTCTTTTACCTTTTCCATATAATTTTTTGCTCTTTGTTTTACTATTTCTGTATTATTATCGTAATATTTTTTATGGCGATGATTATTCGTATATATTTTCAATCTGGTTTCTAATTCTTCATTTTTCTTTTTCAATTCATCTATCTCTTGTTTCATAGTGTTATATTCATCTATTGAAATATTCATTTTCTATATAAATATATAACATAATTTTAAATATTTTTATGTCATAATAATAAGTATGACATCAAAACATAAAAGTGAAGATTATAAAAAATCAGCAGTAGAATATTATTTAGTTGGTGATAAATCACAATTAGAAGTATGTGAAATATTCAAATGTTCTGCAAGAAGTTTGATGCGTTGGGTTGAAAAATATGAAAAAGAAGGTGAAATAAAAAGACAGAATAGAAAACCTGTAGCATATAAAGTTCGTAAAGAACATGTTAAGTTTTTATTAGATGAAATAACTAAAAATAAAACTATAACTATGAGTGAATTAATGTTAAAACTAAAAGAAAAGTTTAATGTATCATTAAGTAGATTTCATATAAATAGAATTATAAACGATAATAATATAACTTTGAAAATAACAAGAATAAGACATGAACCAGTAAAAAGATTTGGAAAAGATATTGATATCAATAAAAAGTTAGATGAATTTTATGAAGAAATAAAACAATACAAATTAGAAGATATTATTTGTATAGATGAAACTTCTATAGGTTCATTACAAAAAAGAAAACATTGTTATAATAAATTAGGAAAAAGATGTATAATAAAAACAAATTCTCAAGAAGTATTCAAAAAATATACAGGTATATTTTCAATATCAACCGAAGGTGTTTTAGGTTGGGATTTATATAATAAAGGTGGTATTGATAGTAATAGATTATATGATTTTTTACAAGAACACATAACAACTAAATTTAAAAATAAGTTAATAATTTTAGATAATGCAAGTTCTCATAGAAATGCAAAAATCAAGGAATTAGTAAATAAACATAATAATTTATTATATTCTGTTCCTTACCAACATTTTACAAATTCCATAGAAAATTTCTTTAGTATGTTGAAATCAAGATTACAAAAATTAGAAGGATTAAAATATGAAGAATTAAAGATAAATATAGATAAAGTAGTAAGAGAAATACCAAAAGAAAAATATAAAAATATTATTAGAGGAACATATAAACGACCAATAGGATTTGTAAGGAAACCATCAAACAGAACAAGAAAATTAAAGAATTATAAATAACACATTTAAAAAGTCGGCGTTTTAAATGTGCAAAGGTGTAAAACTAACTTTTTTACTTTGTTCTTCATTTATAGTTTCATAATTAAACATAAGGTTCAAAGCCATTTACTTTTAATGTGTAATTGTTCTTTAATAGTAATTTTTAAGTGTTTTTTCTTGAGCAAAGATAGTTTGTAAAATGACAAATTGAGAGAAGATACAAAACATTTGTTATTGTAAAATAATATAAAAATAAAATTATAGTAATGGGATATATTTATATGATAATAAATAAAATTACAAACCTAACCTATATAGGTGAAACAAGACAAGATTTATACGAAAGATGGAGACAACATAAACAGCAAAGGGATTTATTTGGAAATATGAATAATATAAAAGTATTATAATTTTATATTATATTAAAACGCTCCGACCAGGGATTGAACCTGGGACCTTGTTATACCAGTGTACATTTATGTACATAACAGTAACATGCTCTAAACCAACTGAGCTATCGAAGCACAAATGCTGTTTTCTTTTAAAAAAATATTTGTTTCCAAAAATTGCTGTAAGAAAACAAAAGTGGGGGACCATCGGGAATTGAACCCGAGTCATGTGCACCCAAAGCACATATTCTACCACTAAACTATGGTCCCATTGAGTTACTCGTTTATCGGGTGAATGTTTCGATCATCCGACCCCAAGGTTATGAGCCTTGTGCGCTTCCTCTGCGCCAACCCGATATCGTTACTGACACCATAAAAAATGAATTTTTGCTGTAAGGTGTCATCAGGAACCCATACAAAATAATCTTTTAAACTATTCTTCCTTTTCATATAATAATATATTGTTGTCTTTAAGTTATTATTTAAATATATATTATAACATATAAAATTGAATTACTTTTAATATAAATTATTATATTAAATAAAATCAAAATGGATATTGAAAAAATATTAATAATAAGTTTCAGTTGTTTTATGTCATCTATTCTATTTTGTATATTTGTAAAATATTGTAAAGAAAAAGTAAGAGAGACACGTGAAAAAATTAATTTAAAAAAATTTAGCAAGAGAATAAAACGACAAACTATTATTAAACCTATATTTTCTATTCATTTTGTCTTCAGAATTATGGGGTTCCTCCATATTTGGATATATATTGTCAAAACTTATATTTATATCTTGTTTCATATTATACTTTCATATAATTAATTAATGCGTTTAAAATGGCCTAAAAAGGTGTATATAGTGTATATATTAAAATGGATATACACGTTTCTGAAAATAATTTAGGAGAGATTAATAATTCATCTGAAACTCCAAATAATGAAATTACTAATTCTGATGATAATTTAGCGGAAATGAACCCTTATGCTAATAATTCCGAGGGTATACACGATGAAATTTCACATGATAATATAACTGTTAAAATTGAAGATAATATTAGACCTGAAATGAATGGTTCTAATGTTGATAAAACTAAAATTAATATACTAAAAGCAATATATTATGCTGCTTATCAAAAACAACTTAAACAAAAACAAATAATTAATCATCGAAGAAATGATATTATGAGAAGTGTTGCAAAACAACAATATTCACCAAATAAAAAATCTAATGTTAAACGATTAATCACCACTAATCCTAATGGCAAAAGAATTCATCGTCAAGTTAATGCTTCATATATTAATGATAAAATAGACATTGAAAAACATCGTCGCGACATGGTCAGATGCAAAACTAATTATACTCCAGCAAAATCAAACAATATTAAAACCGCTCATTCATATGGAAATCATATAAGAGACAAGACACCAGTCAATGATACGTCTTCTGTTTTACCTGATCAAATAAGTCATGAACAAATTAATGCAAATTTAGTAGTCAGTGGACTGTTTCCTATCACTCCAGTTCCAGGCAATTATTATTTTGGCAGAGAGAATGTGCAACCCATTGCTGAAAAACCTAAAGAAGTCAATTTGGCTGAAATTGTTACTGGTATATTACAAGATGTATTAACTGGAAAAATTACAAATATTGATAATGCAATTGGTAAATTGAGAACTAACTATGAAGAGAAAAATATGTTTACAAATATTAAAAAGAGAGATATTATACTATTAAATTTTGAAGATGATACTATGAGACCTGTTCTTAAAATCGAAGAAAAATATACTGATATTATTAAAAATTGGTATAATGATTGTGATTTAATACTTGATATTGAAGATACACATGTTTCTATTCCTGAAAATATCACATTACAAGATGTTAGTGGAGTTTTATTTCAAGATATTAATTATAAATATAAGGATGAATATTTGAATAATTATATGCCATTAGTTATTAATAATATTATATCTAAAAGAAGTATTAAAGAATTAGAGAGAAAGTATTTTGTTAAACCTAGTAAAGAAGCAACTATTATGGGTAATAAAATAAAAATTAGTAATTTTATGGATTTAAAAAATATAGATGATATTAATGGTATAAAAAGTGATGAAAAATTAAAAGAACTTGGTGTGGAAATACCTAATAATATAGAACCTAATCCATTAAAAGATGAAAATTTAGCAACTACATCATCATGTAAAAATTTTTTACCAATTCCTGGTTCTACAAATAGAATTGATCCTGAAATTCTTAATAAAAAATATACACTTATTAATCCACATGTCAAAACCGAAGATTTAATTGAAATTGAACCATATAATAGTCAAAATGGGTTTGATATTATGATAACAGATAAAGAAGGAAAGGATATTCCTGGATGCTATAATAATAAATATGATTGTTTAGATATTAAATTTGCAGATAATTCTCAAGAATATGATATTTCTCCAGAAGATGATAAGAAAACTAAAACAGAAACTATTTATGTTTTAATTAATGATAAATTTTTACAAACATTAACCATTAAAAATCCCGACCAAGCTATTGCATATATACTTAAAAATCACCCTGAGTTTGGTTTTGTTAAATTATTTAACTTTTCAACAGGAAATAATGATATTATTAATTTTATCGAGAGAGAATTTAATAAGGCAATATTTAATGATATTGAAGAGGTTAATAAAAAGATACTTGTTACATCTCAATATATTGACTTTGCAAATAAACAAAATGACTCTAATATTTTAGCCTCAAGTGAAGAAAATCAAGTAAAGAAATTTTTAAATTCTAAATACACTATTAATGATGATGTTAACAATAAAATGAAAGCATCTACACTATATGACATTATAATCAACTCAAAAGCTGTTAAAATTGAAAATGATAAGGTTGCAGGTTTCCGAACTAGACTTTCAAAATATCTCAAAGATTTAGGATTACAAAAGAAGAGATATAATGACGGATTTTATTATTATGGAATTGTTGACAAAGCACCTATATTTAATGAATATGGTGGAATAAAAAAATTAAATATTACATATGATGAAATAATTAAAAAGAGGGAAGAAGAGTCTAAAACATATGTATGTAAAAATTAATTTATATTTCAAAAATTATTATTTAGTTTATAACAGATGTAGAAGAAAAAGTTAAAGATAAAAAAGATGATGATGAAGAAAATAATTTAAGAATAGGTGAATTAATTCATGATGAAGATAATGTTTAGAATATATAATGATTTTAAGCGATGGAAAAACATATATAAGTATGTGAATGAAACTGCTAAATAAATCTGAGCTGCACAAATAATTTAATATTAAGTATTGTAAAATAATTAATATTAAAATTAAGGTCTTACCGGGATTCGAACCCAGGTCAGAGGATTCAAAGTCCTCGGTGCTAAACCACTACACTATAAGACCATATAAAAAATCACAACCCCTACTTTTTTTTATAGCTTAAAGCTAACCGACCTATAAAAATAAAACGTTATTTATTCAATTACATATCCTTACTTACACCTTTTTACATTTACTATAAAAGGTGTAAAAGAATATACAAAGACAATGTGTTCTTCAGAACACAAAAATATAAAATAAATTTAGATTTGTGCTGTTAGGATACCAACACGTTTTCAATTAATCAACTACATAATACTGATTAATAATCGTCTTATTTAACTCCTAAAATAATTAAGAGTGTGCACATTTAAATAAGACCACGTGTTTGTTTTTACACCTTTTTACATTTACTATGCTTCGCTGAAACGCCGATTATACTAAACCTAAAAAATTGCGTCCAATCTTACTTGTAGCAAACATACCACAACCTGAAGCAATCTGTAAATAAAATATAGTAGTTTTTTTATTGCAACATAGTAAATATACTGATAAAACAATAAAAAGTAAAGAAAAAAACCAGAATAATTGAGTAAATGTATCCATTATAAAATATGAGTATATAAAATAATTATATAAATCGGCGTTTCAGCGAAGCATAGTAAATGAAAAAAGGTGTAAAATATGCGATATCCTCAGGGTTTTCTTCCCCCTACATAATATATACTAAAATTGTCTTTAAGTAGTTTATATATGAGTATTTATTTTACATAAGTATATTTAAACAATATAAAATTAACTAAACATTTAATTTATGGGTTATATCTATAAGATTACAAATAAACTAACTAAAAAATGTTATATTGGAGAGACGAAAAAATCTAATCCAGAATTAAGATGGAATGAACATAAAAGCAAGATTGAAAAAGGTATTGGCTGTCCTGCTCTACAAGATGCAGTTAAAAAATATGGGATTGCAAATTTTAAATTTGAGATTTTAATTATTTGTTTTGATGAGGATAGATATAAATTTGAAAAAGAATATATTAAAAATTATAACTCAATTTCGCCTAATGGCTATAATTTAACAACTGGTGGAGAAGGTGGCGGGTTTTATGGTAAGAAGCATAGTAATGAAACTATTCAGAAAATAGTAAAAACAACAAAACAAAACTATATTGATAATCCTGAAATGAGAGAAAAAATATCAATTAAAATAAAACAGTTATTAAGTATAGATGAAAATAGAGATAAAATAAAAAATGGAATGAAACAATCAATTGTATTTAATAATTTAAAAAGAAATGAAAATGGTTCAGGTTTTGCTAAAATAAGAGTGAAACAATACACCCTTGATAATATTTTTATTAAGGAGTATAATAGTTTAAGAGAAGCAGGAGCTAATAATAATATATCACATACAAATATTAGTAAATGTATAAATGGTAAATCAAAATCTTGTGGTGGATTTAAATGGAAAAAATCAGAATAATAAAATAAGTAATTAAAATTTAATTATTTTATTAAATGCACAGGGCGGGATTCGAACCCGCGAACCATAAAGGATGTGCTCTTAAGGCACACGAAGTTAACCACTTTTCTACCCGTGCTGTAATTACAGGCTCCATATTTTAAAATTCAATTTAAATTTAGATTGCTGTTTGAAGCCTTACATATCATATAAATAATATGTCTTTAAGTAGTTTTTAATTAAATTTATATTTTGCACGGAAAGGGGTTCGAACCCTTGCATCAATATGATAGTGGGTCTTGAATCCACCGCCTTAGACCACTCGGCCATCCGTGCTGTAATTTACTAGTTCCATCATTTTTTTAATTTAGATTGCTGTATGGAACCCTTACAAAGTAGTTCCGTCATTTTTAATTTAGATTGCTGTATGGAACCCTTACAAAGTATAATACCAAAATGTCTTTAAGTAGTTTATATATATATATATATATATTATCTTAAATGTTCACTTTATTTTTCCTTGTTTTATTGAGCCAAAAACGGTTATAATCTTTTGGATAATCTAATAATAATTCCTGACCCTTTTTGATGTCTTTTTTTGCATAAAGTGCGCGTAATTTTAACTCACAATTTGACTTTCCAGGTATTTCATTAATATAATTAGTCAAATTTCTACTCTTATATGGTTCTTCTTTTGCTACAAGTATCTTCCAAATACGTCTCATAGGATAAGTATGGAGAGAATTTGATTTATATTCACCATAACGTTTTTTAAACGTCTTCCACGTCATTTCCTTACCATAATAATCAGCAATTTTTGTTCCCTTTGGAATATCAACAGAAGCAAACACCCCTAATCCTTCAATTTTTGATTTCTTTATTACAGCCAAATCGTTGTTCACTCTTGACACTCGTCTTCTTGTACTCATATATTCTACCTTTAAAAAAGATATAACCAAAATATTCTTAATATATATTATAAAATAAGTAATTGAATTTTATAATATCAATTGAATGCTCGTACTGGGAGTTGAACCCAGGATAACTGCTTATAAGACAATTGTGATAACCGTTTCACTATACGAGCCTTTTGATACTGGTATCTTTTAATTGATAATTCAATTTAATTGCTGTAAGATACTATTACATATTATACTATCATTTTCTCTTTAAGTAGTTTTATAATATATTATTTTGCTCCACTTTTTATAAAAGTAGATAAACGACAACTGCAGGGTTCGAACCTGCGCGCGAATTTCGCAACAGATTTCAAGTCTGTCTCCTTAACCACTCGGACAAGTTGCCATGTGTGTACGCTTTGATTTGAACCAAGATTTCTCAGTTCCATTCAGCCACAATACACGTTTATTGCTGTTATCTATTATTGAACTTGGGAATCGAATCCAATACATCATACCATTTGACTAGTTTTAATTTGCTGTTAGATAACATAATTTGGACTCACTCATACTACTATGGTCAAATTAATATAATACAATATCTTTAAGTAGTTTTAATAATATATATATATATTATTAAAATATTATAACCTTAAACATTTAATAATATTATTATAATATATAATATTATGTTAAGTAATATTCTTATTGCACCTTCTTTAAATTCACTTTTTGTAACAGGATTTATTGTTTTATCTATTTTAATTATTTTTATCACTAATTTTCAACAATTTACACGTTTAGATTTTTATCGTAAATTAACTATTCTATCCTTAATTACTATTGCTGTTGGAACACATGGCCTAATTCATCTTGGGGTCGAAACTGTTTATGGTTTTAATCCTTATAAATTGATTTAAATTGTAAAGTAACATATATCATTTAACTACTTAAAGGAAAACAGGTTTTTACTACAACCATGTAGTATAATGTTGGAAATTCTTGAAAAGTCATGAAGTGAAAAAACAAAATCTAAAAGTTGAAAAGTATTTTGACTTTTTTAAAATGGACAAAAAAAATGTCCAAAAAAATAATTATAAAACAGTCTTACTGACAAATTTTTTTGTTACGATGTTGAAAAATTATCGTCACAAAATAAACGGTTAAATTATTTTTTATTATGATAATTTTTATATATTTTTTGCGGAAAATGATTTAGGAGAATTATCGTTGTCTATAATATAGGAGAATGACAACCGATTTGTCCCAAAAAAATCCTAATTTTTTTTGTTGCGAATTATGTGACTATATGACATTATATTTAAAAGATTATAATAAACATTTTCTTACGAAAAAACATATTAACAACGCAAACAACGCTTTAGACAACGCAAATGTCCTAACTAAAAAAACTTATATATGTGATAATTGTCATAAATATTTCAATGATAGACCTGGTTTATGGAGACATAAAAAAAAATGCATATCACCTACAAGTTTTAATGAGCAATCTAAATTTAATGGAATTGATAAAGATGAGCTTATTATTATGCTTCTTAAACAAAATGCTGATTTAATAAAAGGACAACAAGATATGATGAAAGGACAACAAGATATAATAAAAGGACAACAAGATATGACAACAGAAATTGTTAAAAATGGCGTTAATAATACAAATCACAGCCATAACACTACTAACTCACATAACAAGGCATTCAATCTCAACTTCTTTTTAAATGAGACATGTAAAAATGCAATGAATATTACTGACTTTGTTGATTCTATTAAGCTTCAACTTAATGATTTTATGGAGGTTGGTGAAATTGGGTATGTACAAGGGATTTCTAATATCATTGTTAAAAATCTAAATTCTCTCGATGAAACATTAAGACCTATTCATTGCACAGACCAGAAGAGAGAAACTTTTTATGTTAAAGATGAAAATAAATGGGAAAAAGAAGAAGAAGATAAAAAGAAAATTAAAAAATTAATTAAAAGTATTGTCTTTAAAAACGAAAAACTTATGAAAATATACAAAGAAACATATCCTGATTATAATGATCCTGATTCAAAACGTTCAGACCAATATAGTAAAACCGTTATTGAAGCTTTAGGTGGAACAGGAGATAATGAAGAAACTAAACAAGAAAAAATAATAAAAAATATTTCTAAGGTGACTTCTATAAAACAAAATTAATACATTAATTATCTTCATCATCACTTAATTGAGCTAGTCTATCACAGTCTCTTTCAACCTCTTCTGTCTCCCATTTCTTATACTTTTCCAATTGTTCTTCTAATTTTTTACGTAACTCCTCAAATTGAACCCACCAATCATCATACTTCATATATTCTGTCATATCAATTTCTTCATCTTCTTGTGGTTTCTCAAAATCAAATACACTATCCTTATATTTACTCATTCTACAAATCCAATTATATAATTTTTTTGTAAAATCGAAATTATAATCATAAAGTAGATTAGTATATTTGAAATTTATATCTCGTTCCTCAAATGTAATATTATTAGTTAAAATACCATTAAAATAATTTGCAGTCATACAATCATTAACATCTCCATTCCAAAATATGTCTCGTAATGTAAAGTAAACATTATCTTCTAATGATTTACTCTTGAATGAGTTGTCAGCGTGTAAACCCATATATCTGATTCCGTCGATTAATCTACCTGCCATTTTATAATATAATTATCATTTAAATATTTATATTATTTTTATTTCAATTTTATTTACCTTTTAAAAAAGGTAGAACCAAAAATCAAAACAACTATGTATTTTGCTCCACTTTTTTAAAGTGGATTAACATCTAAATGCAAATGCTAAAATACCGACAGCAATTATACCTAATGTTATTCCCATATGGTAGTTATATTGCATCTCTCTATACATCTGTAACCAAACTCTAATTTCTTCCTTATTCTGTAAATGATTTAACATCCAATCTGATTTAGGATAGAGCATGTAATAGAAATAATTAGTTACAAAAGCAGTTGCTATAACAGTACAAACTAAAGCAGTGGTACTCATCTTAGCACTCTTTATTTTCAAATTGTAAAATATAATCCCGAGAGAAAAAATAACACCTAAAGCATATCCTTGATAGCTTATCATTAATCTCTCTTGACTAATTTTATCATACCTTTTTTGTAAATCAGAAGACAATGACGATTTATAATGTTTAACAATCTCACTTTTACCAGTGATGTTATAAAAATAAATCATTCCGATAACAAATATTGCTGAAACCATACAACTTACAGCACAAGCCATTTATATAATATTAAAATAATTTAAAGATTAAATAATAAATATATTAATATTAATATTAATATTAATATGGATAATCAGTATGGAATTTTTGACATTGTTATTTGGAGTGGAGCAGGTTATTTTGCTGGAGAATTTACTTCACAAATTATATTAGGTATTATGAATGGAAATCGTGGTCCACCAGATCGCGTTACAAAGATAGCATTAGCTTATGGAATGATTGGACTACTTGGAGGTTTTGTAAGAGGATACACTAAAAAGTCTGTTATAGAATTAATTGTTAGAGATTAATTATTTATTAATACGATAAGGTGGAAATTGTTTAAATTGTTGATTATATTGATTATTAGAAAGAACTGCCTTAAATTGTTTACGACAACTATTACATTGTTTAAAAGAACCATCACTATTTAAATTCATCGTATTATTTGATGAACAAAATATGCAATTAGGAGAGAAACTTGAATTTAAACCACCATTTACAATATAAGGACTAAATGAAGTAAAATTATATGCTGCATCTAAGTTAGTTTGAGCTAAATCACCATTAAACATATTTGGATTACTCATAATAATATTTAAACTATTTAAATATTTAAATATTATTAAAATAATGTATAATTATAATATATGAAGTATTTTGACATGTATATTATATTAATTTTTATTGTAAAAATTGTATTTATAATTTTATCACTTTATAGATTATACGTTAAGGCTAAAACTCCAGAAGATAAAAAATTATTAGAGACCATTGAATTTTGGAAAAGTAAAGCAGAGTTTATATTTATAAGTTTAATGTCAATTTTGCTTGTTTATTTATTTAATCCAAGAGCAAATAATATTAGTATGATTGATGGTGAAACTAAGTTATTATTATATTTATTTGGTTTTGTATTATTATTAACCGAAAATTGGAGCAGTTTTATTCATGAATCCTCATGGTTTAAAAAGCTTCAACTAATTTTGAGTTAACTAACCACAATTTTCCATTACTAACATATCCTTTTCTTCTATTTTATGTATAATATCTTTCTTTTTTTCATCAATTAAGATGATAGCCATTGCTGCATAATTATGTAAATCGATAAGAGTATCTCTCAAACTTTCAGTATTTATTAAATTAACACCTTTATTTGTAACCGAAACTAATCTTTGAATTTTATCACCCACTCTTACAATTACACCAACTGAACCATAATTTGCGAATGCATCACCATAATCAGCATTTTTTCTTGTAAATAATTCAAGTCCTTCATTTTGAACTGTAATCATTTGACTAATTCTAAAACCATTTTCTGTCATCTAAATAATTGAAATATTAATATTTGAATTATTTTACATGCGTTTTCTTTGTGCTAAATATCCAGCAGAAGTGCGACCTACCATTCCTACATCTGTATGTGGCTTATAAATAAATGTTCCTTTACTTGTTGTATAACAGAAATTACTTGAACACCCATCATACATTTTATTATAAGGAAGTAAAGTTGTATCAAATATAGTTTTAAAGTTAGTAGCCTTATTCAAACGATTTGAAGGATAAGAAGTAGTATAGGTTGTTGATGATTGCATTAAACTGAACATTATATACTATTAAGGTATAAAAAATTTAATAAATCATAATCGAAATAAATAAATTTATTTATTGTCTTCCACATGAACCGCAACCAGGTCTAACATTATGTATACGAGAAAGCATAGGAGCATTAATTGCGGACGGAGCTTTATGAGAAGCCATTGAAGGAGCGCCACCTAAACTTGCGGTGTTAATATGTTGTTTAATAATTGCGGAAGATGGGTTTCCATTGCTCAAGAACATGTTAATTTTTGCTGGCATATTATAATTAATGTAAATATTAAAATTATTTTTTTTTGTATTTGCTAATTTTCTAAATTATTAAATTATTAAATTATTAAATAATGAAATAGGAAGAGAACAATTTATTGAATATTCTGAGCCAACAACAGAAATAACACCTTTTTCAAATGTTAAAAATTGTGTTGGTTTATTACAATCACATGGGAAATAAATTAATAAATCATATGCATTATTTACTGTTTGAATTGTTCCATTATCAAATTGTATTGTATAGACATCATCTTCTGTTTTACTTAAAACAATTGCTCTAGTATAATAGTCATTACCGTCTTGGATTGCGTATACATAGGTGCCAACATTAAAACCATATATTGAACTAGGATAAGGATACCATAAAGGATTATCATAAATTTTAATATCAGCTTTGAAATTTTCTTCTGGATTTGTAATTGGACAATCACAACCATCAACAATATTAGTTTTTGTTGTTTTTCCTCCATAAACAGGTAAAGCTCTGTTAAATGGAATTGGGGTGCCAAAAGTTGGAGGAATAACACCTCTTCTCATAGGACCTTTGCCTTTTAATCTATTAAGATATCTATCATAAGAATTATGTTTAATATCGCAACCTTTTCCACCAGGAGTTTGACAACCAGGTCTGCTTGATGTTACTGAAGTATGACGTCTATTTATTGTTGATACATTATAACCAGTTGGCACAGTTGCTGTTTGAACACTCGGAACAGGACGATCACTCATCTGATTCCAGCATACACCATATAATCCAGCATTTGGGTCATTAATTGGTTTTTTATAAGCTGTAAGTGGTCCTAAATTTGCTGTATAGAGAGAACCATTAATTCTTACAGTATTTTGTATCAATTTAAGTTTTTGATATTGGTCAGCAGGTGTAAAACCACCTACGCTTGTTTGTGTTCTATTTGGAAAATTAGGATTACAACTACGATATCTATAATAAAATTCTGGAACTCCTAATTGTTTTGCATATGAAGGGTTAATTACAAGAGATGTTAATCCAAATTGTTGGGTCATTATATATAAAACAGTATAATATTATTTTATTAAAAAATTGATAATAAAATCAAGATAATAATTTATTATATTATAATAGTATGTTAACCAATATTCCAAATCGTATTAAACAGCCTGCCCAATGTTGTTCATTTTGCGGTAAAAGTTATAAAAAAAAAACAAATTTAAATAATCATGTTATTTTATGTGAATTTTTACATAAGAGTTCTAAAAATACTTCTGTTGATGACGATGATGATGATGAAATACCGTCTCAAAAAAAATTGTATAAAATAATATTAGAAATTGGTAAAAAACTAAATGGATTAGATGAAAAGGTTGATGAAATTAATAAATGGGTTGTTAAAAAGAAGAAAAAAATTAATGTTATTGAATGGTTAAATACTCATATAACCCCAGAAATTTCGTTCGATAATTTATCAAATAAAATCAATATACATGAAGATGATATTAAGAGTTTATTTGATAATAACTTTATTGATGTTCTAAATCAAATATTTGCTAGAACTATCTATAATATTTCGGATAATGAATATCCAATATTTGCATTTGTTCAGAAGTCAAATATATTTTATATTTATGACAATGAGGAAGCTGGATGGAGCGAATTAAGCAGAGAAAAATTAGTTAAATTTCTTGATAAAGTTTATATGAAAATATCAAGAGCTTTTTCGGAATGGAAAAAAAATAACAAGACAAAAATGGAAGATGACGAAAAACTTCAACTTTTATGTGATAAAACATCGGTCAAAATGTATAGTATCGACGTTAAAAATGAGATTAGTTTGGGTAAGATTAGAAATTCTATGTATTCAAGAATGAAAGCTGACATGAAAGCACTTGTAGAATATGAGTTTGAATTTTAATTACTTTTATCTTTGATGTATTGATTAGAGTAAATTTCAAAATTTTTATAAAAGTTATCACAATTAATTTCTTTATCTTTTTTCTTTTTATATTCTATACATCCTGTGTATAGTTTAAAATATAATTCTGACATGTCTTTATTATAACTATTGGTGTCATTTTCCATTGTATAATATCATATTTTATCTTTAAATATTTAATCAGTTGAAATATGTTAGATTTTATATAAAAATCCACTTTTAATTAGTTTGAATTTTTTGTTTTTATATTCAAATCTTAATAAGTATTCGTATAAAATGTTAGATATTACTGATTCAATGCAAATATATTTGAAGTTATTTGGACACTTATCTATCAAATAATGTAAAATATCACGACACAATCCTTTATTTCTATATTGTGGAAATATAAAAATACCGTGAATTATACAAATTTTAGACTTATCTTTAATAAAAATTAGTTCGCCATAATCACATTCAAAAATAACTTTACCCTTTTTATAAGTTGAATAATTTAACAAATATGTATCAATTATTTCTTTAAAATTTTCCATTTAAATATAAGACTTGTTTTATATTTAAATTATTATATTATTTATTTAAACAGTTGGAAAACTTGGCTGTTTTGATATACCACAAATTCCAGGGTCATTAGTAGATGATGAGCGAGCAATCTTAACGTAACCCTTATCACCCCAAGTAGTTCCCCACGAGTTCTTAACTTCCCAGTAATCCTGTTCATTTTCTGTACCATAACCAACAATAAGAACACCGTGATCTAAAGTGGTTCCACAACTAGAAGAAGTTAAAATACCACTTGAATAAGATTGGAAGTAAAAAGTATCAGCTTCAATTGCGATAGCAACAGGTTGTTGAGCAACAGCAGCCTTTAAAGAAATTTGGTCATTTGGTTTAACATCAGAACAAGATGAGATATGAGCAACAGGAGAGCAACTTTTACAAGAACCATCCTTAGCAGTGTAAGGATAAGAGGAAATTTCACATTGACCTTTTTCAATAATGAACTTGAAAGCACCTTCCATTTCTCCACCATTGCAACCGTGAGAACCGTAAGAAATACCAGTAGCACAATCCACTAATTCTTGTTCAGAAAGGTCAACAAGCTTTCCAGTTGAAATTTCCCATGCGCCCTCAACAGCACCACTAGCGGAGAAAGTCCAGCAAGAACCACATTGTCCTTGGTCCTTTACAGAGGTAACTGCTCCCTTTTGACGCCAATCGATGGAAGAAGGTGATCCAGAAGCACTAGAAGAAAAACTCTTGCAACCATATGAACCGAGCTGAACCTTTAATCCGCCTACATATTGGTCCTTGAACTCTTGAGAGGTTAAATCAGTAAATTGATTGATGCCCATAGTGAAGTTTTGAGTGTTGTCTAAGTTGTGAATAATAATGCTACGGAGATTTGAGCGGAAAATTTGGAAACGAGTCTCCATTTCTTGAAGATTATCATATCTTTTACTAAATCTTTCTTGAAAATTACTGAATTGCTTCCATTCATCTCCTTCACTTAAGAAGGTAGATAATTCTCTCTTTCTAAGAGATTGACCAGAAGTAGCAGCAAAAAATGAGGCAATAACAAACAATAGTCTGAACATATTATATATTATATACTTGAATAAGAAAAAGTTTTTATTATGTTTTTATTTATTATTTATTTAGTAAATTAAAAATAATTTTATAGTTTTAATTATAATTTTATAGATACTTATTTCTGAATTCTTGAGGTGTCATAAGCGGAATATTTAATTTTCTAGCTTCTGATGCCTTACATGTATCTTCATCTTTATCTTTAACTAAAACTACAAATGTTTTGCTTGATACACTTGAACCAATATTTGCACCAATTTCTTTTAATTCATTCTGTAAATCAACATCTCTAAAACCAGTCATAACAATTGACTTACTAAATAATGGATGAGACTGGTCTACCTTCTTTTTAGTATTAATTCCTTCAGCCAATTTTTTTACAAGACCAGCAGCTTTAATAAAATTTATAAATTCAGGAATTCTCTCTACAAATGCTTCAGCAGACTTAGATGCCATACCTTTAATTGCAGAAATATTAGCAATTTTCTGTGCATTGGTTTCTTTTGATAAGAGAACATTTGGATAATCAACCATAATAAGCTCAATCTTTTTCTCACTAAAACCACGACCAAACATGTTTGATGCGGACATAATTGTTTTCAAAGAGGCTGCATCTATTTTTTCTTTTATACCATTATGAAGTTTGGTGGCAGTTTTCTCCTTAAATCCTTCAACTTGTAAGAAATCATCAACAGACATCTTTAAAATATCAGGAATAGTATCATAACCAGCCTCAATAATACGCTTGACATTTCCAGTGCTTAAACCTTCAACGCCAAGTCCTCTAAAGAAACCAGTAATATTTTTCTCTTTTACAGTTTCATCTGATTCAATATCTTCGAGCATAACATCAATATGTGTATCATTCCACTTAAATGGTACCGACGGCATTTTGGAGTGTTCAGCCGCAACAATTACCTTACGAATATAAGGGATAACATCACCACTGCGAATAAGCTCTATAACAGCACCAACACCGATTTTATTATCATTAATGAATGAGCCATTAAATCCAGTAGCATATGTAATTTGAACACCACCTAAATTAATAGGCTCAATTTGAACACGAGGTTTTAAATAGCCATCCTTACTTGGTGCCCATAAAACATCTACAACCTTTGCTTCGGCAACTTGGTCAGACAATACCATCTTAAATGCAAATGCGTGTTCTGGATTACCTGTCTTTCGTTCATATACCTTATCATTGGCAACAATTACACCATCAATTTCATATGCATAATTATAACGCCAGTCCATAAGTGTTTGCGATAGGAATTCATTGTTTAAAGTTTCTTCAAATTTATACATAACAACCTCTACATCTAATGTAGATAGAAATTCCATTTGTTTAGAAGGTTTATAAATTGGCTTCATTACCTCGTAAGCAACAAAATGTAAATCCTTGATTGTCTCATTAATCGTCTTATGATTGACAATACCGGCGACCATATTTCTTGGATTTGCAAATTTATCCTTATATTTGGCATCGAAAAGTGATTTGGGAATGATAAATTCACCACGAATTACGACACCACGAGTTTTTGGCAGACGCAAGAATGGAATAAGATGGCTAATATCTTGACCAACACGACCATCGCCTCTAGTATAAAGCTTAGGATCTTTACCTTCTGTCGTATAAAGCCCGCTTACACCATCAAGTTTACAAGATAAGAGGTATGGTCCGGTAAACTTAGTCATCCAATTTGCCAAGGCGCTTGTATCGGGTTTTATTTTATCCATCGAACCCATTGGATAGGGTAATATCACCTTATTACGCTTCCCTTCGGGAGGAGAACCAATCTCATGAATAACTGGATTTGTCGGGTATTTTGCCTCTACAAAGTCCTTTACAATATCGTATTGATTATCTGTAAAGAACGGAACTTCATTGTAGTAGGTCTTATTAGCTTCTCTCAATAATACAACCAACTGTTTTTCATTGAGTTGTTCTAACACCGAAATACCATTTTTTTTAAAATCTTCGGCAATGGATTTATATGTTTCATCTACAATTTCATCTTCGACAATCATAATTTTTTTAGCAACCGGTTTTGCAGGTAGTTTTTTTTGCGGGAGAACAAACTCTTCACTTTCCGAATCAGACTCCTCGATTATAAGCCTTGGTTTTTTCTCTACACTTTTAACGACAATTGCTCTGCCATCTGTGCGTTCCGTTGGTGACTTATACTCAAGACCCAAGAAATTGAATATATCCTCTTCAGAACTGAAGGTACGATTTACTTTATCACCCTTTTTTTTTGCCTCCCCTTGAAGGGAGTTGATACCATGCTCATTCATGGTATATCCTTTTTCAAGCGCTATATGACGCATAACTGTGTTGAAAATCTTGCTTCCAGTGAAGTAGAGAATTGCGAAAGGAAATTCTTCTGGATTTGTATACAAGAAATCAACACGTCGAGCTGCACCTGATAAAGGTATCTTTGCAACAACTAAACATTTTGTAGGACCTCTAGAGAGAATATGCAATATAATTTTTTCTTTTAATAAATTATCTACAAATTTTGTAAATACTCGCGGATCACTCGAAGTAATAATGACATCAATATCTCCAGAACTTTGTGCTCCACGACGATATGAACCTACAATTTCCATTTTTGCATTTGCGACTTTTGCCGAAGGCATTATGTCCTTCATGACTGGAAAGCCTTGGTTGGGCATGGCATTCTCAAAATAGGCCTTGTAGTCCTCTATTTCTGAACGTGGAATACGCTTCAAAATATCCTCGTAATAATGAAGCCCTACTTTCTGAATATCGTTCAGTAATTGTTGGTTTTCTCTCAGTTGTTCTATTGACCTTATTCCATTGTCCACCAATTCTTTTGCTTTCTTTGGACCAATGCCATATACATCTGCCAAAATATTCACTGGATTTGCCTTTTCACGCTCTAGAACTTTCAAGGTTCCTGTTTCCATATATTCATTCAATTTCTCCATAATTGTAGTACCAATACCAGGCTTACCTTTTAAATCGTTTGGTGACATTATGTCACCCGGATAAGACATCATAGTCTCCTGAGCTTTTTGATAAGCTCTAGACCTAAATGGTTCACCTTGTTTTAACATAATATTAGCTAGCTGCTCCATTAGGTCAATAAATTTCTCGTTCAATCTACCACTAGGCTTAACAAGGTCGCTCTGCTTATTAGACATTTCTTTAACTTCTTGAAATATCTTTAAATCCGTTTCTAATTTATCCTCTATTTTTGAGGGTAAAAAAGTATCAATTTTTTCTGTTTCGTTTTGCAATAGTTTTTATTAAAATGCTTCTTCATATTTATAAATTTTTAGTTTTGTTCAAATTAAATTTATATTATAAAAAATTGAAATACTTTTTTCTCAATAAGTGTAATGCATAAACTATTAAATCCATCAAGTTTTAAGCTATTCCAGTCTAGAAAATGTCCGCTCAAATTGATTGCCCTATCTGCATGGACTGTATCGAGACCAGCAAGAACTGTGTGACAACTGAGTGCGGACATTGCTTTCACGCCAGCTGCCTAATGACAAGTGTTGCCCATAACGGCTTTGGTTGCCCATACTGTCGCACTAAAATGGCTGAAGAGCAAGAGGAAGACGAGGAAACTATTTATTCTGATGAGGAAGAAGAAGATGATATGTTTGATGAAAATGCTCTCCGTGGGTTCCGTTTCTTCTGGAACAACCTCAACGGTGAAGAACACAACGAAGATGATGCTGAACAAGAAAATCTCGATGAATGTGATGAAGCCAGCTCTGAAGAGGAAGACGCTAACATTCCTTCAGCGAGTTTTGTAGCTGAAAAGTTGCAACAACAAGGTGTTTCTTACGAACAACTCGTCAAGATGATTTTGTTGCAGCACGCAGAATATGCTGATGACGAAGTGTCTGAACGTCTTGATGATGAGACATTTGGTAAAATTCGCGTCATCATCTCCAACTACACTCCAGAACAAGCCGCCGTTCAAGTTCCTCAGCTTGTCCAAGACTTAGTTGTTACTTGAGCCCGTAATTTATTTACATCGAATTATGACGCGTGTGTAAGACAAGTTTAATATAAAAAAATATAAAAAAATATAAATGATTTGTAATTGTAATTTAATTAACGTTAAAAGTGAGGTCACGTTTTGCTTCGGTTAAAAAAGACCAATACTTTTTTCATTCATTTTTTATTGCACCTTTTCTCATTTAAAACGCCCATTTTATATGAGAAAAGGTGTAATATATTTTATATGTATATGTTATAATGGATAGAGAAGTAAATGGTAAAGATACAGGTAAAATAGAATTGGAAAATATAATAAATTGTCTTAAAGAAAATCATTATGTCTTTGAAGATTTAGAAGAAGCGCATATGGAAGGTTCAATGGTTGCGAATTTTGAAAAAAATATTAAGTATAGCGATAAAGATGGTAACTACATAAATGACCGATTTATAAAAATAAAAATAGAATTTGATAGTGATTTTGACTATAAAAATGACTATACAGATAGAAATGGTGATTTTGTATTTAATCGTGATAAAGGCATTGAATTCATAGAAAAGCTATTTGATGGTGCTTATGATACTTCTGGTGGTAGTAGAAAAAGAATTATAAAACGTAAAAAGATTACACGAAGAAATAGGAAAACAAAAATTCATTTTTCCTAATAAAATGGGCGTTTTAAATAAGAAAAGGTTTAAAATAAAAAATTGAAATGCTTTATTTAAATGAAATTAAAAGTATTATTACAAAGCAATCAAAACTATTCAAGAAATGAACCACAATATTAGTATTTACATCCCTCGTATCTCTACCAAGTGGAATGAAGAAGGAATAAGACTTATTATGAAAGATTTCATGATCGGAACGGTTAGTCGTGTTGATTTCACCCCAATCAACAAGAAACCTGGTTTTGAAGAAAATGTTGACTCTGTTATAATGTCTGCATTTGTTCACTTCTCAGCAGACACTTATTATATGGGAAATAATAGTTTTTGGAGCGCAATAGAAAATGATAAATCATACCAAATTAATGTTTTACGATATGAATATTGGATTTGTCTTAAGAACAAAAATCCTGTTCAAAGGACGATGATGAACATTCATCAAGTGGTCGAAAATGGCCGCCACTTAGAGAATTTGCTTACTGTGCAAGCTGAGGAAATTAAAAATTTAAAGGACGCTATAGGAGAGTTACAAGATGCAGCGAGAATTGAGAAACTTAAAAATACAATTAGTCAAGAAGAAATTGTTAGAAAAAATATGATTGATGAATATATATCTCTTGTTAAAAGCCAAATGAATATAGAAGAAAAAATGAATGAGTGTCCTTTGTTCTCAGGTAATGATATGCGGGAAGAACGCAGAAGACAATCAAAAGATTTGCACACGGAAAAGATGATTCTGAATAATAGATTCACTGAACGATTTGGATACTCAATATTATATGGGAAATAATAGTTTTTGGAGCGCAATAGAAAATGATAAATCATACCAAATTAATGTTTTACGATATGAATATTGGATTAAAAATTTAAAAGACGATGTTCGTGTGATTATACGGACATGGTCTACTACATGTCAAGACGACAATTTGTAGAGAAAGAATTGAGAAATTGAAGAACATCTAAAAGTTATAAAAGATGTTCTATAAATTTACAGTTTGGTTTTGTATTTTGTAACTAATTAATTAAATATTAAAAGTGAGGTCACCTTTTGCTTCGGCTAAGACCAATACCTTTTTTAATTTATTTTTTATGTTACTTAATTATATGTATAACTTCATTAATAATATGAATTCAAATAAAAAGCCGTTTAATAGAGCCGCCGTTAAATTTGTTCCTCAATCAAATTCTCTCAAACGCGGTATTCCACCTCCACCTGAATTTGAAGCAAAAACTGTGTCACTCTTTAGTCAGCCTTTTTTAGACACATATAACCAATGTTATAAAAATATTGTTGTTGTAAATTTAAAACCGCAAGGTCCCTTAGCTGATTTAGTAAGATTTGTTAAATTTCCACCTCTAAGTGAGTTTAAACAACCAGGACCGTGTAGTCCATTAAAACAATGTGGTTATGCATTAATGTCTCTTGGAACTTGTAGTACAGGTTGCCTCCGAAAAACTTCGGATGGCAGTGATTTGATGGTCGTTGATGAAGTCCCTACTTTGATATCATATTTGGTAAGCAATGGTTATTCAGTTGATACCAGTATAACAAAAATGTTTAATGAAAGTGATATACGTTTTGATACAAATACAGGAAATAAGCTCATATGTTTCATAACATATAATGGTTATAAATAAATATATTATATTTGTTCTATAAATTAATTATAAAATTGATTTAGATTTATTTATACAATCAAATGTATAAATAAATATGTCAGAAGAACCCAATTTTACATCATTAAATATGAAGATATCAGAATTAATTAAAAATTATCCAATTGAAATGCAAAAAGAAATTTATGAATATTTAAGTGGATTAGATGAAATTCATAAAAAAGGTTATGATATAGCATATAATCATCTTGGAACTTCCTTCAATATTGCACGCAGTAATGGATTTAAAAAATGGCAGGCAGGCAAATCATCTAAATAGTAAATCTTACGCGATTGGATTTAGCTTTGCGTTTAGAAAGTCGGCGTCTTGTTCTACGACGTCCTCCTGCTGATTGTTCCGTATTAGGTAAAGGATTTTCAAATTCATCAATTGACTTAGTAGTGCGGTTAGAAATTTGTTCAGTCACTTTCTTTTTTTCTGCCAGTTCTTTTAAATCTTCTTTTACGTTTTCACTTGTTTCAATAAATGCGTGAGACCCAGCTTCGACGACTTCAGTTCCGGCTGCAACTACTGCACTTGCTGCCTTTGAACCATCATTTATCATTTTACCAAAATCAATTATAGCTCCCCAACCAGGAACAGCAGCCAATATATCTGTGCCAACTTTTATAGCTCCAGAAGCAGCAGCAGCCGTAGCATCGGTTCCAGCTTCTATACTAACTCTTGCAAGTTCTTTGATTGGTTCTTCTGCTGCTTTTACGACAACTGTTCCAACTTCACCAGCATTTTCAATTGCTTCTTCTACTTCAGCTTTGACAACAGGATTATCCATGGCATCATTAAAAGTTTCAGCTAATTTTCCTGTGATAGCAGCAGTTTCTTCTCCTGCTTCTTTAATACCTTCACTAACAACTGGACTACCTAAAACTTCATTAACATTATCAATAACAGCAGCAGACGTTTTATCTATGACATTACCAACATCGGATATAACACCAGATGCCGCATCACTCATTTTTTCAATATTTTCATCAACTTTTTGGGTTGTTTCGCTTTCTTCAGCAGTTTTATCAATTTTTTCTAAACCTAGAGCATTAAGACCAATATCTTCAGCTTTATCAACTACACTTGATGCCGCACTACCAATCGCATCACCAATTATATCAAAAACTCCTTTTCTTTCTGTAGGAGGAGCATCACCTCCTTTTTTACAGAATATAGATTTTCTTTTTAATGTTTTGTTCTTTCTATTTTTTTTTATATATCTTGTAAATTTTGGCATACTTATATTATAATAAGAAGTTTAAATTATTATATTATCCGTATAAATTTATATTATCCGTATAAATTTATATTATCCGTATAAATTTATATTATCCGTATAAATTTATATTATCCGTATAAATTATTATTTTTTTTGCGTTTTCTTAAAATCAGAAAATGAGATACCAAGTTTCTTATTGAAAATCTTTCTTTCAATCTTTTGCAAAAAATTAAAATTAGCAAATTTACCTTCATATGTATAACGATTAGAGCGTTCTTTTAATAATATTTTATCATCTTCTTTACTTTCATTAAAAACCTTATTAGGAATGCTATTTTTTGGTGGCGGTGCCATACTAATCTTACCTCCTGCATCTTTATTATAACTTTTAAATTTTGCAAATACATTTTTCTTAGTTTCGACAGGTTTATTATTTTTAATATCCTCTTCTGCCTTTAATTTTTCTTCGGTTTCTTTTGCCTTTTTCAACTCTTGTTGTTTACTCCATTTTTCTTCGAATAAATTCAACTCTTCTTCCATGTCAACAAAAAGAGGTCTACAACCAAAAAATTTAACATATTTACGTCCAACAACTTCTAAGTATCTATAAGGTATATTTTTATCAGAATAATAAGTGAATGAGCATTTCTTAATATCATAAATCATTAAAACATTTCCTTGCGGAGTATTCTCCATAATCAAACAATTTTTGAGTTTCTCAATTCTTTTATTGATAATATATTCATGTGCTTGTTTATCAGCATTGTTCTTAAGTTCTTTAATACCATCATAACTAGATATACTAGTTTTTATTTTATTATATTCTTCTTGAAGAACCTTTATTTCTTCTCTTTTACATTCATTTCTCTCATCTAGAGTATTTTTGTTAATAACTTGGTCTCCGTCATCATCAGAAGTTTCAATATAATTGATAACATCTGCGTCTTCTAAAATTTTTGTTTCGAGTGAAATAATTTGATTTTCAATTTCAGCAATACGATTATTTATATTGTCTACTGAACCATCATAAAATTCTTTTGAAAGAGAATTTTCAGTTTGTAACTCTTCAACCGTAAAATCCCATTCTTTATTTAATTTTCTAATATCATTTAAATATTTGTCTTCATATTTTTGTGGAAGAGTTTCAACGATGGTAAGTTCTTTTTCATAATTTTCTTCAATACTATTATATTGTGTTAAGATATCAAAATTTTCCCAGAAATCAGGGCTCATTACTACATTTAAATTATGAAATGTGTCGTTTAATAAATAATAAACGTTAAAAAAGAGTTTCAAGATAATATGTGGTGGACCATAAGTATAAATATACCAAATTACCCACATTAAAAAAAGCGTTTTATCAATATTCATATATTTATAAAGTATAATTGTTTTTAAGTTGAAAGATTTTTAATATGTTCTTGAAATAAATCATGAACTTCACTAGATAAATCTGGTAATTCAATTAGCTCGTAATTTTTCTCTTCAGCATCAGGATGTAGTCTAACAAGAAATAGTCCCTTAATTTTTTTGTCATATTTAGTTTCTAAAATGTATTTATATGTATTGAGTTGTAGGGCATAATGCCAGAAATTAGAGTCAGGTAGATGACAGATTAGAGGATGGATAGCAAATCTATTAAAGTTATTAATTCTTGTTATAAGTTTGGAACGTTTCCAATCATAAATAGATAATGTTCCATCGGGATTTTCGTAAACCATATCAATGGAGCCAGCGATTTTTGCGTCATCATTATATATAGTCCATTCAGTTCTGTATGGTTTAAGATGTTGGTGTTCATTAATAAAATTAATAAAGTATTGCCATTCAAGAGGTTTATTTTGTAATTCTTTTTTTTTATTAGAGTTATAAATTTCAAAAAGAACCTTGTTAGTGTAATCAAACGTGAAACGTTTATCGTTATGAAAACATTCAATTTCATAATGGAGGTCAGTTCCGGCACTAGCAACGGAATCTTTATTGGAGTTCCACTGAGCTTTAATTTGTTCAGAGGTTAGTCCCCAATATTTATGTCCTTCTTTCCAGCCCTTCCCTTTCATCATATTTTGAATAACATTATCAGCATCAAATTGCGGAAAATGATGATGGTTCCATGTAGTAACCGATGTATATTTTACATTAGGATCCGTAGAAATGCAATATTTATGTCCCTCGTCAAAGAACTTGATATTGGCATCTCGAGTATGAAAGTTGCGAACAGATAATACTTCGTCTAACGTAGGCTTCATAATAAATATAAGTTGTTATATTTATTATGTTATTTTTAATATTCAATTTTATTTTTAATTTAAAGAGCTTTAAGTTGTTTTACACCTTTTAACATTTACTATGCTTCGCTGAAACGCCGATTATTTAGGTAATTTATTTATAATTGTTAAATCTCATAATAAATATACATATATATTATGAAATATCTTTTTATTGATATACGTAAAAGTGATGAAGTTTATTCTAGACATTTTGACCAATCACAAGAATATAGTTTTTATAACATTCCGATGAATATGATAAGATTTAATGCTAAGACAATTATGAACCATTTAGAATATTTTGATGAAATATATATTGTATGCCAAACCGCAAGTAGGTCTCAGTTTATTAAAAATAAATATTTTAATAATGATAAAAGAATTAAAGTGAGTGAAAAACTTCAGTTTTCTAATTTAAAATATGGTTTAAATAACATTTCTTTAAATGAAAATACTAATATAAGAATAAATATTATTGGAAGTAATTCATTTAATTTTTATAGTGTTATGAGAATTATTCAGACAATAATGGGGGTAATAATGCTATCAGTAGGAATATACATTTATATACAATTAAGTAAAGAAAAATTATTAAAGAAAATTAATATTTTACCATTAATTGTTTTAGCCTTATTTGGTAGTATGGCTATTTATAATGGATTAACTTCAACTTGCTCAATATCTATCTTACTTGAAGAGTATTTAAATTAAATAATCGGCGTTTCAGCGAAGCATAGTAAATGTTAAAAGGTGTAACAAATATAATAACGTTGTCTATCTTCAACAGTATCCATTTTTATACTTTTATAAAAATCTAGAAAGAAGGGTCTGTTTCAAAATAAGCAATCCAAATATCCGCTCCATTCAATTTCACTTTTAAGAACTTGGTTGTTTCTAATCCATTTGAAGTTGCCCTAATATTAGCGTTATTATTTGATGTTGAAGTTGTAGTAGATGTATTTTGAAAATCAATAGTAGTAGCATCTAAATTAATTTGAGTTCCTAAAATCTCAATTGTCCCACCAGTATTTTGTATTAATGGTGCTTTATCAATTGTATTTCCACTCATATCTAATAGTCCATCAATAATAAGATTATTTGAAGGGTCAATAAGAAGATTACCGCTTCCGTCAATACCTATTAAAGCATTATTACTTCCATCGTTTAATTCAATTGTATCATTCAATTTTAATGTATTAGCATTAGGCGGTAATTCTACTGATTGGAATGCTTGTTCAACTAATGCTAATCGTTCTAAACCTGTTGTATTATTTGAAACTCCATCAGTCCAATTAATACCACTTGGAGTAATTTTAAATTGTTTTGGAGTAGTTGTAAGGTCATAATCTATTAAAATACCCTTATGTGTTCCCTCCATTTTAAATGTGATAGATTGGGTTTCGTCAAGACTAATCATTTTCATTCCTACATTATCAATCTTAGAAGGTTCTGTTCCACTCATTTTATATATAATGTATAATGTATAGATAAAATAATATTGACTAAATACTCTAAACCTGAAAAATTAGATAACTTCTAATGTAATACCCTGACTGCCTGTTGAAACTGCCGTAGTGTCAAATGCTTGAATAGACCCACTAAAAATATAAGAATTGTCAGGAATACAAAAATATAAATTAAAAAATCCATTATGAGGAATAAATAAAGCATTTGGTCCGCTCACACCTGAAAATGATTGGTTGTAAGTCCAATATTGTCGCCCATTTGGAGCATAAGTAGCATTAGTATAATTATAATTACCATCACCATCAATTTTATTATTAATATTGTAAAGTTGATTGCCTGTTTGTTGTCCCTGCGTCCAGCGGTTAGGGAAGAAATCAATAGAGCATCTAGTTTCACCCCAATTACTACCAGTAAAAAAGGTAAATAAAATCGTATATTTCATTACTGCTCCTGACGGCGTAAGAATACCTCCATTATTGAAAGTAAATTGAATATATTTACTCGCAACGAAAGCATTTACGTCTCCATTATTATTTCCTCCACTACCACTAAAAGATATTCTACCATTTGTATTATATACATTTTGAAACCCTGCTCCTGCTCCATTTCCACTTGTAGCAACTATATTCAAATTGTTTAAAGTAAGATTTGAAGGAATAACAGGAGGAACAGAAGCAACATATCCTATAACCCAAGAAGTAGAAGGGAGTTTATTTGAATTATCTGTTGTTAGAATAGCAGATGAAGCAGGACAAGTTGGTGGATTAGCAGTTCCAATAGTCATAAGGTTTCCTGTTAATGTTGTATCTCCTGCAACATCTAATGTTCCTGCAACAGTTGTATTTCCACTACAGTCAATATCACCACTAACATTTAAATTACCACTTAAATCAACGTCACCATAAACATTTATATTTCCACTACAGTCAATATCACCACTAACATTTAAATTACCACTTAAATCAAAGTCACCATAAACATTTATATTTCCACTACAGTCAATATCACCACTAACATTTAAATTACCACTTAAATCAAAGTCACCACTAACATTTATATTTCCACTGCAGTCAATATCACCACTAATATTTAAATTACCACTTAAATCTAAGTCACCATAAAAATTTATATTTCCACTAATATCACTTAAAAAGTTAATATAAGAATTAGATTGTCCAACATTTTGGGTAACTAGCAAATTATTTGATGTATTATAATTGCTTCCTACAATATTATGTTTAGCAGCATAATTCATTCCTCCAAATTGTCTAAATGACATTTATATATATATGTTTTAATAAATAATGAAAATGAATGAATTGTAGTAAATTTTATGTAGAGAGAATTTAATACTACACTCTATTTCAAAGTAATTCTAAAATAGGTGTATATTTGCTTCTGGATGTTCTAGATTTAGTTTTGGTTGTTCTAGTTCTAGATTTAGATTTAGATTTAGGTTTTTTATATACTCTGTGAGTAACATGAGTTTTATGTCGTCGGTGTCTTCTTCTTGGTGTGAGTGTGTATTTATCCATAGTTTTTCTATCAATAGTTAATGGAACAATTAATTCTTCATCAGTTTTA